>Ga0209636_10008818_pt1 | contig 10278 bp, 6 predicted proteins | sample DeeMarSWOR152_54_FD_187464 | JGI IMG/M metagenome (GOLD analysis project Ga0209636, IMG submission 187464) | Marine sediment microbial communities from White Oak River estuary, North Carolina - WOR-1-52-54 (SPAdes) (version 2) | ecosystem: Environmental > Aquatic > Marine > Intertidal zone >... | reverse complement strand
CCCAGCCTCTCTGTAGGTGCCATCAGCCATCCAAACTTCTATGTCGTATTTCTTAGCCGCTATTATTCCAATGTCTCCAGTGCAGACGTTAACAACCCTGAAGTGTAGTCCCAAGCCTTGGTAAAGGTCCTCAGAGTTTTTTTGCAGTTCTTCATGGAACTTCCATGAATCTTCGGGTAGAGAGAAAATGAATTGTTCAATTTTGTTGAATTGGTGCACTCTGAATAATCCTTTCGTGTATTTGCCGTGGGCACCGACTTCTTTTCTGAAGCAAGGGCTGACTCCGACGAATTTTATGGGTAAGTCTTCTTTGTCGATTACTTCATCCATGAAGGTTGCAGCCATGGGATGTTCGCTTGTCGCTATTAGGTAGAGGTCTTCATTCTGTAGTTTATACAGTTGATCTCCGAAGAATTCTAGGTCTGTGACTCCCAAATACGGTTTCTTACGCATCATGAAGGGGGGTTCTATCAGAGTGTAACCTCTCTTTCGAAGGAAGTCTATTGTATAGTTCATGATTGCATAGTCCAGTCGAGCTAAATCCCCTTTTAAATAGTAGAAACCGTGACCAGCAACTTTAGCAGCTCTGTCAAAATCTATTAAACCTAAATTCAAAGCGATTTCTACGTGGCTTTTTGGTTTAAAATCAAATTTTGGGGGTTTGCCAACAGTTTTCACAACGATGTTTTCGCTTTCATCTTTGCCGAAGGGAACCGACTCGTGTAGAATGTTAGGAAGTCCTAGTAGAATGCGATCAACTTTCTCTTTGTATTCCTTGACTTGGTTTTCCAGTTTCTTTATGTCTTGCGGTATTCTTTTTGCATCTTCCATTTGCCTGCTGGCAGCTTCTCCCCTTTTCTTTAAGCTCGCAATTTCAGCGGTTACCACCTTCCGTCTATGTCTCAGTTCGTTTACTTCTGTTAACAACCTTCTCCATTGCTTATCGTACTCGATTAAATCGTCGAGCATCTTGAGCTTTTCAAGGTCTCCTCTCTTCTTTAGGTCGTTTCTCACGATTTCTGGATGCTCTCGGATCAGTTTTATATCTAACATTCGGCACGGCCTCTGAATCATTCGCCTTTAAGTTTACATAAAACTCGAATATTTAACCTATACGACAAAACTAAGCTTGAACCTTAGGGTTTCGTAGTTGTCTAAGTCTATGCGCGCGCATAAAATGGATACTGGTAAAAAGAGCTGGATATTTGGAGCCTAATAACAGCGATATGTTGAAAACAATATTTTTTCTGAAAAATACCTTGCACCAAAAAGTGAGAACATGAAGACCGCTAGGAATAAAATTTCTAAGAGAATCCTTATGTAAGCTTGTTGTATGAAAGATGTTTGAGAGGGGGCCGTCGGCTAGCTTGGTCTAGGCTCTGAGCCTCGGGCGCTCGGGACCCCGGTTCGAATCCGGGCGGCCCCACCAAACTCTCTTTACATTATTTGCTTCCTTGCTTCTGCGATTAGGTCCGTTAAAGCTGCGAAGGCCTTACTAACATCTTCCATGCCTAACACTATTATCGTGTCTGTGAAACAGCTCATGGTTTCCTCTATGTTAATGTGTCTCCTTGAAACCGTATTGTAAAAAGCCAGCACGCATCCAGGTGTGTGGATTATTTCGTCTGGACTGCGAATGATAATGGTTGCTAAATTCTGTTTCTTGTCTAACACATCTTTTTCCATGAACATGGAGCAGATTTCGTCGAACAATATTTGATCGAATATTAACGTTACAGTGGATATGCCTTCTATGACTTGGAAAAATTCTCCAGGGAAAACAGCTAATGTTTTCCTTATTTTTTCTAAATTTTCTTTCGTCTTCTCAACAGAAACTTTAGCCATATCGGTTCGGATATTTATGACACTTCCTGCAACAACGTTTGTTATTTTTCCCCGTAAGGGTCTGTAGTTCGCCTTCGCCCGTTTAACCGAAGTTATTATGCTTTCAAGTTTGACGTCTTGCCCTAGGATTTCCTTTACTTTAGGCCGTAGCAGTCTCGCGATTGCACTGTAGTTGCCATAGTCTCTTTGTAAGACGTCTTGCAGCGACAAGTCTTCGTCTATGAGGGTTTGTACAATTTTGGAAATTGAATTGACCATTTTCGGTCACTTTTGCCCAATTTCTTATTATATTGACCAAAACCCATATAAGACTTTCCTAAAGTAACATCGCTGAAACTGGGAAGAAAAATGAAGGACACAATCTTATTAGCCTACTCCGGTGGACTGGACACATCCGTGTTGGTAAAATGGCTACAAGAAAAATATGATGTGGACTTGATAACAGTAACGCTAGATGTGGGGCAACAAAATGATTTAAAAGAGATCGGAGAAAAGGCAAAAAGTCTCGGAGTTAAAAAGCATTACTCCATAGACGCCAAGGAAGAGTTTGTCACCAACCACGTTTTTCCAGCCATAAAGGCAAACGCCCTCTACGAAGGAAAATACCCAGTAAGCACCGCGTTAGCACGCCCCCTAATTGCGTCAAAAATCGTTGAAATAGCTGAGAAAGAAGAAGTATCAACACTTGCCCATGGCTGCACCGGAAAGGGCAACGATCAAGTTCGTTTCGACGTGACAATTAAGACTCTTGCTCCGAATCTGAAAGTAATGGTTCCAGTTCGGGAGTGGGGATTAACAAGAGATGAAGAAATGAAGTTTGCAAAGGCAAACGGAATTCAAATATCTCGCCTATCTAACCCCTACAGCATAGATCAAAACTTATGGGGTAGATCAATCGAGTGCGGACCCCTAGAAAATCCAGAACAAGAACCGCCGGAAGAGGTTTTTGAATGGACGGTTCCCCCTGAAAAGGCACCCGACAAACCTGAATACCTCACCATCAAATTTGAATACGGTGTTCCATGCGCCATGAATGGAGAGAACTTGGATCCCGTAACCTTAATCCAGACACTAAACAAGATCGCTGGAAAACACGGCGTTGGACGCATCGACCACATGGAGGATCGGCTAGTAGGAATCAAATCAAGGGAAGTCTACGAATGCCCAGCAGCCATGGTTCTTCTAGAAGCCCACAAAGACCTAGAGAAAATGGTTCTAACACGCCACGAGGTTTTGTTTAAGCAGCAGATTGACGCTCAATGGACGTTCCTAGTCTATACGGGCTTGTGGATGGACCCCCTTAGAGAGGACCTTGAAGCCTTCATTGACAAAACTCAGGAGCGCGTATGCGGCGAGGTCAAAATGAAGCTGTATAAGGGTGGATTTCAAGTTGTCGGACGCTCCTCACCCATGTCCCTTTACGACATAAACCTAGCAACCTACGACATCCAAACCACCTTCGACCAGTCTTGGTCTGAAGGCTTCATCGAGTTATGGGGGTTACCAACTAGGGTATCCCACATTTTGAAAACGAAAATAAAGAAAGGCTAGAGAGTGGTTGAGACGTCTCGGCTTTTACGGGGAGGAAGACTAACTTCTGCGAGAAGAGACGTTGTGAAATTCACTTCTTCCATTGAAAGCGACCGAAGGTTGTTGAAGTCAGTAATCAAAATCAACGAAGCTCATGTGGCCATGTTGATGGAACAAAAAATTATCGAGTGGTCGGATGGAGTTAGGCTTCTTCAGGCTTTAAGCGAACTAGAATCCAAGATGAAATTGAGGTCCTCCCTTGAAGATGTTCACGTAGCCGTTGAGGAAGAAGTCAACAAGAAAGTTAGTCCGGAAATTGGCGGAAACCTGCACGTCGCCAAAAGTAGGAACGATCAGGTGTCGACAGCCATTAGGATGGAGCTTCGTGAAAACCTCCTTGAATTGATGATTTCAGTGATAAAACTGCAAGAAGCCTTAACCAAACTAGCTGAGAAACACATCAGAACGGTTGTTCCAGGATACACGCACCTGCATCCAGCCCAACCCGTAACCTTCACCCATTACCTCTTATCCTACGTGGACATGTTGGAGAGAGACCTACACAGGCTGGAGGAGACCTACCAACGAGTCAATCTGTGTCCCATGGGCGCAGGAGCGTTAGCAACCTCAAGCTTTCCAATAAACCGCGACAGAGTAGCTGAATTGCTAGGTTTCAGCCAAGTCCTCGAGAATTCCATAGACGCTGTAAGCAGCCGAGACTTTGTTTTAGAAACCATGGCAGAGCTCACAATAACCGCCGTTGACATTAGCCGATTAGTCGAAGATTTGATCCTTTGGAGTTCCCCTGATTTTGGAATAATCGAGCTCCCCGACCGTTTTTCGTCCACCAGCAGCATAATGCCGCAAAAAAAGAACCCAGACATCCTCGAGGTTATTCGCGCGAAGATGAGCCATGTACTCGGCAACTTTTTAACGTCTGCAACCACGATGAAGGCGCTACCATCCGGTTACAACATGGACTTCCAAGAAATTACTCCTCGGCTTTGGGAGTCTCTAGAAAATGTTACCAACTCGTTGGATATGCTTTCAAAGCTCGTCACAAACTTAAAGGTGTTCAAAAATGTTTTCAGTAAACCCTTTCTCAGCTTCTCAACTTCAACAGAACTGGCTAATACGCTCGTTCGAAAGTATAAGGTTCCATTTAGAACAGCGCACAAGATAGTTGGTTCGCTGATTAGAATCTTGACAGAGTATAAATTAACTTTCTCTGACGTGACGCCGGAATTACTGCAAAAAGTTGTCCAAGATTCCTCGGGTCTTTCGTTAAACATCAACGTGGAAGACATACAAGAATCCACCGACCCCTTGAAATTCGTTGAAAGCCACAAGGCCAGAGGTGGCCCTTCTTCAACAGAAATCAAAAGAATGCTCAAAGTTCGAAAACAGTGGACGGTTCTGTCAAAGTCAAATTTGTCAAAGAAAAAACTCGAATTGAACGAGGCTGACGACAAACTGCAATCTGTAGTCCAATATTATTCATCTTCAAACAATGCGAGCATCGCAAAACTTAAAAACTCGAATAGATAGGTAGGATAGGGCTTTGGAGGCACATCTTAACCCTCTGAAACTCGGAAAAGCTGTTCTAGTTTTAGAAGACGGTTCCCACTTTTTCGGTCACGGCTTTGGGGCAGCAAAAAAAGTTTCAGGGGAAATTGTCTTTTCAACCTCCATGGTTGGGTACCCCGAAGCATTGACAGACCCCTCCTACAAAGGCCAGATTTTAACGTTAACCTACCCTCTTGTTGGTAACTATGGAGTTCCACCATACGATCTTGAACTAGGCATTCCACGATATTTTGAATCTGAAAGCATAAAGGTAACAGGCCTCGTTATCCACGAATTATGCAAGAAGCCTTACCACTGGGCATCCACCAGAACCTTAGACGAATGGCTCAAAAATGAAAACGTTCCAGGCATATGCGGAATTGACACCCGAAAGCTCACAAAGAAACTCAGAGTCAAAGGCATCATGCTAGGAATTTTGCAGGTGTACGAAGAGGGAGAAGAACCTAACCTTGAAAAACTTCTGAAAGAAGTGGAGACGGTTCCGGATCCAAACTTAAGAGACTTGGTTGGAGAGGTAACGGTTAAGGAACCTGTTCATCACGAAGTTGGAGGAAACAAGGTAGTCGTTTTAATTGACTGCGGTGTCAAATACGGTATTCTCCGCAACCTTTTGAAACGTGGAATCAACGTCGTAAGAGTGCCCTACAATTTTTCTGCAAAGGAAATCTTGGAATACAACCCGACCTGTGTGGTAATAAGCAACGGCCCTGGCAATCCGAAAAAATGCGTTAAAACCATGGAGTGTGTACGAGAATTGGTTGAGGAAGACCTCCCCGTAATGGGTGTATGCTTGGGAATTCAGATTCTAGCGTTAGCTATGGGCGGAGACACTTTTAAACTAAAGTATGGACACAGGTCTCAAAATCAACCCGCGCTTAATCTGGAAACAGGCAGATGTTACATCACAACTCAGAATCATGGATATGCCATAGATTCAAACTCTCTAAAAGAAACCGATTTAGAATTGTTGTTCATTAACGCCAATGACAAAACAGTTGAAGGAATAAAACATAGGAGCAAACCAGCCTTTGCTCTTCAGTGGCATCCCGAAGCCGGGCCTGGTCCATACGATACGGAGTTTCTGTTCGACGAATTCTTGAAACTCGGAGGGTGCATATAAATGCCAAAATTTGAGTGGATACGCAAGGTTTTGGTGCTTGGCAGCGGGGCTATAAAAATTGGAGAAGCCGCCGAGTTTGATTACTCAGGAAGCCAGTGTCTCAAAGCCTTAAGAGAAGAGGGCATAGAAACTGTCTTAATCAACCCCAACATAGCCACAATCCAGACTGACCCCCGTTTAGCAGGAAAAGTGTACCTCTTACCCGTCAAACCAGAATACGTCGAAAAAGTCATTGAAAAAGAAAAGCCTGATGTAATTCTCTTAGGATTTGGGGGACAAACAGCTCTAAATTGTGGAGTTCAGCTTGCGAAAAGGGGGATTCTCAAGAAATATAATGTTAAAGTTTTGGGTACCCCTGTTAGGGCGATAGAAGACACTGAAGACAGAGAACTCTTCAAGCAAGCAATGATTCGGGCAGACATTCCGACACCTAGAAGTAAATCTGCCACCTCAATTAGAGGAGCAATCGAGGCTGCTAAAGAAATAGGCTATCCCGTCATCGTTCGAGTGGCGTATATTCTAGGCGGTAAAGGCTCCGGTGTAGCCCACAACGAGAGTGAATTAAAAGAAATAGTTAGCCGAGCCTTAGCTCAGAGCATGATATCGCAAGTACTCATCGAAGAATACGTGGGCCACTGGAAAGAAATAGAGTTCGAAGTCATGCGAGACTACACTAACAATTGCCTAGCCGTCTGCAGCATGGAAAACATCGACCCCATGGGAGTTCACACCGGCGACTCCATCGTAGTAGCCCCAGCCCAAACATTAAACAACCGTGAATATCACATGCTTCGTTTGGCCTCCATAAAGGTCATACAAAGTTTAGGCATAGTCGGCGAGTGCAACATTCAGTGGGCTTTAGATACAAAATCAGAGGAGCACCGTGCCATTGAAGTAAACGCACGGATGTCGAGAAGCTCTGCGCTTGCAAGCAAGGCGACAGGTTACCCCTTAGCTTACATAGCAACTAAACTGGCGATTGGTTATCTGCTTCCCGAACTGACTAACATAGTTACCGGAGTTACGACTGCTTGCTTTGAACCAGCCTTAGACTACATAGTAGTTAAGTTTCCAAGATGGGACCTACAAAAATTCAGGAACGTGGACAGGCATATTGGCCCGCAGATGAAGTCTGTTGGAGAAGTTATGGCCATTGGGAGATGCCTTGAAGAAACGCTACAGAAAGCCGTTCGAATGCTAGACATTGGAAAAGTAGGACTAGTCTGTAATCCTGAAGACGAAGACTATGAATCAACAGAGATGATAAAAGATGTCTTAGCCAACCCCACAGATGAAAGGCTTTTCAAGATAATCAAAGCCCTGAAAAAGGACATTCCAATAGAAGAGATTTACCAACTAAGCGGCGTTGATCCCTTCTTTCTACACAAAATTGAAAATGTCGTTAACATGGAGAAGAAACTGCGCTCCATGAAACTAGAAGATGTTGATGTCCTAGAAACCATCAAAGAGGCAAAGCGTCTCGGATTTTCAGATAGGCAGATCGCAATTTGCCTTAAAACAGACGACATGACCATACGAAAACTGAGAAAAGAAGCGAAAATAGTTCCCGTGGTTAAGCAAATAGACACCCTTGCCGCCGAATGGCCGGCTAAAACAAATTATCTTTACCTAACATATGGCGGAGACGAGGATGACATAGATTTTCACTCGGGTAAGAGCAAAGTTATGGTTCTTGGAGCCGGCGTTTTCAGGATAGGGTCAAGCGTTGAGTTCGACTGGTGTGGAGTTAACACGGTTTGGGCCCTCAAAAAGAATGGCGTTGAAGAAGCAATAATGGTCAACTATAACCCTGAAACGGTCTCAACAGATTATGACATGTCCGATAAGCTCTATTTTGAAGAGCTGACCTTGGAGAGAATTTTAGACATATACGATAAGGAAAATCCCCTCGGCGTCGTGGCAAGCGTAGGAGGACAGATTCCAAACAACCTAGCTCTAAGGCTAGTCAATTCTGGTGTAAAACTGCTAGGTACATCGGGTCAGAGCATAGACTGTGCAGAAGATCGATCAAAGTTTAGCGCCCTCTTAGACCAGCTTGGAATTTCACAGCCAGAATGGAGTGGACTAACAACAACACGAGACGTCAAAGAGTTCGCTGAAAAAATCGGTTACCCAGTCCTCATTCGTCCAAGCTACGTTTTGTCAGGATCTGCCATGAGAGTTGCCTACGCCGAAGACGAATTAGAGAACTATCTCAAATTGGCAACTAAAGTTTCACGGAAACATCCTGTTGTAATTTCGAAGTTTATAGAAAAGGCTAAGGAAGTTGAAGTCGACGGCGTATCCGACGGCGAAGACATACTGATCGGAGCCGTTATTGAACACATTGAAAACGCTGGAGTTCACAGCGGCGACGCGACGATGGGCATTCCAACTCAAACACTACCTAGCAGCGTACTGAAAACCATTGAAGACTACACTTACAGAATTGTGAAAGCCCTTGAAATCAAGGGACCATACAACATTCAATATCTCGTAAAAAACGGCTTCACCTACGTAATCGAATGCAATTTGCGTGCTTCAAGGTCCATGCCATACGTCAGCAAAACTCAGGGAGTCAATTTGATAGAACTTGCTACCTTGGCGATGTTGGATAAAAAGTTTAGAGACGTTGGAGTCACCGAACTTCCATCTATCTCACATGTTGGGGTGAAGGTGCCTCAGTTCAGTTTCATGCGTTTAAGCGGAGCCGACCCGGTTCTAGGAGTTGAAATGCTGAGCACAGGAGAAGTAGCCTGTTTGGGAGAAAACTTTGCAGACGCTCTTTCAAAGGCCTTGCAGTCAGCTGATTTCAAGATTCCACCGACTGGCGGTTCAGTTCTGATAACAGTTGGCGGCAAGGAGTTGAAAAAGAAGATTGTGCCATTGGGAAAGGCGCTGAGGAAAATGGGCTTCAAAATTTATGCAACAGAGCATACAGCTGAAACCTTGCGTAACGCTGGAGTAAACAACATCTCTGTTCTGCACAAAGTCAGGGAAGTTGGTATGAACCCAAACATCGTTGACTATCTCCAGAAGGGCAGAATAGATTTGGTGATTAACATACCGATGCCGAATACTGCGGGAAAATATTCAGACGTCCTGAAAGACGAATACACCATCCGAAGATTAGCTATTGAATTTAACATTCCAGTTGTAACAAATCTCGAGTTGGCTTCAGTTCTCACGAAAGTGTTGGAGCAACGCGACAGCAACAAGCTTACTGTTCGTTCCTTGAATGAATACATGGATAGTTTAGCGTGGAAGTTTTGGTGAAAAGCTGAACTACAGAAGCATCTTTAACAAATCTGCCTTCGTCACGATGCCAACAACCTTCCCCTTCTTAGATATCAAGACAGCTGGATAAACTTGCAGAAGATTTGAAATCAACGGTAAGGGAGCGTCTTCCCCAACCTGTGGAAAAGCTTCCTCCATAATATCCCCAACAGGTAGTTTGGATACCTGAGCCAAATCTTTGCCAGCTGAGACTTGCCCCAATATCGTTTTTTCCGAAATGCTTCCAACAGCGTGTTCTCCATCAAAGACTGGAAGTTGAGAATAGCCATGATCTGTCATTAATCGCACGGCTTTAGACACCGGTTCGCTCTTTTGAACATCAACAACTTCCTCATGAAGCACTTCCCCCGCATGAACTTCCGTTTTTATCTCCAAGCGCTCTAGCACGTCAAATATGGCCTTAACCTTGGTGTAAGAAGGATCAATTTTCCCGGATTCCAATTTTGCAATTAAGGACTGACTTACACCAGCCAATTTTGCCAGTTGTTTCTGAGTCAAATCCAACATTCTTCTCTTCTTAGCAACTTCTTCAAGGGAAGTTAACATGCCATGAAATTTTGCGTGCCAATCTTATATTCCTTTTGGAATAAAATTTTCAGAAAATTATTAAAGTTAGAATTCAACTTGCTAAACTCCAAACACATCTAGGAGGGTATTAGAGCTCAAGAAAAAGGAAATCTCGAGAAAGAAGAACAAGCGAACCATAGCCGAAATCAACGAAAGAATAAAGACAGGTGACGTTCAGGTTTTAACAGCCGAAGAAATGAAGAAGTTTGTGGAAAGTAGTGGTGTGGAGGTTGCATACAAAGAGGTTGACGTCGTTACAACAGGAACCTTCGGAGCCATGTGCTCTTCAGGAGCCATAATAAACCTTGGACACGCAGATCCACCGATCAAAA
>Ga0209636_10008817_pt1 | contig 10278 bp, 8 predicted proteins | sample DeeMarSWOR152_54_FD_187464 | JGI IMG/M metagenome (GOLD analysis project Ga0209636, IMG submission 187464) | Marine sediment microbial communities from White Oak River estuary, North Carolina - WOR-1-52-54 (SPAdes) (version 2) | ecosystem: Environmental > Aquatic > Marine > Intertidal zone >... | reverse complement strand
GGCGGTGCTGTTCGCCAGCGAGACGCCGCTCGCCCCGGCCGAGATCGCCCGGGCCAGCAGCGACCTGACGCCAGCGCAGGTGGAGGAGGCGATCGGCGAGCTGTGCCGCGAATACGAGCGGGAGGAGCGTGCTTTCCAGATCTACCCACTCGGCGATGGCTACCAGATCCTGACAAGGCCGGAGTGCGCGACTTATCTCGAGCGGTTCGACTCGATCACGCGCACCCAGCGCCTGTCCCGTGCCGCCCTGGAGACGCTGGCGATCGTCGCTTATCGGCAGCCGGTGAGCCGGATGGAGATCGAGGACCTGCGTGGCGTGAACGTTGCCGGCGTGTTGCGGAACTTACAGGAACGGGGGCTGATCGAGGTCGTCGACCGGGCCGAGGGACTGGGCAGGCCGCTGCTCTACGGTACGACCCGCAGGTTCTTGGATCACTTCGGGTTGCGATCGCTGGAGGATCTGCCACAGCCTGAGGAGCTGCAGATCACTTTGCGCGCCGAGAGATGACAGCCGAATCGCCTCGCCCTCGTGAGGCGATCCGCCTGCAGAGGTATCTGTCACGAGCTGGGGTCGCCTCGCGCCGCGAGGCGGAGCACCTGATTCGCGAGGGCCGCGTGAGCGTTGACGGGACGGTCGTCAGCGAACTCGGCGCTCGGGTGGTTCCCGGCGAGCAGATCGTTCGCGTTGATGGCCGATGCGTCGAGCCGGGGGCGCTGCGCTGGATTGCGGTCTACAAGCCGGCAGGTTATCTGACCACGCGGAGAGACGAGCGGGGGCGTGCGACGGTCTACTCGCTGTTGCCTGCGGGTCTCGAGGATCTGTTTCATGTGGGCCGGCTCGATCGCCTCAGCGAGGGCCTGGTGGTCTTCACCAACGACGGAGAGACGGCTCACCGGTTGCTGCATCCGAAGTATCGGATGCCGCGTCGCTACCGCGTGGAGGTTGAAGGTAGGGTCGGTGCGACGGAGTTGCGGCGCCTGGAACGCGGTGTCGAGCTCGAGGACGGCGTCGCACGTGCCGAAGATGTCGAAGTCGCGCCGTCGCGCGGCCGGAGCCGACGCGGGGCAGGGCCTGGCTCCATCGTCTGCCTGACGCTGCGCGAGGGACGCAAGCGAGAGGTCCGCCGTATAATGGCGGCCCTGGAGCTGCCCGTGAAGCGGCTGGCGCGTCTCTCGTTTGGGCCGATCGAGTTGGGCGATCTCGGACCGGGAGAGTGGAGAGAGCTCAGCGCCGAGGAAGTGGGCGCGCTTCGGCGTGCGGTTGGGACCGGAGAAATCCATGGAGATACGTAATACGCGGGTCTTGGTTCTGGGCGGCTCGGGCCTCGTCGGTATGGCGATCGCCCGTGCGATGCTGCAGTACGAGCCCGCGCGGCTCACCATCACCGCGCTCACCGAGGGCGAGACGGTGGCGGGTCTCGCTGAGCTGAAGGCGAGGGCAGTCGGAAGCAAGACGGAGGTCGCCTCGTACTGGGGTGATCTGTTCGTCGCAGATGAGTTCAAGGACGAGCCGCGACGCGAGTTGATCGAATCACGTGAAAAGCGACTGCGGCTACTCGAGGACCTCTACGCGCCGTTCAACCGAGGGCGACTGGAGCGCTCGGCCCTGTATCAGCTTCTCGTGGCAGAGAAGCCCCAGATCGTGGTCGACTGCGTGAACACGGCCACGGCCATCGCGTACCAGGACGTGTTCGGCAGCGTCGAAGAGGTACGCTCGGCCTTGCGGGGAGGCGGTGATATCGCCGATGTGGTGGAGCGTCATCTGGCGATGATCTATTTGCCTCAGCTGATTCGCCATGTCCAGATTCTGCTGGAGGCCCTGCGCGAAGCCGGCACCGACTGCTATCTGAAAGTCGGCACCGCCGGGACGGGCGGCATGGGTCTGAACATCCCGTTCACCCACTCCGAGCAGCGGCCGTCCAACACGCTGCTCGCCAAGTCGAGCGTCGCGGGTGCCCATTCGCTGCTCCTCTTCCTCATGGCACGCACGCCCGGGGCCCCGGCGGTGAAGGAGATCAAGCCGACGGCGTGCATCGCCTGGAAGCGGATCGGGGCGGGCCCGCTCGGCTGGCGGAACAGGGTGATAGAGCGCTACGACGTTACGGGTCCCGTGCCGCTTGAGAAAGTCCTCGATGACGGGGTGTCAGCCTGGCGGAAACTCGGCGGCCAGTTGGAGTCGGTCTACATCGATATGGGCGAGAACGGGCTGTTCAGCCTCGGCGAGTTCGAGACGATCTCCGCGCTCGGGATGATGGAGCTGGTGACGCCGGAGGAGATCGCCACGGCGGTGCTGCGCGAGATCCTCGGCCAGCCGACCGGCCTCGATATCGTCGCTGCGCTCGATGGTGCGGCGATGGGCCCGAGCTATCGGGGCGGCGTGCTGCGGGAGCTGGCGATCCGCCGCATGGAGGAGCTGGAGGAAGCGACGGGCCTGCGGAGCGTGGCGTTCGAGATGCTCGGGCCGCCGCGGCTCTCCAAGCTGCTGTTCGAGGCCCACATACTGGAACGGCTCTACGGGACTTTGAGAGCAGCGGCGGAGCTCGATCCTCAGACGACCGCTGCCGATGCCGAGGCCCTACTCTGGGCGGACGATGAGCCGCGCGTCAGCATAGTCTCGATCGGCCTGCCCATCCTGAGTGCCGACGGCAAGCGGGTCTTCCGGGGGCCGGAGCTGAAGGCCAGGCCTGAGCCGGGCAGGAGTGTGGATGACCGGCTGATCTCGCGGGGCTGGATCGACTTACGACCGTCCAACTGGGAGCTGTGGCGGGACCGTTTCCGCCGCATACTGGAAGAGACCGCCGCAGCGCCGGGCCCGGACGACGGATCCTTCGCCGACGCCGACCTGGCCAGCCGCAGCGACAGGATCCGTCCCGGTTCGGCGGTGGCCTGGATCTTCAAGCGGGAGGACAGCGGCGAGCGAACGAAGCGCTGAGCGTGCAGGCCGCGCCGGTCGCGAAGACGGAGACGCGCAAACCCGGGTGGGATAGGGATGGCAGATGAAGCGAAGCTGAAGGAGAAGCCGACGAAGAAGAAGAGCCAGAAGGCAGTCGAGCAGCCCGTCGCGAGCGCTTCGGGTCTTGAGCTGAGTGAGGAGATCGTCGGCCAGGTGCGCAAGCGGATCGTCGGGCAGGAACACGTCGTCGAACGCATTCTCATCGGCCTGCTCACCGGTGGCCACGTGCTGCTGGAGGGTGTTCCTGGACTGGCCAAGACGCTGGCGGTTCGGACGATTGCCGAGACGATCAACACGCGCTTCCAGCGCATACAGTTCACACCGGACCTGCTGCCTGCCGATCTGATCGGCACGATGATCTACAACCAGAAGACGGGCGAGTTCGAGCCGAGGCCGGGCCCGATCTTCGCGAACATCATCCTGGCCGACGAGGTGAACCGGGCGCCGGCGAAGGTGCAGTCGGCGCTGCTCGAGGCGATGCAGGAGAAGCAGGTCACGTTCGGCGGCCAGACGTTCGGACTCGAGGAGCCGTTTCTGGTACTGGCCACCCAGAACCCGATCGAACAGGAGGGCACCTACCCGCTGCCGGAAGCCCAGGTCGACCGATTCATGTTGAAGGTGAAGATCGGCTATCCCGCGCGCGACGAAGAGAAGGAGATCATCCGGAGGATGGCGTCGGGCGAGCCGATACCGGTCGACGCGGTGACGGAGCCCGGCGCGATCCTGCAGGCGCGGCAGGACATCGCCGAGCTCTACATGGACGACAAGATCGCCGACTACATCGTTGACCTCGTACAAGCCACCCGACAGCCAGCGGACTATGGCCTTCCCGAGCTCGCGCCACTCATCGAGTACGGTGCTTCCCCGCGCGCCTCGATCTACTTGGCTCAGACCGGGCGCGCGCACGCCTACCTGCGCGGTCGCGCGTACGTGATACCGGACGATGTGAAGGCGATGGCCGCCGACGTGTTCCGGCACCGGATCATCACGACCTACGAGGCGGAGGCGGAGGAGGTCACCTCGGACGAGATAACTCGCCGCGTCCTCGAGGCGGTGGAGGTTCCCTAGGCTGGACATGGAGCGGTCCCCCAGCGCGCAGGCCGTGCCCCGCGAGGTCTTACGCCAGGTCAAGCTGATCGAACTGCGCACACGCGGCCTGGTCAACACACTGTTCAGCGGCGAATACCAATCGGTGTTCAAAGGACAGGGGATGGAGTTTGCCGAGGTGCGTGAGTACGTGCCCGGCGACGAGTACCGCACCATCGACTGGAACGTCTCGGCCCGTATGGGCCATCCCTACGTGAAGACTTACGCTGAGGAGCGGGAGCTGACCGTCCTGTTCGCGGTCGACCTGTCGGGCTCGGCGCAATTCGGTACGCGTGGCCGGTTCAAGGCCGAGTTGGCGGCGGAGATCGCCGCAGTCATCGCCATGGCCGCGATCAAGAACAACGATCGGGTCGGCCTGGTCTTGTTCACCGACCGGATCGAGCAGTTCGTACCGCCCAAGAAGGGGCGCCGGCATGCACTTCGTCTCATTCGCGATCTGCTGGCGTTCGAGCCGAGCGGTCGCGGCACCGACCTGTCGGTCGCGCTGGACTACATCGGTCGTGTACAGCGTCATCGGGCCATTCTGTTCCTGGTCTCCGACTTTCAGGACGCGGACTTCGAGAGGTCGCTGAAGGTGGTCAGTCGGCGCCATGACCTGGTGGCGGTTACGGTGGGCGACCCGCGCGAACGTGAGCTGCCGGACGTTGGCTACCTTGAGCTTGTGGACGCAGAGACCGATCAGCGCGTGGTGCTGGACTCGGGCAACCGTTTCGTGCGTGAGCAGTTCGAGCATCTGGCGACGGAAGAGGAAGCGCGTCTGCGTCGCCTGTTGCGTCGCCTCTCGGTTGACCAGATCGAGATCCAGACGGATCGCTCGTATGTGCGTCCGCTGATCAACTTCTTCGAGGCCCGTGAACGGAAGCTAGCCCGATGAGCTGGGTCGCGGTTGCCCTGCTGATGCTGACCGTTCAGGCCGCGCCGGGGGTTGGCGGTGGAGTGGAGGTGCGAGCCACGGTCGTGCCGGATTCCCTGCGCATCGGCGAGCGGATCACGCTGATCGTTGAGGTAAGCGGCGTGACGCGTGGGGCCGAGGTCGTGTTCCCTCAGCTTCCGGACAGCGGTGCGGTCGTCGCGCTCGGGCCGCCGCTGCAGCGTCCCGTCGAGGCAGACGGGACTCGCTCGGCGCGCTATGAGCTGGTGGTGTGGAACCTGGGTGTGGTGCCGCTGCCGGAGGCGGAGGTGCGGGTCGTGACGGAGGCGGCGGAGCTACTCATCGCTGTGCCGGCGCTGTCGGTTCACGTGGCGTCGGTGCTGCCGGAAGCCGCCGACCCCGACACGCTCGCCTGGAGGCCAGCGGCCGACGTCGTCGGGGGCAACTGGAGTATTCAGGAGAAGCTGGCCGTCGCCGGGCTCGCGCTGGCTTTGCTGCTGGCGGCGGTGCTCTACGCCAGGCGCCGTGCATCCGTTCAGCCGCCCCCGCCCCCGCCGGTGCAGCCTCCCCGGGCGCGGGCGCTCGCGGCGCTTGAGCGGTTGGCGGCGGCAGGCCTGCCGGAGGCCGGCGAGCTGAAGGCTCTGTACTCGGGTCTCTCCTACATCGTCCGGGAGTTCCTCGCCGAGACGGATCCTACCTGGCGGCTCGACCTCACGACGGGGGAGCTGGTCCAGGCGGTGGGTCGTGATGGTTTGGGTGAGCGGCGCCAACGGGCGCTGGCCGGGCTGCTGGCGGGGGCGGACCTGGTCAAGTTCGCGCGTCGTCGTCCGTCACGCGCTCAGGCCGCGCGGGCGCTCGATGCGACGCGTCGCTGGATCGTCGAGTTCGAGCGGGTCGTGGTCGAGCCGCCGCCTGAGTCGGAGCCGGAGCCGGCACCCGCACCCGAGCCGGTCGACGACTTGCTCAGCGCGATGGACGACGTGTTTGCGGCGGAAGCCGAGGAACCTGAAGAACCGGAGTCGTTGGAGCCGTGAGCTTCGAGACGCCCTGGGCCTTCGTACTACTCGCCATCTTCCCGCTCTGGTGGCTATGGCGGCGCGAGCGAGGCGGGTTCCGCTACTCGCGGGCGGAAATCGCTGCACGCTCCGGGCGCAGGATCGGTCGTCTGCTGGCGAGTCTACCGGCTGCGCTGCGTGGTCTGGCCGTGCTGTCGCTGATCGTCGCGTTGGCGCGGCCGCAGACGGGCGTGGCGACGGAGGAGATCGAGGCGGAGGGGATCGCGATCGCCCTGGTTGTCGACATATCGAGTTCGATGCTAGCGCTCGACATGCAGCCGCTGGATCGGTTGGAGGTCGCGAAGCGGACGGTCCTCGAGTTCGTCCAGAACCGGCAGTATGATCGGATCGCGCTCGTCGCATTTGCCGGCGAGGCGATCACGCAGGTCCCGCTGACGATCGACTATCGAATCCTCGAGCGCGCCATTCAGAATCTCAGGACCGATCTGTTGGAGGACGGAACGGCGATCGGTACGGCGCTCGCCACGGCCGCCAACAGGCTGCACCGCGCGCCGGGCAGCTCGAGGGTGGTGATCCTCTTGACTGACGGCGAGAACAACCGCGGCGAGGTCGACCCGGTTACGGCCGCACGAGCGGCGGCGGCCTACGAGATCCGTACGTACACGATCGGCGTCGGTAGCGAAGGGGTCGCGCCGGTACCGATCGGTCCCGGTCCGCTGGGAACCGAATACGCCAGCATGCGGGTCCGCCTGGATGAGGATCTACTGCGCCGGATCGCCGCGATCACGGGAGGCCAGTACTTCCGGGCCACGAACGCCCGGGCTCTCGAGGAGATCTACCGTCAGATCGACGAGCTGGAGAGGACGCCGGTGCACGTGCGTCGTTACATCGAGTTCAGTGAGCATTTTCGGCCGTTCGTCCTGCTGGCGGCGCTACTGGTTCTCGCGGAATGGGTGCTTCGCGTGCGTCGCTACCCGCTCTACGTGTGAACCTGGAGCGGTCGCTGGTCGGAGGTAGGCGATGAGGCTCGAGTATCCCGGCTGGATCTGGGCAGGCCTGGCAGCTGCAGCGCTGTTGATTGCCGTGGTCTATCTGTGGCACGTGCGTCGCCGGGGTGCCCTGGATGCGCTCGGCAGCTCGGGGATGCTGGAGCGGTTGACGCGCATCGACCTCAGCGGCTCGCCGTATCGACGTGGCGCGTTGGTGGCCGCCGCGCTGGCTCTGTTGGGCCTGGCGCTGGCGGGCCCGCAGTGGGGCGCCCAGGAGGTGGAGGAACAGACACGTGCGCTGGATGTCGTGCTGGCGCTGGACATCTCCGAGTCGATGTGGGCAGAGGATGTGAAGCCCAACCGCTTCGAGCGGCTGCGTTTGGCGGGCCGCCGCTTGATCACCGAGTTGGCCGGACATCGGATCGGGCTGGTGGCGTTCGCGGGCTCCGGCTACCAGCTGTCCCCGTTGACCATCGACCACGGTGCCTTGCAGCTCTATCTGGACGCGCTCGATCCGAGCGCGGCAGGCACGCCCGGGTCCTCGCCGAGCACGGCGATCCGCGACGCCGTGTCGCTGTTGCAGGAGGCGCCCAGCGAGGGAGGCGATCGTGCCATCGTCATCCTCAGCGATGGCGAGTCGCATGACGAGGAAAGAGGGGTACTCGATGTCGCCCGGGCTGCGGCGGCCGAGCGGATCCGTGTCTACGCGATCGGCATCGGCGGCGATCGCGGCGAGCCGATACCCGGCCACGACCCGATGGGCGAACGCATCGGCGGCTACAAGCGCGATTCGGATGGCAACATCGTGCTGAGCCGCATGATGACCGAGCCGCTCTCCAGCGCGGCGCGTCTCAGCGGAGGGTTCTGGGCTCGGGCGGACGAGGGCGGCGTCAGCCGTGTGCTGGCGGCGCTTTCCGAGTTGCGGCGCGGTCGCGGTGACGTGACGCGCGGCGTGCGCTGGACTCCCAGGTTCCAGTGGTTCGTCGCGGGAGCACTGTTGCTCTTGGCACTGGATTGGGCTTGGGCCTGGAGGTGGCAGCGGTGAGGGCTGTGGGGCTCGTACTCGCTGTTGTGCTGCTGGGCTTCCAGTTCTGGGGCCAGGAGGCCGGTGGGAATCGCGCCTACCGGCGGGGCGACTACGTGAAGGCAGTGCAGCGTTATCGGGCTGCGCTCGAGCGCGGGGGCTCAGCACCGCGGCTGCAGTACAACTTGGGCACCTCACTTCTGCAGCTCGGCGAGTGGGACGCCGCCCGCGAGGCGCTGGGCGTGGCGCTGGAGGCCCGATCACCGGAGCTGCAGACATGTGCGTTCTACAACCTGGGCAACGCTCTGGCCGGCGATCCGCAGGCCGTCACGGCGGCGGACCTGCGGGCCGCGATCCGTGCCTACCGCAGCTCACTGCTGCTCGACCCCGAGCGCACTGATGCGCGCTGGAACCTGGAGCTGGCCATGCGCCGACTGGCCGAGCTGGAGCGTAGGGCTCAGCCGCTGACCGGGCCTGAGCGGCAGCCGACAACACCGCCGCAGGGAGAGGGGCGTGGTGAGGAGCAGGGGCCAGTCGAGGGAGGCCCGGCGTCGGTTCAGCCGCGCCCCGGCCCGGGCGAACGGCGGCAGGCCACGGGGCCCGATGCGCTGGAGGCGCCCCTGCCCCGCGGACTGGCTGAGCAAGTGCTGCGAGCGGTCGAGGAGCGGGAGCGCGGCCTGCAGCGCGAGAAGTTGAGGCGCCAGAGACAACGCGTGCGAGGTCCGGACTGGTGATGACGCGATCGCTCGTGTTCCTGTTGCTCTCGCTGCAGGCGGGAGGGCAGGCGGACGTGCAGATGAACGCGGCCCTGAACCGCCGTACGGCGCGTGTCGGGGAAACGGTGCTGCTGACGGTCACGCTGCGCGCGCCTGGACTGTACGGTCCCGAGATCGAGGATCCCGAATTCGCCGGATTCGAGGTGCTCTCCACTGCTGACCGCTCCTCGTTCCGTTTCTCACCATCGCTGGGCGCGGTCCGCGAGTTCACCCGCGAGTACACGCTCAGGATTGAGCGGGCGGGCGAGCTGACGATCCCGCCGATCCGTGCGTCGGTGGACGGGGTCTACTACGAGACCGATGCGCTGCAGCTGGTGGCCGGGTCTGGAGAGACGGCCGCGGAGTTCCCGAGCGGGCTGCTGCCGCGGCCGGAGGAGGAGGTTGCTGTGCGGCTCTGGGTGGAGCCCGAAACGGCGTACGTCGGGCAGCAGGTGACACTGACGGTGGGCGCCTTCTTCGAGCCGCTCGTTCGCGGCCGTTTGCAGCGCCAGCCCGAGTACAGGCCCCCGGAAGTCCAGGGTTTCTGGACGGCGGACCTGCCGGGATCGCCGCGACCCGAACGGGAAGTCTACGGCCGGCGCGAGTACTTCGTGCAGATCTACAGGCGCGCGCTTTTCCCGCTGAGTCCCGGCACCGTCCGCATACCGCCCGCCGCGGTCATCTATGAAGTGCGGCGCGGCCTCGTGTACGCGCCCGAGACCTTCGAGGTCGAAAGCGCCCCGGCGACGGTGGTGGTCCGACCGCTACCGCTAGAGGGTATGCCAGCCGATTTCGCCGGCGCCGTCGGTCGCTACGAGACCGAGGTATGGTTCGATCGATCGGACTTGCGGGCTGGCGAGGCCGTGAACCTCGTCCTGGAAGTGCGCGGCACCGGGAACCTGAGTTCGATCGGGCGCCCCGCGCTTCCCGAGATCCCCGGGATGCGCGTCTACGAGGGTGGAGAAGACGCGGAGGTGCAACTGCGCGGTGTCGAGTTCGCCGGTCACAAGCGGTTCTCCTGGGTCCTCATTCCCGAGCGGCCGGGCCAGTACGTGCTGCCCGAGTTACACTTGCCGCACTTCGATCCGCTGGAAGCGACCTACGCGACGGCGCGCACCGAGCCGATGTCCTTGCTCGTCGGGCCAGCACCGGCAGCGGCGGTCGCGGCCGGGGCCTCGGGCGCCTCCGCGATTCGCTTCATCAGAACGCGTCCGGCCCGGCAGGCGTCGGGACTGCCGCGCAAGACAGCCTTCTGGCTGGTGCAGGCGATCCCGCTGATCGCCCTGCTGGGGGTCATCGCCTTCGGCCGCTACCGTGGCCGCGTGCCGCTGCCCACGCGCAGACGGCCGCAGCGCAGACAGCGTTTAGTGCGCAGCTTGCGGCCGCTGGCCGATTCCGGCGACGCCGCGTTCTTCGGCCAGCTGCGAGCGAGCGTGCTCGGGTGGCTGGGTTGGCGACTCCACCTACCGGAGCTATCGGGCCAAGGGGTCGTACAGGTGCAACAGGCGCTGGAAGATTCCGGTGTGCCGCCACCCGTCGCCCTCGAGATGATCGATGTTCTGG
>Ga0209636_10008816_pt1 | contig 10279 bp, 9 predicted proteins | sample DeeMarSWOR152_54_FD_187464 | JGI IMG/M metagenome (GOLD analysis project Ga0209636, IMG submission 187464) | Marine sediment microbial communities from White Oak River estuary, North Carolina - WOR-1-52-54 (SPAdes) (version 2) | ecosystem: Environmental > Aquatic > Marine > Intertidal zone >... | reverse complement strand
GGATACCAGGCCGATATGGGGTATATAGAACCGAATATAATACCATTATTCTCTGATGTTTCTCCTTCTGACATGAGTAGCCCATATCCCTTATGGGGAATTTTAGTTGATGAGTTCAGATCAAATACCTCAAGATACCCGAATAATGATTTTGCTCCGGTTGTATTTCTGGTTATGCCGGATGAAACACTCATTGAGAGCATTATAAGAAAAGATGATTGGAATGAATTTCGGGTTATAGCTAATGGACCTGAGATCGAAATCTTGGTCAATGGAGTTTCAACAGCAAAATATTTAGAAAAGGAAAAGTGGATTCCAGCAACAGGACATATTTGTTTACAGGCCCATTCCGGTTGGCCATATGAAATACTATATAAAGACATAAGGTTAAGAAAATTATAGAACAAAAACTGTTGCTAACAAAAACATGCACCCGACGCGGAACCGCGGCGGAGCAGACTTAGACAAATTGGGTGATGTTGACTTAATAGATTTGAGGCTGTTTGTTGATGAATGGCTGTACAGGTGCCCGCTCGACTGGCCATTAAAATAAAAGTAAAATTTTGGCCGTTGGTATAATTTTGCGCTCAAGTGGAAATACTCTTATTTATTACCTATAAAAAGTGGGGAAAATCCCTACAACTTAACTACAACCAAAATCCCCCAATACCTCATAAAATCGCAAAAATTGTAAATCCATAAGATTAGTAATATCAAAGACTTAACAAAACCTTAGAAAACGGCGAACGTTTTGAACATACGTTTGATACTGGATTAAATGTCCGGTGTCGTTGGTCTAGAAAAAAGGCCGGGTAGTGTGTTCCGGCCTTTTTTCATAGTTTTATTCATTATCCGCTACTTACTGGGGCTGCGGACGTATTCGAAGAATTTCTCTTTCAGCCGTTTTGTAATCGGACCGGGCTTGCCGTCGCCAACTGTCCTTCCGTCGATCTCGATTATCCCAATAACCTCGGCGGCCGTACCGGTGAGGAAAAACTCATCGCAAACATACAAATCAAATCTTGTAAGATTCTTCTCGATCACTTCGAGATTCTCTTGCTTTGAAAGGTTGATGATGAGGTTGCGAGTGATCCCCTCGAGCGAACCGGTCTCGACCGGCGGAGTGAAAATCACACCGTCCCAGACAATGAAGATATTGTCGACGGTCGCCTCGGCAACGTATCCCTCGTGGTTGTACATGATCGCCTCGGGGACGCCACTATCCAGCGCCTCGATCTTGGCCATAATATTGTTCAAATAATTCAGGCTCTTGAGCTGGGGGCCAATAGCCAGAGGATGATTCCGGATGGTCGTGGCGCTGATGACCTTCATCCCCGTTTCATAAACCTCTTTTGGATAAGGCTGAATTTTGTCTGCTATGATGATCAGCGTGCTATCCTTGCAGATAAAAGGATTCAGTCCCAGAGTTCCTGCGCCGCGTGTGACCACCAGCCGAATATATCCGTCCACAATACTGTTGGCCTCGACGGTCTTCTTGATCGCGGCGACAAGCTTACTCTTATCCAATGAGATTTCGAGTCGAATCACTTTGGTTGACTCGTAAAGCCGGCGCAGATGAGCTTCGAGCTCGAATACTTTGCCGTCATAGACGCGGATACCCTCGAAAACCCCGTCTCCGTAGAGTAGACCGTGGTCGAAAACCGATACCTTTGCATCGGCCTCATCCAAAAGTTTTGCCGTCGAGCCAAATTTTAAGAGCCATGACAAATCCTCGTATACCGATATTTCCCATATTAAACGCTTAGCTACGCAACCAAGCCTCATGCCCAAAAGAATATCAAATCTGTCTTGAAATTCAAGCTTTCTTGTTGACTCTGCGTGCTGAGCTTACGGTTGTAATTGGTGAGCAAAATCCATACAACCGGGCTACAACCAAAAGGCTAAATAGCGTGTAAAATCGCAAAAATCCCAAATCCATAAGATTAGTAATAGCAAAGACTTAAGAAAAGTGCAAAAAATGGTGAACGTTTTGAACATACGATTGCAAAGAAACACCGCCAAAATCATCCTTGCTTTTGTGTTCTCTGTGGTGAATTCTTTTTATTCGTTTTTTTGTGCCTTTTCGTGCCAATCTCTCTTTGTGTCTTAGTGGCTACCAAAAATCAATCAAATGCGCAGGGCTTTGCTCGCAAGAATTCAAAATTTCAAATTATTTTTAACTGCCTTGTTGATAACAACTTAATCCCCTCAATCCTGTCAAAAATACTACTTTTTTCGACCAAATGCGCAAGTTCACGCCAATTATAGAAGGCCATGCTTCGTGAATAGTGAATCGTCAAAAACAAATAATCATTTATCAATAATCAATGGAGTAAGCTCATGACCACCAAACCCCAAATTTTATCCCGTGAGATGATCTTACCTGCCTATAAGGCAGCTATCTCACCGGGACCGCCCCCCAAACAAACCCCCCATCCTGCCCAGCTTGCCTCTGCTATCGTCGCCCTACATTTGTCGAGTGTCCTCTACAAATCCACCCTTTTTATGCAAAACAAACCCAATTTCCGAAAAGCCAAAATGAAATTAAACTTCTATTCAACAAGGGATTATCAAAATGAGCTGCGCCTTCGGACTCGGGCAAAACAAACCCAATCAAACCCAACCTGTAGTGAGCTTGCCTGCACTGAGCGTAGTCGAAGGGTCGAACCAGTCGAAGTGTCGAACCTATTTCAGAAGGGATACCTTACTACTCTGCGCAGCGTTGTCCTAACGGAGGACAAGGCTTTGAGTTGGAGAACTGGATCCCCGCCTGCGCGGGGCAGGCAATTTTTCATTCTATTACGTTGATATTTTTTTTGCGGCACATTTGTTTTAGTATATTTGGCCAGACGGTGGCGGAGACTTCTCCGATGTGCGCCTTTTTCAGCAGGAGCATGAAGGTTCGGGACTGGCCGATGCCGCCGCCGATGCTGAGGGGAATATCGTCATTAGTGATGGCCTGGTGGTATGGGAACTTTAGGAAGTCGAGCTGGCCGGAAAGCTCCAACTGCTTTTTAAGGGAGTCCGCGTCGACAAAAGAACGATGATTATAAGCACGTGCTGAACGGCAAGATGTATTCGGTCCGGTATACGGAGACGACGAAGCGGGTTCGGATATTCAGGGATAGTGGGCTGGGCTTCTTCCATTTTTATTACGGTGTTGGGCAGAGAATACACGGCCAGCGGGCTTGCGGTTGGATGGAGCTGACGCCGTCGAGGGACTGGGGCAAGAAAGTACAGAAGTATTATGTGGCGCTGCTTGCGCTGGGTAATGGCGAAGCGATATTTAAGAATATAAGTGCGGTGCAGAAGCCAACAGCGGACAGGGACGATACACACACCGGCTTTAATATCGAACACAGGGAGTACAACTGGTCGGGATTCTTCGGCGATGCCGTGGTGGTGACGTTCGGTGACGAGTTTCCGTATCAGAACAGAAATTACAAGTTTATGGCGTGGTCGGAGATGAACTATATACCGGCGTGGCATTTGAATAATCAGCTTCTGTATTCGTATGAGTTTGTAGAGATATGGGGTGGGGGAAACCCGGGCTGTCATGAGCCGATGTCGGACAGGATAAAACGGTGGACGTCGGTGGAAATTGTTGAGGACAACGACGTGAGGAAGGTGTTTAAGTGGTATTATGTGCTGTGCAATCCGGATTACAAGGTGCCGGATGACAATAAGGGTGAGCAGTTGCCGGAGGTTGAGGAGTACTATACGTTCTATCCGGACGGTAGCGGCACGAGGCATATTATCTATATACCGAAACTGGATACGGGTTTTCGGGAGGCGCATGAGCTGGGGCGTGCGGGATGGTACGGACTGGAAGGACCATTACAAGACGCGCGAGGATGGCAGAAAGTATTGGGAATGGGTTGCGCTGATAGGACTGAATGATAAGTGTGACCTTGATGGAGCCCGCAACAAAGCGAAATCGTGGCTCTTCCTGGGTGATATAGAGATGCTGGATGACAGCTGCCGTTTTGTCAAGAACGATGTGGCGAGGAAGGCGCTGGTGTTTGAGAAGATGCAAGATGAGATGAGGTGTCACTTTGAGATTGAGCCGAGGGATTCGGTGCTGATTAATCCCGCTGTTGTTATCAAGGACTGGGAACACTCACCCTTTGTGTGTGTGATGATTAACGACAACGAATTATCGAAGGAGCAGTATAAGCTTGACCAGGAAAGTGATGACCTTTTGCTCTGGATTCAGACGAAGATTAAGGATAAAACTAGTATTATGATTGAAGGACTTATGCCGCTAAGTAAATCCTGACTTTTCCCCCTGCTAATTTTCCTTTTTCACCTTAGGAAACACGGTACGGAAGGCCGCTCCTTCATTGCCGGCATCTGCGTATGGAGTCAGTATGTAACCACGAGGCTCATCGGTCCTCGCATCATAAAGATTCACAAGATATCGCCGCCGAGTACCGCGGGAGTCTGTGGGGCCAGCCCATTGATATCTTCGGTCCGAATCAATTTGCTGGAGTGCAATTTCCTCTGGAATTGAGATTAGGTCATCTTGGCCAAGCCACGTGTCAATGTTATCGCGCACGTCAATTGAGAGAACCTCGGGACCACGCCGGATCACGTAGTTATCCCCCGAAAGCTGCTCAAGCATTAAGGGAACGTTGAAGTGTATTTCTATCTGATACTCCCTTGAACCCTGGAGATTGATGTCACGATATCCTTCCACATCGCTACCGTTAGGAATGAGACTCTCATTTAGTCTGGTTTGAAAATCCGTGGTCCAACTGGGTACGCGGATGCGCAGCGTTCCCTTCCAGCCGGAAGGTGTTTTCAGGGTGATGGTACTGGTGCCAATCTCAGGGAACCCGCTAGCCTGTGTGACGTGAACTTGGCCGCCAGTCGTGTTTAGCGTCGCACTGCTCGTTTCGAAAAAGTTAACGTAAATGACGTTGTCCTTTACAGCGTAAATGAGCTGCGGCAATCTCGCGATGCCACGCGGTCCCGACCAGAAACAACATCTTGTAGGCCCATGGAACCAGTCTTTGGAGTAGCGAAGGGGAGTCCAGTAACACCACTTCATTCCATCGGCAGACTGTGCCGCCAGTAATGCATTGTAACAAGTAAGTTCAAGTGCCTCTGCATACTTCATTCGCCCCGTTATTGAATATAATTCCTGGGTAAATAATATCCACTCAACAGTAGCGCAAGTTTCCTGCAATTGACCGCCCGGGGTGTCCTCTAGTGGCTCATCATTGAGGTCCTCTCTATCTCCAAGGGATCCTGTAGGAAACAGATGGTCGTTTACCAGCCCATCCCAAACCTGCTCCACTTTCGCTAACATTTCGTAGTCTCTTGTAACTTGGGCAAATTCAACTGCACCACCTAAAACAGCACAGAGCATATAGGGATGGAAAAGGTAGGGTTCACCGCTGGAAAGCATTTGTTGAATAGGCGGATAATGCTGAATCACCTGACCAACGAATTCGAGTAAATCCTCATTTCCGGTATGCCGATATAGCCGAACTAATTGCTTTATCACGGCAACTTTCGTAAATCCGTCCACCTCACCCTCAAAAAATGATGAATTTCTATCTTTGATAGGACCAAAGGTTGCTACAATCCACCCCCCTGCGCGGGAGGCTGCTTCAAGGGAAGCTCGCTGGCCACGCAAATCATAATGTGTAAGTAAACCAGTTAATGCGTACCATTGGTTCCATATGTCCCACGCTTTTTCCCAATGATTCAGTTCTCGGTCCGTGGGCAGTTTGATCCCCATATATCCATCCGGCTGCTGGTGCTGGCAAAGGGATGCGGCAAAGTCATCAACCATTGCCAGCTGAGCGTCGTTGCCGGTGTTGACTGCCGTCCGAGTTGCGGCGTCCAGCCATTTCCCTGCGTACTCGCCATCCCATACCCTCTCGAGGAGTTTGCCGGGGGAGTAATGGCGCGTGGCGAACGCTTCGAGCATCTCCTGGCCGTAATAATCATGCTGGTAACGCAGATAGTTGATATTGCCCTGGAACCGCGAATCGAATCGGCCATCAGGGCCCAGCTTAACGGACGCCGGCGAAGGAAGCGTCACGGCCGCATCCTCGAAGGAAAACGGGACGGATGGATCTATTGTAAGTTTATTGCTGCTTTCTTCCTCATTTGCACATCCAATAGAAAAGCATAATGTCATAATTAAAATTAAATATTTCTTCATTTAGTAATCCTCATCATACATTCAAGTTTGCCAGTATAATCAATCCGGATAATGTAGAGAAATTCTTGCTTCTTCTGTACTTGTTTTGTGCCAGACGTTATATTTGGGCTCAGCGGATAGACTCGCGGTAGTAATTACCGGCTTGACCATCTTGGTCCGTACTTAGTATCCGGCATTGTGTCACCTGCTTTCGTGTAGAACCTGAATCTTGAAGCTCCAAGCGTAGTCGCATGGCAGCGGATCCGGAATTTCTTCAATCACCAGGTCATCGCCTTCCTGATGCCAGGGCAGGTTCTTGCTGCTGCCGAGCATCCGAATTTCAGAGCCTTTTATTGGCTTTACTCCGGGGATGGTAAAGGGAGCACTTGGCGGCTCGCTATCTTCATAATCAGCGAAACCAACAGTTGGAGGCCATTCGTTCCCCAGTTCGATCGCGTACAGGTAAGTTCCTTTCTCGGTGAACCTCAATGTGCCCACCTGCCAGGTATCGACTCCGCCTTCGGCAAAAGGAGCAGGTTTTGCCGCGTACAGCGCTTCTTTGTTCACGTCCATCCACTCACCCAGCTTCTTCAATCCCTCTACCTGGGCTTCCGGCAGTGTTCCATCGGCCTTGGGAGCGACATCCAGAAGGGTCACCCCGTTCTTGCTTATCCTGTCCACTATTCCGTCCACCAGCATGTTAACCGGCCTGCAGCCGACACCCTCAGCATAAGCCCAATAATTTCCAATCGGAACGTCCTTCTGCCATCTCTGTCTCTGCGGAGATGTCATACCAGCCCATTCCCATACACCATCGGGGAAAATGCCGCCCTCTATATCGAGCACGGAGCACGAAAGCGGCGCGCTACCACCCTTTTGGGTTATCATGACCTGCTTACCCCATCTCTCGCCCGCGTTATAGTAGTATGCCAGATACGACTTCCAGTTATCTTCGCCGCAAAATTCATCTTCAAACCACATCTGGTCCGGCTGGTACTTGTCCACCACCTCAATCAGCTTGTTATAAAGCTCGCTATAAGAGCTCATTTCATACAAATCCGCATACTTGGGATTATTGACACCCACTCCTTCCGGGCAATAGCGCCTGCCGGAATCATATATTGAGCCGGGCCTCTCATGGAATGTCGCGACGGTTTTCATCCCGTGCTTCCTGACCGCCTCGAACATTTCACCTAAAGTATCCCGGCGAGGCCCCTTGTCCATGACATTGTACTCATCGAATTCCGTGTCCCACATGGCAAAGCCGTCACCGTGCTCTGCGCAGATACCGGCAAAGTCGGCACCGGCGTTTTTGTACAATTGGGCCCACGCGTCCGGGTCCCATTTCTCCGCCTTGAACAACGGAACAAAGTCATGGTACCCAAACTTAGCCGGGTCACCATACGTCTTCCAATGAAAGTCATAGACTCCATAATTGGGTTGGTTCGAATCATTGGGTACATACATAAACATGCCATACCATAAGCCGCTGTCCACTTTCTCAGGACCCGAATCGAAAGCAAATCCCGGCACCGAGTATACTCCCCAGTGGCAGTATATGCCAAGCACGGCGTCCTCAAACCACTGCGGCACCTCCCACTGCGAAAGAGACTCCCAAGTCGGCTCATATTTTTCTGCTCCCAACCGCTGCTGCGCGCAACCTGTAATGACCACCAACACCATCAAAATCAATCCTGCCTTTTTCATGTACTACTCCGTAAAAAATTACTTTTTTAAGTTTATTTCCAAATCAATCAATCTTCGGATAACGGTGGCGCTCAATTTTGAAGGCGTAAGCATGTTCACATGGTTTTTCTTGAGGCGTTTTTATCATCAGTGCATCATCTGTAAAGAACCAATCCAGTTCACCTTCGGTACCAAGCATACTGATTCTCTTTATATCCCTTTTCTCCCAGTGTATTGATAGCTCTTCTTCGAATCTCCTCAAACTGTGTATTTTTGCTTCATCGCCCGGCCAATCTAAAAAAATGGCATAGAGTGTATTATCCTTCACCGTAAAGCGTATATCTTTACCGGTATACCGTGAACCACCGTCTTCATCATCCTCGGTATATGCACCTCCCTCTTCCATATCGACCGGGCCTTCACCGTAAACCATCCAAGCTCGTGTTCCATAGATTGCCTCACCATTGATTTCTAGCCATTTCCCCATACCCAGCAATCTTTCCCTTGCCGGCTCCGGAATTGTCCCATCTGCCTTTGGGCCTACATTCAGCAGTAACATGCCATTTTTACTGACACGGTCGACCAAGTTATCCACCAGCGTATTTACAGATTTGTATCCGGCTTCCTTTGCATAGGACCATGCTCCCATATCATCAACCGAAGTATCAGTAATCCAGAGATGCCGGGTAATGTTTGCCATTCTGCCTAATTCAAGGTCATTAATGGCAACGCCGGGCGGGACATCCCAGCCCTTAAACAGAACTTCAACTTCCCTTCCTGCTTTTGCCGCTTGATTGAAATAATAGGCAAAAAACCTCTTTTCATACATCTCATGCATCCTGTCCAGAGACCCGTCAAACCAGATAAGGTCCGGCTGATATTTGTCAATAACTTCCACCAGCTTGCCAAGCCAAAGGTCAAGAAATTCTCTATTTGGTTTGTCCTGCATAAATGCAAGTTCGTCCGCGCCGATATCATACCACTCCGGCCAGTCCGAGTCCTGATTATGAATAGGCCCGTACAGATCACTATAGTCCGGATCAGAGCAGTCAAATTCTTTTACCCAGTGCGGATAATACGCCCAGTGAGTCGCATGGTGAAAAGTGGTGATAAATTTCATACCTCTTTTTCTAATTGCTTTTTCAAGTTCACCGACAACGTCTCTCTTTGGTCCCTTATCAAACGCATCCCACTTGGTCAGTGCACTATTCCACATGGAAAACCCATCATGATGTTCAGTTACCGGCCCGGCGAATTTAGCTCCAGCTTTTTGAAACAACTCGGCCCATTCATCGGCGTCAAATTTTTCAGCCTTGAACAGAGCTATGATATCTTTATACCCGAATTTGGATGGCTCACCGTAATTAGCCACATGGTAGTTATACTGTTCGGTCCCTTTTTTATACATATTGTGTGGATACCAAGAGCCGTTCGGCCCTTTTGCAGGCACAGAGTATCCGCCCTAATGGGTATATATTCCAAATTTGGCATCTTTGAACCATTCCGGTGTAGTATGTTTGCCCAGTGAATTCCATGTCGGTTCGTAAAGTTGCTTTTCCCTCCCAAGGACTGGACAGGCCATCACCATCAAAGAACTCAGCAAGCCAAATAAAAAAATCTCTTTGGTTCTCATATCTCACTCTTTGATTTCTAATCCAAAAAATTTCCTGCATCGGCCTGCGCGCTTGCGCCCAAAAGCCTAATTTCCAATAGCATATCAAGACCTTCTCTCAGATACAATCACCGAAATTTTAGTCACCTTGCGCCTGTAAAAAGTGCGAAAAATCCCTACAACCAGACTACAACCCAAACCCCAAATAGCTCATAAAACCGCAAAAATCGTGAATCTGCAACATTTGTAATACCAAAGACTTAAGAAATTCTCAGAAAACGGTAAACATTTTGAACATACGTTTGCCGCTGTAAAGACAACCGGATTATATTACGCAAAAAACCCGTCTATATTGAACTAACCAAACTCATAAAGGAAAAGTGGTGGACAAAGACCGGGTAAGAGTTCGGAAAAGGGAGGGTAAATTTCCGCGGCTTTCTTAAAATAATAATACCCAGCCCGGTTGAACCATACAAGCAAACTTTCTCGCTCACAAAAAACCAGAAACCTATAAAAATCCAGATCAATTAAAAAGAAAAAGCTGCTGGTTTCCTAAAAATCGCAATTGATAATATACGTTACGTCTCCCCTGATTTCTTCCTCACCCATCACCAGCGTCTTGCCATCATAGAATAACTCGTATTCATCCTCATCTTCTTCATATTTGATCCGGACGCGTATGATCTGTCCATCCTGCTCATAACTGACCGCAGTTGAGCTATCGAAGAATCCGCCGGAAACAGTGGCCTTTCCATTTCCGCCAAAGCCCCACTTCAGGTCATCACCTTCAAAATCAACCGTCAATGTCCTGCCGGCGATCGAAG
>Ga0209636_10008815_pt1 | contig 10279 bp, 11 predicted proteins | sample DeeMarSWOR152_54_FD_187464 | JGI IMG/M metagenome (GOLD analysis project Ga0209636, IMG submission 187464) | Marine sediment microbial communities from White Oak River estuary, North Carolina - WOR-1-52-54 (SPAdes) (version 2) | ecosystem: Environmental > Aquatic > Marine > Intertidal zone >... | reverse complement strand
TTAGTTCCCGAGATTTCGGAATCAGGCTATGCACTGGGTAGTACGATTATCAAGGGGAAGTCTTGGAAGAAGAAGAACCGTAAGAGGTTTGAGGACATGTTGGAATAGGTGGGAAGAATGTATCGGAGTAATCTGTTTAGATCTACAGAGGATGTGGACTATTCTCGTTTTCCGTGTTTCAGAGCTCGCTTGAAGGTAGATGAAGAAATCGCATGGAACGCATTCAAAAGTGGCAAAATCACTGTGCCGCACTATGTAACTGGTGGGAATGTCTACTTTACCGACTGGAAGCTTGTAGAAGAAGGCTTCTTTGATGATCTAGCTTTGGGAAAACCAAAACAAGTCACCATCTCTAACAAGAAAGTCACTGAAGCTAGGATAATTGGAAGCATGTTATATAGGGCAATCAATTCGTATCTGATCGGTCTTGATCTCAACTGCGCAGGTGGAATTACTGCACGGAGTGTCTATTATATGCCAAACGACGATATGTTTGTGAAAAAAATACAGAGAGATGAAGAAGCGACATATTCTGTTATTCGTGGCTTTGGCCCGAAGATTCACGCTATGGCGAAAATGGGTCAAGTTCTCCTGTTTTTCGAGACTAGACACAACTTCAGAATAGATGTCGCCCGTGATAATTGGTCGAAGTGGGTCGGCTTTGGTGTAAAGGTTAAAGCTACCCCTTCCTTTAGAGGGATTGCCCGTCTTGAGAAAGTTGATAGGAAAAAAGGGGTTGCCACTCTAAAATATGGCGACAATGTCTTTGAGTCTTCCCTTGATTTGGTATACGTGCCCGCCTCCTCCGGCACTCTTGGAAAACGTGGATTGTACGAATCAATGTTTGAGTTCGCCAATTTCAATGAAGAAGACCCTACCTTGCCTAGTTCTTTTGCATTTCTGAGTAATATCTTTCACACGATTTTGGAAGACGATTCCCTCAAATTGAGAATGGACACACAAGGAAGGATTTCATGTAGCTTCCACAGAATTCGGTTTGAAATGAGTTAGGAGAGCAAAACACATGAGCAAAGAGAGTCTAGATATGTTGGAACCACCCCTGCTTCATTTTAAGGCTGGAAAGAAAGCTACTGATCCAGTGAAGGCTTTCGCCATTCTCGGCTACCATCCACTAAAAGTTCCTGATCTGCCTTCGATTCCTAAGATTCATGTTCTAGGTCCCGCGAGAGACAGGAAATGCAAGAATGTTATGACTATCCTTGAAGATCTTAAGAAAGGGAAAACTGGGAAGTATCCCCGATCCGTATACAAGCCATTTTCCGAAACATTTGGTCTTGACATAGAACTTGGCGAGTATGAAGAGTACAAAGATGTGAGCAACGTCTATAGGAAAATAACCGAAATCTCAAGGAATGCTGACAGAAAAGCACACGTCGTTGTTGTCGTGTCAACTGCGAGGTCTCCTTTAGGAGGTTTCTACTATGAAATCAAGAACACTTCTATAGATAAGGATGTCCAAACTCAAATTATACTTAAGAAAACAGTTGATAACTATGTCATGGTAATGGATGAGAGCAACAGGGGCGACTTCTTGTGGAACTTCTCCTTTGGGATATTTTCAAAGCTTGGAGGGATACCATGGAGATTAGGGCAGCTTCTTCAAGGTGTTTCCGCTTTTATGAGCCTAAACACTGTGTCTTCTTTCGAAGAGGCTGGGATAATCAAGCGAGAAGGCGTCGTAGCTTTCGAACTGGCCAATAACTGGGGTGACCCTCTAGGCAGGTTTTTCTCGAAAGGAGTCGAAGTAAACATCGAAAAAGGCGCTAGGGTCGTTGATCTAGAGTCAATACATATTCTGATGGAGAAAGCCTTGGACGAAATCGAGCTTGCACTTGTAGATCCGGAGAAGTGTAAAGAACAAGACTACATTGTTATCCACGTAAAAGACAGGTATGCGGACACTGTCTACGATAAAGTTGCTGAAACAATAGCCGAAAAAGGATTTGAAAAATTCAAGATTATTCACATACAGGAGCAAGGGCCTCTTAGGCTTTATGACGATTCGAAGCAGATACGTCAGGCATGGCCACAAGCAGGCGCTTACTGGTATCTAGAAGATGGCAGAATCGCTTTTCTCTTTACACTCGGGACGTGGCGTTACTCAATATCTCAAGAAAGAGAGCCGTATATTATTGGTGCCCGAGATGTCTCGCCGCTTCAAGTGAATTTCGTCAAAGGCACCAAAGGTTCCAAGCTGATTACTGACGATCTTAGACACATATATCATCTGACCAGACTCCATTATTATTCAGCAGATATACCAAGAATCAAAATGCCTTTCACCATAAGACTTGGGGCCAAAGCAGCTCATCTAGCCGCAAGTGGACTTGCAAGCTCTGACTTTCCCATATCCTTTCTATATTAAGAGTCTAAGATTTCAACAAACTCGCAAGCAGTTTTTAAGTATCCAAACAGTAAACGTAGAATACGATAACGATGTCCATAAAGGTCCGGACTGGTTGGTGTGTTTGGGTTACTGGTTTGCCTGGCAGCGGCAAATCCGTCGTCTCCCAAGCCCTACAAAAACTCCTCAAACAAAAAGGCATCTATGCCCAACTACTACCTTCCGATGCTTTACGCAAAGTATTAACTCCCAAACCCACCTACTCACTTGAAGAACGCGACAAAGTCTACGCTACGCTTGTCTACATAGCCAAACTCCTAACCCAAAACAACATAAACGTCATAATAGACGCCACAGGCAACCTAAGACGCTACAGACAAAACGCAAGAAAACAAATCCCACACTTCATAGAAGCCTACCTAGAATGTCCATTAGAAATATGCATACAACGCGAAACAAAAAGACAAAAAACACACCAAGCACCAAAACAAATCTACACTAAAGCCCAAAAAGGCAAAGCCCCAACAGTCCCAGGTATAGGACAACCATACCAACCACCACTAGACCCCGAAATAACAATAAACACCACAAAAAACACACCAGAGCAAGCCGCCCAGAAAATACTGGACATAATTCTTCAACTTTATCCCTGAAGAATTTTTCTCATTTGTCTCATCGAGGACATGAACTTTAGAGGTTTAAGGTGTTTTCGAGTGCACTCATCAATAAAATTTTGAAGGTTTATGTTTTTAGATAGTATATAATCTTCTTCCCAATCATGTAAGACCTTTGAAAAAAGTGGTCTAAATGGCTTTAAAAAGGGAAGATGTTCTTCAAGGTGTAAAACACGCTGCCGTTCTTTTCTACGTCTCTCCGTATCCTCACAAATCTCCATTTGTAAACAAGGAAGCACAATCTCCTCCATCATAGCCCGCCTAGGTTGCCACAGAAAATGGCCTACAAACAACTTTCCTTCTGTTAAGTACCTATGACCTAACAATAATTGATGCAACAGCTCATGGAACACGGCGTCAACTATGAATTCCCGTTGGTGCTTCTGAGCATTAACGAAAATATACTTATCATGTACCATGCAAGGCATGCCGAATTTACCTGAAAGAGACAAAAGAACAAAAACCCTATAATCAGAAAGCCGAAACCGTATCCGAGCGACCTCTTGCACACTTTCTAACAAAGAGGATGTTTCTTTCCACAAACCAACAAAATCTCCCAACTCATCCATCTGTCTAGTCGCAGAATAAACCACTTTTCCCTTCGTGATAAGAACTCGAAAAGGTTCCATTGATTTCCTATATTTTTCGTTAACATCCTGAAAGACAGACCCTTCATCATTCACAAAGGAAGTACACAAAAAATGAAACTTGGGCAAACCTTCACGCGGTGAATACAAATTATTCCTTTCAGCAAACCGTTTGTATTCTGCAGCTAAACCTTCAAGTTTCCTTGGAATGTCTTGTCTGAAGCGATAAATGATGGATTTAGGCGATGAACTGTTTAGTAGAAAAGCGACATCTATTTCCTCGTTATTTACGAAAGACACCCTCGGCACACGCACCGAAATAAACCCTCCCACTTCAAGTTATGAAAACCAGACTTTAAGATTTGCCTCTTCACCATAAAGCATTAAAGTCAAACATTTTCATTCCACAACATCTCCTCAAATTCTGAAATTCGATTCGGAAACTCAAATCACTTCTTTTCAGTCTCCTCAGAACTAAGCACAAAACAAACCAGAACAAGCAGCCCAAAAAAATACTACAAATAATCCTTAAACAACATCACTAAACACGCTCAACAAGCATATTTGGGTCCAAATAACAATAAATGTTGAAAACGATAGAGCAGACTCTGACTAAAAGATTTTTCTTCCAAAACCTTCGACAAAGGACGCAGTTAGAAAATTTATATTCTCTGCTAAACAACAAGAGGTCCATTATTGATCTCAAAGGGAGGTGACCAAATGAGTAGAAACCTAAATATCGGAGCAGTTCTGCTAGTCATCTACGGAGCATGGGGAGTGTTAGAAGGCCTAATGTCTTCATTGATGGCAGAATGGTACCTAGAAAACTGGATGACAATGATGAACGAAGAGTTTCTCCCACCAACCATTTCAGCAATCCGCGACTTCAGCCCAAAACTACTAGACTTCATGATATTCGTAATCCAAGGCTACGGATTATTCGTACTGTTCGGCTCCATACTCTTCTGCATCGTAGCCCTAATACCCTACAGAAAAGGAGAAAAATGGGCTTGGTACGCCATGCTGGTCACAGGCGCCATCGTCTCAGGCGCAATGATCTTCATGATCACATACATGAGCTCACACGCTATAGTCAGCATAGTAATGATCATAATCTGGATAGCTGGATTAGCTCTTCCAGCCAAAGAAATCCTCAGCAAACCCTCCTAGAAAAAACCTTTCACCAAACCCTAAACCATGAGAGTTCTCTTTCTCTGTCGCCTAATAACCTAGGGCACCTTCCAATCTATAAATAAGGGGGTAGTACTCCACAGAACTACTGTCTCCTCAAACCCATGTCTGCATCCACCATAAACATCACTAACCACTTTTCTTCAGTTTCCTCTTGCACTCCTTGCAGAAACCATCTATCTCGATCCGACATCCATGCAGCAAACCAGCATACATAAGATCAATAGGCTCAACATGATGAGTAAGCCCTTGATTATGACCCAAACCATGCGCAGCCACCTTAACCGCAGCATCCTCATCCGTCTCGTACAAAGATATCAACCCCACATCACTTGACACATAATCATGAACAATGTTAACTCTTCTCTTAAACCCAAACCCCTCAAACCTATGATACAAGACTATGACAGGATCATGAGTCACCCCCAACAAAAGATCCTCAGTCTTAAGCGCACTCCTCATCTCCCTAATCTTCCCCAAAAGCCTAGAAAAAACGAAAGCTCCACAATCCTCTTGTTTCGATCTAATTCTCAAATCACACCTCACACTAATGTTACCAACGAAATTAACCCCTTCCCAAATGCCTTTCGGAAAATAGCTGAAAGCCTTCCACATCATCTCCGCCAAATCCTCCCTATTTCCAAGCTCCACATTAATCGTCAACATGTCCAACGACGGCATAGACTCTGCCCCCACAGAAAAGGTAACAATGACAATTCGTAAAAATGTTAAGAACTGAAGCTTCATCTTTAGACTATGAACGAAAAATCGTTATCGACAGTCTCTCTTAATTCACCAAACCTTATACATTCTCAGAATCCTCAACGCACCAATCGTCGTGGAAACGCTATATTCCTCTCCATCCCCTGACGTCCACGCCCCATCCCGCCTCTGCAACCCAATCACCCTATCAACACACCTTCTCACTATGGTATTATCCTTAGAGACTCCACCAACATGGAAACACTCCAGACACCAAATCAAATCCCCAGCCCCATCTTCCAACCTATCAAGATTCCGCTCAATCACCTCTAACGCATTTCTCACAATTTCAGAATATGCTCCCTCCAATTGTCCAAACACTCCCACTGATATCCATGTTGAGTGCAGAAAACCAAAAAACTTCCCCTCCTCATCTCGATTTCTAAGAAGAAACTCCCTTCCCTTTCTGACCGCTCCAGATTCCCTGTAACCAAGCAGAATCAAATGGCTCAACACGCTAGCCGTCAGCCACATCTTCGTCTTCAAATCCCCAGGTAAATCCCAGAAAGGTGGATCATACCGACTTATGGCATGGCTTTCATCCCAGCTTCCATCTGCATCTTGAACATCCATGAGGTAATCCTGAGTTTTCCGGCAAACGTCCGAATCGGTCAATCCCAACTCAATCATGATACTCAAATTCGAAATCGTATGGTTGACACTGCTCGGTTTGCCCTTCTCGCTCCTGTAAGGAAAGCCCCCATCATCATTTTGAACCCCCCTTCAGAAACCTCAGCGGAACCCCATCATCTCCCTTTTCGCCAAGCAAATAACTCAACCTATACTTTTCCAGTTGCGTGCCGTTCTCTTCGACGAAACTTATCGCCTTCTGGATATCCAATCTGCCCCAACCTCCTACGTCAATTCCTCAATTGCCCAAAATTAAGATTTGCCAAACAGGCCAAAAAACCGTTTCAGATTGCGGTCAACGCGGATGATTCTTCCGCCACCAGCCTCCTTCAGTTTTTCAGTCAACCACAGAGTTGTATTGGCTGCACCAGTACCAGCATCCACAGCAACCAAGTGGCCAAGGTCAATTCCCTTCAGCATGAAATTCCGAGAGCTCATACTCATCTCCCTTCAACCAGTCCCCGAATTTTCGCTCTTTAGATCTGGCTAGCCACTCATCTTTTAAGACATCCATTATGATATCGTCATGATATTTTCCGTCTATGAAGCGTGCTTTCCTTCTTCTCCCAACCTCTTTGAAGCCAGCTTTCAGATAGCATTTCTGTGCTCGCTTATTAAAGTCAAAAGTATTAAGCTCAACTCTATTGAGATTTAGAGTTCGGAAAGCAAAGACAAGCATCAGGTTTGTAGATTCTAGTCCATAACCTTTGCCCCATTGCTCTGGATCGTATATACTGATTCCAAACATGGCTGATCTGCCAGTCCAGTCTATATCAAAAAGCCCTGTTCCACCTATGAGCTTACCATCTTCGATAGTTTCAATTGCAAAGGTGAACGCCTTTCTTTCTTGCCGTTGTTTCCACGTGCTTTTAATCCACTCTTCTTCGTCATTGCGACACACAGGACCTCTGTCTGCACCTCCAACGAGATTCCTCAGCTCTAAATTGTTCCAGTGCCTCATGATCTCGTCTAGATCTGAAAGCTCAAAACTCCGTAAGCGAACCCTTTTACCTTCAATCATGTCAGAGACCAGAAAACTGTACACAATCCTCATTATATAAAGATTAAGCGCATACGATCACGACAAAAACGCCAACTCTTACTATCAATTGAAAGGCAAAACTGTGGAAATTCGGTATTCTTAAATAATCTGCAAATGAATCCTCTACCCTAACATTTGGCGTGTGAAGACTATGCCAGAACTACCAGAAATAGCAGTTGTCGCCAGACAAATGAACAAAGAGACTAAAGGAAAACGTATTTCAGACATCGAATCCAGACAACCAAAGAACCTCAACATGCCAGTCGCAGAATTCGTGAAAACAGCCAAGGGAAAAACCGTCAGAGCCGTCACAAGCAAAGGAAAATGGATATTCATAGAACTAGACCCCGCCTACTACATGCTTATAAACCGCGGAATGAATGCCGACCTGCTCTACTTCACTCCAAACCAAAAACCTCCAGAAAAATACCAGTTCAAACTAACCTTTGCAGACAAAACAGGCTTCACCATACAGTTTCAATGGTTTGGATACGTACACCTCGTCCCAGAAAAAGACCTAGCGAAACACAAACTAACAGGTAGACTTGGAATCTCACCAATGGACGAGAAGTTCACACTCGAACACTTCAGAAAATTGTTAGCCAACCGAAAAGCAAGAATAAAAAGTTTCTTACTTGACCAGAAGAACGTGGCAGGCATCGGAAACGTCTACATACAAGACATCCTATTCAAAGCCAAACTACATCCAAACCGAGAAATCTCGACCCTATCTGGAAAAGAAACAACCGATCTATACAACGGAATCCAGACCATACTAAACCATAGCGTCCGATTGGGCGGATTAGCCTACGAAAAAGACTTCTACGGGCAAAAAGGCAAATTCACTATAGACGAATTTCTAGTAGGCTACAAAACCGGAAAACCATGCCGAACATGCAAAACACCAATAGTGAAGATCAAAACAGGAAGCACATCTTCATATATCTGCCCGAACTGCCAACTACTAGAATAGTTAGGAAGCTATAAAACACCCAGTATGTTAGCCGTTAAACCTTTTAACGTAATCCAACACTGCGTCAGTTTGATCTTCTGAGATGTATGACAATCTAGAGAGGCGCTTCACCAACTCTGAAATCGTTCCTAACGCATGAAAGTTATAGCCTAATCTTTCGATGTTTTCCTTGCCACCCTGTTCTCTGTCCACAACAACCATTACCATTCCGATTTGAGCTCCAGACTTCTCAAGAGGTTTTAATCCCTCAACCTTGGACATTCCGTTGGTAACAACATCATCAAAAAACAGGATACTCTCCCCCTTAACCAAAGTTCCTCCAGCAACCCGCCCCGTCACACCATACTTTTTGTCTACCTTTCTGACTACAACAGACGGCAAATTCAGCCGAGAAGCTATGCTGGGCAATAATAGAGCGCCCTTCAACTCAATTGACGCTAACTTATCAATTCTATCAAAACCCTTGATTTTCTTAATCTCGTCCACAACTGCATCCACAACACAGCGAAAATCTCTAGGAGAAGAAAGCAAGCAAGATAGGTCAATGTAATATGGGCTTAGGACCCCAGACCTAACCTTAAAACTGCTAAACTTCAGACAGCCAGAACGGAAAAGAGCACCAGCAATCTCAGAGACAACATCCGACACTTCGAATCCCCAAAATGACTAGCTCCCCCCCACAAATTTAACACTTACCGGAAACCCCCAAAAATATCCTATAGCGTATTCGGCTCCAAATAAAGTCTCTATGCAGAAAACCTAGAGGGGGGAGGCCCTTTTCAGCTTGCGCAGTGTTCTTGCAAAACTTATTTGCTCAGACCGTAAAATTCTATACGTGAACCACATGTATAAAGTAATATTAGAAGTGATCCAAGTCCCAGAAAAATGTGCAGCAGACCACAAGATCGGCGATAAAATGGTGATAGAAGACCCGAGAATAGTGCTAAAAGAATCAACAAGTGTCTGTCTCTATGCGTTAAGCGCTCTAACACCGTACCTAATACCTCTAACAAGAGAACTGCCAAAAGACGATTGGATGAACCAAATAACCGAACTGAGCTGTTCAGACCCTCAAAACCCCGTCAAATTCAAAGTCACAAGAATTAAAAAATGACCTTAACCTAAACCAATTAAGCAAAACAATTCCACGCGTTAGTATAATGGTAATGTTTATAACCTAATTTCCTCATTCGTACAAGACGCGAAGCGAGAAAACGATGGGCCACAGAAAAAAGCACGCACCAAAACGCGGGTCCCTTTCTTATTCACCTAGGAAACGCGCTAAAAACATACTTGCCAGAATCCGCTACTGGCCAAAAATAGAAGTGGACACACCCACACTTCTGGGTTTCGTAGGCTATAAAGCAGGTATGACACACCTGTTCGTGGTAGAAGACCGGAAACGCTCACCAAACTACGGCAAAGAAGTAATCCACCCAGCAACAATCATAGAAACACCACTGATGCTCATATGTGCCATAAGAGCCTACACAAAAAATCCCTACGGGATGCAAACCCTTACCGAAGCGTGGATGAAAAAGCCATCAAAAGAACTCGAACGCGTATTGACAATACCTGAAGGCTTCAACACCGAAGAAAACCTCAAGAAAACTGAAGAAAATCTGGAAAAAGTGACTAGAATACGTGTTATCGCAATTACGCAGCCGGAACAAGCCAGCGTGCCAAAGAAAAAGCCAGACATGACAGAAATAGAAGTTGGAGGAGGCACAATCCAGCAACAATTCGAATACGCAAAAACCTTGCTTGGAAAACGAGTATCTCCAGTAGACGTGTTCAAGGAAGGTCGATTTGTGGACGTTGTTGCAGTATCCGTAGGAAAGGGCTTTCAGGGACCGGTAAAACGCTGGGGAGTAAGAATACTCCAACGGAAAGCAAGAAAAACGAAAAGAGGCGTAGCGACCCTAGGTCCATGGAAACCACCACGCGTAAGGCACAGTGTTCCAAGAGCCGGACAAATGGGGTTCCACCAAAGAACAGAACTGAACAAACGTATTTTGAAAATCGGAACAGACGGAAAAGAAGTAACACCGAAAG
>Ga0209636_10008812_pt1 | contig 10280 bp, 10 predicted proteins | sample DeeMarSWOR152_54_FD_187464 | JGI IMG/M metagenome (GOLD analysis project Ga0209636, IMG submission 187464) | Marine sediment microbial communities from White Oak River estuary, North Carolina - WOR-1-52-54 (SPAdes) (version 2) | ecosystem: Environmental > Aquatic > Marine > Intertidal zone >... | reverse complement strand
TAGTTAATATTACTTAAAGGATAGCACAAGACAAAATGCCTTAGTTATTGAATTGGAACAATAATTGCCCTTAACTTGTTTATTTAATAAAAGAAATTTTGAGCATAGGTTTCAGGGGATTGAAATTTGGTTTGGCGAATTCGATCTTTTTCCCTCTTTTTCGAATACTCCACTAACCCCTTTATGATATCATTTATATCTTTTCTTTTTCTCTATCACCACGCCAACCACTCTATATTCAGTGTTTTTACTAAGTTCAATGTCATCGTATTTAGGGTTTAGAGGATGTAGTACTCGTGTTCTGCCATACTTTTTGAGCTGCAAGATGCTGCTGTCCAAAGGTAAAATCACTCAAAAGCTCATCAACATGCTTTTATCCTGGCGCCATTCGGGCTTCAATGTTTTTTGTGGGCCAAGAATCCATCCCAGAGAGGAGGATGCAATGGAAAACCTCGCTCGCTATATTATCCGGGCATCTTTCTCACAGGACGCGCAACCGGATAACCCAAGACCCCCATATATTGGGACTTATTTTTCTTGACACACAACCCCATTACTCCTATACTTCCCCTATCAAAAAGCGAGTTCTTATCACTTCTTATCACTCTTCCTGTTCCCAATTTATTGAAATCTAATATTCTCACGGCAATATGCACAAAACCAATCTGAGAGGGAAAGGGCGTGAATTCGTTTTTCTTCGGCAGGTGCAAAGATATTTCCAAAAACTAAGGAGGGTACTGTGAAAGTCAAAACAAGACATAGAAAAGGGGAACCGGTTAAGGGTGTGACTCGCAGGAGCTTTGTGAAAACCTCATTGAAAGTGGGAGCGGGTTTAGCTGCCTATCCCATGCTCGCCAAGAATTTTAGGTTTTTTAGAGGAACTGCCCATGCGGTTGTTCCTGATGACACGGTGGTCTTCCTCTCGGCTGAGAATATCACTGGGAATTGGGACCCATCTTCCCATACCACTCTGGCGCAGATCAATATTGAGGGGTTTGTTTTCAACTATTTGATCCGGTGCCCCATGAGGCCAGAGAATCCTGAGGAGATCGTCTACGAATTGGCGACGAGTCAGAAAATCGTTGATCCCAATATCATTGAGTATACACTACAGAAAGGGGTCAGATTTCACGATGGGAAAGAATTCGGTGCTGACGATGTGAAAGCCACCTTTGAATACGCCTCGGATGTCAATAAGGCAGCAGGAGCGTGGTACCCAGGTGGGTGCGAAGTCGAAATCGTGGACAAGCATACCTGCAGAGTCCATACGAAAAAGTGGGGGTATCCGGCTACTCAGTTCTGGTTTCGGACTGCTTTTCTGCCGATCATGTCTGCCAATGACATAAAGGATCCAAGAGTTCTGGCCCAAAGGCTCAACGGGACCGGCGCTTTCAGATTTGTAAAACAGGATAAAGACGACACGGTGATGGCGGCCAATGAAGACTACTTCAGAGGCGCTCCCAAGATCAAGCATCTCCACTTTGTATATGTCCCAGATTCAACCACCAGACTGATCTCTCTGCAGTCCGGTGAATCAGATGTGATCGAGAGATTGGAGACTGAGCAGGTCGATGTGGTTGAGAAGGACAAAAACCTGAAGCTGAACTCGGCTATATCGGTCGAGAACAAGTACCTCTGGTTCCGATGCAGTAAAGAGCCTTTCAAGGATTGGAGAGTGAGAAGGGCAGCAGCCCACGCCATTGACCGAAGCGCAATCTGGCAGATCCTCGGAAAATCTGGTCATCCGAGCTATACACACATCTCACCCGTGAAGTTTGGTTATACTAAGGTGCCCGGCTATCCTGAATATGATCCCGTGGCCTGTAAGAGATTCTTGAGCGAAGCGGGCTTCCCTGGTGGGAAGGGGCTTCCCCAGCTTGAATACATCACCTCGGTGGGCTTCTACCCAAAGACAAAGGAATATGGAGAAGTGATCACGGCGATGCTGCAAGAAGCCGGTTTTCCGGTGAAGCTATCCGTCATGGAGACAGCGGCCTGGAACCAGAAGCTGTATGATCGACCAGGTGGCGGTCCGGGGCATATGATTGACTGCGGCTGGTGCACGGCATCACCTGAGCCTGATTTCATTCTCAGAATGCATTTCCATTCGTCTTCTAAACGGATTTGTGGGGTTGTGGACGCCGAGATTGATGCAAGCCTGGACATAGAAAGAAATGCCACCTCTATTAAGGAGAGAAGGGTGATTCTCCAGCAAGAAACATTACCCTTGCTTGCGGAAAGGGTACCGAGCCTGTCGCTCTTCACCTCTGTGTTCATCCACGCGATCGACAAGAACCTGAACAACTACTACCTCTATCCTAATGGGATGATGGACCTCGAAAAAGCAACCAAAGCGTAACAAATTGGACCATAGGTGGGATGGGGAGGGTGGGCTCCCCATCCCAACCTGAAAAAGCGAACCATGGGCTTCATACTATATTTCATAACCAGAAGGGTTCTGCAGGGCTTTTTCATCGTCTTTATTGTCACCTTTTTCATTTTCATGATCATGAGAATCGTGCCTGGCGATCCTGTTCGACTCATGGTGGGTGGGGCAGCGCCGGACATAGTTTTGGAAAAAGTCGCCAGGCAATTGGGATTGAAGGACCCCCTGCTCGTCCAATTCGGACGATATCTAAGGGATATTCTTCATGGCCACTTTGGTCACTCATTTATTCGGCCGAAAAGCGGGGGATCTGTTGGGGGAGAGGCTTGGGATGATCCGAGAATGCACCCCAGGGCAGAAGTCTTGGATCTCATCATAGAGCGCATTCCACTGACCCTCATGTTGGCAGGGATGGCAATGACTTGGGCGCTGGTTCTCTCCATCCCCCTGGGGATTGTTGCCGGTATCAAAGAGGGGAGCTGGATTGACAAAGTAGCCACCTTCTTCTGCGCAACCAGCATATCAGTCCCAAACTTCTGGTTGGGCATCGTGTTGATGCTGTTCGTTTCCCTTAAACTCGGCCTATTACCTGCCATTGGATACCGAGGATTTTCATACGTGATCTTACCCTCTTTTGTCATCTCTCTTGAACTGGCTCCCATCTTACTGAGGACGGTAAGGGCTTCCATGATCGACGTTCTCCAGATGAACTTTGTTAAGGTCGCTCGAGCCAGGGGTTTGTCCAGGGCAACCATTCTATTCAAACATTGCATACGGAACAGCCTTGTTCCCGTGCTTAACGTATTGGGGGTCCAGATTGGCATCCTACTGGGGGGTGTCATCGTGGTCGAATTCGTGTTCGATTACCCTGGGTTGGGGCTGTTGACCATCTTTGCGGTCCTGCAGCGAGACTTTCCTTTGATTCAGGGAATCGTAATTCTGTTCTCGTCTGTGTTTGTTTTTATCAATATTGTCGTTGATCTTCTTTGTTCTTATGTGGACCCAAGGCTCGAGTTCTAATCTATTCTTCCTAAGAGAATCGAGTCTTGAAGGCGGGTTCATATTCTCTGAGCTCGGGTAATCAATCATATCCTTGGTGAAGCGATATGCGACTCAATCAAATGTACCAGGACGTGATGAAGGGTTTTGGCTTTCCAGAATATTTGCTGCCGGCGGAGCGCGACGGCGATCCAGAAGAATAGGCATGGCAAGGAGGATGGTGCTTTGAACTCCGAGGCACTCACAACCAAATTCAAGAAAGATCATTCAAAAGATGGAATGACAAGATGAACGGATACAAGAGTGAGTTCTGGAGACTTTCAATAAGGAACAAAGAGGTGTTGGTTGGTGGAATCATCTTGCTGGTTCTGGTTCTCCTGTCCATTGTAGGGCCCTATCTGACCCCTAATAGTCCATACAAGATGCATATCGTAGATAGACTCAAGCCGCCGGTTTTCATGGCCGGGGGAACTTGGAAGTATCCCCTGGGTACGGATGCCCTTGGGCGAGACCTTCTGGCGAGAGTCCTTGGAGGGCTCAGGGTTTCGATTATCATCGGTTTTTCATCGGTTGTGTTGATTTTTACGTTTGGCTCAGCTCTGGGGATGATTTCAGGATATATGGGAGGGCGAGGAGACACATTCCTGATGCGTTTTACAGACGCCCAATTGTCACTCCCAATGATTATCCTGGCAATTGCTATCCTGGGCGTTACCAGGCCGAATATGCTTAACATAATTTTGGTTCTCGCCATCTCGAGTTGGCCTATATATGCCAGGGTAACAAGAGGAATCGTTCTTGGAGAGCGGGAGAAGGAGTATGTCAGGGCTGCTAAGATCATCGGTGCTAGCGGGGGAAGAATAATCATCAAATACATTGCGCCAAGTATCCTCCCGCCTGTAGCCCTGGTTGCCCTGTTGGACATTGCGAGGATGATAATCTTTGAAGCTATTTTGGGATTTTTGGGGCTGAGTATTCAACCCCCGGAGCCTTCTTTTGGAAATATCATCTCGGATGCACGCAAGTACCTGGTCAACGCCTGGTGGATCGCCACCATGCCAGGTATCGTCCTCTGCATTCTTCTCATTTCTATCAATATGCTCGGATCGGGTCTGGAGAAGGTGAGAAAGATGACGCTTGCAAGTTGATTGAAAACATGGCTTTGAAAAGGAAGAACATGGGAGAGCAGAAGGATGTCATTTTGAGTGTGAGAGATTTGACGACCTACTTTTACACACGGCAGGGGGTCGTTAGGGCCTTGGAAGGGGTTTCCTTTGATGTGGAAAAAGGAAAACCCCTTGGGATTGTTGGAGAAAGCGGATCAGGTAAGTCCGTTCTCGCACTTTCAATTCTGAACCTCGTCGATGAACCAGGTAGAGTTGAAAGGGGTGAGGTAATTTACAAGGGCAAGGATCTATTGAAGATGTCGAAACGGGACCTGGACCGCCTCAGGGGAGGAGAGATCGCAATGATTTTTTCAGACCCCATGTCGGCTTTTGACCCAACCCTTTCGGTCGGCAGCCAGATTACAGAGACCATCCGGAGACACCACACAGGAGTTGGGAAAAAGGAGGCCAAAGAAAAGGTCATTGACCTATTCCAAAAGGTGAAAATCCCTTCTCCGACAGAACGATTTGACGAATTCCCCTCCAGATTCAGCGGCGGCATGATTCAGAGAGCGATGATCGCAGACGCCTTGAGTTCAAATGCAGACTTTATCATCGCGGATAATCCGACCCAGGCCCTCGATGTCACGATCCAGGCCCAAATCTTGGAACTGACGAATGAACTGCAAAGGACACTTGGGACGACCTTTGTTTTTATCACAAATTCCCTTCCCATACTTGCGAGATATGCTGACCACATTTTGGTCTTATACGCGGGGACAGTGGCTGAATATGGAACAAAAAAAGCCATAATTCAAAACCCTCGTCATCCCTACACCCAGGGGCTTATCGAGTCAACACCCAGATTAAGCGGCGAAAGGTTGGCGAGGTTGAAAACGATTTCAGGAGAATCACCACGGCTTTCCAAAATTGAATTGGACCGTTGCATTTTTGCGGATCGGTGCAATGAGGCAACTGAGCGATGTCTAATGAAGCGCCCCGTTCTAACAAGTGTGAAGGGTTCTGATGATCATTTCTCAGCCTGTTTTTTGGCGTCTGGCACAATGGTGAGGGTGTAAGTCAGATGTGACAGGAGATTACGGCACGGCGATGCGGGCACGAGGGCAATATGGAAGTCTTGATAGAGGCAAAGGATGTTCACAAAGACTACCCGCTAAAAAGAAAAAGCCTATTTAAGACTCCGGATGTGGTAAAAGCGGTTCGTGGGGTTTCATTCCGGCTACGTAGAGGAGAAACATTTGGCTGTGTCGGAGAATCCGGATGCGGGAAATCAACGCTGTCGCGTCTCTTAATCATGCTTGAAGAGCCAACTGTGGGCGAAATCTTGTATCAGGACGAGAATATTCACCAAACAGGGGGATCCAAGAAATTGAGGATACGAGAAAAGATTCAGTTGGTGCTTCAGGATCCTTATCTGGCGTTGCCCCCCAAGATGAAAGCTGGAGACATTGTGGCGGAGCCGATACGAATTCACAATACCGACAGTGCTGCAACTGCCATAAGAGAGCGGGTTCTGGATGTTTTCAAAGAGGTTGGGTTAAAGGAGGATGATTATTATCGATACCCATTGAGCTTCAGCGCTGGCCAGCGCCAAATGATCAATATTGCAAGAGCGGTTATCTTGAACCCTGAAATCGTCATTCTAGACGAAGCGGTCTCTGCTCTGGATGTATCGGTTCAGGCAAACATCCTCAATCTCTTTGCTGACCTGAGAGAACAGCGGGGCCTTACCTATCTTCTGATTGCTCATGACATCGGAGTCGTAAAACACATGTGCGCCCGCATCGGTGTCATGTATTTGGGAAAATTTGTGGAGCTAGGGAGTAACACGGATATATTTGTCAAAACCCTCCATCCCTATACCCATGCGCTTCTGAGTGCCGTTCCCACCATTGAGAAGGGTCTAGAAAAACAGCCTATCGAAGTACTAACTGGCGAGGTTCCAAGTCCGATCAATATTCCTCCGGGCTGTAGTTTTGAATCTAGATGCCCGAAAGGAATGAACATTTGTAGACAGGTCGAACCAAAACTGATCGAGTCCGAGAAGGACCATTTTGTAGCGTGCCATTTATATGGGAACGAAAGCTAATCCTATTTCAGCGGACAGAACTATTTCCACTCGTGTCTTCTCGCTAGGTCAGCAAATTTTCGAAAAAACTGCTGATACGGAGGGTAGCGCATTTGAGTGGACCATTGTGATTAATGCCTTGGATGACTCAGCACCTGAAGTACGAGCACTGACAAGGCTTGCTAGAATGATCAAAGTCTATTCCCGTATTTTGTGGTTAGTCTACCCACCCATTGCGTATACAGGTAGATCAAATGCATGAGATAATTAACCCCTATAGTCATGTTCCAAGGTACATACAGATAGCCAATTGGATCAAAGAAATGATCAATAGAGGTCGATTTCCGGTAAGCCAGAAATTACCCTCTGAAAAGAAACTTGCAGATATGTGCGGTGTCAACAGAAATACGGTTCGTCAAGCTCTAGATGATCTCATAAACAGGGGCTGCATTTCAAAGAGGGTTGGTATTGGAACATTCGTAGAAAATGGTTTCTCTAAATCTGTCAATTACTCGCTCGACAACATAACGAGTTTTGCTGAAGATATGAGATCTTCCGGCTACAAACCGTCTACAAGACTGATTTCCCAAAAGGTTCTTGAAGGGCCAAAGGAGATTGCTGAAAAACTGGGGTTGTCCCCTGGCGCGAAGATAGTCCAAACGACCAGGGTCAGAAGGGGGAATGGAACACAGCTCATCTTGGAGAAGAGCCATCTTCCGTACGATGAGTTTAAGCAAATCTTGAATATGAAACTCACTGGATCATTCTACAGATTACTAACGGAGGAGTTTGGTATTCAGCTAGAGAGATCTTACCAAACCTTCAGCGCAATTGATCTGCCCCACGCAGTCGCCAAACTTCTAGAGGTCCCTCCTAGGTCGGCTGGAATGTTCCTGGAAAGCATTGTCTTTGACGTCAACAGTGTTGCAATTGAAGTTCTCCATGCTTTCTTTCGAGGAGATAGGTATACGTTTCATGTCCACTCAGGAAAGTACAAGCTCGGTTTCCGTAAGACTTCTCAGGGAAACTACTAAACTCTGCTTAGTGAATAGTTCACATCCATATAAAACACTATCCTCACAGAGGGGATGAGGTCATAAAATGCCTGAAAGAGGAATTGAAGAAACCAAGATGGATCAAAATGAAAGGGATGTCTTAGCGGTCATAGACCGAATAGACGATTGGAAGGGAAAGGACATAAGGTACGAGCGAGTGGTCGGGGGGATCACCAATCCCAATTGGGAGGTTTCTGTTGATGGGAAGAAGTATTTTGTAAAAATACCTGGTAAAGGAACAGAAGCGTTTATCGACAGAAAGAACTGCCACCAAGCTAACTTGATTGCCCAGAATACAGGTATTGGTCCGGCCGTGTTCTATTTCTTTGAGGACACGGATGTTGAGGTTTTTGAGTGGATCGAAGGTTTCAAGCCAATGAAGTTTGGCGATGTGCTGCAGAAAGAGAAATTCTACAAGATGGTCGATGTTATTCGGAAATTTCATCGGTATGAGGAAATAAGATTGCCACTAACCCAGACGGCGTTTGAACAGACTTTCAAGATGATTCGATTGACGAGAGAGTTAAAAGGCTACATATCTCCGGAAATCGATAGAATGGAGTGGCTTGCAAAGAGAATCGAAGAAGCCGTTATGACTGCGGGTATTGACTATGTTCCATGCCACAATGATCTCTGGAGCGCCAACTACATGTGGAACGATGAAAAAGGGGATGCTAAACTCCTTGATTATGAATATGCATCGATGAACGATGAGTGCTACGATTTTGGTATCTGGTCAGCGGTCAATTATTTTACTGAAGCCATGGATAAGGAATTGATACGATACTATTATGGTGAACATGAGGAAAAGAAATTTGCGAGGTTTAAGCTATATAAGATTCTGCAAGATATCAAATGGGCGATGTGGTCCTGCGTACAGGCTGTGACCTCACCTGTTGAGGACTATGATTACTTTAACTGGTATGGTACCAAGATGGCTCGCCTGAAACACTTCTGGGCTGACCCTCGACTCGATTATTGGATAAATCTCCTCAAGGAGGCACCAATTTTCTGATCGTTGGGGTTTTGACTGCTTGGTTCTATTCTTGTTCTATCTCGTAGAAAGTCCTTTGGCAACGAGGGGGCGTTTGTGATAAAGGCTGTGGAAAAGCAAAAGGACGGTCTGGTGGCATTTACCCAGGAAATCATCAGGATTCCCTCTATGACAGGAGACGAGGGGAAACTTGCCCAAGTCGTTCTCGAGAGGCTTAGAGGAGTTGGGGTGGACCTTGCTTTTGTTGATGGGATTGGGAACGTGGTCGGGGTACTTCGGGGCAAAGGGGATGGTCCAAATATCCTATTGAACGGTCACCTCGATGTCGTACCGGCCGGTCGCGCGGAAAACTGGCATGGTTACGACCCTTTTGGAGCTGAAATCGACGAGGAAGGGAATATCCACGGACGGGGAGCGGCCGATCTTAAGGGAGGCCTCTCGGTTCAAATATATACGATGCAACTGCTAAGAGAGTTGAGAGATAAAGGTATTCCTCTTCCGGGAGATGTGATCTTTTCAGCCGTTGTCCACGAGGAACCCGCTGAGATGTTTGGTATGGAGTATTTGTGCAAGAAGACATTACCAGAGAGGGACATTAAGTTCGATGTAGTCTACCTCTGTGAGCCTTCAAGCCTGAGAGTTATTTTGGGGCACCGCGGGAAAGTAGAAATTGTGGTTGCAACAGAGGGACGGACAGCCCACTCCTCGACCCCTTGGGCCGGCATTAATGCTTTGCAAAAGATGGTGCCTGTTCTGGATACGGTATTCAATAAGATGGGGCAGCATCTACCTAGCCATCCCGATCTTGGCAAGGGTTCCATGACAATCACCAACTTGGTTTGCAAACCGGGTACTTTGAGTATTATTCCTGATGAATGCGAAATCTCTGTTGATCGAAGATATGTCCCCAGTGAAACGTTAGAGGATATACTGGCAGAATTCAAAGATATGCTCAAGGAGATCAAGAAGGTTGATCCGCAGTTTGAGGCCAATGTCCGTGTGAGGACTTTCTTGGAGAGATCCTATACTGGTTTTGAGAAAGAGGTCCAGAAGCACCATCCCGTGTGGATAACCGATAACGAACATCCCTTTGTCAAGAAGACGGCCCAGGCATTAAAACATGTTGGGCAAGATGCAGAAATTGGTTATTGGCAATTCGGAACGGACGGGAGCATGACCGCTGGACTAATGGGAGTGCCGACCATTGGATATTCCGGAATGGAAGAACGGTATGCACATACTCCGGAAGAGATGGTGAATATAGAGAAGATGATGCAATCCCTTGAGGGCTATTTTTCCATATGTTGCGAATTATTTGAAATCGATATCCTTGCATTGGAACGCGTAGGAATCGGTTCATGACGGACTGTAATTACGAGATCCTGTTCGAAGTCTTCAACCGTAGTAATCCGAATAATCCAACGACATTTTGAAGGAGAGGCAGACGTTGAACGTTGAAGGAAAAAAGAAACGAGGAAATTGGAATGGATCAAAATGAGAAGGATATCTTAGCGGTCATAGACCGAATAGACAATTGGAAGGGAAAGGACATAAGGTACGAGCGAGTGGTCGGGGGGATCACCAATCCCAATTGGGAGGTTTCTGTTGATGGGAAGAAGTATTTTGTAAAAATACCTGGTAAAGGAACAGA
>Ga0209636_10008811_pt1 | contig 10280 bp, 6 predicted proteins | sample DeeMarSWOR152_54_FD_187464 | JGI IMG/M metagenome (GOLD analysis project Ga0209636, IMG submission 187464) | Marine sediment microbial communities from White Oak River estuary, North Carolina - WOR-1-52-54 (SPAdes) (version 2) | ecosystem: Environmental > Aquatic > Marine > Intertidal zone >... | reverse complement strand
AAAATGCGTCTTTATTCCAAAGCGGCAGGCGAGAAACCTATCAAAGCATTCGTGAACATCGGAGGAAGCTGGTCGAATCTAGGCACGGATCGAGAGGTCTTGAGTCTGAAGCCAGGGCTTGTGAGATTCCATCGAATTCCTCCAAAAGAGAACAGAGGAATTTTGTTTGAAATGGGGGCAAGAGATGTTCCTGTCATCCATCTTCTTTTTATAAGGGGCCTTGTTGAGCGCTATGGTCTTGCTTGGGATCCAGTTCCTCTACCTCAACCCGGCGTCGGAAAGATTTACGAAAGGATTCGGGAGACACAGCCGTCCTTCCTTTATGTTTCTCTTTTATACTTTCTCCTTCTTTTTATTCTAATGGGAGTCGGGTCCAAAAAATCTTTGTGAATATATAAGCCTCAAAGATTGAGAGGCCCAAAACATGCTCTTCGGATTGACTGGAAAATCTTTTACGATCCGGATACGGGGATTATATTAAGAGAGCGCTATTTGAGGAGAGTTATCCGGACGATCCCATTATAGACTTCAAGGGTCTGTTTGTCTTGACAAACAGCCCTTTCAAGAGTCAATGTCCCTAATGGATAGTTGGTCCATCTGTAAATGTTGACGTCTGTTTTCAATCTTGTGATTGAAGCGAGCTCAGGAACGGCTTCCTCTATTTGCGGCAGTTTGAGTTGTTTGAGGACTTCGTTGATAGGCTGGATATCAGAGATTTGAAAATAGGTTCCTGATTTGTCCAATTGGAGGGAAAGTCTGGGCTTTGGATCTTGAAAGACATAGCGAACTTCTTCTTTCAATCCGGCATAACTTCTGCTAATAGTGAAAATATACTCAGGAGTTTTTTTCGGAAAGATTTTGGATATGAGTTGAGGCATGGTAAGAGTCCCGGCCTCATGCTGGCGGAGGAAAATCATGGCCAGCAGCAGGATGAGCATGATCATCATGGCCCGAAAGATATATTCATGCTGCCTTTTTATGATAAGGATTATTAGCCATACAGCGGCAAGGAGAAGGAGAATGCTGGCAGCAGTGGTCAGGGATATCATCCCGAGGACGTCTTTCATCCTGCTCTCCTTAAGTCCCAGTAAAATCTCGCTTATAGACATAATATCACATAAAAGGACCTGTTGTTAAGACATAAATCAAACCCAAAATTGCCCTTAGAACCAACAATTTGCACATTCCAGTGTCATATTGAGATGGCCGCGCTTCGCTCGCCATGACATTTGCTAACGGCAGTCTAGGGTCAAGCTCAACAGCACATAGAGTTTAGTCGGTTTTAGCCATCATTGTTCACTAAAATTGGTATGCATCAAGATTTGTTTAAAGGGATCCCGTAGGGGCCATCTGGAAGAACAGCAACTGTCGGGACTCGCCCGAGGTGTTTGAAGAGTCTGTTGAATGCCCACAGGATGGTTTTGTTGGTCAGTTTTTGGAGGCTTGTGGATTCGGACACCACGGTTCTGGCGTCAATGCCTGGGATCCAGTCGAAGTCGTCCTCAGACATCTCTAAGGAGCAGTAAAGAAGATTTTCTGGAGACGTTTTTTCGAAAAGTCTTGTCCACATCTGGGCTTCCCACTGTTCGGGAACGAATGTCCATTCAGGGTCAAGAATCATCTGAATGAATTTTCGTGAGCCCACTTCTCCCAAAAGTTTTAACATTCGTTTGTAATTTTTTCTTCCGATCGAATCTTTGTCTGTGTGATAAGCGGCAAGAATGCAGATGCCCTGCTGTTTGATCACAGGAACACAAACCAGCGCTCCCTTGGCAGCCTGGTAGTGATTCACTCCCACAAAGCCAGCATGGGTGATGACCAAGTCATATTTTTTTCGGAAGAGGATGGCTGCATAGGTGCGGAGTTTTTTTACCGCTTCCTGGTGAGCCTTCTCAAGGTCGCCGGCAAACACTCCTGTCAATTCATAGTCTGCGTCGAGGGTGACGTTTACGATCATGTCACAACCTGTCATTTTGGCCACATTCAAGGATTCCTCGTGCACTGGATTTCCTTTGAGCACCAAATCCCTCGCATAAGGAGAATGAAGGATTGGCCCACTATGGAGAGCATGGGTTGAGTCTTCGGAGATGAGGCCAGGACAGATGGATTTTCTTCCACCGGAAACACCCGCCATGAAGTGACTTTCAACCAGACCGGTAAGGACCTTGATGTCGCTCTCCATGTAATACCTGTTGATAAACATCTCACCACCGAACTCTGTATGTCCGATTTTTATCAATTCGTCCTTCTTCCTTGAGTCGTGGTTGATTATCGGAAGATTGAGGGCGAGAATTCGGGGGTCGAGCATCTCTCTTAACTCCTTCTCTTCCATGGCCCGATGTGTTCCTGTGGCGATAAGGAGGCGTATCTGATGAGGTGGTAGACCTGATTTGATCATCTCTTCCAAAATAGGAAAGAGGATACCGGCTTTTCCGGAATAAGGAACTGGCCGGGTGTTGTCGGAGATGACGATGACAGCTTTGGCTTTTGGATTTAACAAGAGTTTTTTTCGGACGATATCTCTTAAGGCAGGGCATTCTATCGGCGAACGGAGTGAACGGAAAATCTCATCCTCAGGATCTGAGATAACAGCAGGTTTTCCCATCCGCAAAATATCTGCTGAGGCCGGGACTTGTACTGGGAATTTTATGTGCCCCAGGTCAAAAAGGACTTCGTTCATATCCGCATACCAAATCCTTTTTTGATGCTGTTAGACTCAAAGCGATGAATGCTCTTAATGTATATATTTAAGTTTATTAATCAATGGTCTTGATCAGATTGAAGTCCCCTGTTACGGCAGCCTCCAAGACAGGCCGCATGTATTCATCCACTCTATCCGGAGCCATAGGAACTGGCATATTTTTAAGCTTTGAAGAGAGTTGCGGGTCCCTGGCGGCTCGAAGGGCTCTCTCGATATGAGCCGGAGTGAAATCAGCGATCTGGGCCAAGGTCGTCGGGAAGTTGACCCGCTGACTCATTGCGATCAATCCCTGTGCAACAGCTAATCCCAGGCCCTTGCCCTTTAGGGAGATAACTGCATCTTTCACAAGACTATATTTAGTAAAAAGCTCTGCCAGATGTCGGAGCTGATCCTGGATAGCTGGTGAAAAGAAAAACGTATAGTAAGGATTCAACATGGCGCAGGCACGGCCATGGCTGAGCACATCCACGAGAGAGAAGCTGGTAAGATGAGCGCCGTTGGTCCCTCCAACCATAATGGCATAGCCTCCGAGATCCGTGGCAAGGCCAAGGGCTTCTCTGGCTTCCAAATCCTCCGGTGTTGTTACAGCTCTTTCTAGATAAGCTAAGATGAGTTCGATACCTGTGAGTGCAATCTCCTCGATTTTGTCGTACATCCCTGGTTGGGCACCGTAATAGACCTCGAGGCAGTGTGCTAGGCCGTCAAAGGCTCCATCACAGGTGAAAACAGCAGACATGGATCGGGTCAGGCTGTAGTCAAAAAGACAACGGGGAGGAACAACAGCATCATCGATGATGAGTTTTTTCTGGTGCGTCTGGATGTCTGTGATATTGGAGTATTTTGTGAGGTGAGCGGCTGAACTTGATGCTGTCTGAACGGCGAGAAAAGGAAGAAGTCCTTCTATCATGGAATCAAGCTTTTCGGTCACCTTTCCAACCCCGAAAAAGTCATCAAGATCTCCTCCTAAATCGGCAAGGACAATGGCCGCCTTGGTTGCATCGATTCCTGATCCTCCGGATACAGTTAAAACACATTCTGGTTCTGTATCAAGGATAGCTTCTTGGATTCGGAAGACGTCTTCTTTAGGGGAGTTCGGTTGGGCAGAGAGAATGTGGCCGACAACCCGAACGGACGATTCTTCTAAAGAATCAGCGAGAATCTGAAAGCTTTCTGAATCGCGCTGATGAAGGCTGGTGATCAGAAGAACGCGGTCACCTAAATCTTTTAGGAGCGCTCCAGTTTTATCCAAGCATCCCAAACCGTGAGTATAATCCTCACCTTTGAATTCCTGGATAAGTTTTTTGGCCCTGTTTTTGAGTGCTTTCATTTTTTTATGAATATGAATCAATATGATATCATAAATTTCTGTTTTTATAACTGTAGGTTATAAAAAAACGAAAAATGGCCTAAAATATAACTAGGAGTTATAAAGCATCGTGTCGCGGTTTGGCCTAATCGGAACCATCACCTATGATGTGATCACCAATGAAACGGGAGCAGGCTTTCGGGGATTGGGGGGCGTTTTGCATCAGGCCGCAGTACTCTGCGGACTGAATCAGGATGTGTTCCTTTACACGAACCTTGGAGAAGAATTGAGCGATGAATTCAGTGATACCATCAAAAACTGGAAAACCCTTCATACACAGGGAATAAATCGTGTGCCGGGGCCGGGAAACCGTGTTTTTCTCCATTATCCTCAGAGAGGTGAAAGGATTGAAGTTTTGAAATCGGTTGTTCCTCCACTGAGTCCTCGAAAGATTCTCCATGATATCAAGGATTTGGATTTTCTTGTTCTGGTCATGAATTCCGGATTCGATCTGGGGAAAGAAGACTGGCAAAGGATAAGGAGGGAAGCCGTCTGCCCACTCTGGGTGGATATTCATTCTCTGCTTTTGGAAAAGAGACTGAACAGCCCCCGCAGATATATTTCCTTTCCGGATTGGAGGGAATGGGCCGGAGGTGTGAATTATTTCCAGGCTAACAGCGCCGAAGTCGCATCCATACTCGGACATCCGGGGAAAGATCTGCCACAGACAGATCTGAGGCGGTTTGGAAAGATGGCATTGGAAACCGGAGTGCGTGTGGTCTTTGTAACCCTAGGCGAGGAAGGCGCTCTAATTATGACCGAAAAGCATGCAAAAACAATCGCTTTAAACAACAACACGCCCGTTGTTGACTCCACTGGATGCGGTGATGTTTTTTGTTCCGGCACTGCGGCAAAGCTTGTTGAGGACAGCGATCCTTTCGAAGCCGCACAGTACGGATTGCAGTTGGCTTCAGCAGCGGCCGGTGTCGCTGGCATAAAAGCGACCTATGAGCTTGCCCGCAAATTTGCCGTTTGCTGATTCAAACATTCAAAAATTTCCTGACTCTTGCCCTGTCAAGAAAATCTAATCTTGAAAGATTTGCTGCAAATTTTTCTTCTCAAGGCTTTTGGAAGTGCTTTTTTTGTGTTAGAATAGTTCCTCCATGGAAAGGATGGAACTTCAGGGGTCGCGCTTTTCCGAATTTCTCAAACCTTCCCAGGTTGTCTACAATCTCAAAGCCGAGGACAAAATCCAAGTCATTGAAGAACTGCTCGATGTCCTCCTCAAGCAGAAGCTCATTAAAAACAAAAAACCCATACTGACCAGAATCATTGACAGAGAGCGGTTGGAATCCACAGCTATCGGCCACGGTGTCGCCTTGCCTCATGCACGCCTCGATACCGGACAGGATATTGCCGTAGTGGTCGGAAGATCCAAACAAGGTATCGATTTCGATTCTCTCGATCACAAGAAGGTTCATATCATCATCCTGATCGTTTGGAATCCCTCCATTCCAGGTCTTTTCAATCATTTGTTTGCCGGGTTGGCTCAATTTCTGCACAAATCCGGTTTCAGGAAGAGACTGTTTGAAGCCAAGAATAAAAACGAGCTGTACCGAGTGATCTCTGAGATCGAACTCTCTTTGCCCGTTCAGGATGACAGAATCATAAGCCGAGCAAGCCTTCTCTGGAAACTCCAGGAGCTCGAGATGCAGATAAAAAAAGCTCCCAAGGCTAAGCAAAAAGAACTGAAAAAAAAGGCTGAAATCATCAGACAGGAACTGGATGGGGCATTACTGGATAGGTTCGACAAACTTATGGAGAGGTATGGATTCGCAGTGGCAGAGGTTGAAGAGGGAGCATGCATGGGATGTTTCATAAATGTGGCGACAGGGATGGGCTCAGCGATCGAGGGAAGCAATGATATTTATGTCTGCGAGAACTGCGGTAAATTTTTGATTTCCAAGAAAAAGGCACGCTCTTAACCTGAAGGTTCCAGGTCAGTTGATTACTTCCTTAGCCAAGGGTGCCGAGTTTATCAGTTTGAATACAGGATAGCTCATCGGCCGGCGGCCCCATTGTGGAACAAGATAGCGGTCAAAGAAATTCCAGACACACAATCCGTCATCGCTCTCTGGCTCGAGCAGATAAGCAGCGAGATTTCCGAGAGGCTGAGCTGTCGTGATGAAAAGAGTTCCTGAGGGAAATTCTCTCTTTTCAACGAGATATTTCCCATTCACAGAGTTCATCCGGTGTCCCTGATAGAGCCTCTCGTCTCCTTTGATCTCTTCCAACTGGAACGTTTCCACCTCCAAGGTGGCTGAGACGCTCAGCCTTTCAACTATGATTCCGTGCTGATGGAGTTTGTCTTGAACCTTTTCATCAGGGAAGGGGAGAAGGTAGGCATAGGGAAAACGGACAGACCGTATGGGCACATAATCCGAATAATAAGGCAGGATGTAGGTTTTTTCTCTTTCGGTTTTTTGGATTCTTGGTCTGCCCTGTTCTCTGGGAATTACCTCCATCTCCCAGCCCAGGATAGTGATCTTTTCTTCGAGAGGTTTCACCTCGAATTCGACAGCGAATTGGTCATCTGCAGTCTGATTTGACCCTTTCTGTACGGTCCTATGGTCCGCCTGGGTCACGAGGCTGACGAGTTCATCCTTGTGGGTGTCGCAGTAGTCAAGAATGGATAAGAGGAAATGATAGCATCCAAGCACCCGGGTTTTGTAATCCGCATAGGAATAATTTTCGTTCAGAATGCTCAGGCGATTGCGCAAGCCCAAATAGTTGGTGACAAATCGGGGTTGATGACCGAAGTTCCTCCAGCCTTTCTCCGGCTCTCTGAAATCCATGAAATTTCCGTATGGAATGGAGAGGGTGCTGTACTTCTCCTTGAGGTCTCTGTTGATGTTGGGCATCATTTTATCCCGCATGTATTCCATGATCAGAAGGCTGCCGTTAGGATTCAAGGGCCAGGAATATGTGACAGGCTCCTGATGGGGAGAGCCGTTCGTGGTGTGGCAGTCCACCAAAAGTACGGGATCCCAGCGCATCAGGACATTACGAACCAGGCCCCGGAGTTCCGGACTCTCCAGTTTCATGCTGTCGCGATTCAGGTCCAGATTTTGACCGTTGTAACGAATTCCGACTCCTTTCTCAGGCCCGGCTTGATTCCGGCGGTTGTCAGGACTGATTTTCTCGTTTCCGTCTGGATTGAAAATGGGGGCAATCAGGATGACCAGATTATCCAGATAAGGAGCTGGCTTTGCTTGGAGGATGTCTCTAGCCAGCATCAAGGATGCTTCTTTTCCCTCCACTTCCCCGGCATGAATATTGGCCTGGATATACACGGCAGCTCTGTTGGCGCGTCTGAGCTCTGAGGCAGATGAAGGAGGAGGATTCCCGATAACAAGCAGAGGAATTTTCCTTCCTTCTGTGCTGATGCCAAGGGTTTCAACCCGGATTAAAGGGCTCTGTTCTTGGAGCCTGTGGATGAATGCGATGACGTCAGTGTAGCGGGATGTTGCTGTAAAGGAACTGGATTCAGCAACTGTCAAGGGCTCCTTCTCAGGCGTCTGGCTCAAACCATTGGGAGGCAAAAGTGACAAAAATAACGCAATATAGATGAGTAAAAATTTCTTTTTGATGCTCATATTCTTTTCCTTTCTGATTCTTGTATCTGGATAGAAGATACGAGTCTATAGCAAACCACGCTTTCAGTCAATTAAGCTAACAATGGCCAGAGGATTAGGGATTTTTTTGACTATCTCGTCGCCTCAATTGGCTTTCAGTTCAGCCAGCCTCTTCTTCGCATCCTCTACATCAGGCAACCCTGGATCAGCATCTTTCCAGATATCCAAAAAGCGCTGATAGTATTCGAGGGCTTTGGTTGTCTCACCCTTTTTTTCATAGATTTTGCCCAACTGGAAGTGCGCCTGAACCCAACACTCCTGGGCTTCCCATCCTAAACTGGGATTCGCCGCCAAATGTTCATACTTCTCGATCGCTTTATCCATATCCCCTTTCTTGAAATAAGCATAAGCCAATGATTCTAAAACATAATTGTCATCGCGCAGGTTGTATGCAACTCCCAAGAGTTCAACTGCCTCACTGTAATTTTCCTTGACCAATTCGATCTCTCCCTTAAGGATATTCAAACTGGCTCGATCGTTTTTGCTTTCTTCATTCATCCTGTCTGAAATATCTTCCAGCAAATTTTCTGCCTTATCTAACGTTCCCTGCCTCGCAAATGATTTGCCAATAAGTTGTAGCCACCAGGGCTCTAAATATATCTTCTCGCTCATCTTATAGGCTGTACAAACTTCTTCATGAGAGGCATCCAGAATCCCCTTTGTCCCGTAGGCTGATGCAAGATAAAGCCGGTCGCGCATCTCGCTTAAATGAGCGTTTATGGACTTGTGCAATAAGATCGACTCTTTGAGATGATCGATGGCTTCCAAAAATTTCCCTTGGTACATATTGAGCAATGCCAAGGATCGGTGACCTCTAGCTTTATTTTCTTCTCCTTCAGATAGCATTTTCTCGAAGGTTTCACGGGCTTTTTGGATCTCACCCATTTGAACGTATGTAAACCCAAATTCATGATTTATGTTCGGAATCAGCAGTTTCTTCGGGTTGATTTCAAATGCCTTCAGATAATTCTCGACTGCCTGTTTATACTTATTCGTAAAACTGTAACAGGTGGCAATGTTGATGTAAGATCCTGAACTTTTAGGATCTACATCAAGTACTTTAGTAAAAGCATCTATAGACTGCTCATAGCGACCGAGCATCATATAACTGTATCCGAGACGGAACCATGCTTCACTGTCATCTGGATACTTTGACAAATAGACTTTATAGTCTACGATGGCATTGTCCATATTGCCTGAAGAATCTGATACTATGGCTTGTATCCACAGCTTCTCTTTTTCTGTGAGACGATCCAATAGACTCATTGCTTTTTCTAAATGTTTTTTTCCTTTCAAAGGATTTCTCGAGAGGGTTGAATAATAATCCCCCAACCTTGCATGAGCCAAGGCAAAATCTGGATCTAACTCGATTGCCTTCAGGAATAACGCCTCCGCCTCCTTATCACTCTTAGCTTGAAGACCCTCTGCGTAGTTCTTTAAAGCTTCCAGAGAAGACGTCGTGGCCTTGGGTAAGGCTACGCTCTGTTCTTGAATATCACTTAAAGATTCGCCTAAATCTTTCCTTATTTTCCCTGCCAGATCATCCAGAGCTTCCAATACACGGTCCTTCCCCTTCGCCTGGAATGTTTCAGTTTTTAAGGTCATCTGAGTGTTGGGATCGACAATTCTTGCGGTCAGTGTGTATATTTCTCCCAATTGATTGATACTACATGCCACAAGAGCTTTGATCCCTTCACGCAAAGCGACTTCCCTTCCCAATTCTTCGTCCAAGATGTCCACTTCCACTTTTTTCATCCTCTGAAGCGCTTGCTTCAAGCGGGATCGGGGAAAGACATTGACGTACTTGGACTGCTGGATGTTTACTGTCAGAGCGGTGTTCAAGGACTGATCGAAGATTTCATCACCTGTCATATTTTCAAAGTCAGTGATCAGAATCCAATCTCGCTCAGAAAATGGGATTTTCTTCCCTTTATGCCAAGGATGCCAGAGCGCAAATCCAATAATTGCAATCACCATAATTAAAAGGGCAGGGATATACAGTTTCTTTGTTGAGAGAGTTAATGTGAGTTCTTTCGAGGTTAAAGGCTTTCTTTTTGCAATTTCCCTTTGTGTCGTGGGTATACCCCTTTCGACATTGATCAAATCAGATAAAAGTTGACTTGCCGATTGATACCTATCTTCCTTCGCCTTTGCCATTGATTTCAGGATCAATTGACTCAGGTTGCCAGGAATCTGGGGATTCAAGTTATAGGGATCTTCAGGTGTTTCACCCTTGTGTTTCATCGCAATACTTAAAGGCGTATCCCCCACAAAAGGCAATTGCCCCGTGACCATCTCGTACAGTATTACGCCCAGCGAATAAATGTCGGATCTGTGATCTGTCGTTTTCGCCTCGGCCTGTTCAGGCGACATATACTCAGGAGTACCGATCACCACTCCTGCATCCGTTATCCCTTTACCCTCAATAGAGCGTGAAATCCCGAAGTCCATGATTCGAGCGTTGCCTTCTTTGTCTATCATGATGTTTGAAGACTTTAAATCACGATGTAAAACGCCTAACTTATGAGCTTCTGAAAGCCCTTCACAAGCCTGTTTGGCGATTTTTACAACTGTCCCG
>Ga0209636_10008809_pt1 | contig 10281 bp, 11 predicted proteins | sample DeeMarSWOR152_54_FD_187464 | JGI IMG/M metagenome (GOLD analysis project Ga0209636, IMG submission 187464) | Marine sediment microbial communities from White Oak River estuary, North Carolina - WOR-1-52-54 (SPAdes) (version 2) | ecosystem: Environmental > Aquatic > Marine > Intertidal zone >... | reverse complement strand
TAAGATCTATCAGGGCACCACTCTCGGAGCTATGAGTTTCCCGAAAGACGAGAGAGGAAAGATAATAAAAGGCGGCAAAAGGCATCCGACTATAGAGGACAATGTGACAATTTACGCCGAGGCAACGATATTAGGTAATGTAGTCATCGGGAGGGATTCGGTAATCGGCGGTAATGTCTGGATAAAAGAATCGGTACCGGCGGGAGTTACAGTTTCTGTAGCCAAGGCGGATTTGGTTTATACAAAACACACAAAGAATCAAGCGTGAAATGGGATGCGAGATGAACGAGCTTTTACCTGGAAAAATAAGAAAGTTAAAAGATGAACGCAAGGCGGTGATACTTGCGCACAATTATCAGCCCGGCGAGATACAGGACCTCGCTGATTTTACCGGCGATTCTTTGGGTTTGAGTATAAAGGCAGCCGAGACCGATGCTGACGTAATCGTCTTTTGTGGTGTGCAATTTATGGCCGAAACCGCTGCTATTCTGTCGCCCCAGAAGACCGTGCTTTTGCCGGACAAATTTGCCGGCTGCCCACTGGCTGATATGATAACCGCCGAACAATTACGCCGGCTAAAACAGGAACATCCCGATGCTCTGGTGGTCTGCTATGTGAATAGTTCTGCAGAGGTCAAGGCCGAGAGCGATTATTGCTGCACAAGTGCTAACGCGGTTGAGATAGTGAGCTCTTTGCCACAAGACAGGCGTATTATTTTTGTGCCGGACCAGCACCTTGGTCGTTTTGTTGCCGAGAGAACAGGTCGTGACCTCGTGCTCTGGCCCGGTTATTGCCACGTACACGTGGTGATAACTGTGGATGATATTAAGAACGCCAGGGCGAAATATCCGGATGCGATTGTAATGACACATCCGGAATGCACCGAGCCGGTCAAGGAAATATCGGACGAGATGCTTAGCACCGGCCAGATGCTCAAGTTTGCCGCCAAAAGCACGGCAAGGCAGTTCATAATAGCCACCGAGATAGGAATAATTCATACACTGAAAAAACAGAACCCGGAAGCTGAATTTGTCCCGGCCAGTGACAGGGCGATCTGTCCCAATATGAAAAAGATCACCCTGGAGAAGATAATCTGGGCGCTTGAAGATATGCAATACAAAATATCTGTACCGGAAGCGATAAGGGAAAAGGCAAAGAAGGCCATTGACAGAATGGTGGAGATTCTACCAGCGAGATAAGAATGACAGAGGTTGGAAAAAATTCTGTTGGTATCGTGCAGACTAAGACTATTCGAGTGGTCGAGCCGGAGCAGCCCCTGGAGCTGGAGTGCGGCAAGACGTTGGCTCCTATTGATGTGGCCTACGAAACATACGGCGAGCTTAACGAGGCTGGGGATAACGCTGTTTTGATTTGCCACGCCCTCAGCGGCAATGCTCATGTAGCTGGTATAAACAATCCTGATGACCGAAAGCCCGGCTGGTGGGATGTAATGGTCGGGCCCGGCAAGAGAATCGATACGAATAAGTATTTTGTTATCTGCTCAAATTTCCTCGGCGGTTGCAGCGGGACAACGGGGCCGTCTTCCGTTAATCCGGCAACAGGCAGACCATACGGCCTGGACTTTCCGATTATAACTATCGCTGACATGGTCAAGGTCCAAAAGCTCTTGCTCGATAAGCTTGGTATTGAAGGGCTTTTAGCAGTGATTGGCGGTTCGATAGGGGGGATGCAGGTCTTGCAGTGGGCGATTGAGTATCCTGACTTTGTCAAAGCTGCCATACCAGCCGCCACAACCACGCATCTTGGAGCTCAATCGATTGCGTTTGATGCGGTGGGCCGAAGCGCGATACTGGCAGACCCAGACTTTACGGGCGGACGATACACGGACGAAAAAGGCCCGGATAGAGGTCTGGCAATCGCACGAATGATTGGGCACATAACGTATCTATCCGAACAGGGTATGCGCGAAAAGTTCGGACGTCAGTTGCGAAATGCTCACGGGTATAGTTACGATTTCAACTCTGAGTTTGCCGTTGAGACATACCTGGACCATCAGGGGCAAAGTTTCGTAGAGAGATTCGACTCCAACAGTTATCTTTATATAACTAAGGCAGCGGATTATTTCGACCTGGGAAAAGATTATGGGTCTCTAAAGAATGCCTTTGCAAATACCAAATGCAGATTCCTAATAATTAGCTTTGCAAGTGACTGGCTCTTTACACCTGCTCAATCCAGAGCAATAGTGGATGCACTCGTTGCTAATGACAAGGATGTTAGTTATTGCGATATTACATCACCGTACGGTCACGATGCATTCCTGTTAGAGCCAAAGATACTTGGCTCTTTTATCTCCGGCTTTTTGGAGGCCACACATCGCCCTGGAGTGAGGAAAGAGCAAAAGAATGTAAAAGCGCCAGATAGCTCCAAGGTATGTGTTCTCGAACAGGCCCGGCGGGCTCGCGTTGATTATGAGTTGATTGAATCGCTGATAGAGCCCGACAGCACGGTTTTGGATATTGGCTGCGGAGACGGAGAATTACTCTCGCGGCTTGCCGCGGATAAGAACATAAAGGGCGAAGGTATTGAGCTCGACCAGGACCTTGTCCTGACCTGTGTTAATCGGGGGCTGTCCGTTATCCAGCATGACGTCGAACAAGGCCTGGGGGAATATGCGGATAAAAGTTATGATTACGTAATACTGTCACAAACTGTGCAGACAGTGAGAAATACACAGAAGGTAATTGCTGAATTGCTGCGGGTGGCTCAGAAAGTGATTGTGAGCTTTCCCAACTTTGCCCATTGGCGATGCAGAGCGCAGTTGTTCTTTGGAGGGCATGCTCCTGTCACCAGGCAGCTGCCCTTCGAGTGGCACAACTCACCCAATATACACTGTCTGTCACTGAAGGATTTCGACAGACTCTGCAGGAAGCTTGGGATTAGAGTCGAAAGAAGGATTCCATTAGCTAAGACAAGTCTTAGACCGGTAAGATTCGCGCCAAATCTGTTTGCCGAGCAGGTAATCTACGTTACAAGCGGAGAATGAAGTATAGACAAAAACGTTGAATATCATTTGGAAAGGCCGGCTGTGCACGCCGGCAAGGCGGATGTTGCCGCTATGAAAGATTGAATTTGTTAAAGGAGACTGTAGTATGAGTTTTTCAAGAGTATCCGAAAAGGATGTTACAAGGGCGATTGTATCTGAATTTGCCAGAGAATTTGAAGACCACATTGACAACGATGTGATTGTTGTTGGGGCCGGCCCCAGCGGACTCGTCGCCGCAACCCAATTCGCAAAACAGGGTCAAAAGACGCTCCTTATCGAGAGTAACAACTATCTTGGTGGAGGATTCTGGATAGGTGGCTATCTGATGAACAAGGTAACCGTCAGGGCCCCTGCACAGACAATCCTCGATGACATCGACGTGCCCTACCAGGAAGCAGTGGAAGGGTTATACGTTGCTGATGGGCCACATGCGTGTTCAAAATTGATTGCTGCGGCGTGCGATGCCGGGGTAAAGGTATTGAACATGACGAAGTTCGAAGATGTGGTGATAAGGGATGACAGGGTCTGTGGGGTCGTTATTAACTGGACGCCGGTATCTGCTTTGCCGAGGGCGATTACCTGTGTGGACCCGGTTGCCATCGAAGCCAGGCTCGTGGTTGATGCAACCGGGCACGATGCTGTAGTAGTTAGTTCACTTGAAAAGCGGGGGCTTGTGGACATAAAAGGTTTCGGTGCTATGTGGGTCGAAAAATCAGAGGACGCGGTCGTTGAGCATACGACAGAAGTATACCCGGGCTTGATTGTTGCTGGAATGGCTGCCGGAACTACGTTTGGTCTTCCAAGAATGGGACCCACGTTTGGAGGCATGCTGCTGTCCGGCAAGAGGGCCGCAGAAGTGACAATGGAGGTGCTAAAATAAAAGGTAACCGTTCACGCAGAACATAATGTGTTTTTGTGTCATTGCGAGGCCTTTAGGCCGAAGCAATCTCAAAAAAACGAACGGTTTTAGATTGCTTCGCATCGCTCGCAATGACAAAAATGCGGTTTTTCCGTGAACGCTTACAATAAAAAATAACAGAATATAGCGGCGTTAATACCAGCGGCGAAAAGGTGCTGCTTTAATATTTTTTTTGAGGTAATAAAATGGACAAAAAGACCGATTATCGCATGGAGACATTGGCTCTGCACGCAGGTCACGAGGTTGATTCAGATACTTTGAGCAGGGCCGTACCTATTTATCAGACGACCAGCTATGTATTCAAGGACTCCGACCACGCGGCCAATCTGTTCGCACTCAAAGAGTTTGGTAATATCTATACACGATTGATGAATCCGACCACCGACGTATTTGAAAAACGAATCGCAGCTATGGAAGGGGGCGTTGGAGGCCTTGGCTTAAGTTCCGGACAGTCCGCAATATATGTCAGCATCTTCAATATCTGTGGCGCCGGAGGACATATCGTATCTTCGAATTCGCTCTATGGCGGTACGGTAACCCTCTTCAGCCAGACCTTCAAAAAACTGGGGATTGAAGTTACCTTTGTTGACCCCAAAGAGCCGGAGAATTTTGCCAAGGCAATCAAAGATAATACACGGCTGATTTATATAGAGACGATTGGCAATCCCAAGAACGACATCCTGCAATATGAAAAGATAGCTGAAATTGCTCACGAAAATGGTGAACCGGTGATTTGTGACAATACGGTTGCCTCGCCCATACTGTTCAGGCCGATTGACTATGGTATCGACATCGTCGTTCATAGCTGTACCAAGTTCATCGGCGGGCATGGAACAAGCATCGGCGGGGCGATTGTGGATTCCGGCAAATTCGACTGGATGAACGGTCGCTACCCTGAGCTGACTGAGCCGGACCCAAGTTATCACGGTGTCAAATACGTCGAGTCTTTCGGTAATTTGGCGTACATAATCAAGGCCCGGACTCAGTTTCTGCGGGATATGGGCTCCTGTATGTCACCGTTCAATGCGTTTCTTTTCTTGCAGGGGCTGGAAACCCTGCATCTGCGGATGCCCAGACATTCTGAGAATGCACTGTCACTGGCACAGTGGCTCGAAAAACAAAATACGGTCACCTGGGTAAATTACCCTGGTTTAAAATCTCATCCTGATTATGAATTGGCCAAAAAATATCTCCCCTGTGGTCAGGGTGCAATACTTGGCTTTGGAATCAAGGGCGGCAAAGATGCTGGTATTAAGTTTATTAACAGTGTAAAATTAGCCAGCCACCTTGCCAATATTGGTGACAGCAAAACTTTGGTGATACACCCGGCCAGTACAACACATCAGCAGCTTAGCGAAGCTGAGCAGCTTGCGGCTGGCGTAACAGCCGATTATATTCGGGTATCGGTCGGCACTGAGCACATTGATGATATAATAGCCGATTTCGACCAGGCACTAAAAGCCAGTCAGATGTGAGAATAGTAGATGGCGGATTTGTACGGAGTAATAGAATATGTGGGAATATACGGACAAACTCAAAGACCATTTTTTTAACCCACGAAACGTCGGCGAAATAGAGGACCCGGACGGTGTCGGCGAGGTCGGCTCCTTAGCTTGTGGCGATGCCCTGAAGCTGACGTTCAAGCTCGATGCCAATGGCAGAATCACCGATGCGAAGTTCAAGACCTTCGGCTGTGCAAGCGCAATCGCAACATCATCGGTATTAACCGAGATGATAAAAGGCCTGACTCTGGCTGAAGCCGCTAAAGTAACCAATAAAGATATTGCCGAATATCTGGGTGGTCTTCCAGAGCAGAAGATGCACTGCTCGGTTATGGGCAGAGAAGCCCTTGAGGCGGCAATCGAAAACTACCAAAGCGGAGGAAAGAAAAAACATGAGCTTGAAGGTAATATCATCTGCACCTGTTTCGGTGTAACCGACAAGGAAATCGAAAGAGTAATACGCGAGAACAATCTGACAACGGTCGAAGAGGTTACGAATTACTGCAAGGCGGGCGGCGGCTGCGGAGGATGCCAGGGCGAAATCGAAAAAATGATAGAAAAGATACAGCCGGATGAAATCAAACAGGCACCTTTAACAGTAGCTCGACGAGCAGGAAAACTTACCAATATCCAAAAGATACAGTTAATTCAGCAGACGATAAATGAGCAAATAAGGCCTGCCCTGCGGGCGCACGGAGGCAATATCGAGCTAATAGATGTTGAAGGAAATAAAGTCGTCGTCGCATTCAGAGGAATGTGCGCACAGTGCAGACTGGCTGATTTTACGATGAAGGATGTCGTCGAAGCCAAGCTAAGGGAATTCGTCTCCGAGCAGCTTTTTGTCGAAGAAGACAAAGAATCTGCACAACAGCCCCACAATCACAGGGAATAAGTAATGAAGACCATATATTTTGACAACAACGCCACAACAAAAGTAGCTGAACAGGTGTTTGAAGAAATGGAGCCGTTGTTTTGTGAGCTTTACGGCAATCCTTCAAGTATGCACACGTTTGGCGGACAGATGGGACGCAGAATCCGTCAGGCGCGCGAACAGGTGGCCGGCCTGCTTGGTTGTGAGCCGAGCGAGATTATATTTACAAGCGGCGGCACCGAAAGTGACAACGCCGCTATCAAAGGCACCTTGGCTGCGCTGCCGCACAAACGTAAAATTATAACTACCAGGGTTGAGCATCCTGCTGTGCTGACGGTTTGCCGCGAGCTTGAAAATCACGGCTACACCGTTGTGGAGTTGCCGGTGGGCAAACAGGGTCGGCTGGACCTTGCGGAGCTGGAAGAGCAAATCGATGATGATACCGCTTTGGTTACGATAATGTATGCGAACAATGAAACCGGCGTGGTATTCCCGATTGAGAAAATCGCCGATTTAGTTGCCGACAGGGGGGTGATATTTCACACCGATGCCGTGCAGGCGATTGGAAAGATACCGCTGGACCTCTCGAAAAGCAATATCGATTTGCTCAGTCTCTCCGGCCATAAACTGCACGCCCCGAAGGGCGTAGGCGTTCTGTACGTCCGCAAGGGCACACGCATCTCGCCGTTTATGTTTGGCGGCCATCAGGAAGCCGGCCGAAGGGCCGGCACCGAAAATGTCCCCGGAATCGTCGGCCTTGGTAAGGCATGTGAATTAGCAGCAAAGAATATCGAGCAGGAGAATAACAAAGTTAAAAAACTCCGGGATAAACTTGAGAAAGCAATACTTGAAAATTGCCCTGACTCCCGGCTCAACGGCGACAAGGAAAATCGCCTGCCAAATACGACTAACATCAGCTTCGAGTATATCGAGGGTGAAGCCATTCTGCTTATGTTGGATAAATACGGCATCTGTGCCAGCAGCGGCTCAGCCTGCACTTCCGGCTCACTCGAGCCCAGCCACGTATTACGTGCGATGGGTGTCCCCTTCACCGCCGCCCACGGCTCCATAAGATTCAGCTTAAGCAGATACAACACAGAAGAAGAGGTCGATTACACCATCGAAAAAATGCCGGGCATTGTCAACCAGCTCCGTGAGCTCTCACCCTTTGTTGCGACCTAAATGTGTAGAAGTCTGATAGAGTCCTTACTCTGTTTTTCAGCTCTCTTAACATTTTTTATTGCCTTGGAAAGCGCTTTGTAGTAATATATTCGATACAGGATGAATGGATTCTTTCTGTGCTTTTGGAGTTAGTAAATGAAACAATTTCGTGTCTATGCGGATACTTCAGTTTTTGGAGGTTGTTTTGATGATGAATTCGCCGAAGAAAGCAAATTGCTTTTTTCGGACATAAAAGCAGGTAAGTTTGTACTTGTAATTTCCTCTACGACTCTTGGAGAGCTTGAAAGAGCTCCTGATTATGTTCAAAAAGTGTTGACTGAATTGCCATCAGAGAACGTGGAGATAATAGAATTTAGTCATGAAATTGCTCGTTTGCGTAACGCGTATTTAGAGGCCCGAATAGTTGAACCAGCAGCTAAAGCCGATGCCGAGCATATCGCATCGGCATCCGTAGCAGATGTAGATTTTGTTGTTAGCTGGAATTTCAAGCACATTGTGCATTATGAGAAAATAGCCGGATACCAGGCAATCAATCTGATAAACGGATACAAAGAGATTCGCATTTAGTCACCGAAAGAGGTGGTTGGAAATGATGAAGAATAAAAAATTCGATTGTGTTCGCATGAAGTGGGATATTCAGCGGCAAATTTCGAAGGAATTTGCAGGATTGTCGGATGAAGAGACACACAAAATGCAGATGGCTAAGGTTATGCAGAATCCTATTTTAGGCCCATTCTGTAAAAAGGTTTGTTCAGTAAAGGATACTTCGAGCAAATAGAACTTTTTCATCTTCTGCTATCTACAAAAAGGCAGGTGGATTACACAATCGAAAAAATGCCGGGTTTTGTCAACCAGCTCCGCAGACTCTCACCCTTTGTAGCCAGATAATCGGCAGTTCTTGTCCCTGTGCATCAACACTTGAGAAAATAGGATTTACATTGTGTGCAAATTATCTTATAATTAACCAACATTGAACTCTAAGTAAGGAGCATAGAGAATGAATTACTTAATAGTTTTTGTGTTGATTAATTTCCTCATTCTAATTCATGAGCTGGGTCATCTCATTGCTGCAAAATTATCAAATATACCCATCGAAATATTTTCCCTTGGTTTTGGTCCAAAACTATGGTCTTTTCAAAAGGGCCAAACAGAATATCGTATATCAGCCTTGCCCATTGCGGGGTATGTTTTGCCGAAGATTCAAGACGAGGATGACTTGTATCAAATCGCTCCTTCCAGACGTATTGTTTTCGCTTTAGGCGGGCCGTTGGCAAATGTTATTTTGTCTGTAATTTGTTTAGCGGTTTTGAACGTGACGACTACAGGTTTTTCGTTCTATGCAATTCTGATTTATCCCTTCGTCCAGATAATAAAAATCACCTCTCAGCTTCTATACGCATTGCCGGGTTTATTCTCCCATCCCGACCAATTAGCTGGAGTAATTGGGATCGTGGCCATAGGTGGACAATTTGTAGCTGGTGATTTTTTGAGAATATTGAACTTAGCCGTCATGCTTAATATCAATCTTGCTATATTAAATCTGCTGCCGATACTACCTTTAGATGGTGGAAAGATTGTATTTTGCTTACTCGAAAGAATTCATCGTTCACTTCTCAAACTGCGCCTACCGCTTACGGTCACAGGCTGGGTATTGCTTTTAGGATTAATTTCCTACATTACTGTGCTTGACGTGTGTAGGTATGTCTTAAAAATCTATGCGTAGTTATCGGCATGTAATGAGTTTCCCGTTTGCGCGGGAATGACAATGCTAAACGCAATACGATATACGCATCACGAGAAACTGCCGGAGGTGGGACTCGGACCCACACCCTGTTGCCAGGACGGGATTTTGAATCCCGCGCGTCTGCCAATTCCGCCACTCCGGCCCTTCTAATTTACTATTTGTGATTTACTATTAAAGTGATGATGTTAAATAATAAATAGTCAATAGTCAATAGCCGATAATTATAATATCTTCCGGTGTAGCAGCAACGTCTTTCTGGGCGGGTCTTATCGCTTTTGGCTACAGGTTCCTATCCTTCCTTCCAGTACCGCTGCACAATACCGTCTTTTATCTCGAAGGAAACGCTGTGGTCTGTTTCCTTATCATCGACAATGATTATCGGAAACAGAACAAAGGCGTTGTCCTTTTTCATTATGCATCTGTACTTGAGGATCTCGGTCCCATCTTCCATCAATCTTTCTTCGGTGGGTTCACCAAGTGCCGTCACAAGCCAGTCCTTTGTTGTCTGGCCGCACTCAATCTGCCTGAGCGTCTGGTTTCCGATAGGCCTATCTCTGCCGATGTAGTGTTCGTCCGTCTTGCTTATCACACAGCCGACAAGCAAAAACGACGTCACTACCAGCGAGGCAAAAAGGGCAATCTCGCTGCGTTTATAGAGTTTCATTTCTCGCTTCTCCTAAATCAGTTGATATTTCCACGGAACAATTTACAGATACTCCCACGCCTTTCAATTGCATATAATCTCGAACATCTCTTTCAATGTCTATCTTTTACCACCTCTAACATAATAAAGGCCTACGAAATCCCGATGGTAACAAAAAAATCATCCATAAGCCGAAATCATGTCCGGCGCAAAAGATCACTGGAGGGGGTTCTATCAAAGAACAAACTTAAATTTAGGAATATCCCAAGCACACTATCTAATGCTTATAGAGCCATAGCTGGTCTTCAAGCTCAGATTTCCATTTCCTTCACCGATTGTTCCTTCTATTCGTTTGCTGCTTATCTTGCCTTTGACTAAAATAGGCAGGTCGGTTTTTACCGAGCCGTAGTTGGTTG
>Ga0209636_10008808_pt1 | contig 10281 bp, 8 predicted proteins | sample DeeMarSWOR152_54_FD_187464 | JGI IMG/M metagenome (GOLD analysis project Ga0209636, IMG submission 187464) | Marine sediment microbial communities from White Oak River estuary, North Carolina - WOR-1-52-54 (SPAdes) (version 2) | ecosystem: Environmental > Aquatic > Marine > Intertidal zone >... | reverse complement strand
TGTGCGTCGTTACCTGGACAAATCCGTTGAAAGAGAGAAAATTCTCGTTTGTCTCGAAGCTGCCAGATTGGCACCTTCAGCGGACAATGTCCAACCTTGGAGGTTCGTGGTCATAGACGATCCTGAACTCAAGAAAAAATTCGCCAAGAAGGTTTTTTCAGGTATCTATAGCATTTCGAAATTCGCAGCCAAGGCTCCTGTGTTGATTTTGATTCTTGCCCGTCTCGATATTATTGCCAACAGAATCGGTAAGCAGATTCAAGGTGTGAACTTTTATTTGATCGATATCGGGATTGCAGGAGAGCATATCGTTTTACAGGCAGAGGAACTTGGACTCGGGACCTGTTGGATAGGCTGGTTCAATTCCAGAAATGCTAGGAAGATCTTGGGGATCCCCAGAAAGTACAAGATCGTATCCCTCTTATCAATGGGTTATCATGAAAAAAAACCACGAAGGGAAAAGAGGAGAAAGTCTCTTAAGGAAATCACATGGTTTAACGAAATCGGTTGATCATGACTTCTGGAAAACTCAGCCCATGATTTCTTTCAAGGCTTCTTGGATGAGATCTAAGGCCTTAATCAAACGTTCTTTTTTCTCTCCATATCCAAAGCGAAGGTAGCGGTCCATTGCAAAATGATCTCCAGGCACGATAAGGACACTTTTTTTCTCGCGGATTTTGTTGACCAACTCAGTCGAATTCATATCAAGAGTATACCGGGCGAACGTTATGGCTCCTGCTTGGGGAGGTACATAGTGGAACAGCCCATCTTGCGTCTCGAACCAAGAATTCAGGATTTCGATATTTGCACCTAATATGCTCCGCGTTCGTCCAAGTATTCTGTCTCTTTTATCCGACGCTAAAGCTATTCTTGCCAATCTGTCACTTACGGCACTGATCGATATGGTTGTGTAGTCGTGATAGGGCCAAACCTTCTGGATGAAATCTTTAGGAGCAACCATCCATCCCATTCTCAGCCCTGGGAGACCGTACGCCTTGGATAGACCGTTGCTCACCACGACTTTTTTATATGTCCCCCAAAAGCTGGGAGTCGTTTGTCCATCCAGCTCTGCTCCTTGGTAGACCTCATCAGCGAAGATCCAAGCATCAGCTTTCTCAGCTAATTCCAAGATCGTTTCTCTGGCTTCTGTACTGAGGCGGCTTCCCGTGGGATTGTTGGGATTCGTGACAGCGATGATTTTAGTTCTGGACGTGACCGATTTCTTCAGTTCGTCCAGATCAGGATTCCAATTGAGATTTTCTCTGAGGCGGTATGTTTTGACATGTGCTCCGAATGCGCGCATCAGCCCCCAAAGCTGCATATAATTTGGGATCATAAACAGGGTTTCGTCTCCAGGTTCGATCTGACTCCAGGCCAAAAGAAAGTTGGCCTCGGCCGATCCGGATGTGATCAAGATGTTTTCGATGTCGGTTCCGGGATAGAGAGCGCAGACTCTTTCTCTCAGTTCTGGCGTTCCATTTGTCTGGAGATATCCCAGATTCGTATTTAAAATTTCCTCCATTTCCTTGCTCGAGATGAGCTCCTGAAAGGAGAGGGGGTGCACTCCGCTTTCTGAAAGGTTATAATCCACCAGATTCTCCCATTGGGACTGCATCCGTTCCATCTTGAAGTGTTCAATTTTCATGGCTTGATCCTTTTAAAACGGTTATATTTCGACCTTAAAGGCTCCTTTAAGGGCAAATCCAAAGATTATCGACAGCACGAAATACGCGATTAACCAGTGTATGTGCCAGCCAAATAGATTCATATTCTGTGTTGGGTACTGAATTTCGATAGACCTGACCTTTAAGTCGTCTCTTATCGGGGATTCTGTCGGATACAGGACCTGTTTGATAAAACTGTTCTCTGTTTTCATCGGAGAGATTTTGCTGAGGGCCTTCTGGGCGACAGATACCCTTTTTGTGACCGTTTCTCCATCGATGGTCAAGGTCAGTCGATGAATGCCTTTTTCTTTGGCTGAGAATCTCCAATTGATTTCGTTGAATTCCTCTATTCTCAAGGGAGGCGTTTCTATGTTCAGTTCTGGAGAGGGCTCAATTTCGAGAGAGATCTGCATCGGATTCTGATTTTCCTTCAATTTAACTTTCAGAAGCGCGGATTGATTTGGTGTCAGGGATTGATATCCAAACCAAAAATTGAGCTGAATAATGATAAGAATGAGCGGGAGAATCATCACCATCATGGGTTTTGCAGAATATCCGATATACCTGAGGTTGCAGCGGAGGATGTTCCCCTGAGCTTGCAGAGAAAGGGCGAGGCTGTCTTTGTACAGACGCAGTTCCAGAAGATGCGCTTTTATTTTGTTTTTGACTCGCTTGATTCCTCTTTGGTTGGATGTCCATTTGAAAACGAAGAGCATCAAGAGCCCACTGAGAAAAGAGATGACAATCATCCCTATCCAAGGGCTCATGCTGCTGAAGGGATAGAAGAGGGCATCGAATATTTTGCCGAAGAGCGAATTGAAGATCCACATGGTCTAAGAGATATAACCAAGCCCTTTCAGCTTTTTTTTGATTTCTTCTTCAGAATCGGATTCTTCGAGCTTTGCGATCTCCTTTTCGAGACAATGAGTGATGAATTCCTCTGAAGAAGAATAACCAGACATCTCTGCGTATTTTTTAACTTTTTCCAAAAGATCTTTTTCGAGTTTGACTTTTGCCTTTCCCATTTCCATCTCCTAAAATATCTTTTTTCCGATCATTTCCTTTGGTTTTTCTATGCCAAAAAGGGAGAGAATTGTAGGGGTTAAATCATACAGAGCAGGAGATTCGGCTTTGATTTTTTGATTGGTGAACAGGATTCCTGGACACACAGCAGGATCCATACAGTGATCCCCACTCCATTTATCCATGTTGTCGTCGAAGACATTTTTATCGACTCTCCCCAGGGGCGCAGACCAAGCTGTTCGATAGCCCCGATTGTATCCGATGACTATATCCGGGGCTTGGTCGAGGTGTTGACTTTGATAGACATCCTTGGTTACGTAGGCGTTGGTGATCACTTTCTCTCCGGTTACAGGATCTGTCACCTGCTCGAGTTTCTGAGCGATCTCTCTGACCAGAGCTTCTTTTTCAGGTCCGGGATTGATGATTCCTTCCCCTTCCCTTCCTCTTTCGTTTATGTACAGGCTATTCAGACCGTAGGAATAGGCCTTGGTTTTAGACCAATCCGTGTTCATGAAGAATTCTTCCTGTCCTTGCTGCCAATTATTGATCAGCCTGAGGTGTCCATTCTCCTTGAGCCAGGTGTTGACATTGAAGGTTCGTCTGAACGGGGTGAATCCATGATCGGACATGACCATGATAAGGGTGTCTTTATCGGCTTTTTTTAGAGCCATATCCAGGATTTTATCTGCTTCCTTGTAGATGTTTTCGATGGCATCCCCGTATTGTAAAGTAAGTTTCGGATCATACATCGGGCTGGCTTTGTCGATGAAACGCCAGAACATATGCTGTCGTTGGTCGGTGCTGGAGACATAATAGAAGAGAAGGCCAGAGTCGAACCTGGAGAGTTCGTACTCGAACATCTCTATCCGTTCCTTAAGAACCGTGTCATCCTGGGCTAAATACTCTTCCTCATCCAGGACTCCGTGGGTCATAGCCTTAAAATCGGCGGGGAGGCCTTTAGTATAAAAGGATCCAAATTTTTTTGCCAGCTCTTTGGCATAACTGTCAGGGGTGGATATGGGCATGGCAGGATCAGCAGGATCGATGTTGACAGGTGAGATATAGAGCTTGAACTCTGGCCGGACCTCCTTGAGATAAAACATGCAGATTCCGCCCACGCTCTGTGTGGGAATCATCGGGAAGCGGACCTTTTTCCAATCGCTCCACTCTTTTTCCTTGAGGATGAACTCATGATCCTGGATCACGATCTTTGCCAACGGATGGACCGGGTCGATGAAGACTTTGAAATCGATCGACGACTCCGGTTGATTTTTTTTGAAGGTGTTATCCGGACCGGGAAGCCTGGCTTCCACCCTGTTTCCGATCACATAGACTTCATGGATGGCACCTCCGCCAATGTCCTGCCTCAACTCGGTGACCTCAGTAGTGTAATAGTTGAATTCTCCTACCGATCCCGTGATATCCGGAGTGCCCATTCCTGAGAGCGTTCTTTGCTTTGTTTCAACAGGTGGGAAGTTAGAAGGCATTTTGAAAATCGTGGCAGGGATGTCATATTCTTCCAGGATCTGCCAGAAAGCTCTTCCCCTCATGAGGTTTTCATAGGATCCTCCGGATAGAGGAAAAACGAGATTCCCGATGGAAATGGTTTTTGAAGGATCATGCGTTTCGGCACCGGAGAAGGCGGGAATATAATATTGTGGATCTCTTTTGAGGAAATCGAATATCCCATGTCCACCTGGATTCATCCCGGTAATAAAGTTTGACCAAGCTACGGGGCTCTGGGGCGGAATGCTCGTTTGCAGAGAACGAAAGTCTCCTTTGGCTCTCAATCGCGCAAAGGCGGGAAGTTTTCCCTGGCTCATCCAAATATCTGTGAGATGGGGGTCCATTCCATCCAATCCGAGGATCAGAACTTTTTTGTGTGTCTCCTGTTTTCCGAAAACTTTTGTCACGATGTCTGAGGAACCTCCTAGAGCAAGAAGCGAACCTGCTGAAAGCCCCAATTTAAGGAATTTTCTCCGATTCATATCAGCCATTGTTTTTCCCTTTATTCTTGGATTCTGCGGATAAATTTTGAACATCTATCAAGGAACGGCCATCCATGTGTTTGGGTGCCTCAAGACCGAAAAGCTCGAGGACGGTCGGCGCAATATCGATGATGGCCGGAGTCTTCGTGTTTATATTGAGGTTGCAGAAGAGTATGCCCGGTACGATTCTGGGATCTATACAGTGATCGCCGCTCCAGGCTTTGGTGTTGTCCTCAAAGACCGAAGTGTTCACTTTTCCGGTCACCGAATCCCAGGACACCCGGTATCCTTCGTTGTAGCCGACGATCAGATCAGGGCTGTTCTCCTTATATGGTCCTGGAGGAAGTTCATCCCTGTCAAAAACCTTATTGATAGCTCGATCGCTTTTTTCTTCATCTTTGAGGCCGTTGAGCTGGGATATGATCTCTTTTTTCAAGGTATTCGCTTCTTCTCCGGGAGAGACGACACCCTTGGATTCTCTGTCCTTCATGTTCAGGTAAATCCCGCCGAGCCCCAGTCCATAAGCCTTCGTCTTTTCCCAGTCCACATCCTTGAACCATTCCTCGCTCTCCCTTTTCCCATTTTTGAGGCCGAGATATCCATTCATGTAGAGCCAGGAATTCATGTTGACTCCCCGGCGGAAGGATTTGATGCCGTGGTCCGACATGATGATCAGGACATCCTTCTTGTCCAACTTTTCCCACACCTTACCGACAAGCTCATCCATCTTGGTGTAAAGCTCTTCGATCACTTCCGGCCCCATTTTAGCTTGATCGGTGTGCCTCGCGGGATGCTTTTCATCCAGATATCGGAAGAACATGTGTTGGAGGCTGTCTGTGGTTTCGAACCAGCTCACAACCACTCCTTTCTTCGTCTTTTTCAGGGCATTGAAAAGCATATTTTCCCATTCTTGATGGTTGAAGTAGCTCAGCTTCAAGAATGCTTCCTCGGATAATATCCCCTCATTCAGGGCCCAAGTATCGTTTGCTTCGCCAAGGGTGATATAACTTCCCAGAAGTTTGGCGAGGTAAACAGAATAAATAAAAGGGTGGGAAATCGGGAGGGCCGGCTTCTCAGGATCGATATTCAGTGGAGTCACATACATTTCGAAGTGGGGTTCGAGCTGATTGATATAAAAACGACATATCGATCTGATCTTTATCCAAAGACCTGGCCGAAAAGTGATCCGGGTCCAGTCAGAAAAAGTTTTTTCCTTGAGTCGAATTTTTTGGCCGGAAACATCGAGCAAAGCTTCCTTTTTTTCCTTATCGATGGTAATACAGAGAGGGAGTTGGATCTCTTCAGGATTTTTGAGCATCGTATTCTCAGGACCAGAGATATAGGTTTCGATCCGGTTCCCCTCGACGGTAACAGGTATGTTCATTCCCCCTTCCCGCTTTGTTATTTTGTTTTTGTCCGAAGTGTAGAAGGAGAACGTGCCTTGACTTCCCTTCAGATCCGGGGCGCACATTCCTGACAGCAGGTGGCCGCGAAATTTCTCAGGAGGAAAGGTCACCGGGATTCTGAGCACCGTACTGAATATGCCATTATCTCCTAGAATTTTCCAGAAGGGCACACTTTTCCTCATCCCCTTGATTTCAGGCTTAGAGAGAGGAATGTTGTATTTTTTCAAAGAGAGGACTTTCTTGGGACTGCCTATACGCGCTGAGGAGAGGTCAGGCAGGTAGGTATTTGCGTCGCGGCTCAGGAAATCGAATATGTTGTGTTTGGCTGGATGACATCCTGTCATGAAGGAAGACCAAGCCACGGGAGAGATGGAGGGAATTGTGGTTTCGAGTTTGGCATAGCTTCCTTGTTTAGCTAATTTGGATAAATGGGGGAGCTTACCTTGAGACATGAATTTTTCGACGAGCACAGGATCCATCCCGTCCAATCCGAGAACGATCAACTTGTTGATATGGCTTTTTTTATAGGCTTTTTGTCCCTTGATCAGGCGGATAAGAAATCGAAAGGGCCAGGATAGAAAAGAAAAGACAGCCAGAAAAAATGTCAAGAAGAGCACCAAAAAAGAGGAGAGGAAGGCGAAACCTGCTCCTGGACCAATATAGGCATTGAGGAGAGGGGCTACCAAGAGCGTTAAAATGACAAAAACTTTGAGTTTTCGTTTCATAGGAGTTTTTCCAGGATGATTGTGGAGAGGTTCGAGATCGAAAGGTCCGGACCATAATCTGAATTGGCCCAGAAAAACGCGTCATCCCAAGTGTGCATGCCTTGGAGATTGGTCCGGCCGAAAATTTCCTTTTTTTTGATGGAACCCTTCATGTCGAATCCGTAATCAGAGAGGACGATGAGATCGGGTCCGTCTGGTACATAACGTCCGCTGTAGATGTCCTCTGTATCGAAGACCTCCCGCACAACCTTTTTGCCTTCGAATTCTAATTTTTTCAATTCTACTGTAATGTCTTGCTTAAGGGATTTTTTATCTGATGATTTGACACATCCTTTTGGATATTTATCTTTCCTGTGCAGATAGATGCGATTGGGATCCATGGCAAAGGCACGAGAAGTGGCAGAAATCTCAGAGAGGCTTTGGGGAGTGGCAGAGTCGAATCCTAAATACCCCTGTTTTTCAAGCCAGACATTCAGATGGACTTCCTGTTCAATCCCGGTGAAACCATGGTCAGAAAGGAGAAAAAGGCCCTCATCGGAATTTGTCAACATCAAGAAAGAATTTACGACGTGATCGATGACTCGATCGATTCGGCGGTAATAATCGAGGAAATTGATGTGGTAGGGATGCTCCTCATCTTGATAGGCATTCCATAGAAAGTGCTGGAGTCTGTCTGTGCCTGTTATGACAAATTCAAAGAAATCCCATTTCTCTTTCCAGAAATAATCAAAGACCCTTTGTCGGGCTTCCAGAGTTTTTTCGAGGTCCTTCCAAAGAAAATCATGGTCCTCCCTAGACCTAGAGGTGTCAATATCGATCTGGTAGTTGAGTTTTTCAAGCGGCGCTTTCAGTGCCGGAGGATAGACGGCTTTGCCCAAATCAAGGGCTACGAAACCTGAGATCAAGATTCCGTGTATCTCTCTTGCGGGATAAGTGGAGGGCTGATTAACGATGAAGGATCTTTTCTTTCTTTCCCCGAGAACATCCCAAAGAGTTGGGTGCTTAAGGTCCAGGAAATTCGGGAAACGAAGATCATAGGTGCCTGGTTTAAGATCGGTGAAGCCAAATATTCCGTGTGTTCCAGAATTGGTTCCAGTCATGAAATCTGTCCAGCTCACTGCAGAGATTTCAGGCAAGCTGGCCTTCATCATGTGCAGATGACCGGCATCGATGAGGCCTTTGACCGTTGGCATGATCCCTTTCTCGGCCATATCCATAAGGAGGGAAAAGGGGACGCCGTCCAGTCCCAGAGCACAGACACGATTTTTCTTTTTTTTCTTGAATAATCCCATATAAATTGTCTCACTATCTCGAACCTATCTATTATATGCATGCCAGTTTACTTGTCAATCTCTCGAGTCAAATCATCTAAATTCACACCCTAGGGCATATGTTTTGTCATCTAAAAATCTAACCATTAGCGGCAGGAGGAGCGAAAGATTTTATGATCCTTGCGCTTCACCAAAAAGGCTGTGGACATTTCGAAATCCAAAACCTCAATCTTTCCCATCAGTGTCATCTTAATTTTGGTCGGCGCTAAATCAGAAGGAAAAAGGAATCAATTTAATTTTCTTCCCATAAAATGGCAAGCAAGACAGGCTTGGCTGCTGAAAGCGTAACCGGATACCTCGATATGTTTTCTGTCCATATGCTTTTTTTCATGTGCATGACAATTCAGACAGGAAAAATCTCTGTAGTTAACAGACAAATGGCAATCGATGCAGTTTAAATGGGCGTGTTTACCATTTCTTATTGGAAACTGGTGGATGAATTGGCTTTGAGTCCAGAATCTATGGGAAGGAAGATGGCAGTTTTCACATGTCAAAGGAAATCCTGCAGATTTATGATCAGGAGCTGTAGAAGCGTCATAATCTTTTTCATGACAGCCAAAACAATCACGGGGAAGGTATCGGCCTTTTTTGTGACATGTTATGCAATCCAATGGTGTATGGGCACCCTGGAGAGACCAGAAAGAATGGTGGCTAAAGGAAGAATTTTTCCAACCGGAAGCATTCGTGCCATGGCAGACCTCGCAGTCAGTATGGAATCCCAATTGTTTGTGATTGGGATTTTTTGCGTTCAAATAATCATTCAAATGGCAGAATACACATTCTGAAGGAAGCCCCTCGTACACTCCCATCTTGTGGCAGTCGATACACTGGATTAATTGATGCTTCCCCTTTAAAGGAAATCTCGAATGAGAAAACATTGAACCTTCCCAATCTTGAGCGTCTGAACCATGACATATTTCACAATCGGTGGGAAAGCCTGATTTTAGGTGGTCCGGATCCATAGCGTTATTATAATCCTGAAGATGGCAAGAAACACAAGCAGAAGGCAAACCCTTATATATGTCGGTGCTGTGGCAGTCGGAGCATTTTGCAAATTTGTGCTTCCCTTTTAAAAGATAGAAATCATGTGAATACACTGCCCCCTCCCAACTGTGCTCATCCAGATGACAAATCCCGCAGTCAATGGAAAATCCCGCAGCTTGATGGTTTGGATCCCGGGAGGATTGAAAATCATCGTCATGACAGCTGTAGCATTCAACGATCGTCTTATCAAAACCGTCATCTCCGTGACACTGGACGCAGTCTAGAGTCTGGTGGTACCCAATGAGCGGGTATCCCGCGACAGTTCCATGGTTCCATTTATTGGGAGGTACGTTTTTCCATGAAAACGTGTTGTGACAATCAGCGCAGTGAATTCCAAGTCTGAGTTGATGGCGGTCATCCTTCCGTCGATCCCAATGACACGTTTCACACGCTATGGGAGTGCCTTCAAAAACATTGTTCCAATGACACTCCCTGCAAGGAACATTGCGGTGTCTTCCGGTGAGAGGAAAGTTGGTTTGGTCATGGGTCTCGAATGACCAACGTTTATCTTGATCTTTTTGTGCTGTTCCTTTTTGTGCAGCAAACCAGAAGAGAAAAAAAACAAGGGATAGAAAAATTATGAGTTTCTTAGGAATAATCTGGATTTTGTTTCGAACCTGTCTTTCCACTTAATATCCCATCATTTTCTGTAAATCAATCTTAGAAAAAACATATGTTGATTCATTTTCTCCTGAAAAAAGTATTCATATTCCAAAGATGCAGCGAAGGCACGATTGAAAACCAGGAAAATATAAGTGGAGATTGTCTTATAGTCATCAAGATGAACAGGCTGTGGGCCAACAAATGTATGATCAAATCGCAGGCAATTGTAGGTGTTGGAGAAGCTAAGATTCCAAGAGAGTCCACCAAAGTCTTTGCTGATGGAAAGATAGTAGGAATCCGATTCGGATATCTCACCTCGATTGCTTCTATAGCTTCCATAAGCCGAGATGCCGGTTTTTAAGATATTTTGGGAAGAGCCCCCAAAAATCCAGGAATGATTGCGGATTTGATCGTCTTTCTGTTCACTTTCTTGTCTGGAGAGGTAGAAACGTAGACCACGAGACGGTTTAATACTCAATCGAAGGCCGTATTGAGTG
>Ga0209636_10008807_pt1 | contig 10281 bp, 9 predicted proteins | sample DeeMarSWOR152_54_FD_187464 | JGI IMG/M metagenome (GOLD analysis project Ga0209636, IMG submission 187464) | Marine sediment microbial communities from White Oak River estuary, North Carolina - WOR-1-52-54 (SPAdes) (version 2) | ecosystem: Environmental > Aquatic > Marine > Intertidal zone >... | reverse complement strand
TATGTAAATCATCAGTATCGATAAGTGCTGCCTAAGTATGCTCTCATTCGATCAATAAATTCATTTCCAGCTCGAAAAACTGATTATACCGATCCCAATCTGCCCCGGACGGAAAATCCTCATACTGATGGATTTTGATTGTATTGCCATGGCGACGAATGCGAGCTGTCTTTCTTATGCACCTAATTCTCCTTCAGCCAATCCTTGAGAATGGCCGATTGAAGCAGATCGGGATTTTCGATTTGCCGGATGTTGAAACGGCGTTCTACCTTCTTTCCAAGGGTAACTTCGACCTCGTGGATGATGTTTCGGCGGGAGAACAGAACCCTGACCTTGTCCCCCTGCTTTTTGGAATCGAGGATCCTGTCCATGGTCCTGGATGCGACTCGAACGCCGTCTAGGGCAAGAATTTCGTCCCGTGCGCTTAGCCCGCCTCTTTGGGCAGGAGAATCCCATTCCACGCTCGATATCAATAGGTTCTCACCCTGGGATCTGGTATCTGCCCCGAAAAAGACGCCAGGCAGCTCCCGGGGCGTCACATCAATCTCAAGTCCGGCACGCTTAACGACAGGATAGCAAGGAACTTTTCCTTTGCCTATTGCATCACAAGTCCGGGAAATAATCTTATTTATTTTCATTTTTTCTCTATCGTATAAGAACGTCTGATGAAAGACAGTTGAGCATGATGGATCTTCCCGATCTCATCGCGGCTGAATATCAAAGTCCAGGGTGCCTGTTTGAAATAAAAAAAGTCCCTGGCCACAGGGTATATTTCATCAGGCCCGAACTCCATGATCTTAAGCTTGTTGCCTTCTCTCCATATCTCAAGGAGCAAGTAGTCTCCGACGTAATACTTCCCCACGTATTCATCCAGTTCACTGGTTGATAGTTCGATGGGATTCGGTTTTTTAAAATAAAGGTACTGCGGTGTCCGTCCCATATTGTCTTTCTCGGTCATAGACAAGCCTCTCTTTTTAAGCATTGCGATGACATTATCATGTCCGCTGCGATAGGCATAATGCATGGCTGTCCAGCCTTCATTGGTTTTGATATTCGGGTCCGAACCATTGTCCAGAAGACATTCAACCACATTGATATTTCCCCGCCAGATAGCTGTGTGCAGTTCGGTCATCCCCCATTGGTTTCTTATGTTGAGCTTGGCTCCTTTTTCAACCATTAATTTGATAATGGGCACATTGTCATGATGGACAGCCCAGTTGATTTGCGTCCCCCCGTCTCCGCCGACAACATTCAGGTCTGCTCCTCTTTCTATCAGATATTTCACAACATCCCAGTGTGCCCGCATACATGCCCAATGTAGCGATGTGTAATTGTTTTTATCCGTCGCATCCAGTTTTGACGGTTCTTTTGACAGGATAGTCTTTACAGTTTGCAAGTCTCCTTTTTTTGCGGCTTCAACTATGGACTCCCCCGATGCGATTAATAATATAGACTGGATAAAAAAAAGTGCGATGAAGATAACTTTTTTCATAGTCTTTTTCCTCCAAATAGTCTGTTTATCAATAATAGTCTCATTTTTTGCAAAATGTAAACCAAATTACATTGCGGATTTAAGAGAAGGATTGATAATTATTTCGCTCTCGGCTTCAATGGATAGTACGGAATGAAGGCTTTTTGGCATCCTAAATCGGAGTTGTCCACTGTATGTAGTGACTTTTTCAGGCAAAGGCAGAAGAAGTGCTTCTTAATCTTTATGGCAAATAGTCTTCCCTGGCGGGAGAAAAGACTTCGATCACTACTGTATCTTCGAGGACTTTGACAGAGTGCTCCACATTGCCGGGAATGTTCCAGCTATCCCCTGGTTCGGCTTTAAATCGATCATCACCGATCGTAAATATTAACCGCCCCGAGATCACATACCCGGTTTGTTCGTGAGGATGCCTGTGTTTGGGAATAACACTCCCCTTCTCCAGACTGAACTCGCTAAGGCTTGTTCTTTCCCCGAAGGTCAGAGTCTTGTACTTTATGCCTTCAAGGTGAGGTTTCGAGTCTCTATCATTATTTTTTGTGAACATTTCGATCTCCTTCTGTCATTTGTCATTGAGCGTACACACCTACATACTACGTATTCATGGGAGGCTGGTTTTTTAGCTGTTTTTTATCAATCTGTGTGGCAAAGTTTATCTTATCGCTGATGCATGACAATCGTGATTCAGTTATTTGCTGTAGTTGATGATGATTTGATGAAGTTCCATGGGCTCTCCACCCCACTGATCGAATTCACACATCAAATACCATGCATAGAGGTCATTATCAATTTTGGCCAGTGGTCCGTTCACATCCTCCTCCATCGTCTCAATATTCGTTGACTGAAAACTCATACCTGAGTGAACCACTGCCACAAATTCAAGTTGATTCGTGTTGAAGTTCTTCCTATACAGGACGACGGAAAGATCTGCGCTGTCATTATTGTCATAACATTTCATGATTATTTTTGTCACCTTTTTGTAGCCAGGACTGAAATAAACAGGCGCAAAAAGGAATGGTCCTCTACCTCCAATGACAGATCCTTCGTTCAAGTCATAATCAAAGTTCTGCCAATTCCGATCACTATGAAAAGCCGTTCCCGGGACAGCAACGCTTGCTCTAGCCACGCCTCCATTCATCCTGTATTCTTGGCTGATGAGAAGAGCTGAGATCAAAAACACTCCTATGATGAGACTCCTAAGCAATGGTTTCTTTGACATTTAATCCTCCTTAGTGTGTTATAACTCAAATATAGACTTCGGTTTGTCTTTAGTCAAGTAAAATTTCCAGGCATATGAGCCAGCCTTGTCCTATACATACATAAAAAAGATTTGACTAAACAGGAATCTGATCAGGTATCTGACACGATGATGTTGGCCAGGATGATCAGTTGGCGGTGTTCTCATCTTATCCTTTATCCGTCAGCGCAGCCAGATCCATGGCGGATAGACTCATAATTATTAATGTGGTTGCATTCATTTACTCATACCGCAATGTATCCACCGGGTTGGAAACTGCGGCCTTGATGGACTGGTAGCTCACCGTGAGCATGGCAATGACCAGAGCCAGTCCCGAAGACAAGACAAAAGGAACGACACCGATCCCGGCCTTGTAGGCGAAGTTCTTCAGCCATCCGCTCATGACATAATAGGCCAGAGGCCAGGCTATGATATTAGCGATCAACACCCATTTCAAAAATTCAAATGAAAGCAGAACCACGATATTCGGCATCGTGGCTCCCAAGACTTTTCGAACTCCGATCTCCTTGGTGCGCTGTTCGGCCGTGAATGATGCCAAACCAAACAGGCCCAGACAACCGATGATGATCGCCAAGATACTGAAGTAACGGAACATCTGTAGCATCCGTTCCTCGCTGAGGTAAAGCCGATTGATGCGGTCGTTGAGAAAATTGTATTGGAGCGGATAGCCTGGGCGGAACCGTGTCCAGACCCCTTTTATATAGTCAATTGTCTCCCTGATATTACCCTTAGCCAGACGGACGGACAGCGTATTGGCCTGCTGCGGAGCGATGTAGGTGACGATGGGTTTGATCTCATCGCGCATGGATTCGTAGTTGAAATCTTTAACCACCCCGATCACCCGTCCACTCCAACCCGGAACACTCATAGGGGCATCAATCACATCCTCGGGGTTTTCAATGCCCAGCCGGCGGACGGTCGTCTCGTTAAGGATAAAAGCTTCTCGGGCGTCTGTGGAGTATTCCAAGGAGAAATCCCGTCCTGCCACTATAGTCATATTGTAAGTCTTGAAAAACTCATGTGAAACGCGGTTGTGTGGCATTCCGAAAGGAGACCTCCTCTGTTCTCCATCGATCTCGATGGTGAACCCTGGAGAGTCGAGAAGGCGACCCGTCGGCGCCCTTTTGGACAGACAGGCCGCCAGGACTTTAGGATTCCTGAGCAGTTCCTGTTTAAGTTCCTGCCAGCGTGTTATGACCTCCCGATCTGCTGGGATCATGAGGATATTTTCCTTTTCGTACCCCACGTCTGCATTCCGAAGAAAAAGCATCTGATTGTTGACCACGTATACGGCGAAAATAAGGGCAATGGTCATGGCGAATTGAAAGACCACGAGCACTTTACGCATGAATCGGCCTTTGAGCCCTCTGCTGAGCTCTCCTTTGAGAATGGTCACCGGTTGAAAGGCCGAAATATACAGGGCAGGATAGACACCGGCTGCTAAACCCGATGCGAGGAAAATTCCGGCTAGGATAAGTAAACCTTTCAGAGAGAAAATGTGATTCAGAAAAATCTCATGTCCGGAAAAGGCTCGGAAATAAGGCAAAACCAGCACAACAATCCCGACGGCGAAAAGCATGGCGATCAAACAGATCACCATGGATTCCCCGAGGAACTGGATAGATAACCGTTTCCGGTCGGCGCCGATAACCTTGCGCAGCCCCACTTCCTTGGCTCGCTTGGAAGCACGGGCCGTGCTGAGATTCAAGAAGTTTATGCAGGCAATGATGAGTATGAAAATCGCGACCGCCGTGAACAGAATAACATAGCGCATATCGCTGTTGGGCTCAACTTCTTTAGTGGTGTGGGAAAAAAGGTGGATGTCCTTAACCTTCCGGACATGGATGAACATACGCTCGCTGGCTTTGAGCAGATTTCCGTCGCTGTCTTCCCTTGCTGGAATATAGCGATCCAGAGATTCCGGGATTTTATCCTGGATGGCCTCAGCAGAAGTGTTTTCTGCCAGACGGGCATAGACCAGAGTAACATTATCTGTAAAGTTTCTCGTTCCGAGAAAGTAGTCGTTTTCCCCTTGACCGTAGAGCCCTTTGAGTGAGATGTACGAAATTAAAAAGTCCATGTGGATGTGGGTGTTAGGAGGGGAATCTTCCATGACTCCGGTCACCTGGACGATAAACCGGTTGTCGATTTCCGTCTCAAGCCCCATCGGGTCTTTGTCCCCGAAATACTTTCGTGCCATGGACCGAGAAAGGACGATGCTGGCCGTATTTTTTAATGCTGTTTCCGGGTTTCCTTTGATAAGGGGGATGGTGAAAACATCAAAGATGTCCTCCTCCGCAAAAAACACCCTCTCTTCGCTAAAGCCGTTCTCGCCGACTTTAACAAGAGTGTTGTCAGGACTGAAAAGGCGGACGGCATGTTCGATCTCAGGAATATCTTTTTCTAGAATCGGAACAAAAGAAGGTGCGAGCGTGCAGAAATAGGGCTGTATCGAGCCATCCGGAAGGAGGGAGGCACGTTCGAAACGGTAAATGCGGTCGGCATGCTGATGGTAACTGTCGAAGCTCAATTCGTCCTGCACGTAGAGTAGGATCAGGATGCAAACAGCCATACCGATCGCCAGACCGAAGATGTTGATGAATGAATACCCTTTGTGTTTAAGGATGTTGCGCAGAGCGATTTTTATGTAGTTTTTTATCATGGTAGATCTCCCATAGAAATGGCTTTACCGATGATAGGTACCATTGCTTTTATCTGTATAAACGGAGCTTTGATTTGAAAGGTTGCATCTCTAATTCCGGATTCCCTATCCGTTCCAGACATAGCGGTGGTTGCAGAAAGCGTGACCCAAGGTCAAGGTCTTGTCGCGGATCATCTTAATCTTGGGATTGAATCCCTCGGCAAAAGTATAATCGCCGATGCATACGGCAGCATTCCCGATCTCACCGGCGTTGGCCCGGAGAAAGGTGTCCGCTACCAGGCATTCGGTCACCTTCACTTCAAAAACAGTATCGGTATCCTCAATTATCTCCATTGTCAGGGTTGCCTGCATCCATGGTTTTTTGAAGATGAAGCGATATTAAGTCATGTTCCCAGTTTTAATTGCATGATACATGCCAAAATTATCCCTTGGAATATTCAAACGCATTTCAAACAATGTGTATCATTTTTTAACACTCAATGTTCGTGCAAGAATACCCAATAAAATTTGGTAATATTCCTAGTCCTCAGCCTCAATCTACCTTTTACTCTACCGGTGCAATGGGATCCTAAAGAAACAAAGTTCCATTGGTAAGTTTTTGGATTTTTTGTTGTCGGGGTCCAGGCATATGTTTGAGTCTTCGTATGGTGGCAGGGCTATTTTTTAAGCACCTTCAAGCTGGCATAAGCGAGCTTTTCGATGTCTAACAAACGCCGCGTATCAGCGGTATCAAGAAAATCTTGGGTAAAAACAGCAGGGTCAGCCCAGTATCTGCCCATGATACTGCAACGATTGGCTAACTTTTCAAGGCCAAGGTCCTCAAGTCTGAATGACAATTCAGTCCAGAGTAAAGACAGTTTTCTTTCTCTGGCAATGGATTTTTGACGCCCTTCCCTAAGAATGCGCAAATAAATCGTATTCTCTCGGACAGCCTTTATCACAGCCCTCAGCGCATCTTTGGATTGTCTCTTTCTTTCTGATTTGGCGCGCAGCAGGTTTGTAACCCATTTTTTAACATGAGTTATAATCGTCAACCACTCACTTACGCTCAATTCTACGGCTGGCATGTTACCCTATGTTTTTATCTTAGTGTCATCCAGAATATTTTTCAATGTATCAATTTTGAGACTGATTAAAACATAGACCTCCCCCTTCCCTACCCGGGCAGGGATATCTGAATTAATACAGGTCTCCGATTTCTTCAAGTTTCAAGGAAATCCATCAGAAAAAACAATTGAAGAACACAAATCAAATGTTTTATGATGTGAGGAATGTATGTGATCGAAACCCAAGGCCTGACGAAATTTTATGGAAAAGACAGGGGGATAATCGATCTCGATCTGAAAATCGAAAGCGGAGAGATCTTCGGGTTCATCGGACCAAACGGTGCAGGTAAATCCACCACCATCCGCACGCTGCTCGGGTTGATTTTTCCCACATCAGGAAACGGCAGAATCTTCGGCATGGATATTGTCAGGGAGACAAAAGAGATCAAAAAGCAGATCGGCTACATGCCCTCGGAAGTTAATTATTATGAAAAGATGGATGGGCAAGAACTTCTCAGGTATTCTGCAAACTTTTACGGGAAAGACTGCGAATCCAGGATAAACGAACTGGCAGATATTTTTGCCTTAGATCTCAATAGGAAAATTATCGACCTTTCCCGGGGGAACAGGAAGAAAGTCTCGATTTTACAGTGTCTCATCCATCGACCCCGATTGTTGATCCTGGATGAGCCGACAACAGGCCTGGACCCGTTGATGCAGGCGAAATTCTTCGACATTTTAAGGGAGGAGAACAGCAGGGACACAACCATATTTTTTTCCTCACATACCTTGAGTGAAGTCCAAAAAATGTGCCGGAGAGTGGGCATCATCAAGGAAGGAAAAATCATAGCGGTGGAAGATATCGAAACCCTCCGGAAAAAACAGCTCCGCAAAGTTCAAGTCGAGTTTGCCCATCCTGTAAAAAGCGGCGAAATCGAATGCATCGGCGTGATCGCTTCTCAGGCCGATGAAAACAACCTGCATTTCATGTTTTCAGGAAAAATGGGCGATCTTCTCAATAACCTGGCCGGAAAAGACATTAAAGACTTGATCATCGAAGAACCGACTCTCGAAGAAATCTTTATGCACTACTATTCGGAAGAAAAGGAACATAATAAGAAAGATCGAAGATGGCGATAAATACAAACCTCTACTTTAAGGAACTGAAACGCTACCGGAACTTTTTCCTGGCTTGGAGTATATCCATTAGTGTTTTGATAGTGATGGAGCTGGCTTTTTACAATATCTTTATGAAAGAGGATATGGTGAAGCAGATGACAACCTTTTTTGAGAATCCATTTATGAAGAACTTGATAGCTGCCTTTGGAATGAGTCTGGATGTGATTACTAATGCGTTGGGGTATTATGCTGCTCGCAATGCAATTTACATCGTGCTCCTGGGCACCTTTTTTTCCATACTGCTTGCAGGAAAAATTCTAGCCCGGGAAGAGCACGAAAAAACTGCCGAGTTTCTTCTAACCAAACCCGTAACGAGGCTGGAGATTGTCTGGAGCAAATTGGCCGCATTCTTCACTTACCTGCTACTGCTGAGTGTCATGATCCTGCTTGCCGGATCCATAGGTCTGGAGATCTTTAAAGGGGAGAGTGTTTACCGCCTGAGTGCTTTTTTTGTCCACTCGTTTTATTTCTTCCTGCTGATTCTGACTTTTGGGGCTATTGGTCTTTTTCTTTCCCTCTTGATAAAAAGAGGCCGCCCGATTACCAACATATCGATCGGCATCGTTTTCGGAGGATACCTTATTGACGTCTTATCTAAAGCGACGCAATCCGCTAGCAAATTCGGCTATATAAGCCCGTTTAAATTTGTGGATTCCGGGGTTCTCCGTCCCGACTACGGACTGGAATGGTGGCGTGTGCTGTATTTCCTGGGAATATCCCTCGTGCTCATTACCCTCACCTTTGTCATCTATAAAAAGAAAGACATTCTGATATAACTTTAAGCTAACGTTAATCAACGTAAAGCTCGTTTACTCTTCGGAGACCGTTTTAGATTCGGATAGTTATCCGGATGCAGGATGCTGGGGATAGGGCTGTAAAAGAGGCGTGGTGTGGCATGATTGGAAAACGAAAACTCCAGTAGATTTTATTGGAAATGATCCAGGTTAACGTTTTGAAGGTCTGTATCCAGTACCAGCACCAGGCTCGAAACTTTCTATTCGTTGTCTTTTTGTCCCGTTAACTCCTTCACCAGAGCGGTGGGCTGCAGGATTTTATAGACAGGGTAAGCCTGGGGAGTACGGCTCCACTGAGGGGCAAGATGACGGTCAAAGAAGTTCCAGACCAGAAGGCCGTCGTCGCTCTCCGGTTCCAGCAGGTAGGCCGCCACATTCGCCAGGGGCTGGGCCAGAGGGATGAATAGAGTCCCTGCAGGGAACTCTTTCTCTTCTTCGAAATATTCTCCCTCGACCGTATTGAGACGGTGTCCCTGGTACGGCCGTTCCTGACCCCTGAGCTCTGTGACCCGGAACGCTTCCACAATCAACCGCACAGACTGCGTGAGTCTTTCCACTACAATCCCATGCTGTTGAAGCTTGGCCTCTACTTCCGGGATCGGGATAGGGATGAGGTAGCCAAAGGGAAGTTTTACTGACTTTGTCGCAAAAAATTCAGCAAAAAACGGCATGGTATAGGTGCGCTTTTTTTCCGTTTTACGGGTACGCATCCGTCCACCCTCAGTCTGGTACGCCTCCATCTCATACCCATGGATGGTGATCATGTCCTTGATAGGCCGGACATCATATTCGATGTCGAAGAGGTCTTCGGCGCTAGGCTTCTGTCCAATGCGCACCATGCGCTGGTCTGCTTCGCGGATAAGCCTGAGGATTTCGTCCTTGTGCTCATGGCAATGCTCCAGCAAGGCATGGAAGAGATGGTAGGCACCGAAAACGCGGGTCCGGAAATCTGCATAAGGGTAATTTTCATTGAGGATACCGAGGCGGTTACGCAGTCCAAAATAATTGCTCAGATAGCGCGGCTGTGGGCCCAAAGTTGTCCAGCCCTTCTCTGGTTCGCTCACAGACATGAAGTCACCATGAGGAATGCATAGGGTGTTGTATTTTTCCTTCAGAATCTGGTTAATCCCAGGCCGTAGAACGTCGCTCATATATCGGATAAGAGAGGGATCCCCGTTTGGATTCAAAGACCACACAAAGGTGACCACCTCCTCATGATAGGATCCGTTATGGGTGTGGCTGTCCAAAAGCACGGCTGGATCCCAACGCAGCATGACATTTTGAACCAGTCCCAGAACCTCGGGGCTTTCCAGCTTCATCCCGTCCCGGTTAAGATCGAGGTTCAAGCCGTTGGTGCGGACACCTACCCCCTTCTCCGGTCCCACTTGGTTCCGACGGTTTTCCTGACTGATCTTTTCGTTTCCGTCCGGATTGAAGATTGGGGCGATGAGCAGAACGATGCGATCCATATAGGACGGAGCATCGCTCAACGTCAAATCTCTGGCTAGCATGAGGGCTGCTTCCTTGCCTTCTACTTCGCCTGCATGGATGTTGGCTTGGATATAAACCACCATACGGTCATCGTAAACAAGATCCTGTGGCGAAGAAGGGACCGGGTTTCCTATAACAAGAAGCGGGATCTTCCGTCCTTCGGCGCTCATTCCTAATGTCTCTACCCGCAGCCGAAGACTCCGTCGCTGAAGCTCACGGACAAAATCCATGACATCCGTATAGCGGGAGGTGGCGGTGAACTTGCTGGCTTCAGCCATCGTAAGCGGCTTATCCTGTTGGTCAGAAAAAGCGGGAAGGGATGTCAGTATAACAAGACAAAAAAACAACACTCTCAATTCGGG
>Ga0209636_10008805_pt1 | contig 10282 bp, 14 predicted proteins | sample DeeMarSWOR152_54_FD_187464 | JGI IMG/M metagenome (GOLD analysis project Ga0209636, IMG submission 187464) | Marine sediment microbial communities from White Oak River estuary, North Carolina - WOR-1-52-54 (SPAdes) (version 2) | ecosystem: Environmental > Aquatic > Marine > Intertidal zone >... | reverse complement strand
CGCGTTTTGCAGGTTCCCGGCTTCAGTCCAGCTTTAACTCCCCCCACTTGCCATAGTGCACCTTTGTGCGGTCGAAGCGGTCATGCTTCCCATGAGGCGATAGCTCCTGGGCGGGATGCCCCACAGCCACCAGCGCCGGAATGCGCACGTCCTCGAGCGGGATAGCAAGCGCGTCGTAGAGAGCCTCCTCGCATAGGTCCCACAGTGCAGTGTCCGGAGCGCCGACCCAGGCCGCTCCGAGCCCCATGGCCGTGGCCGCTAACAGCATGTTCTCCGTGGCCGCGCTGACGTCCATGATCCAGGTCGGCGAAGTCTTGGGCAAACCGCATACGGCAATCACGACGGGGGCCGTCTCAAGGTAGGGGTGAATGCGCAAAAGATTGGCCAATTGCTTTTGTAGCTCCTTGTCGCGGATGACGACAAAGTGCCAGGGTTGACGATTGAGCCGGTTGGGAGCACACATGGCCATCTCCAAAAGCGTCTCGACCTGCCCTTCACTCACGTCCTCGTCGGTGAACTTGCGGATGGTTCTTCGCTTTCGTATCACGTCAAGCATGTCCTCACTCATTTATAACCCTCCTTTAGTTGGATTGACTTTTCGCTATTTGCCATTCGCCATTCGATAAACCTCATACCGAGCGCAGCATCTCTTTGATCTTGGCCGTCATGGCCAGCCCCTCCTCGAAGGGCCGCTGCCACATATTGCGTCCAAAGATCAGCCCCGTGGCCCCCTGCTCCATACAGATGCGAGCCTTCTCTAGCAGATCCTCATCGCTGATCTTGCTGCCCCCGGAGAAGAGAACCATGGTCTTGCCAGCCGAGGCTACTACTTTGGCTACAGCACTAGCATAGTCCATTTCTTTGTACAAGGTATTGTAGGGCTTGGGACTCTCAGCGTTCCTGGGATCCTCGAACTTGGGCACATTGAGCTTGACCACGTCGGCCCCCAGTTCGTTGGCCACCCGGGCGGCATAGTCAACAGCGTAGAGGCTGTCACGCCCCCCCTTCTTCCCGATGGCCTCACCGCGAGGATATGACCAGATGATCAAAGGCATGCCATAATCGTCACAAGCCTCTCGGATCTGCTGCAACTGTACGAAATCCTCCCCCTGGGCCGGCGAGCCCACGTAGAGGGTGTAGCCGACAGCATCGGCCCCCAACCTTACGGCATCCTCCACGCTGGCCGTCTGGGGCGAGAAGGCGTAATTATCGGGGGGAATGTTGGTCTTGCCGTTGAGCTTGAGCACCAAGGGGACCTTGCCAGCGTAGTCTCGCATGTACTTCTGGGCCAGGCCCACGTGGAAGACGATGCCCGAGTACCCTCCCTCCAAGGCCAGCCGACACTGATAGGCGGGGCTGGCGCTTTCAGGGTTAGGGAAGAAATCAACCGGGCCGTGCTCCAATCCCTGATCAATGGGCAAAAGCAGAAGGGTGCCGTTGCCTGGTCCATGCTCGTACAGGAGCCGGTGCAGTCTGGTGCGTTTGCCAAGGCTGAGGTCCAAATCGTCCAGAGTTGGTCTTTTGTTAGCCATCTCTCTCCCCTTTTATTATTTGGATAGAGTGCGGCTAAAACAACTTGGGCTTTCACCCTTGCGAAGGTTTGCAGAGTGCGATGACTCCACGGAACCTTCACAAGGGTTGTCCAAACCATTTCAGCCAGATCTCATTGGATAGGTTGACTACTTCAGCGGCAACTGGCACAGGTCCGCGCGTCCGCTATCTCCAGCGCCAGGGCCTTCATTTCAGCCACCAACTGGTCCTCAGGAACATCGGCCACTTTGACGGTGATCAGACGGTTGGTAGGGTCTTCTCCCAGAAAAGTACCCAAGGATATAATGTTCCCTCCCATATCGGCTATGGCACGGGTGATGTCGGCCAGGATGCCCGGTTGTTCTGGGACAAGCATACTTAAGCGCACCCCCATATCTCTGGCCCCCAGGATCTCGGTGAAAATCCTGAAAAGGTCGCTCTCAGTGATAATGCCCACCAGCTTTCCATCGCGCACCACCGGCAGGCCGCCGATCTTGTTGTCGGCCATGATGCGGGCCGCCTCTTCCAAGGGGGTGTACTCAGACACGGTGATGACATCCTTGATCATGACCTCATCCACTGTTATTTTGGAGACAAGATAGTGGAGCTCGTGAATGCTCAGAGAAGTCGCTGGCGAGGGAGAGGCGTACAACAGATCCCTCTCAGAGACGATGCCCACCAGTTCGCCCCTTTTGTTGAGGACTGGCAAGCGGCGCACTTTCTCATCCCGCATGAACTTTAGAGCTTGGTTGATAGGAATATCCTCGGTGATCGTAATGGGACGTTTGGACATTCTCTCGTGCACTAGCATTTTCATTCTCCTTTTCTGATTTAATAGTTCTATGGGAAGGGTAGTCAGAGCTGGTTGGGTAGTTGTGTGATTGGCTATTGCTCTATCTTCTTCCTGACGTAGACTCTGTATTCCCCATCCTTTTCTTCAATTCCCAGGAACTCGTGGCCCGTGCTCTCACACCAGGCTGGCATGTCGGTGACGATGCCCTTGTCATCGGCTATGACCTCAAGCACCTGGCCAACTTCTAGTTCCTTGATCTTATCCGTAGTTTCGATGATAGGCATTGGGCAGTATAACCCCATGCAATCCAAAACAGCGTCGGCCTCCATCGCTTCCTCCTAATCAGCATTCAGCTATCAGCAATCAGCTAGACAAACAAATTAACCGTGCCCTTACGAGCCTCACCCAGAAAGGTAGCTGCTCCAGCAAAGCCGTCCACCTCTGGGATAAAGGCATCTTCCCCCAGGCCCATGACCCCTATGCTGTTGGTACAGGCTATGAACTTGACCCCCAGCCGCTTGGCCATGGCGATCGAGTCCTCCAACGAGAGCATCCGCTCCTCGCCCATCAGCTTTTTCATCATCCATGTGCCCAGGCCGAACATGTGGAATTTGCTGAGGGGCAGGCGCTGACTGCCGCCACGGTTCATCCAGTTGAGCATCTTGCGCATCAGCCCTTTGCTCTTCAGAGGCCCCCGGTTCTTCTTGATGACATTCAAGCCCCAGAAGGTGAAGAACATGGTCACGTCCATCCCCATGCCGGCTGCAGTAGTGGCAATGTTGAAACTGGCCAGGGCCTTGTCCAACTCACCGCTAAAGACCACGATCGTTACTTTCTCTTTCTCAGCCATAGCTCCTCCCTCGGCTATGCGTCCTCCGCCACCTCTATCTTGGCTCCGCACTTGCTACTGTTGCGGTACAGGCAGGGCACTCCTCAGCCTCCTGAGGCAGAGGCTCGCTACATTCGGGGCAGAAATCCAGCTTGGCCCCGCAAACCCGACAGGTGGGGTCGGTCTCTTCCACGGAACTTTCACAGTAAGGGCACACACAGTGCTCTTCCCCTTCCGCCGCTTCTATTCTGTCCTTCATCTCGATCGGCTCCCGGGGCCCCGGGCCCCTGGATTCGTAATCCTCGATGGCCTTTTGCAAGGCATCGGCCCCCAAATTGGAACAGTGCATCTTGTTGGGGGGGAGGCCGTCCAACTCGTTGGCTACGTCCCTGTTGGTCAGCTTCTTGGCTTCTTCCAGGGTCATCCCCTTGGCCATCTCGCTGACCATGCTGGAGACGGCGATGGCTGCGCCACAGCCGAAGGTCTTGAACTTGACGTCAGCCAGGCGTTCCTCGTCGTCTACTTTTATGTAAAAGGCCATCATGTCACCGCACACGGGGTTACCTACCGTGCCCACCCCATCGGCGTCAGGTATCTCTCCCACGTTACGTGGGTTCATGAAATGGTCCATCACTTTTTCACTGTACGTCGGCATTGTGTTCCTCCCATTCTATCCTAATTTTTTTCTATCGCATCCTGACAAGAGACCAGGGACAGGCTCCTCCCTTTCCCTGGTCTCTGATCCCCTGTCATTTCCCCTCGTACAAAGGCGACATCTGCCGCAGCCTCTCGACGATGGGCGGCAGGACCTCTGCCACATAGTCCACGTCCTCGATGGTGTTGCTTTCGCCCAGGGTGAAGACCAGCGACCCCTGTGCCAAAGCTGCCTCCACGCCAATGGCCATCAGCACGTGGGAAGCCTTGAGGGCGCGCGAGGTGCAGGTGGAGCCGCTGGAGGCGGCAACGCCCTGCATGTTGAGCATAAGTAGCATGGATTCGCCCTCAATGAACTCCACGCAAACGCTCACATGGCCGGGCAGGCGTATGGTGGGATGCCCCGTCAGATAAACCCTGTCCATTTCTGAGGTCAGGTGCTCTATCAAACGATCGCGCAAGGGGATCAGCCTCTCCGCTCGCTCGGCCAGGCTCTCCTTAGCCAGCTCGGCTGCCACGCCCAAACCTACGATAGCTGGCACATTTTCCGTACCGGCGCGGCGGCCACGCTCCTGGATGCCACCATCAATGAGGGGCATGAGGCGGGTGCCCTTCTTGATGAACAAGGCTCCCGCTCCCTTGGGGCCATAAAACTGGCTTCCCGCCAGGCTCAACAGGTCTACTCCCAATTCTTTCACATCCATGGAAAGGGTGCCCACCGTCGCCACGGCATCGGTGTGGAAGGTAATCCTCTTCGCCTTCTCCTTGACAGCCCGAGCGATCTCGGCCACGGGTTCGATAGTGCCGATTTCGTTGTTGGCGTGCATCACCGAGACCAGGGTGGTGTCGTCGCGGATGGCGGCCACCACGTCATCGGCATCCACTAGGCCGTGCTGATCAACGGGCACACGCGTGACCTCAAAGCCCAGCTTCTCCAGGGTTTGGGCAGCGTTGAGCACCGACTGGTGCTCGATGGCCGAGACGACCACGTGCTGGCCCTTCTCACGGTTCATCAGGGCGATGCCTTTCACAGCCATGTTGTTGGCCTCACTGCCGCTGGCGGTGAAGTAAATCTCGTCAGGCTTGGCGCCGATCAGATCGGCGACCTTGGCCCGGGCTTCCTCCACTGCTTCCCGAGGGTCCTCACCGAAGCTATGCAGGCTCAGAGGGTTGCCAAACTGCTCCTTCAGATAAGGTAGTATCGCCTCTACCACCTTCGGATGGACAGGGGTGGTAGCGGCGTGATCGAAATACACTTTTCTCATTAATTGTTTACCCCAATACTTTTATGATTGCTCGACAACTGACGGAGCCGTGGTGGAATCGGAGCGCCCTCCACAGTCCGCGCTTCGTTGGGCTTCGAAGGCGCAGGCTTCACAGCAGTAGACCTTCTCGCCACGTCGCACTGGATTGGGTCCCAACTCTTCGCCACAGTTGTCGCACCCTTCGGCCTCGCTCAGGACAAGTTTCTGTTCTGTGTTCATCCTTTTGACCTCCTTATCTCATAATAACATCTTCCAAGCCGCTTATCAAGACAGATGGGGAGCGTTACCGATTGGGGACACGCCCAAACCGCCTTTAGAGCCATTATGCGCGGGCGTAGTTACATAGCTCCCACACCCCATCGGTCAGGTGACGCTGGTCTTCCAGGTTGTTAATACTGTCATGTCTCTGCCAGACCGGACCGAGGCGTCAGCCACCGTTCGGGCACGACCAGGCTAAGCACGTTCGCCCATCCCAGCGTGCCGACAATGTTGACCAGGAAAGCGACAAAGCCCACGGTCATCAGCAGCGCGCTGACCATGGCAACCGCCAGGTAGGGCTGGTACGGGTTGGGCAGGGGGTAGATGGTCCGCCGGAGCATGCCCCGCGAGCCGGCCATCCCCATCGCGTAGGCCATCACCACAGAGCCCACAATCCAGAACCAGAAGTGAACGTTCGCCAGCCACTGGCTGCGGATCTCCAGTTTCGTCAGCATGGGGATCAGGGCGTAGATGACGGCGAACAGCAACATCCCCACACCGGTCAGGAGAAAGGTGTGTGCGTGGAGTGCGACGACCCACTGGGTGTTATGGAACACTAGGTTCAACCCGACGTTGGCCTGAATCAACCCGGCGGCGCCACCCATGATGAACCCCAAGATGGAACCCAGGACGAACTTTAAGGCGGGTGTGAACTTGACCGGCCTGGCCTGCCAGATGGTCATCAGGGCAGCGAAGATCGTCAGGCCCATGGTGAAGAACTCACCCCAGGTGATGAACTGCCCTGAGAGCAGTCGCATCACCAGCGGCTGGGCTCGGTCGCCGAGGAGGTGGTGGCTCCACACGCCCAGGGAGACCAACAGATCGGCCATAATTACCGTCCTCACCACCGACTCCCCGTACAGTTTGCGGTTCACCAGCAGGGGGATGAGGAGATACCACACGCCGGCCGTATACATGAGTGCGTTCCCGTCGGCCACCATGTCCAGGCCCCACCAGAACCAGTTCTTGTAGACGAGGGCATCCACCGCGCTGGGATCGAGCGGTGTCTTGAACAGAGCCGACAGGCCGTAGATCAGGATCAGCCCGCCCGCGGTGAGAAGAACGAGGGCATTGATGACGGTGTCAATGGAGCCCCGGCCCACAGCCACGATGAAGACAGGCAACCCGTTGTAGTCGAGGTTGACGGCAGTGGTGTCCTCCTTGCCAAACAACCTCATCAGGTGAGGGATGCCGAACGCCGCGCGCAGGAACTGCCAGAAGCTATAGGAACGGGGATTGCTCCTGCTGAGTACCGTGCTGAACATGTTGTAGGAGAACAGGAGAATGTTGACCATGATCACCGCCGCGCCAACGGCAAAGGCGACGCTCCCCACGAGCGGCACCCGGTCGTAGGAGACGGGCAGGGGCCAATACAGGGTGTACATGGCGTTGAACAGGCCGAAGAAACCGGACATCCAGCAGGTCAGGACGCCGATGGCCTGCAGCGCAAAGTTGACCGGGACCAACCTCTTATGCCGGATTTCCTTCTGGAGCAGGAACGGGACCAGGAAATAGAAGGCACCCATGATACACATGTAGACGAAGCCGTAGATCCCTACGACAGGGTGCACCGTCAGCATCCCGTAGAACAGTTCGGCCGACGAGGGCTCGTGGGCAACCGGCCGGATCATGTTCAGGGCGGCTTCCATCCCTCGCAGGGCTTCCGGGGCCGTCAACTGCGTTCGCATCAGGGTGCCTTCGAAGCCAGACATAGCCAGAAACACCAGCCCTGCAACCGCGTACCGTAGCGTCCACTTCTCTTGCCAACCGATTCGTTCCATCTTGCTTGACACCTCCCTACGGGATCACTTGTATGGCATTCTCGATGAACATCTCCGGATGCCTGGGGCCCGAGTACTCGGTGGAGCGCACGTCGTACGTGCCGGGGGTGTCGAACTTCCAGAGGATGCTGTTCTCGTGGCCAGGCATCACCTGCATCTGGAAGACCATGGTGCTGTCCGGCCTGAACACCCCGAATCCATAGGTCACATCCCCGGAGGTGGCCACGAACTCCACAAACTCACCCACCCAGACCTCGATGCCCTCGGGCGGAAGGTGGATCTCGTAGTTTTCGATCTCGATTGAGACCCGCTTGTCGGGGGTCGGGTGAGACCACAGCAGCCACTTCTGCCAGGGCACCAGGGGCGAAAGGGTGACGGCGTTGAACACCAGGAACACTAGGATCAGCACCCCGAACCAGATTCGTTCCTCTCTATCCATGGCTAGTCTCCTTTCTGCCGCACCTTTCGAGCGAAGTAGAGCATAAATAGGGCAACTGCCACCATAAAGATCGTATAGCCCCACCAAATCACATCAGTAGCATACATAGTGACCTCCTTTGTTCAAAGGCCGCGTCTCCCCTGCTTTTCCCTCATGGTATGTTGCAGTGCAGACCCCAGAGACCCGCCAGGACCTCCGAAGTCTGCACTGCGCGGCTTCAGCTTACGCTGATCTCTTTGCTGCTCTCCCACAGCCCGTGGATGTTGCAAAGGGCCAGGGCGTGCAGTGTGCCAGGCTTGCCGACCTTCAATGATGTTGTCACCTCGTGGTGGGTGTAGACAGGGCCCTGGTTTGGGCCGGCGGCGGACTCGCCGTGGGCGGAGAACTCGAAGTGGCCCACCTGATAGGTGAACTTTTCTCCTTCCGGGTGGAAGTAGAGGGAGATCCAACTGATGTGGTGCTCGGTGGTGTTGGGATGGGCGATCTCTTTCCCCAGGCTGACCCTTACCTCAAAGAACTCGTCCGCCTTCACCTCGTCCGGACACTCGATGACTGGCACGTGCTTCTCTTTCTTCCAGTCGGCCTCTTGAATCCTGTCGCCGAGTTTCATGGTTACCTCCTTCTTTCATCAACTCTATGTTCTCATTGAGTATTTCTGGAACTCTGCTTTAAACTTGCTCAGCACCGGCTTCAGCCGCAGGCTGCCTCTGGCCTAGCTCTCTGTCCAGCATGATGAGCGCGTGGTCATTGTCACTGATTCTCTTGAGCACGTCCACAATGTCGCCAGCGGTCTTTTCTTCTTCGACTTGCTCCTCCACAAACCATTGCAGAATAATCTGGGTGGCAAAGTCTTTTTCCTCGACGGCCAACGCGTAGAGATCGTTAATGTGTCCCGTGACTTTTTGCTCATGGGCGAGGGTCTTTTCAAAGGCATCGAGAGGCGACTGGAACTCGACCGGTGGCTGGTCAATGGCCTGGAGTACTACACGGCCGCCCCGGTCGTAGATGTAGTCGTAGAACTTGAACGCGTGGGTTTGCTCTTCCTGAAATTGCATCTTCATCCAGTGGGCAAAGCCCGGCAGGTTGACCGAGTCAAAGTAGGCTGCCATCGAAAAATAAATGTAGGCGGATTCCATCTCTCGTTTGATCTGTGCGTTTATTGCATCTTGAATTTTTTTGTTGAACATGACAATATCTCTCCTTTCTCGTCTTGATTGTCAAATTGTAGTATTCGTCGTTGAGGAAGCGATAGTTGCCTCCTTAGACGACAATTCGTTCCGCGTCCACGCCTGCTTCAGCGGCGCCTGCCAGCGCCCGCTCTAGCAACAAATCTGAATTGCCGCCACGACGCAGGCTGCCGGCGATGCCCAACACCCTGATCCGTCGCGTGTTACTCACCATCCCTTCGACAGGGGTCAGGATAAGGCGCTAAAATTGGCGGTACTTGTCCTTGAGCGCGCCACAGACGGGGCACTTGTCCGGCGCTTCGCCGATGATAGTGTGACCACAGACGGGGCAGACGAAAACTGGCGCAGACTGTATGTCACTACCCGCTGCCACCATCTTTTTGGCCTCGCCGTACATCGCCTCGTGGATTTTTTCCGCTTCCAGGGCGTAATGGATACTGAGCATCGCGCCTTTCTCCTCCTGGAGTTTGGCCACGGCGTTGAAGGCGGGATACATTTCGGTGTTCTCGTAATTCTCGCCCCCGATGGCCACTTCCAGGTTGGCGACTGTATCGCCGATGTCGCCCAGTTCGCGCAGGTGGTTGGTGGCATGGACCCGCTCGGCGAAAGAGATAGCCCGGAACAGTCGTGCCACCTCGGGGTAGCCTTCCTCCTCCGCCTTATCGGCAAAGATGGCATATTTCATGTATGCCTGGCTCTCGCCGGCAAAGGCCGTTTCTAGATTTGCTTGTGTCATTTTCCTCATGATTTGCCCTCCTCAAATTGGTAGATTGGTGGTTGTCGTTAGACATTTTATGCAGGCGGTTCGACTACGCTCAGGACAGGCCCTGCGCCAACGCATTCAGATCCAGATTCTCGTCCAGCAGCCGCTCGCTGTAAGCCGACACGTCGCGCCCCGTGGCGATCAACTGCTTCAATGGACGAACGTTTCGTGTGTCGCCCAACAGGATAGCACCGACGATCTTGCCATCGCGCAGCGCCAGCCGCCGGTATACTCCGGTTGCCGGGTCCACCTGTCGCAAGACAACGAATTCATCCCCCGTGGCCGTCGCCTCGCCCAGGCAGGTCAGGTCAATGCCGACGATCTTGAGCGTGGTGGCGGGCACAGTACCACTGTAAGTGGCGTTGCCGTCGGCGACCATGTTCGCCGCAGCCACCCGGGCCTGCTCTGTGGCCGCAGGGATGATGCCGTAGACAATCCCCGCGAACTGGGCCACGTCGCCAGCGGCGTAGACGTCGGCGGCGCTAGTACGTAGTTGCTCATCTACGATCAAGCCACGGTCAACCTCCAATCTGGCTTCCCGCGCCAGATCGACCCGCGAACGGATGCCGGTGGAGATCAGCACCAGCTCGCCCTTCAACACGCGCCCATCCTTGAGCCGCACGCCCGTCACACGCTCATCGCCCAGAATGGTTTCAGTTTGGGCGTCGGTCAGGAAGTGCAACCCCATTGCTTCCAGACGGGCCTGCAAAACCTGTGCCCCCTCGGCGTCCAACTGGCGGGGCAACAGGTGGGGTGCGTACTCGAGCACCGTTACGTCCAGCC
>Ga0209636_10008804_pt1 | contig 10282 bp, 7 predicted proteins | sample DeeMarSWOR152_54_FD_187464 | JGI IMG/M metagenome (GOLD analysis project Ga0209636, IMG submission 187464) | Marine sediment microbial communities from White Oak River estuary, North Carolina - WOR-1-52-54 (SPAdes) (version 2) | ecosystem: Environmental > Aquatic > Marine > Intertidal zone >... | reverse complement strand
GAAGGTGAGGAAATAGTTAAGAGCCTGATCGACGTGGGCATTGATCCGCTTGAGGCGTTAGATGTAGTTACAGATACTTTGAGGCAGGTCGGCGATGCCTTTGGAAGGGGGGAGTTGTTCCTCGTACATATGATGATGTCAGCTGAGACGGCGAAAATCATCATCTCGGTCCTCACCCCAGAACTCAAGCGGAAGAAGAAAGAAGTAAAGTACATCGGGCGGGTTCTCATAGGAACCGTCGCTGGCGACATCCATGACATCGGCAAGAGTTTGGTGGCGACGTTCTTGAGGATGGAGAACTTTGAGGTGATAGACCTTGGAATCGATATCCCCACCAAGACGTTTGTCGAGAAGGTGAGGGAGTTGGAGCCCGATGTCCTTGGCTTGTCAGCACTTGTAACGAGTACCATGCCAGTCCAAGGTGAGGTGATTGAGGCGTTGAGGAAGGCAGGGCTGCGTGATAAGGTGAAGGTGATTGTCGGCGGTTCGTCGGTGACGAGTAGTTGGGCCGAAGAGATTAGGGCTGACGACTTCGGTGCAGATGCGATTGATGCCGTGGCCAAGATCAAGGCGTTGATAGGTAAGACAAAATAAACCCTCCATTTTTCTAGGGCGCGGAATTAGTTGCTATGGCTAGATAGTGCACTGGTGCGTTTAGAAATTAAAGATCGCTAAATTCTTTTCCTTGAAGGGATTTGAAGATAAAACAAGTCTTTGACTACCATCAACTTCAAACCCATCCACCAAATACTTTTTGGCCTATAATATCTGATTGATCCAGATAGATGGTCGTGTAACACAACGTTGATGTTGAAGACCTGGCTGCTGGATCACCAATTCCGCATTCCCAGAGACCGCATACCACCCCTCAAGCTACCGCGCGACGGGCGAGCCGCTATGGCCTTCGGCTTCGTTCGCGCGAATCGCTTAGACTGGTCGTCGTCACGCGCTGTCCCGCATCCTTCCCTGAACCAGGACATCTCCGTCAGGTCCCAGGACCGTGGCGTAGATGTACCTCTTGTGCACATCCAGTCCACAAACACAGGCACTCATAGAATGACCTTAGCGCCGTAACGATAAATCCTTCTTCATCCCTCATCGCGTGCATCAGCAAATAATCTGTTCTGCTATAGACGGTAAAAAAGGGTTAAGTTCCAAAACTCGAAGAAAGCCATAGAGGAATACTGAATGCCGTGGCAGCAGCTCAAACAAGTCCAAGACAGCGTTCTCATAGGCTTTTCTGAGTATGTAGTTCCTGAAGGTGGTCATATCTCAAAGTTTATCAACGTGATCTATAAGCTTAACTGGTGGGAGCGGAAAACCCATAAAACAGATGTAAATAAAAATCCTCTATAACTTTATTAAATTTTGTGTGTAACTTTTCTTCGAAGATTGTAGCGCTTCTAGACACCATATTAAGTTTTAACATATGATTTTCTGAAAATCTCTCGTTACATGCTTTGAATGTTCTGCATCTGTCGATTCTCCTAACATGTTCTTCGGGAGTGCCGTCACCCCTCCTTCCTTGAAACGGAGACGGCAGAACTTGTGAAAGAGGCAGATACACATCCGATTAGACGCACCATATCTTTTCATAACCGACGTTCTGTACCCTTCACGGTTCTTCTTAGATTTCATGCGGGAAGTCCTAATGTATTTTAAGCTTTTATGCCGCAAAATATATACCCACACGTACTCTGAAATCCTTCTCTCTGGAGAACTTCACAGTTGTTCTCACGCTAGAAGTTTTATGGATATATTATCCTAATACCACTATAAAATTTTATAAGATAAAGATAAAGATTATATAGGAGATTCTGATGGAGAAGAGAAACTTTAACGTTAAAATTGGAATACTTACCGCGATTGTGACAACTGTTCTTATGATACTGCCACAAATTTCAGTACCGTCGAGCGCGCAAGAGCCGGAAGAATACTTCTTCACACTACACCTCGTATGCCCATACATAGGACCTGGTGCCGAGTACGACAAATCCATGCAACTGAAGGCGGATCTGGCTGAGATAGGTATCAACGTGGAGGTTCACTTCATGGAGAAGGCTGAGTACTATCCCAGGGTCTGGGGACTCTCCTTCAACAAGACATGGGATGAGGGAGGATGGGACATGGACATAGGAAGATTCAGCTGGAGACAGACCGGTGCGATGTGGTTTGAGGGATGCTGGGCTTCTGTTGGATTCCCTCCGTACGGATGGGATTACTTTGGGTGGAAGAACGGAATCGCCGACCTGGCGCTCAAAAAGGGTTGGACTACGACAGACTGGGATGAACGTATGAAATGTTACGAGACATTCCTATGGCAGTTCTACCTGGATCCCCCAGCCATGGCTGAATATTGGCCCCTCATGCCGCTTCCAGTCAGCACTCGCTTTGACCTAAAGGCCTCAGCGATGAAAATGGGAATGAGTGAAGAGGACTTCGAAAAGATGCCATACGCTGTTGCGGGTATGGGTGGCTATGAGGTTCTGTGGGCACCATATTGGGTATTTAAGGCCCCAGCGGGAGAAAAGCGAATCCTTGTTACTGCACAGGGTTGCGACCCGCCCCACATCCTACCTCTATTCCACTCCTCTGGAGACGACTTCAACACGGGGATGAGCGAACCATTAGTAGTAAGTGGTTATGACCCGATAGGGCACAAGATGGTTTGTACGCCTTGGCTAGCAGAGCGGTGGGAGTGGTCTGAGGATAGCCTGGCGCTCACGTTCTACTTGAGGGACAATGTTTATTGGCAGGATGGAGTGAAGATCACTGCGGAGGACGTTGCGTGGACCATCGATACGATAATAGATCCAGCTACAAAAGCCGCCGCGCGTGGTGACTATGCATCGCTGATAAAGTCGACTGAGGTTATAGACGAGACAACCGTTACGCTCCACCTCTACGCTCCTTCACCTGACCTCACAACCGTGCTTTTAGGACCTTGGGAAGGAGCCATATGCCCAAAACACATACTGGAAGATGTTCCACGCAGTGAGTTGATGAGCCACTGGATGAACATAGAGGGTCCGAGTGCTGCGCATCCAGACTACGTGGGTAACGGCCCGTTCAAGTTGGTGGAGTGGAAGAAGAACGAGTACATGAGATTTGAAGCATGGCCTGACTGGTGGGGCTGGGAGGAGTTTGGAGACGGGGAGCCGACTGTCGATGAGGTCGTAGTTGAAATAATACCCGACGCCTCAGTGGCACTTGCGGCTCTAGAGGCTGGAGACATCGATATGATGCAGGACTACCTTGTTCTACCTATGGCCGCTGAAGTTCCAGATGTCGCGGAAAGAAGTCCCGATGTAAACTCATACGAATACGCTATGCAGTGCATAAGGTTCATAGGGTTCAACCTCTTCCACCCACAGCTCAATAACGTGTTTGTGAGACGGGCTATATGCCATGCTCACAACAACCAGAGAGTCATTGACGAGATTCTGCTAGGATGGGGCATCCCAGCAACGGGGCCTATACCGGACACGCACTCGCTTTACCCACCAAATCCTCCACCGACCTGGGAGTACAACGTTGAGCTAGCGAAACAGTACATGGAGATGGCGGGATACAAGTACGAGTACCTAGAGCCACCACCTGAAGTAACGATCCCCATGTCCGCCTACCTATACCCAGCCATAGGTGGCATAATCGTCGGCCTCATCGTCGGTTTAGTAGCTGGACGCTCCACCAAACGCTAAAGACAGAAAAACATCAAACCCCTTTTTTTCCTTGTTTAGATCAGGAGCGTAGATTGCAGGCTACTAAGTGGTCTTTTTCGATCTCAAAGAATTTTGGTTCCTCTTTTGAGCACTTTATGGAAACATAAGGACATCTCGTACGAAATCTGCAGCCTGAAGGGGGGTTGATGGGAGAGGGGACGACGCCCTTCAAGATGATCCGCTCCTTAGAGCGTTCACCGGGTACTGGAATAGCGGATAATAACGCCTCAGTGTACGGATGTTGTGGATTATCATAAAGCGTTTCTACAGGCGCCAATTCTACGAGTCTGCCCAGGTACATAACTCCGACTCGGTCGCTCATGTATTCAATTACACTCAGATCATGTGATATGAATAGACAGGTAAGTCCCAGCTCTTCGATCAGGTCTTTAATCAGGTTGAGTATTTGACTTCTGATGGAGACATCAACCGATGAAATGGGCTCATCGGCTAGGAGAAACTCGGGATTATTTATTAATGCCCTAGCTATCGCCACCCTCTGTTTCTCTCCTCCACTAAGCTCATGTGGGAATCTATTTATGTAGGATGGTTCTAATCTCACTTTCTCCAGTATTTTAAGAACAGCCTCATCTTTTTCTGATTTATTAACAAATCCTTGGATGTCTAAAGGCTCTCTAATTACAGATCCGATTCTCATTCTAGGGTCGAGTGATAAATGGGGATCCTGAAAAATTGCCCCCATCTTCCTTCTTAATTCTCTAACCTCACTTTCGGCAATTCTATTGAGATCTAGGCCTTCAAACATAATTGTACCTTCAGTTGCTTTTTCAAGACCAATGATAATCCTACCGGTTGTTGTTTTTCCACAACCACTTTCCCCCACCAAACCGAAGGTTTCTCCTTTCCTTATGTTGAATGTGACTCCATCTACGGCATGCACTGAGCTTACTACTTTCGATATTATTCCACCTCGAATTGGGAAATATTTCTTTATATTCTCTAGTTCAATCAATGATTCAGGTTTTTTTATCATTCTACAACCCCAAACCACTTAGTTCGGATTTAGGAATATATTTAAAGCAGCTTACTTTAATCCCAGGCTCAACCTCAATGAAGGGGGGAGTATATCTGTTGCAGATCCCATCTATCATGTATTTGCATCTTGGGTGAAAATTACAACCTTGAGGCGGATCGATTAGGTCGGGAATATCCCCAGGAATAGAGGAGAGTCTCTTTCCTCTTGATCCGAGTCTTGGTATGGCTTCAAGTAGAGCTTCGGTATATGGATGTTTTGGGGACTCAAAAAGAGTTTTTATGTCAGATAATTCCATGAGATTTCCAGCATACATGATAGCGATTTTATCACAAAGTTCACTTATTGTACCCAAGTTGTGACTAATCAGTATAAAGGCGGTATCAAATTCTTTTTGTAGTTCCTTCATTAACTCAAGGATCTGCGCCTCTATGGTAACATCGAGGTTTGTTGTAGGCTCATCGGCGATAAGCAAATCCGGAGTACATGAAAGAGCCATAGCGATCATGGCGCGTTGTCTCATTCCTCCGCTAAACTGATGGGGATAGTCCCCTCTCCTTTTTGAGGCGTCTGATATCCCTGTTTCCCTCAAGATCTCTTCAACTTTCTCGTTCACTTCTCGTGCACGCGAAAGGTTGAATCTTCCTAATAACCAGTTTAACATCCCCCCTCCTACTTTGTGCTGGTGTAGGGTGATTGCTTCGCCTATTTGGTCTCCTATAGTATAGACTGGGTTGAGGGAAGACGTTGGATCTTGAAAGATTATTGAGATCTCGGCGCCCCTTATTCTTCGCATTTCGTCATAGCTTTTTTTGAGTATGTCTTCACCTTTGAAGAGAATTTCTCCACCTACAATTCTTCCTGGAGTTCGGACCAGTCTCAAAATGGAAAGTCCGAGTGTGCTCTTTCCGCTTCCAGATTCGCCGGCAATTCCTAGGTTTTCTCCCTTCTCCATCCCTAAGCTTACGCCGTCAACTGCTTTGACCACACCATCGCGGGTGAAATAATAGGTTTTTAGGTCTCTTATCTCTAACAGTTTGCTCATGGACGCCTCCTTCTATACTCTTATATCGAATATGTCACGTAGTCCGTCTCCCAATATCTGAAGTGCAATTAGCATGATGAAAAGGAATAAACCCGGATAGGTTGATATCCAAGGGCAGCTTCTCAATACGTTCTTGCCAGCCATGATCATTACACCCCAAGAGAAGCTATTGGGGTCGCCCAGACCCAAGAATGTTAAGCTTGCCTCCCACAGAACATAACCTGCAAAATGAATGGTTATTAAAATGACTATTGGTAGTATAATATTTGGCAGTATATGCCTAAATATAATTCTTTGTGTTGTAGCTCCCATAGCCTTTGCCGCCTCAACATATGGTGTGGTTTTTATCGAGAGGACCTGACTCCTAATCACTCTCGCCATGTATGGCCATCCAATTAAACCCATAACCAGTATGATGATGTTTATAGATCTTACCTTGAACATGGAGACTGCTAAGATTAAGACGATAAGAGTAGGCAATGCAAGTATAATATCTGTAATTCTCATTAATAGATCGTCGATCCAGCCCCCAAGGTATCCAGCCAATCCACCCATAAGCAGACCTATTACGAGTTCGATTAGGACACAAGCGGTTCCAATGTAAAAGGTGGTCCTCACCCCCCAAATAACGTTGGAAAACACGTCTCTGCCCAATGTATCTGTTCCAAACCAGTGCTCAGACGAGGGTGATTGTCTCGACCGAAAAGTTGTAAAGGGGTGATACGGGGCTATTACATTAGGAAATAAGGCTAAAACGATAAAGACCAGAATTATACAAAGACCGACAATGGATGCTTTATTTCTCTTGAGTTTTCTCAAACCCGAGAGTCGACTGAATAAGTATTCCAACGCTGTAGTCTCTTCTATGCTGGATTCTTTCGGGAACTCCAACTTAATCCCTCTAGTACTTTATCCTGGGGTCCAAGTAAGCGTAAACTACATCTGTAATCAGATTGCTCACCAGAACCATGAAGATGATTATCATGTTAAGACTCATTAAAACTTGATACTCTCTGCGATATGTACTGTTTACTAAGAGACGCCCCATGCCCGGCCAGGCGAAGAGGCTTTCGATGATGGCTGCGCCGCCCATCAAGGAGCCGATATATATACCCACAACCGTAACAACCGGGAGCAGGGCGTTCTTCAAAGCATGCTTGTAGATCACGACGCTCTCTTTGAGACCTTTTGCCCTAGCCGTAATGATATATTCTTGACCTAACACATCCAACATAGTTGATCTTATGAGTCTGGTAAAATATGCTATTTGGAATGCAGACAGGGATATAACTGGTAATATGAGATGTTTAATACGATCAAGCCAGTATCCAAAGGGGGAGGAAAAAACTGCACCCACTGTGAACCTGCCAAAGACAGGAAGCCATCCTAAGTAGATGGAGAAAATTAGAATAAGATTCATAGCCAACCAAAAATTCGGCATTCCCCTTCCCAGTACGGCAGTGGTTGTAATCAAATTATCGAAGATCGAGTGACGTTTAACAGCAGCGAACACACCAAAGACGGTCGAAATTACGACTGAAAAAACTAGGGCTAAAACCATAAGTTCGATGGTGGGCCATCCTCTTTCACTTATCATTTGGATTACTTTTCTGGTATTTAAATAAGAATATCCCAGATCGCCACGAAAAACCCTACTCAACCATATGAAATATTGTATGTATAGTGGTTTGTCTAAACCATAAGTTTCTCTCATTTCCTTAACAATGTCCTTCATATAAGGAGTGCTTGTTCCAAACATGATCATGACAGGATCACCCGGCGCAAGGTGGATCAACGTAAATACCAAAATAGTAGTGAAGAAAAATAGAGGAACAATCATGAGTAAGCGTCTAAAAATGTAGTTTCTTAACCTCATTGTCAGCCATTAAATATATAACACAATAAAAATTTTAAAGCTTTCCCCTAACAAATATTATTTAACTTTTTCTAGATGTAACAGTTGGAGTAATTAATATCCTTGTTTGATGATGGTAATATATGCAAAATCTATATTTTTTCATCTAATGTTAAGTCTTGAAATGCTTTGTTACACTACTTATTTTAATGAGCTTTAAATCCGCCAGATTGTCTCTGGAAAATTAAAGAGGAATGATAATAGCTTCATTTTCCATCGGAGCAGATAAAAGGCTCATAATAAACTTATTTGAAAACCAAGCCTAATTACAACACCTAAATCTAGTAGTATAAAAATATCTATTAAAGGTCAAAAATTAATGGAGAAATGTAAATTATCTATCTTACCCAAAATATTTTTATAGACCTTCTAAACCTATATAATTTTAATCTCTTAACCATTTTATTAAATATTTAATAAGGAAAAAAAATCCTACACTACATAACATAAAAGCTAAAGTAATAAGCCCTTTAATTAAATTACGTGTATAAAAAAAATCTAAAAGATTAATAAGTGAAAAGGTGATATAAAAAACAAGAAGAAAGATAAAAAGTGGAAGCAGAAGTATGGATAAAGTAATGAGTATTAACGACAAACTTTTTTTACCATTTGATAATAAGATATATTTATGGATGAACATATATCTAATCTTTTTAATTTTATGATCATTTCCTATATAAATTAGATAGCTTTATCCTAAAAATATGGCAGGAATTTTAGAAATTATTTATCATCGAAATAGTCTCTTCTAGCGGCATATTTTCCAGGTAACTCAACTATGCTAAGTTAGAATGGGCAGTAGTTGTTGTACGTCGAGTACCTATCAAAACAGATAAGGTTTTTACAATATTTATTGTGTCTTCATTTTCTATATAGTCTTCAAGGATCTTAAGAATTCTTATAAAGACCCATTATATCGCCATTTTTTATTGCTTTTTCACCAAATCCTTTTTTTATTTAGTTTTATTACTTCTTGTATTAGTGCCAACAAATTTTTATCTTTTTTCCTGTATAAATTAATATGTCTCTATGGTTAGTGGTATCATCACAGAGGACTTAAAGCTAGCGATGATGTACCACTAGATCGATCGATAATGTAACACAATAACGCTTCCACGGTCGCATACGTCTCTCTTAAAATAAGATGGCTGCTCGTTTTTTACACTCGCATTAATTTAGTAATAGATGAGCTATTCTTTGGATAATTGTGTGCGAACTCGCAAACTTGTTAATATGGAGAAAGTATAAGGAGGAGCCTGGGTCTTTATGAGTATATGATAAATATACTATGGGATTAATACCACTCTTACAGGGTTACCGACTTTTTTCTCAAGGATTTCGAGCCCCTTCAAAGCATTTCTTAGAGGCAGCTTATGGGTTACAGACTTTGAAAGATCTATCCTACCATTAGCGACCAAGTCAATGGCTTTCTTTAAATCCCACTTTGTGTGGTCCATTGAAGTCCTAAGCTGTTTTTCCTCATAAAGTAACCGCGTGATATCAAACTCTAAGCTCCCTCGGTAAATTCCCACGAGCACCGCCCTACCCCCACGTCCCGTCATCCTTAGACTCTGTAATATTGTTTGTGCTGACCCGACAAACTCGAAAACAATATCAGAGCCTTTCCCTTTAGTAGCCCTATTTACAGCCTCGACAGCATCCTCTTCCTTTGAGTTCACTGTCACATCGGCTCCAAATTCTTCAGCGAGTTTGAGCTTGTAGTCGGCTATATCAACGGCTATTATTCTATCCGCTCCGAAGATTCTAGCCATCTGAATTGCGTGTATCCCTACTCCTCCAATGCCGATGATTGTGACACTATCCCCTGGCTTTACTTCACCCACACTCATAGCGTGGAAGGGGGTTACGACAGCACATCCTATCAGTGCACCATGCTCTAGGGTTATCCACTCTGGAAGAGGTAAAACATTCCTCGCTGGAAGAAGGATGTACTCAGAGAAAGTCCCGTCGACATCAAAGCCAGCCCACTTTACATTAACACAAAGATTATCTCTTCCCTCTAAGCAATGGTTACATTCACCACATGAGATGACGTAGTGAATACATACATGATCTCCCTCATGCATGTTTTCGACATTCGACCCAACTTTCTCAACAACTCCTGCACCTTCGTGACCGAGGATCAATGGAACTTTCGCGGGGGTCTTCGTTCTGTGATAGAAGTGGATGTCCGATGCACACACACCAGCAGCTTTGATCTTTACTAAAACTTGTCCATTTTCAATATGCGGAAAAGAAGCTTCCTCTACCTTTATGGGATGAGACGAACCATAGAACCTTACAGCAAACCCTGAACTAGACAATTTCATTCGATAAACAAATGATAGAAAGAGCATAAAAATTTACTTATCCTACATCGCTTGATCAATCAGTATATTAATTTTGATTCAAGACTTTAAATAGTCAGGCATAAATAGGTTTCTCTATCGCGAATTCAAACGTGCAGGCATGATAATAACGACTAAAATAAATAGCTCCATCTCCTATATGACCATCTGCTATGACATCAGCAAAGTAATACGGATCCATAAATTGATTTATAGTATAGTCATGTGCATCCGTCCCATATTGAGGGAGGTCGCCGA
>Ga0209636_10008802_pt1 | contig 10283 bp, 8 predicted proteins | sample DeeMarSWOR152_54_FD_187464 | JGI IMG/M metagenome (GOLD analysis project Ga0209636, IMG submission 187464) | Marine sediment microbial communities from White Oak River estuary, North Carolina - WOR-1-52-54 (SPAdes) (version 2) | ecosystem: Environmental > Aquatic > Marine > Intertidal zone >... | reverse complement strand
CGTTGTTTGAGGCTTCGTTGCCAGAAACGACGTTATGGCTAGACCCCCAAAGGTAGACTCCATAACCGTTGCTTGAAACGTCGTTGCCAGAAATTACGTTATTACTAGAATAGCTTAGGTAGATTCCATCATTGTTGTTTGAAACGTTGTTGCCAGAAATTCGGGTACTACCAGAATCACCGACATAGATTCCATAGTCGTTGTTTGAGGCTTCGTTGCCAGAAACGACGTTATTGTCAGAATGGTAGAGACGGGTTCCATAACCGTTGTTTGAAATGTTGTTGCCAGAAAGGGTGTTACAAGAGGAACCTTCGAGGTAGATTCCATAGTCGTTGTTTGAGGCTTCGTTGCCAGAAACGACGTTATGGCTAGACCCCCAAAGGTAGACTCCATAACCGTTGCTTGAAACGTCGTTGCCAGAAATTACGTTATTACTAGAATAGCTTAGGTAGATTCCTTGCTCACCGTTTTGTATGGTGAAACCACTGAGGGTAATGTTGTTGGCTATTACGTAAACTACGGTTTCGGTTCCACTTCCGTCAATAGTGGTGTTCTGCTTGTTTTCGCCAACAAGTGACAAAGGCTTGTTCACAATTACACGCTCATAGTATGTTCCTGCTTTAACGAGAATGGTTTCTCCTTCGTTTGCATTGTTTATAGCTTCTTGAATGGTTGTATAGTTGTCTGGAACCCAAATAGTGTTAGAGGTTGCAACGACAGATTTGGGATAAGCATCTGGTGCCTTGTTGAAACTTGCATATGTTAGAGTCGAATTGAGCCATGATGAAAAGAACATAAGAACAATAACTGTTAAAATGATGTTTTTGTTCATTTCAATATCACTTTAGATAGGGTAGGTCAGTTATTTATCGTTTCTCGATGGCAAATATTGTTCTCAGTTTTTCTGGGGCCTTTGTCAATCGTCTTTAACAGACTATGTCTGTCTATCTGTGTTGTTTTAGATGCCAGTTTGAATTTGCGTTTTGTGACGGATTTTCTTATCTCTCTTTCTTTATTAATAAAAAAGTTTGCTTGGTGGTTAAGATTTGGCTATTTGGTTAAAATTTTGTTGTGTAAGAATCTTCCATAAGCCTTTTAAATGTGGCTAGCCACCATCACTAGTGCTGTAAAGAAGAAAGGAGAAAATAGATGTGAAAAAGAAATTCGTTGCAGGGATAATGGTAACGTTGTTTCTGATAACTATGATGTTCAATGCTATTCCATTGAAAGTGTCGGCTTATACTGGTGATCCTATTACAATAGGTGTTGTAGGTCCTAAGGGGTGGATACAGTGGGACGGTATGTGGGAAGGTTGTACGATAGCAAAGGATCTGATCAATGATGCGGGAGGCATGGTCGGTGGAGACGGTAAAACGCATGAAGTCAAATTGGTTGATATCGATTCGCATGCGGTTCCGGTGCCTCAGCCTGAGTTAGGTATTCAGGAACTGCTGTCAGCGCTTGAAGCCAATCCGGATATGCAGTTTTTGATAGGAGGCTTTAGAACCGAATGCGTTCTTCCGATGCGTGAAGCGTGTATGGACTATGCGGCGGCTAATGATCGGCCAATATGGTTTCTCGCTGGGGCAGCTACTGATGGATTACTTGGTGTCGAAGACGATTATGATAGGTACATGTACATGTTTAGGGTAACGCCTATGTCATCTAGTAGCTTGGTCACTCAGATTGTACAATTGCTAGGCAGCTTGATAATACCGAAAATTGGGTACGCAACTGGTGTTTTCCCAGTAAAAACTTACATTGTTGCAGAGGACCTTGTGTGGTGTGACTCGGCTGTAGAGGCACTGGAAGACATCTTTCTTCCCCAGCTTGAATTGGCAGGACTAGCAACGCACGTTGAAACTGCTCGACCAAGCGCAGTAGAAACATCTTTCGGATCTATCCTACAAGATATAGAAACTAAAGAAGCTAAGCTAATTATCCATATATTCTCAGCTGTGGCAGGAGCAAGTTTCATCAAGCAGTGGGGAGAAAGAGGAACTCCGGCAGTTCCCGTTGGCATAAACGTGGAAAGCCAGATGCAAGAGTTCTATGCAGCCATAGGAGGCTATTGCCAGTACGAGACCCTCATGGCAAGCGTAGGGACAAGAACCCTAACAAACCCAACGTCAGAACCTTTAACTTCGGAAGAATTATGGGATAGGATCGGGGCGGATTATGGACACGCTCCCATATACACCACATGGGGCGCCTTCGACGCACTAATCTCGTTAAACGAGAGTTGTGCTGATTGGTACGGAAAAGCTTGCTCTGAAATGATAGCGGACTTTGAAGCAGAGGACCGATGGGGTATTCTGGGTCACTTCAAGTACACGCAAGTTGGAGTAGGAAACCCCATGGTCGGCGGAGAGGGCCACGATGTCTACGTTGACACATTCGCCTACAGTCCAATCTGGCCTAGCGGTAGCGTAAGAGGCCACTTCCCTCAATGGCAGAACGGAATTATGGAGGTTGTATGGCCCAGAGGGGTCCCGCCGGGAGCAAACCCACTGACAAGCGCAGACCCGCTGCCCTTCGCGACTAAATACAAGCTTCCACCATTTATGTACTCATTGGCAGAAAGCGACTTCGCTGGAAATTCTATGAATACGACGATGCCAGATGGAGCAGGCGGCTACGCTTTCTTCCCGATGCCAGACCGTGTGGTCGATACTGAAGACAGGGACGCTGTAATAACTTGGTGGCAAAAAACAGTTCCATGGTACAACTTGGAAGCCGACATGGACGGCAACAACTTCATCACCATATCCGACGTAGCCAGAGTAGCAATAGACTGGCTCGCAACTCCATAGCCTCTCTCCAGAGGCACAAACCCCTTCCTTTTTTTGTTTTTAATCATCAAACAAAACATTTATATCTTTTACGCTTGAACTTCACTCTCTAACAGAAAAGGAACAAGAAGACCTCAAAGTTGGTGAACAACGCTGATTGAGGAAATAATAATTTACGGCGCAATCACGGGAGGAACACTTGCTTTACTTGCCCTCGGATTCACCCTTATTTATGGAGTAGCAGAAGTAGTAAACATGGCCCACGGTGCGCTTTTCATGCTTGGAGCTTACATATACTGGATTTTAACCGCCTCAGAGTTTCATGGAGTGCCCCTTGAACCTATCCAATTGCACCCAGGTCTAGCCATAATTATCGCTGTAATTTTAACAGCTATCGCAGGTATGATCATTTACAAGTTAACTATAAGTCCTGTGATAGAAGACCTAATCGCTGTGCTAGTGGTTACGGTTGGCGTAGTCATAATCCTCCAAGAGACACTAATCATAGAATTCAGCTCGAAACGTTGGCCCGTCGTCTCCTTTACCAAAGGATTCACAACCTTCTTGGGCGTAAAGGTAACGTACTCAGAACTCTTAGCCTTTGCAGTCTCGCTATGCCTCTTCACTGTCTTATGGATATTCATCACCAAATCAAAAATTGGAAGCACGATGAGAGCCGTAGCTCAAGATCGTGAGGTGGCAATGCTGATGGGAATCAACACTGACAGACTATACACACTTACGATGGCTATGTCCGCATCAATAGCCGCGGTAGCTGGCGTATTGATCACCGCTTCTACCTCTGGATTTGCATATCCACATATGTGGGATACACCGCTATACATGTCCTTCGCCATCGTTATCCTCGGTGGTTTAGGCAGCATCAAAGGAACCTTCATTGGAGCTTTCATCATCGGATTCGTTGAAATGGCTTTCATTTTTATAATGTCAGCCTTAGGGATTTCAGGAGCTGAGTTTCTTAAAGGCGTAGTCGCCGTGACGGTTATGGTGCTGGTTCTCTTAATTAGACCCAAAGGGTTGTTTGGAAAGCGTGTCGAAATGGAGGACTGAAAATTAAATGTCAACATACTTCAGAAGATTTTATTCGAGCTTTACTTCGCACGTTGTAGACATTCCACCCAGACTACTAGCATTTCTGTTGTTTCTGCTTCTTCTAACCTTTCCCGTAACGAAACCAAAATTCACCCATTTATTACTCCTGGCGTTGGCAAATACAGGAGCTATATTCGCAGCCAGCTGGGATCTCCTTGTAGGTCGCTGCGGACAAATGAGCATGGGTCATGCTCTTTTCTTCGGAATGGGCGCTTATTCTACAGGCATGCTAAGTATCTATTTGCATTGGCCAATATGGGTAACAATACCTTTAAGTATGGTTGTCAGCGTTTTACTCGCCCTTGCTGTAGGCTTTCCTTGTTTAAGAGTTAAAGGCCCTTACTTAGCATTGGTAACCATGTCCTTTCCCTTAATCACCACCGGCGTAATTTTCTATTTTAAAGATATTACGATGGGCGAAAGAGGGCTTTCCGGTTTAGACCGCTTTTTCCCCTTCCTGCCCTATGAACAACAGTATCTAGCACAATATTACTTCACTTTACTTTTATTACTGGCCTCCGGAATCATATTATATAAGATTGCTAATTCACATACAGGCATTGTTTTCATATCTATCCTTGACGATGATGTGGCATCTAAAGCATCCGGAATCAACATAACAAAATATAAGTTAATGGCTTTCGCCATAAGCGCCGGCTTTGCAAGCATGGCAGGCGCAGTCAACGCCCACATGATAAACTCTGCGAACATAGGAATGTTGTCGCTTACAACATCCTTCCTACCAATCATTATAACGTTCTGGGGAGGAATAGGAACGATTTATGGCCCAATAGCGGCAGCTTACATCCTACAAATCCTTGACAGATACGTATTAACTGATGTCGTGCCACTTGAAACCCATTGGCATATGATGATCTACATCGTCCTCATCATTGTCCTCATCATTAAGTGGCCAAGAGGCCTAGCAAGGTATACAACAGACGAACTCGAAGACCTTGAGGAAGCGAGGGACATAGATGAGAGGGGTCCTAGGATCTGGAAAAAGTATAAGAAGAAAGAGAAAAAGTAGTCCAATCTAAAGGTGTTGAATATGCATCTCCTCGAAGTTGAAAACCTAACCAAACGCTTCGGAGGACTAACAGCAGTTAACAACATCAGCTTTCACGTCGATGAAAGTGAAATAGTTGGCATAATCGGCCCAAACGGAGCCGGAAAGACCACGCTGTTCAACCTAATAAGCGGGTTCCTCAAGCCTGACTCAGGAATCGTGAAACTTAGGGATGAAAACATCATTGGACTCGCCCCCTACAAAATTGTCAACAAAGGGATCGCGAGAACATTCCAGGTCGTCAGACCTTTTCGCCACCTACCAGTCATCGCAAACGTTTTAGTAGCCCTTAAGTCTCCTAGAGGAAGCAAAAAAATAGAATGGCTAAAAACGCCGATACGAAAAGCCGTAGACATGCTGGAGGATGTAGGTCTCACCGAACTTATGCTTGAACCAGCTGAAAACGTGGGTCATGGAGATTTGAAAAGATTAGAAATGGCTAGAGCACTTGCCACCGAACCGGATTTACTAATGCTAGATGAACCCTTCGGCGGATTAAATCCACTCGAAACAGATTTCCTGATGAAATCCATCCAAAGAATACACCTAGATCATCCAACGCGTGGTATAGTCATAGTTGAACACAAGCTATACGCCCTCATGAAGATAGTTAAAAGAGTAATAGTGATTCATGAAGGAAAAAAAATAGCTGAAGGAAAACCAGAAGAAATAGCCAAAAACAAAAAAGTAATAGAAGTATACATGGGAAAGGCGATGTGACATGCTCGAAGTAAAAGACCTAACAGTTCACTACGATGGGGCTATAGCTTTGAACCGCGTTAGCTTGAGAGTTGAAGACGGAGAGTTCGTCGGCGTTGTTGGGCCAAACGGCGCCGGAAAGTCAACCCTGCTTCGCACAATATCCGGTGTAATAAGAGAGGTTGCGCCGGGCAAGAAAGAAAAACCAAGCGTATCAGGCACCATAACATATGACGGAAAAAGAATAGACAAACTTAATGCATGGAAAATCGTAAAAATGGGCATCATACACTGCCCAGAAAGACGAAGACCCTTTGCAGAAATGACTACCCTTGAAAACCTAAAGATGGGAGCTTACCTACGCAAGGACAAATCTGCAATCAAGAAAGACCTAAAATGGATCTACCAACTATTCCCTATACTCAAAGAGAGAGCAAAACAGATGTCCAGAACTTTAAGCGGCGGTGAACAACAAATGCTCGCCATCGCAAGGGCTTTAATGTCAAAACCTAAACTTCTGGCTATAGACGAACCATCGCTGGGATTGGCTCCATTACTGAAAGAAAACATGCTCAAGACCATCAGGGAAATCTGGCGTTCAGGAGTCACAGTTTTACTAGTTGAACAAGACGTAGCCATTACCCTTGCCACAGCACAAAGAATCTATGTCCTTGCGAATGGAAAAATAGCCGTTGAAGGAACTACAAAAGAATTGATGAAGAATAGAGACGTCAGAGAGATATATCTAGGCCTATAAACCATCCAGCATTTCACCTCTCACAATCAACACATAAACTTTTATATTTGTTTTACATGTAGTTGCCGTGATCAAAATGTCAAAGTTAAAATCAGATAAGGCACTAGCCGAATACGAAAAAAGACCCTGGCTCAAATGGTATGCCGAAGGCGTCCCAGCAGACGTTGAAATTTCCGAAAAATCGATATTAGACATGATGGATGAAGCAAATGAAAAATGGGGTAATACAGTTTCGACAATTTTCTACGGCAATAAAATAAAGGGCAAAGAGATATATGAGTTGTCTCTAAGATTTGCAACAGCCCTCCATGATCTAGGTGTTAGGAAAGGAGATAGAGTTGCCCTACTCCTCCCAAACTGCCCCCAGTTTATGATCGCTTACTTTGGAACTCTCAGAATAGGAGCAGTGGCTTCGGCTATGAGTCCACTTTATACTCCTAGAGAAATCAAGCATCAGCTGAACGACAGCGGGAGTAAGAATCTGATTTGCCTAGATCTGCTCTATGAAAACGTGGAAAGAGTTTGGAAAGAAACAGGGCTTGAACATGTAATCATAACAAGTATAGGGGAATATTTGCCCGGTAGAGGACGCTTTTTCGGAAGAGCTGGAGGAAAAACACTTTCCGTAGAGATACGCCAGAGACCGGGAATCCTTATGTTCCAAGACTTAATTAAGAAATACCCTCCAAATCCGCCTAAAGTCGAAATCAACTCTAAAGAGGACCTAGCTGCGCTTCCTTACACCGGAGGAACAACTGGAGTGCCCAAAGGGGCGATGATTACTCACGGCAATGTAGTTGCCGTTCAAGATGAAATGAAAGCCATGTTTCCCGACATAGAGGACGGTAAGGAAGTCACCGTGGCAATGCTACCTTACTATCACATATACGGCCAGTCAGTACTCATGCTCTCCGGAGCAATACGAGGCGGAATGGGAATATTGTTCGCTAGGCCCGATTTGGAAGATATCATAGCTGCAATGGAACAGCATAAAGCCACAATATTTTACGGTGTCCCAACTCTCTACAAATATTTTATAGACATAAAGAGAGCTAGGAGATTTAATTGGAAGAAAATGAAATACATTTTCTGCGGTGCTGACACTTTACATGACGAAGTAAAGAAAAATTGGAATAGATTCATGGGTAAGGAAATACGCGAAGGCTACGGCTTAACTGAAACAACCGCTGTGTCACATACAAACCCACCTGGCCGAAATAAACCAGGCTCATTCGGCGTTCCACTACCCAACACCCACGCCGCCGTATGTAAACTCGACAAAATTGAGTTTCTTCCGCAAGGCCAAGAAGGCGAACTGGTGGTAAGTGCACCGCAGGTGATGAAAGGCTATTGGAATAAACCTGAGGCTAACAAAGAGAGCTTCTTCGAGGCAGGTGGCAGGCGTTGGTTCAGAACCGGTGACATAGTAACAATGGACGAGGAAGGATACTTCCATTTCGTTGAAAGAACAAAAGACATGATTAAGTACAAGGGATATTCAGTCTTCGCCCACGAGATAGAAGAAGTGCTATACAATCATCCAAAGATCAAAGAAGCAGCTGTCATAGGTGTTCCAGATCCTGACGTTGGAGAGCGTGTCAAAGCAATAGTGGTTCCAGATAAAGATTACAGAGGAAAATTGACAGAAGAAGAAGTCACCGAATATTGTAAGAAAAACCTAGCCCATTACAAGGTTCCGAAGATAATAGAATTTAGAGGCGAGGTCCCCAAGACGGAGACATTTAAAGTAGACCACAAAAAGCTGAGGCAAGAACTCTTCCTATTAAAAGAAGAAGAGTGAGTAAACCAGAATTTGCCAGTTGAACAACTTCAAAACCGTTTGAAAAACGTTTACTATATGCGCGCGCATAGTAACCACTGCCCTAGTTATAGTAACTCCATATCCAAACGGATATCCCCCGTCACCCACTTTTCTCTTTGTATACATATATGTAAGGGGATTAACGAACTCTACATGCATCTAACAGATTCTTTGATTGCTTATCTAAAAACATGATTGTCGTGATAGGGTAATCCAGACACAGAAACTATACAGAAGCTGGAGATTGGGGGTTGGTTTTGTGGGATTTTGTTTTGAGCCTTCGTACATTATAGGCGAGGGTTATTGTTAATACGATGATAGTTACACCAAGAATCATTGGGATGTATAATTCTAAGAGTTGCATGCTGTCGTGGGCTGCCTTAGCGTCTGCTAGTTTCTCAGCCTTATCCTCAGCTGTAGAATTCCATGTTAGTACGTTCAGTACCGCGCCCCGCTCGGTCGTGACGGAGAACGCTTCATTTTCGGTATAGGTCCATAGTCCTGAAAGAGGTTCAATTAGAATTGTTTTTGTGGACATCAGACTACAGTTTTCATATCCAACCGGCGGGCCAAGGTAGTAGTCAGGGGCTATTATTGTTTTGTTTACGAAGTATTTGTAAAGTGTTACGCCTTCTTCTCTTACGCTTTCTTTGAATTCTAAGGTAGCTGTAGTGTTCAGATTATCAAGCCAAGCCATAGGGATGTCTTCGTCAGCTTTGAGGTGTGATGGAAACAGGGGGTCGTATCCCTCTCTATGTTTATCAGCTTCAGGGGTATCCCTCACGTTTTCTCGTGTGAATTTATTAAATACATATGTTGAGTTTCGGGACAATCCGGATGGACCGGTAATTACGTTCACATCTATCTTCAGAGTGACGTTATCCCCCTCTACCTTCTCAGCGTACAAGTGCGCATCGAATAATATTGGACTAGGATGACCGAGAAATTCCAACGTGCCCTCATAGATGTAGAGAAAATCTATTTTCTCTAGTTCTGATACTATCATAAAAGGTGCAAGCGTCATATACCATGCGGGTATGAGCAATAGAACCATGATTATTCCAATGATTAACGCTACACTAGACTTACGTTTTAATGCTGACATCTTTCAACACGTTTTATTGTTCTGTTTGTTCTTATAAATAAATGCCAGTTGTAATTTGACCTGTTAAGTAGTTACCTTTTCACATCTAGGAAAATGAACATGAAATGATGAATGAGAAGCGCGCGCATATCTTTCTCTCCTATACTTAACGTAGACTACTTTTAATACAGCTAACAATACTGTTGACCCAATGTATGGAGCCAACAGGCTAAACTTGTTTACTGGAATATAAGTACCTCCAACAAGGGGCGCAGAAAGATGCAACGAAATAGATTGTGAAGAGTGTTCCGGTGCTTGAGTCCCATACGTCAACGAGTAAGTCGTGGCGCGCGCAAGCTCAAATCTTTGCGTAACCTTTAAAATAGCATACTTTAAGAAACACCATAAGCAAGCGATCAAGTAGTTCTTGGAGGTGGTTGACAGCACATCCGATTCTTGCTACTCTTCAATCCCCGCCAGATACTTGGCAATCTTTTTCTTTTCCTCGAAATGACAAGTGCGCGCGCAATAGAGCGATGGATGCTTAGAGAAATTTTACCAAGTCTTCACGCTTTATTCTCGGTAATTCTTTTTTGATTCCAGCAAGGTATCTGGCTATGTCTTTCATCTTCTCGATGTTGTAGGTTCCCACCATCATGATTGTTTCCATGACTGGTGAGCCGCCCCCATGGACACCGGCTACTTGAAATACCCCGGTAAGATCGGAAGCTAAAATGTTTTCAGCGAGCCTGAATGCTCTATGTACATATTCTGGTGAAAGCTCTGGATTGCGCATTATGTATTTGTTGAGCAAGTCGCCAGTTTCTTCGTTATAGAAATCAGCCTCAAGGGGCAAAGTGCAGGCAAGACCGCCAGCGAGGTCCGCGAGAATCTCGTATTCGTGATATATGTTTTCTCCAGCCAGTCTTCTTCCCGCATTTGTGTAT
>Ga0209636_10008800_pt1 | contig 10284 bp, 8 predicted proteins | sample DeeMarSWOR152_54_FD_187464 | JGI IMG/M metagenome (GOLD analysis project Ga0209636, IMG submission 187464) | Marine sediment microbial communities from White Oak River estuary, North Carolina - WOR-1-52-54 (SPAdes) (version 2) | ecosystem: Environmental > Aquatic > Marine > Intertidal zone >... | reverse complement strand
TTAGGGTCTACTGAAAAAATAAATAAAATTTATAATAACAATAGTTTGTAGCATTAAAATATCATATTTTTTGCTATCCAAATATGCGTAAGTTCAATAAATTGGATCAAAAACCTTGCACTTTTACAATGCGAAAGGATAGTTATACTTCAAACGGGCATGAATTGAACTTTTAAAAAATATTCTTTGTTCGCAGAAAAAGAACTCACCACAAAAAAATATTTCTATTAGAATTGATTTCTATAAGATATCCAATTCTGTGGACGGAATTTATATTTTTAAAAATTCATATTATAACAATATTTAATATAATATGTGCAAAGAATGAATTTTTTGGCGAATCAATAAGATAAATTGAAATAAAGCGACAATTGAGAATTATCAATAGGCAGATTTTTGGGGAATATAAAATCCGCCGACTTTTTCAGTAGACCCTAATTAGGTGATTGGGCAATTTTGGGAAAGCAACGCTTCTCACCAGCCACTAATCCATCAATCACCTCTTTACCAATCACCACTCACAAAAAAAAGACCTTCCATCAAGAAAGGTCTTCCATTCAAATATAATCATGTTCAACTTACTAAATAATTCTCTCACACCGATAATTAGTAGCGGCGAAGGGATTCGAACCCCTGACACGTGGATTATGATTCCACTGCTCTAGCCAACTGAGCTACGCCGCCATGTTTTTTAATATCAATTAGTTAAATATACCGCCCATTTCTAATATTTTCGGCGAGGTGGCAATAGGGTGGCAAATTCTAAATTTACCATTAATATTATTTATCTGTCTTCGCTTATGCGCACTTGCTAAATGGGCATATCTTTCAACCATCTTTTATGAAAGAGAAGCCAAAACGATCTATGCAATTGGAAAATATACAAAATTTAATTTTATTTTGCAAGCAAAATTTTTAAATTCCAATAAATAAAAATTTCTTGACTCCATGGCTTTACATTCTTACGCTTTTGTTAAAAATTTGGATCAACTAACGATTATGCTAATTCTTATTTTCTTTTAAACTATTAACAAATTCATCTAAATCAATAACATCGAAAAGTCGTTTATTATTAATCCTTACACCTGGGATTTTGCCAGCATCGACCCATTGGTATAATTTTGATCTGCTGATTGGTAAGTATTCTGCCGCAGATTTTGAATCTAATAACCTTTTATAAACGACTACGACCCCTTACTCCACTTCATCCTCACCCTCTGCAAATTAACTATTATCAACAGTAAAATAAATTTTTGCTTTTTACTGAATTCCTCAACCTGTTTATTTAATTGGGATTCTTCGGACATATCAGGAGAAAATTTAATGTCTTCAAATTTTGATAAGTACTTTTCTCCTGAAGGATTTATATCATAAGTGTTACCCTCTCTTGATATTAGTTTTCGTTCTAACAGATTGGTCAATCTTCTTCTCAGTGTATCCTTAATTACGCTGTCTTTTCGATAATTGGAATTGACTTTTAAATATTCCCCCCACTCCTTCAAAAATGCCTTTCTGGTTGCTTCTCTGTTTATCGAGCAAAGATAAAGAATAAAAATTAACCCTTCTTCAATATCAATTTCATTGATGATTTCATTGTCCAGGCTGGAAATGAAAACTTTCCCCCGTTCTGTGATCTTAAATTTACCATGCTCGGCTATCAATAGATCATAGCCATCAATTAGAAATTGAATGCCCCGAACATACCGAGGATTCATCTGGTGATTTGTTTCTTTCCAGATCATCAATGCAAATTCGTTATCCGTTCCCGATAATCGTTCTGGAATCCACTGATCAGGATTCTGCCAATCCACAGGCTCCTGCGGTGTCCCTCTTAAATTCCAGATGGCATTCCACATCGATTTGTATTCTGATTCGTTTTTTTCGTTTAAGCATTTTATAAGAAGTTGGGTTTGAATATAGGAAGGGAATAATGGTATTTTAATCATTGGTTAGTTTCCATTTTTTAATATATACCAAACATTATTTCCATCTTTGATTTTGGAAATCCCACTGTAACTCAAATTTATTATCATCAACAATGGCTTGAATAATAGGCTCAAGAAATTTTTTTAAGTGAACCATAACAGAACGAAAATCAATTGTCTGTTTTGTATATAATTTTCTTGAAAACGCCTTCCATTGTGTCTGTTTATCCGAATCATTCATAAATGATTCTGAAAAAATATCAAAAGCATAGTTAATATCGGTTTTTCGATGTTTTAAAGTCAAATTGATTGCCGATTGAAGATGGACTCCATTGAATTTTCTATTTCGTTGTAAAAAATAAATATCATAAAAATCTTTCATACGACTGTTTAATTGACCCAATTTTACAATCGCTTCAAATTTTTCAGCAATCATAGATTCCCATGAATAGGCAATCAATGTAAAAGGCTTTGTTTCCAGAATAACAGGATAGTCAAATGATATCGGTTGCGGAAAAATTTTATCGCTAAATCCAATATCAACCTGTAAAGGAATTATCGCTGTATCCAATTTCGCCTTAAAGCGAATTCTTAATCCTTCGTATTCAGCGACGATAGATATCGCCTGGACTGTTATCGTATCTGTCAGAAATATAACACCATCTTCTGCCGCTATTGAAATAATATTTTTAATGTAGGAAAACAATCGATCAGGATCATGAGGCATTTTTTTGGCTAACAAATCAATATCTTTTGTTGCACGAGCCTTTTCCTGGTAGGCGCCATAAAACAGCACGCCACCTTTCAAAATAAATTGGTCTTTATAATCCGATTTTGCAAGTCGATATAGAAATCGTTCCTGAATATAAATGAGCAACAATCGATTAAAATCTATACCCTGTCTCTTTGCAAAATTCAATAATCTTGCTCTTACCGAAGCTGCAACATTTTTAATCTCCTGCTTTTTCATGATATGATCAATGCTTCAAGGTAAGGTTTCATAATTTGATAGGCTCGACCTTTTTTCGCATATTGGATCAACTTATTCAGATCGTAATTTGATTGTGACAAGTAATTCTTTAGTCCTTCTCTTGCGACATCCTCCCCCAGTTTTTTACGAAAGCGGAAACAATCCACCAACGTCTTTTCGATATCATAAATGCGAAGGGTGCCAAACTCTGTATTTACTTTCTTAATTCCATGATAATAATATTGATCTGAAAATTTAAAAACCTGAACGGGTGGATAAAAAATCTTTACTGGTTTACTATTTCTAGGCAAAGCTGCCATAATGATTACAGGAACAGTGGTTGTCAATTCATAATAAGACAATGCCGAATGTAAACAGATAACTGCCCTGGGCATTGCCAGACAGATATCGATCATGCCCTGCTGAGCCGAGATTGGTATATCAACTAATTTATACAAGCCTGGCTTAATTTTTTCGATAATTCCATCGTTTAGCAGCTTACGAATTTGGTCGACATGAACGCCTTTTTGTTTTAATGTTTTCAAAAAGGCATAACCTTTATGGCTTCTAAATATGTCCAGTATTTCATTCATGACATGGTTCGTTCTATTTTTCCACACTTATTTATATTTGCGGAAATATAGAACGAATTATTGATAAAGTCAATAGTAAAATTGATTAATTTTTTATCGATTTTATTTCATTCAAATATTGTTACCCAATTACCAGGTTACCTTGTTACCTGATCACTAACTCCCTCCATCTCCCTCACAACCCCCATCGTCCTCACACTCACCGTACAAACTCGTTTCAATAAATCGATCACCTGGTCTTTGTAATCGGCGAATTTGTAGGTATTGAACTTTTCAGCGATGGTTGGGTCTTTGGGTTTCTTTTCCTTGTATTGATCCAGTACCCATTCTAAGGCAGAACGGTTGCCCAGCTTATAATCCCAGGTAATGGCAGGGATGCCAGTGAGTGTGGTCCTTCCGTCCAGGATAATGCTGCCTATTTGTTTATCGGCTTTTAATTTGGCTTTGGGTTGGTTAATATCGGCTATGTCGATCTGTTTCAGGTGGTATGGCTCAACGGTTTCATAATTGATGTGCCAATCCTTGAGCTGCTTGCCCCAATCTGCCCATTGGTAAAAATCCTGGTAAAATGGGATTCTGGGAAAATCTCGTTTTAAATTGAGCTCGTATTTTATTTAGAATTTTTTTTATTACTTGTTATTCTAATTTTAAATTTAAAAATTATTTTCAAATATCCCCCCTCAAATCCACAGGACTAAAAGAAATAGCCCATTTCCAGCGTCCAAATCCTCCATGCTGATTAACATCCTTCATCCGTTCGTCTAAAAATCCTCTTTTCGTTTTATTATTTTTAGTATTCTTTCCTTTAGTTAAAAAAATTAAATGATTACCATTTGCTAATTTAATGATTGGACGATCTTTCTTTAGACAGGCAGTATTTTCAATATATTAACTATTATCTAACTATATTATAATATTCATTCATTTAGCAAGAAATCATAAGGTGTTTTATCATAAATATCATCGTATTCTGTAAGCTTGTTAAATTTATAATCAATATCTTCAATTCGATAATATTGCACATCATCAATTGGCACAGCAGCATTCGGATCAAAAGTAACTAAATTATATCCCTTTCCCATTGCACTTGGGTAGACAATTCCATCATAACCTGCCTTTTTAATAAGTGAACTTAAATTCTGTGTAGCTTTGTAAAGAATCTCCTGTTCGGATGGCATTAGTGGCCGTGATAAATCTTCCGCAAATCGAAAAAAAAGACCATTTATTTGTAATTTCCAATCTAACATATCTTCAAAAAAAGGACTTTCGATTTTATGGCGCTTTAACAAATCTATTACAGTGATTGTTTTTTGTAGTTTCATTTTTGCAACGGCTACTGCTGCTCCTTTCCAGGGTCGTACTTCTGAGATAGCTGTCTTATCTTTGCTTGACATATATAATACAATTTCATCCTTGGAATTAACTCTCCCTGGTTTATTTCTATCAATTGGAGGAGCGCCCATTTCGGATATTTTATATTTATGAACTCTTTTCCTTTCTTTGTGTATTCGTGCACGATAGAAAATAGTACAAATTTTATATTCTTTAGTTGCTTCTTCAAATGCAATATCTATTAAATCAGGATTGTATAAATTAAGTCCTTCGTCTGATAAATTATAATTTGGTGTACTTAATCCGATTTTTTGTTTAAGCATTTTTTCTATATATAAATCCCAATTTTCTTCCAGCCAAGGTTCGTTTCTATGAAAAGATCCATTATAATCAGGTAAATCTACATCATTTTTAGGATCGATACCAGCTTCTAAAATGGTTATCACTAATTCATCCATGAGATTATCAGGACTTTCAGCGATCTTATCACTAAATATATTCCAATCTTCTTGCATTAGGTAAGCTATTGTATCTCCCATTTCATAACTATGTGGTCCCAATATTGGTTTGTATATTTCAGCCACTTGTCTAAATAAATCACCTAATTCAATGATTGGAATTACATTGACGTTTTTTGCTCCACAGCATGGGCAATCATCGATTTGATTTTTTTCAAGAATGATTTCTTTTAATTGTTTATCGTTAAAACATTCCGTACAAACTATTTCATCATATTCTATCATAAATTATAAATAATTTTGATTATCTTAATATCAGATTCTACTAATTGACATATTCTAATTTATTTCAATCACGTTGCATACGCATGATGCCAGGCATCAGCATATTGTTGATAAATATTAAAGATTTTCACAAATCAAAATTTGAGCAAGGTTTAATTTATAAAAAATCTCCACTAAATTTAAGCTGCCTTGAAAATAGCTTATTGTTCTCATTTTCATTCTTCTGATTGGCATTATACGGCGGATTGCCAATGATCACCGAAATTTTCCGTTCATTCTGCCGCTGGATGCGTTCAATATTTTCAGCGCTCATGCCACCCAACAGATCAAACTGCTTGCCCGTAAAGCTGAATCCCATATTGTCCAGCGTATCCACAAAACAGAGGTTTTTAAACTCCCGATATTCGCCTGTCTTTTGTTTATAGGTGTATTCAATGTTGAGATTGGCAATGTAATAGGGCAAAATGGCGACTTCATTGGCATGGATTTCATGGTCATATTTGTATTGCAGTTTTTCCTTATCCGAGATGTGGTCAATAATATCACAGATAAACGTGCCTGTGCCCGTGGCTGGGTCGAGAATCTCCACATTGCGGTCATCCAGGAATTTGCCGAAATGCTGGTACAACAGGTAGTCGGTGCTTTCGATCATGAATTTGACAATCTCATTAGGCGTATAAACCACGCCCAGCCGATCAGCCGCTTTGGGATTGTAGCTCTTGTAAAACGTCTCATAAACGACTTTCAGGAATTTCTGTTTTTCATGATGGTCGGGTATGCCTGCGGCAGCGGCATTGATGGCTTGGAAATAGTGCTGAATATTGGACAGCACCGTCCGCCTGATGCTGCCGGTGAAAAAGGTATCGATGATGTTTTCCAATTGCCTGGCAACATTGTTTTCCCGATGGAAATAGGATTCATCAAAGATAGTGTTAAACATATCTTCGGTCAAAATATGCTGGATCATCATCTCCCGAATATCTTCAATCACAATATTGGGATTGATGCTGTCACGGCATAGCTCCAGAAACTTGTCCCGTGCTGCAATAAATTTGGCATTAGTCTTGCCCTGCTCGATGATAATGTCTCGAATGATGTCGGTGACTTTAGGTATATCTTGTTTAAATAGCTCGATGGCAGTTCTGAAATTCTTCACTTCAGGACGTTCAAAGCTGACAAATGCCTTTAACATGCGATCCAATGCCGCCATATCCTTCATGGATATGCGCATGACTTCAGCGCCATCCTGGATTAACACCGCCTGCTGGCTGTCTTCAAACAGGATATTGTCTTTGGGATAACCTTTGGCAAATTTCTTCCTGATTTCATCATCCAGAATATCTGCTTCGTCCTTGCTCTCCCAATAGCCCCAGTCCTGGCGCAGCATGTCTTTCAACGTCCCGTCAGGCGTAACATTCTTTCCTTCTTTCGTTCTAATGGTAACTTCAGGCACCAGCACCAGATCCTTCTGCTTGGCATATTCATTCAGCAAAGCATAAAACGCATTCCTGATGGAAGTCTCTTTCTTGCTCCCGCCAAAATGAATGATTTTATTGACTTCAGTGTAGTATTTTTTGATTGAGTGGATGTCCATGGTTCGTCTAATTAAATTATTTTATACGTCTATTTTTTATTTTTTTGGCTACTGGATACTGCTTGAACTACCATTCTTTTTAAAATCTTCCACACCTCAGCCCCTAAATAATCAAATAATTCAAATCACAAAATAATCAAATTATTCCTTAGATGATTGTCCGGAACGAACCGCACGCACAGAGGAGATGACGTCATCGAAGATGCTCCAATCGCATTTACCATAGTAGAAATTAACCCCCCACGCCAGTGCCGACGACTCGCCTTTCACTCGGTCGGATGTCCAAATCCATTCCTGCTTTCTATTAAACACTGGATCAATGTAAAAATCACCAAGCTTCTGCTCCGGCTTCATCAAGCTCATGGCTTCCTCTAATGTCGGCAACCGCCAGTCGTGAAAACCAGCATACCCTTTGCGATTAAGTTGTTCTACCCACTTTTTAGCTTTTTCATATGTCAACTCTTTTAAAGATCCACTCTGCTGCCACATTAAACCCGAAACCCTATCAATAACTATATTATCATCAGAGATGATTTGAACTTCATATTGATTATCAAATCCATGACCTGTTTCGTTCTTTGTATTATCAAAAAAATCATATTTCTTCAGCATGCTTTTTACATCATCTTCTGATAATTCCTGAGCATTGCTTCTAAAAATTTTTGGTTTTGTTATCTTGGGTTGAATGATTTCTGTTTTTGGTTTCGTGATTTTTTTCTTAGGAATTGTTTTTTGTTCTTTAACCTCTCTTTTTATTTTATCAGGTTTTTCTTCTATAATATTCAAATTCAAATTCTTGGCAAGACTAATATATCCCTTATCGAAATTAGTTAAATTTTCATAAATGCGCCCTGCTAAAATAAATGGTAGTTTTGTCTTATCGATTAAACATGGAATTATTTTTATTCCGTTTGCAAGTGCACCTTCCCATTCTAAAGAAACAAATTCCGACTTCGCTGCTGAACTTGACCATAATAAAATAAAAGTATCACACCACTCCAAACCCTGGTTCATTCTTTTTATGAAGCTGTCGCCCGCTTTAATTTTCACAAAATCGATCCACACCTCTGCTCCATCACGTCTTAACTTATCGGCTAACTTTCTTGAAATTTTGTCATCTTCCCATGAATGACTGATAAATATCTTTGGCATTCAATTTATCCTTTTTCTTAAAGTCTCAATTAAATAATCAAATTAATCCGAAGATGATTGTCCTGAACGAACCGCACGTATACAGCGGTTGTAGTCGTCGAAGGATGTCCAACTGCAAATACCGAGGTAGTAACTAACAACCCACGCCCGCAACTCGCTTTTTACTATGTCGGATGTCCAAATCCAATTTTGTTTACGATCAAAATTTGAATCAATATGAAAACCTTTCTTTGATTTTGGCTCCATCAAACTCATGGCTTCCTCTAATGTAGGTAATCGCCAATCGTTAAATCCTGCAAATCGTTTTCTATTAAGCTCTGTTATCCATTTCTTAGTACCTTCAAATCCCATTTCTTTTTGAGATATACTTTGTTGCCACATTAATCCTGTTGCTTCGTCGAATACGACTTTATTGCCAAGTAATTCCTGTAATTTGTAATTATGTTCAATCCCTTTACAATCTGGATTCCTATTTCTATCATAATAACTATGCATTTTAAGCATTTCATTTACATCTGCTGAAGATAGTTCTTTTGGTTCATGTCTGATTATGAACGTCCCAGGCGAAACAACCTTCAATATCTTTCTCAATCCATTTTGATATTCATCTTCAGGAAACAAATCCACCCAATGATGCTCTTTCAGTTTTATTTCACAAATCTCACAATCATCCAGCCTTACAGGTAGAATAAACCGCTCCGAGATGGGAAACAAATCCAGCACCTCCAGCGCTGTCTTTAGCTCCTTTTGCACAAATCCTTTTTTATTCACCGATCGGGTCGAAAGCAATGTAATGAAATAATTGCTATTCTCTATCGCATCCTGAATCTTATCCTTCCATCGATCCCCAGGCAACAGTGATTCCGTATCCAGCCAGACATCCAGGCCATAGCGCTTCAAATTATTATAAAGCTGTTTCGCCATGCCCATGTCTTCTTTGGCGTAGGAGAGGAAGATTTTTGGTTTTTGTTTGCTCATTTTTTAATTTATTTTTAACAACTCACATTCGATATCTTTTTTAAAGGAAATAAAATTTCACTTGACTTTTTATCTTTTTATTAATATATTATTTTCAGCCTGCTCTGCATGAAAGTCGGCTCCACGCCGTCGAAGGGTATCCTTCTTAGTGCAATAGTGGGCTAATTTTATTTTTGTTCGTTAATGGATTTCTTATAGTATAGTAATTTTTTGATCCTTCCCATTTTTCTTTGTCATATAAATCTACCACCAGCGATATCTTCTCAATTAAGAATTCATAGAAACGCAACTCCCCACGTTCAAATACTCGTTGAATCGCCCAGCAAAAATAATCTGCAACATTCAATAATGGCTCTTCATGTGGACTTTGAATATTAAAAACAACTTTGGTCTCAATCTGTTTTCCAGGGTATTTTTTACTAAATCTGCGTGTCGCTTTATTTAGTGCCGATGTTAGCGTTGTATGTCTGGTACTACTACCTCTTTTAGCAATGTTTAACACCAGCTTATCTCCCAGCTCCAGCTTATTTTTCAGCAAATGCGACAGAAGGTCGGCATAGAATTCTACCTCTTTGCTATTGTGTTTTTTAATAAATACATCGGGTATTTTTCGAGCAACTACTGCTTCAAAGCTACAATCTATCGATTTGATAAATTCAAAAAAAGTCTTACGGACTTCAGGAAGATCATCTTTGGCATGAAAGAAATAACCGCCTTTCTTGATTTTTTTTATAATGCTGGGAACTCCTTTGTAATAAGGATCATTCTCCACTTCTTTTTGCATTTCCAAAATCCGTTGTCTTAGCTCAGGCAATTGCTGCTTAAATTTTACCATTCCGATTATGAATGATTTGGAAACGCCTTCATTACCAACGATACATTTCTTACCTTTTCCGTAAAAAGTAGTATCCCCAGCTTCATCTAAGAAACGATGTTCCGTTGGTGTATTTGTGCTCTTTATTTTATTATTTTTATCCTGTTGAATGCGATCACCTTA
>Ga0209636_10008799_pt1 | contig 10284 bp, 8 predicted proteins | sample DeeMarSWOR152_54_FD_187464 | JGI IMG/M metagenome (GOLD analysis project Ga0209636, IMG submission 187464) | Marine sediment microbial communities from White Oak River estuary, North Carolina - WOR-1-52-54 (SPAdes) (version 2) | ecosystem: Environmental > Aquatic > Marine > Intertidal zone >... | reverse complement strand
GTCCTTGAGCAATTACCGGAACAATTCGAGGTAAGGCATATTTTCCTACTGCCGTAGCGATGATATCCGCATCTACTATTTCCCGAATAACTGCCTCTTTATCATAACCATCTATAGCTCGGACATTTTCTATCAAAATAATTTCATCAGGCAGTTCATTTCTTTTTATTACTAACTTATATGCTCTTTTTTCGTTAAGTTTCCTTATCAGTTCTTTATTGATATCAACAAAAACAACTTCATACCCAGAACGAGAGAATAGCTGTCCAATAAATGATCTTCCAATATTTCCTGCTCCAAATTGAATCATCTTTTTTTTAATTTTTTTATATAACATTCACTTTCACAACTCTGCAAAATTAAATTTTTCAACCTATTATATCAAAAATAGAGATCTCAATTAAAAATCGATAAAGTACATTGAAATCTTCATAACTACTTATCTTACTCTTATTAAATATAATTCTTTATATACTGTTTCATTATTCGACAATATATTTAAAAATCCTTCTTTTAAAATAAAAAAGCCCTTCAGTATTTAAACTAAAGAACTATAATTTTCTTGACTCCGCTACAACTATATATTAATTAACTCTATTTTGAGGTTCTCTTCCTTCTAAAACATCAATTAAATTTTGTGCCGCCTGAATACCCATGTTTTCTATAGCTTCTTCGGTATAAGCACCGATATGCGGAGTCATTATTATATTATCCAGTTCCATCAGGAGAGATTTTCCGGGAGGTTCATTAACATAGACATCTAGGGCTGCTCCTCTTAATTTTTTATCCTTTAGAGCATTATAAAGGGCTTCTTCGTTTATTATCCCACCCCGAGAAGTATTAATTAAAAATGCATCTTCTTTAACCAGCTCCAGTTCTTTATGGTCAATCATATGGCGGGTAGCATCATTTAAAGGGATATGAATGGTAATATAGTCAGATTTATGAAGAATTTCTTTCAAATTAACATACTTAATATCATAGTTCTGTGCAAATTTTTCATCTTTTACTATATCATAAACTAAAATATTCATTTTAAAACCCTGTGCACGTCTAACTATCTGCCGGCCTATCTTCCCGAGTCCGATAATCCCGAGAGTCTTCTCCCAGACTGATTTTCCGATAATCTTTTCCCACTCACCGTTTTTTGTTTTCCGGTCAGCTTCAGGAATTCTTCGGGCTAAACTTAATATAAAGCCGAAAGTCAAATCCGCTACAGCATCAACATTGGCTGCGGGGGTATTAGTTACGGTAATTTTCTTTTTTGTCGCCATATTTATATCGATATTATCCAAACCTGTGCCATACTTGGATATTACTTTTAATTTATTTGCTTTTTCAATTATTTCGGCACTCAGTTCATCAATTCCTATGATAATTCCGTCAATATCACTTACCAGATTTAACATTTCCTCTTTTTTATAAGGCCTACCAGTATCATTTGATTGTATTTCATAACCCTTTTCAGTAAGCAGCTTCATAGGTTTATCTGAAGCCGAAACGAAGGAGCGTGGAGTAACTAATATTTTCATAACAACAACCTAGCTACTTTCTTAAAAATTATCCACCGGAAATCATAGGCATAATAATTACTGTATCACCATCTTTAAGTATGGTATTCTCTTTCTCCAGCTGATTAATTGACCGGTTATTAACCATAACTATTCCTTTAGGTACAACTTTCTCAAACTCAATCTGATATTTTTCATTAAGTACTTTAAATATATCTTTTACATTTACTTTATCATTCTCTAAAAAAAATTCTTCTTTGGAATGTCCGCTAATTTTTTTAAAATCTAAAAAATATTTTACAGTTATTTTCAAAATAATTCACCTTTTTAAATCAAATCATCTAAACTTAATTTTTGCAGTCTTACTTTGGTCGGTCTGCCTTCCTTATCCCAGCCCCGGGCTTTATAATATTCGTCAAGCATGGTATTATAAATTTCATCACTTATGACATGCCCTTTTGCCTGACCTTCCGGCATTTTCTCTGTTCTTAACCTTTCCGGAAGCATATCATCTTTCCTGAATCTACCTTCCCGATTAATTATTAATCTTTCTAAATTATATACTCTCTCGCCGATAGTCATAAGTTCCGGTGTAAAATTATATCCGGTCAGATATTCTAAGACTCTACCTTTAGGTTTATCGGTAAAACCGTATCCGCTTCTGACTACAGTGCAAATACCAAGTGAATCTATATAACCCCGGGTATCCTGAATGGATTTTATTAATTTCCCCTTTCCTTCTACAGCAAAACGATCGTATTCTCCGGACAATAGTTCATCCCGTATACTCCAACCACCGACATTATGACAGGCGCCTCTGCTTGAAGTTCCGTAAGTTAAGGCATTGCCGTAAAAGCCCCTGGGGTCATAGGCTGCTAAAGGCATACCTTTGACATGCATCAGATATTTTTTCATTTCCGGCATTCGCTCAGCAATGCCAAGCATACCTTCTGCCAGTAAATTTCCGATATCCTCTCTTCTGGCTATTTTCTCAATCATCTTTACCATAGCCACTCCGTTACCGAACTTAAGCTCGAGTCCACCGGTATCTTTAGTAGTAATATACCGTCTTTCAAATAATTCCATGGCAAAACCTATAATCACACCCACAGACATAGTATCTATACCTAACTCATCACAAATTTCATTTGCCTTAATAATGGCTGCAAAATCACTGACCCCGCAAATTGCCCCCAAAGTTCCAATAGTTTCATATTCCGGGTCTGATTTCGCTCCTTTAAAAACACCTTCTTTAACTTCACACAGCTGGGAACAGGCTACCGGACACCGAAAACAGGCCTGATTTTTTATAAAGAAGTTTTTTTTCATATATTCCGCAGCTATAGTTTCAACTCCGTCAAATACTCCGGTCTGGAAATTACGGGTCGGATAACAGCCTAGTTCACTCATAATAGCGGTATATTGAGCGGTACCGTATTTAGTATGGGTAGCTTTGCTTTCGCGTACAAAAGGAACCGCATCTTTGGCAACTTCTCTGAATTTACCGGGCTCGCTGATGGGTATTTCACCAGTTCCTTTTACAGCGATAGCTTTTAAATTCTTTGAAGCTATCACCGCTCCTGCACCTCCGCGACCGATACTTCTTTCGCCAATTTGAATAGAGGACAATCTGACTCTTTTCTCAGCAGCGGGACCGCAGGATAAAACCTGATCTTCCCTCCCTACCTCTTCTCTTAAAATTTTATTGACTTCAAAAGTGGTCTTACCCCAAAGGCTTTTACCGTTTTTAATTTTAACCTGATCATCTTCGATCACTATATAAACAGGCTTATCCGCCTTTCCTTCAATAATCAGTCCGTCATAACCACTTTTCTTAAGATGAGGACCAAAAAATCCTCCTCCGTTTGAGCATAAATATTGACGGGTTTCAGGAGATTTGGTAGCTAATCCTATTTTTGTTGTAGCCGGCCCGGGTGTACCGGTCAACGGGCCGGTAAAGAAAATTAACTTATTATCAGAAGATAATGGCTTGATATCTCTTCCAATTTCATCATAATAAAACCTTGCCGCTAAACCTCTTCCGCCTAAAAACTTTTTCTGCCATTCAGGATTAATTTTTTCCTCTTCTATGGTTTTATTGGTCAGATTTATTCTTAAGTACTTTCCTTGATAACCTCCGGAAAACACTTCATTAACCTCCTCTACCTCAAGTAATAAGGTGTTTTATTTACTATATATTCTACTTCCCTTTTTCGTCTTTCATCTTTATTTTTGAAATTCTTCTACTCTGAATGATTAATCAATTTTTTTCATTTTTACTTTGCCATTTGCGAAAATCAGAATAAATATCTCACTTTCAGACAGCAAATCGTCTCCTTCGCCACTGATCAAAAACCACAACACTAATAATGATTAAACCCAGAATAACTCGTTGCCAGAAAGCAGAGACATTGAGTAAGTTCAAACCGTTACCCATTGTGCCCATTATAAATGCGCCAATGAGTGAACCGACAACACCACCTTCACCACCAAATAGATTTGTTCCACCAATAACCACAGCAGCAATACTCTGCAATTCTGCTCCTTCTGCCATTAAGGCATTGGCTGAATTTAGACGGCCGGTTAGGACAATACCAGCAACTCCCGCCAGTAGTCCCATAATAGTATAAGTTATGATTTTGGTACGCACAAAGTTGATACCTGAAATTCTAGCAGCCTCCCGGTTGCCTCCTACAGCATAAATAGCTCGTCCTAATGTAGTACGGGTCAAAATCATCCAGCCCAGGATAGTTATAGCTACAATAATTAGAGCTGGAACCGGAACACCCAGAATATCACCGCTACCCAGCCAGATTAGTCCTGCGGGCAAGTATCCTACAAGTTTGAGGGCAGTGAAGTGTGAGGGAACCGGTAAGCCCTGCGTCAAAATTAGTGCTAGACCTCTTGCTGTAGTCATCATAGCCAGCGTAGCAACAAAATCGGGTATTCTTCCTTTGGTAACGATAACACCGGTTATAAATCCCGTTAGTGCCCCCGTCCCCAGACCCAAAAGTACACCAACTGCCAGATTAAGTCCCCAGTATGATACTGCTACCGCAGACATTGAAGCTGAGAGAGCAAGGACAGCGCCAACGGATAAATCTATCCCTGCAGCAATAATAACCATGGTCTGACCTATAGCAAGGATGGCGTTGATGGAAGATTGTCTGGTTATATTCAAAAAATTACTCACGGTAAAAAAATATGGTGTAGCAAAAGCAAGATACGTAATCAGGAAAAGCAAGGCTACGATTGGACCCCCTTTTAGCAAAATTTTTCTGATTACTTCAGCCCCCATAGAAACCCACTGATTCATTAAAGATACTTCCGAAGGTACTCTTGAGGGTATCGTGCTCTTGGGATTATTTTTTATAGTAGATAATTTTTTTCTTTGTTCACTCATAATCTTTCCTCACTTTTTCCTAATATTTTTATATCTTAACTTACACTTTTTAACAGTTTCTCCTGTGTTGTCTCTCCTCTTTGATATTCCGCAGTAACAGTTCCTCTCCGCATTGCGAAGATTCGGTCAGCCATAGCTAAAATTTCTGGTAACTCAGAAGATATCATAAGAATTCCTACTCCTGCCTTAGCCAATTGATTAAAAATTTGAAAAATCTCGGCTTTTGTTCCTACGTCAATACCCCGTGTGGGTTCATCAAAAATCAAAATCTTTGATCCACTGCACAGCCATTTGGATAAGGCAACTTTCTGCTGATTGCCACCACTAAGATACATTAGCTTCCGAGTCAGGTCAGGAGGATGGATACGCAGTTCATTAACGTAGTTTTCTCCTACTCGCCACTCTTTTCGGTGCTTGAGCAGACCTAACTGCGAGATTCTTTTCAAACTGGCTAGAGTTATGTTTGACACTACGGACATTGGGTGGATGAGACCATCCTTTCTATCTCTGGTGAGATAACCCAATCCTAATCCGATTGCCTCTTCAGGAGAAGATATGGTAACTCTTCTACCATTAATATATATTTTACCACTATCAATCTTTTCCAATCCAAATAATGCACGGACAAGGGTAGTACACCCAGCTCCCAACAGACCAAAAATGCCCACTATCTCCCCTTCATGTAAGATGAAGTCCACATGGTGCAGGCCCCCTTTTACCTCCAGGTCTTGTACCTTCAAGATAGGCTTACCAGGGCTCGTTTCCTCTTTGGGAAACTGTTCTTTAAGTTCTCTTCCCACCATCATCCGAATAATAGTATCCTCGTCGGCTTCATTCACGGGTAAGGTAGCAATCTTCTTCCCATCTCTCAGAACAGTTACTCGCTGGCCCACTAATGGAACTTCGGATAAGCGATGGGAGATATAAATAATAGAAATTCCCCGTTCACGCAATTCATTTACGAGGTCAAAAAGTCGTTGCCGCTCCTCTTCTGATAGAGCTGATGTAGGTTCGTCGAAGAGTAGAATCTTTTCATTTAAAGACAAAACTTTGGCGATTTCTACGAGCTGTTGTTCTGCCAGACCAAGATGCCTTACGGGCACAGTAGAGTCAATATCTAAGTTCAGTCTCTTCAAAATTTTTTGAGCCTCTTTATATATTCCTGGCCAATCAATAAAGAAAAATCTACGTCTGGGTAATCTACCTAAAAAGATGTTCTCAGCTACGCTCAGGCCGGGAATGAGACTCAACTCTTGATAAACCATGCCAATTCCCAATGAACGAGCATGATAAGGGCTGGTTATTTCGACTTGTTTGCCCCGAAGGATGATACGGCCACTATCTTTGGGCAAAGAACCGCTAAGGATCTTCACTAAGGTAGATTTACCAGCACCATTTTCACCCAAGAGAACATGAGTTTCTCCTTCATAAAGGTCAAAATCAACATGATCAAGGGCGTGAACACCCGGGAAACTTTTATCAATGGCTTCTAATCGTAATAAAGGCTTTTCTGACATCTTTCTTCCCCTTCATAAAAATAAACACCTATAAATGTTTCCAAAATAATTAGATAACTATCCTGCTTTATAAAACTTAACAATGACTTGTATTAGAAAGTTAGCCATTTACTTATTTGATACACACATTTTATGGAAAGATTAAAAATCTCGTATTTATAAGAGGTACAGCACTCAAAATACAAAAAAATTGATTATAGAAATCAACTTATATTAAGTTTGTTATAAAAACATAGAAGGGGTCCTTTATAGAGGGACCCCCTCTTGCCATAGCTTATTTTGCCAGATATTCAGCCTTGATTGCATCCCAGTCTATAGGCTCAAGCTTGGGTTCAGGATAAAATTCATCCGCATTTTCCTTGTACATTGTCCGGGGCCTGATGTCGAAAATCGGAGGGACATCTAGTTCCAGAGCTGCCCTAACCGCGTATTCGACTCCGTACCAACCCCAGTCCGCAAATCCATGAGTTGTTTCTGCCACCATTCTTCCTTCACGCACCCTCTCTGCTGACTCCGGTGTAACATCATTGGTGAATATTTTCACCTCATCTTGCCTGCCCACAGCCTCAGCAGCTAACATTGCACCCATACCCATTTCATTAGACGCCGCCCACATAAAGTCAAGCGTTCCTGGAGGATTGGCAGTAAGAAAATCTTCCGCTGCCTTGATACCTTTCTCTCGGTTCCAGTCTGCAGGCAAGGTGCCTACTATTTTAATACCTGGATACTCATCAATCACCTTGTGAAAACCGATCAATCGAGCTTGAGAGAAGAAACCACCCGCAATACCCTCGATAATGGTTCCGGTTGCTTTTATAGCTGCTTTTTCTTCTGAGGTGACAGTAGCATATAGGTCTTGCCACCATTTTAGATCAAGGTATTCTCCTGGCTTAACCGCAACTTTTCTTCCCGTACCTAACACACCCGGTCCACCAAAATAATCCAGCACGGTATAGGCAGAGACCATAGCTGCTTCGCCATTATCGAAGCCAATATAAGAGGCTACCTCAACTCCTGCAATGGGCTCCAGTAAGTTTACAATTATCACTGGAATACCTTCCTTATTAGCTTTAAGAATAGCCGGAATAACTACTTCCACTTCTATAGGCGAGATGGCAATTACATCTACCTTCATCTGAATAAAGTCTTCGATAATTGCCACCTGATCTCCAAAAGCTATATGTGAGGCTGGAGCTCGATAGATGATAGTAACAGGAATTCCATTGAGAGAAGCATCGTAAGCACCTACCTCGAAGTAATGTGTTGCAGTTCTAAAGACTCCGGTGATATCAGGTGGTGTCCAACCTATAACTATTTCCTTGGGTAATTCTTTTGCAAATACCCCAAACGAACTTACGGTTACCAACAAAGCAACAACAAGAATTATTAATAAACCTTTCTTTATCACCTTTCAATACCTCCCTTTAATTAAATAAAACTACATTAACTATCTGTAAACAAACTAAATATATTTTAGTTCATAATCACCCCCTTTTATAAAAAATTTGTATAGTTATACGTAATCACCTCCTCCTTTTTTATATTTAAAGCATGATTATAATTATAAGCACTTTTCCTATATACTCTTTCTGATATATATTATTTTCCTTCCATTTCATCTATTTTCTAAATTACAATATCTATTTGATAATTAGGATTATCTATAATTTTGATTTGCCCATTTCTCTCTACAATTAATTTATAAAATCCTTTACTTTCAATAATTCCATAATTATGTCCGGCTTCACCAGGATAAACCGCAAAAAAGATTAATGGTATATTCCCAGTATTTATCGTCCTATGAGCCCAATATGGTGGAATATAGGATATACTACCTGGTTGCATATTAAGGATCTTAACTTCTGTATCTTTGTTCTGCATTAATAATTTACCTGTTCCCTGTAATACTAAATATATTTCCGCAGTATCTTCCTGTGCATGAAAATGTCCTTTGGTCATATGGTATTCGTCACCTACTCGTCCAGGATAGATAATGCTGGTGCAGTGCTGTAGATGTCCATATTTCTCAGGGACATCTATATTACAGACTTTATATATTACACGATCGTCTTCATTAATTATCTTTTGGGTAGCTTCTAAATCATAATACATTCCTTCCATATCGCTCAAATGACGAACTACTATATTACAATTTGAGAGAATCTCACCCGTATTAAAATTTAAATAATTATTAAAAGGTTCCATTAAATCTATATCTAACCTTCCTTCCAAATTTCACTATTAAAAGTTATCTAACCTTCATCAGAATAGGAAGGCTCCTTCAATTGTACAAGTCTTTGAAAAGTATCATTAAGATTATCAATTAAATCAATATATATTTCAGCATATTGTTTATAGTGTTCGTGATATTCAGCACGGGATTCTATTCTGTCTTTAACCTGAACAAATTTTTGCGAAGTTTTGGCTAAATCATCAAATAGCCCCACAGCGTAGCCGCCGATAATTGCACTACCCAAAATAGCCGGTTCTTGTTGAGTCACTATGGTATACGGAATATTAAGAGTATCTGCCTTTATTTGATTCCATAACTTACTCTTTGACCCTCCTCCTAAAGCTCGAACTTCTTTAAATTCAATATCAGGATAGAGATTTTTCATAACTTTCAAATAATAGTAGTATTCATAAGCTATACCTTCAAGAATGGATCGGTAAAAATGATTTTTACTCTGTCCCCAACTAAACCCAACCCAGCTCCCTCTCAGGTTGGGTTGAGCTGGTAAGACTCTTCCTCCTAAATGAGGTATAAAGAGCAACTTATCACTGCCAGGTGAAACTTCAGAGGCCAGCTTATCGAAAAATTCATAAAAATCCTGCCCTTTAGCTTCAGCTTCCTTTTTCTCCTGATGGGCTATTTCATCTCTAAACCATCGTAGACAAAGCCCTCCACCATTTATGAAAGCAATAGGATTCCACAGGTTTTGAATAACTGAACGGGAACACATCACAGTTTTATATTTTATATCAGGTGAAAATTCATTAGTACAACTGGCTAAAACCGATGCTGTACCAGCCACATCAAAAATAATCCCCGGTTTTACTATTCCTGCTCCTAAATAACTTATTGTTGTATCCCCAGCACCAGCTGCAATAGGAATGCCTTCGATTAAACCACAATTATTAGCAACTTCCTTACTTAAATGTCCAATGATATCCCATGGTTTAACTATTCGTGGTAATTTTTCCTTTGGAATACTAAACATATCACATAGCTCATTATCCCAAATCATTTCTTGAATATTAGCTACACCAGAATAATGGAGATAAGTATAATCTACAAAAGCATCAAAAGCATTCAAACCTGCCATCTTCCCTGCAACATAACAACCCGGGACAACAAATTTAGCTATCTTTTTGAAAACTTCCGGACACTCCTCTTTCCACCATAATATTTTCGGACCATGGGCATATGTAGGCGGACAACCGGTCTTCTTCAGTACTTCCTTTCCTGCTCTTCTCTGCATTAATTGAATATAAGGCTCGCAACGAGTATCAAGCCAGGAATCATAACGAACTACCGGATTCCAATCTTTATCAATCATTCCAATTCCTGACATCTGACCATCTACTGCTATCACAGCAACTTCTTCTGGTCTTACATTTGCTTTTTCTATCGCCCGGCGGATAGTTTTTACTGCTGAATTGTAAAAACCTTCAGGTTCCTGCTCAACCCAGCCAGGCTTAGGATAGAACAACTTAGACTCTTCGTAGGCCTGAGCTAATAGAACTCCTTCTGTGTCAAAAAGACCTGATTTTGTTCCTGCAGTCCCTATATCTACACCAATTAGATAGTCTGCCATATAGTCAAACTCCTTAAAAATTGACTCTCTTTGCT
>Ga0209636_10008798_pt1 | contig 10285 bp, 4 predicted proteins | sample DeeMarSWOR152_54_FD_187464 | JGI IMG/M metagenome (GOLD analysis project Ga0209636, IMG submission 187464) | Marine sediment microbial communities from White Oak River estuary, North Carolina - WOR-1-52-54 (SPAdes) (version 2) | ecosystem: Environmental > Aquatic > Marine > Intertidal zone >... | reverse complement strand
ATCTCCACCAGTGAGCAGCATCGAGGTACCCGCGGTGATGTTCAGCTGGCTGTTGGCCGTGATATCAGTGTTGTTGGCTCCCGGGAAGTTGAGTTCGGTACCCACTGCAGTCTGAATAGTGAGAGGGGCATCCGGGCTTGTTGTCCCGATGCCAACCCTGATCCTGTCTCGGGAGTTATGGAATATCACGGCATTGGGAGTTGAGGTCGTGAAGCTCCGACCAAATCCAAACGTATAGTCAGCATCTGCGGTGACTAGGACACTATCTCCAGCGGCAAATGAGTAGTCACCACCCGCTTCATTATACTGTCCACCGCCGACGGCCGAGCGGTTACCACTGGCCTGATTACGCCATCCTCCACCTACAGTTGCGTAATATCCGCTGGCAACGTTACCTAATCCTCCTCCCACAGCAGCACCGTTCTGCGTCGCACTGTTCTCATTCCCGCCGCAGACTGTTGAGTAGTATTCCTTTGCGCTGTTGAGATACCCTCCTCCCACGGTCGCATACCACTCACCTGCAACGTTGTGCCGGCCGCCGCTGACGGTGCAATAGGCGTTACCCAGACCGGAGGCGCCTGTGGTGCATGCAATGCCAAAGTTCACATGAGTCGTGTCGCTCGAACCGTAGAGCACATTGGATTGCCGCATTGAAAGACCGTAGTTTCCCACAGGATAGAGGATATTGCTGACCACAGCCCAGTCGTCGTCTGGTGTCGCTGGAGCAGAGAGAGCATAGTCTGATGTATCTGCCCAGAACGCATAGCCCGCAGTATCAGCATAGGCAGCGCTGCCCCCTCCCAGTGTCCATGACGCGGTATCGGCGTAGACAGAATGAGTAGCCGAGTCTGCCCGGGGTGCGTGGACTGCATATTCTGCCGTGTCCGTGAACGCTGCCCTGTAGCTGTAACCGACACTTGTCAGTCTTACTCGTGTCAACTCGGGCTCGCCTTCCACCTGTACTCCGAGCCAGTAGTCAACATCGAATGGAAGGTCTAACGGACTCATGCTGCCCAGGATGACATCAAATAGGCCGTTCGTCACAGAGACGGTCGGGTGGTCCTCTGACCAGAGTTGGTTCGGCCCAGTTTCTGCATCCCAGATACGAAAAGTAAGACTGTAGGTCCCATTAGAAACAGGATTCCCCAGATCGTCCGTGAGGTATCCCTGATAGTTCATCAACTGTGGGATTGCCCACCCCGTGCTGCCAATGACCAAAAGGCTCAGCAACACCGCTACTGCACTGCACATTGTCTTCATCTCTCCCTCCTCGATTCTATGGTTACGTGTGTGAGAATACGCGCCAATTCTGATAGACATCTTCATATGTGTCAATGGAAGGCCCTGGGGTCAAACCTTGAAATAACACTTAACTGTCGAGCGCAAATCGGCCCAAGTTCCGTGCAAGCGTCCACAGAGCACAATGGCACATCAAAACTCCTTCGCGCCCCTGCGTGTCGATTAGCCACAGCGAGAGCGTCGTAGGCTCTACAGAAGGGTCTTTCCATAACTACTTAATTGACATGCGGTTACGAAGACCTCGTACCCATTGACACCCATTCCGTATTGTAGTATCAGTCATTAATGCTCTGGAGGTTCAATGTACAAGGTGTATCTGAAAGGCAGGTGTGCTATGAAGAGATTGTTCGAAGTTATCGCATTCTCTGTAGTACTCGCTGGGATGGTAGGGGCAGATTGGGTAACGACAACGGTACCGGTGGAGAACAATCCCAGGCCGATTGCCGTAAACCCTGTGACGAATAAGATTTATGTAGCGACTTTGATAGAGGAAAAAGGCAGACTGGACAATAGCATCACAGTCATTGATGGCGCGACTAATGACACGACTATCATACCTGCCGGTCTAGACCCATGGGAAATAGCCGTCAATCCACTCACAAACAAAATCTACGTAGCGAACGCGCGCAGTGATAACGTGACCGTGATCGATGGGGCGACTCATGACACGATCATCGTTCCTGCAGGAGACGGGCCCAACTCAATAGCAGTGAATCCAGTCACGAACAAAATCTACGTGGCAAATTACACTAGCAACGACGTGACCGTGATAGACGGGGTCTCGCATGACACGGTGACAGTGCCGGTGGGAGACAGCCCTCAGGCTCTGGCAGTGAATCCAGTGACCAACAAGATATATGTGGCGAACCGGTACAGCGCCAGTGTTACCATAATTGACGGATTGACACATGATACAACAACAGTCCCCGCAGGAGACAACCCATGGGTGATTGCAGTGAATCCAGTGACCAACAAAATCTACGTCGCCAATTGGCAAAGCTATGATGTTACCGTGATCGATGGCGTGACCAATGATACGGCCCTTGTGCCCGTGGGGTCATATCCTCGTACTGTGGCAGTCAATCCAGTTACCAACAAGATTTACGTCGCGAATTCCGCAAGCAACAGCGTTACAGTGATTGACGGTGCCACGAACGACACGACGACCGTCGCAGTAGGAGCATGGCCCGCGAAAGTGGGAGTGAATCCCGTAACGAACAAAATCTACGTGGCCAACCGTGACGACAACACTGTAACCGTGATTGACGGTACAACGAATGAGACATCCCTTCTCTCTGTGGGGTTGGGGCCAAGCACTGTGGCAATCAATCCGGTGACTAACAAGATCTACGTGGGGAACAATTGGGAGACCAGTGTGACGGTAATTGACGGCGCGTCATATAACCCGACCGTAGTGGCTGTGGGAGGTTTTGTTCGTGATGCAGCGGTGAATCCTGTAACCAACAGGATGTATGTACCAGACCAGAGTGGTGATAGGGTAATCGTGATCGATGGCGTTACAAACGACACTTCCCTGGTGCCAGCTGGGGATGGACCGTGGAGTACGGCAGTGAATCCTGTGATTAACACGATCTATGTGACCAATAAGAGTAGTGATAATATCACCGTGATCAATGGTATGACACATGATACAACCTTGGTACCAGCAGGAGATGGTCCGTGGTATCTCGCAGTGAATCCAGTGACCAACAAGATATACGTGGCAAATGAAACCAGCGACAACATTACCGTGGTCGACGGAGTAACACTCGACACAGCCTTGGTACCGGCAGGTGACCGGCCACACATCGTGGCATGCAATCCGGTAACCAATACGATCTATGTCTCAAACCAATATAGCAACAATGTGACAGTAATCGATGGCATTACAAACGATACAACCCTTGTTCCGGCAGGAAGCCAACCAATCGGTGTGGCGGTAAATCCTATCACCAACAAGATTTATGTGGCAAATTTCGGAAGTAATAATGTGACGGTAATCGATGGTGCCACGAATGATACTACCATCGTACCAGCAGGAACTGCTCCTTATGCAGTAGCGGCGAATCAGGCAACGAATAAGATCTATGTCACGAACGTACAGGGTTCAAGTGTCACCGTGATCGATGGCGTAACAAACAATACGACCACGTTACCGACAATACAGTCTCCTATGGATATAGCGGTCAGTCCCATCACGAACAAGATCTACGTGACCGGAGAGAACCTTAAATCAAGACAGACAGATATCACGGTCATTGATGGTGCGACGAATGCTACTCTCACTGTACCGACAGGAGATTCTCCTGAGCATGTAGCAGTGAATCCAGTTACGAATAAGATCTACGCTACATATGGCTCCAATGTTGTGGTAATTGATGAAGCCACGATATATGACACTCAGGTCAGAACCGATATCAATCCTCTTCCTGGTGATACCACGATTGTCAGTGATCCTATGTTAACTGGTAAAGGAGTGAATCGCTGGTCTCCGAGCTCAACCCGTATCGAGGGGGTGATCACGAGTCTGAACACAACTCAGCAACCATGGCACTGGGCCCAGATTACGGGCGGTGCAGGCACTGACTCAGTACACTGGCAATGGGTATGGTATACGGATTCTTTGATCATGGGCGAGAATCTTGTGTGTGCATTGACCCTGGAATCGAACGGTGCGATCATGAACAATTTGGGTCTGGGCACACCATGTGCAGGAAATCTCGCAGTCTATCCAGTATACCGGATGTGTGGACAACCTGGTGTCATGGAATCTGAACGCGATGCGCGGACAGGCATTACACTCGCTCCACCATTTCCCAGTCCAGGTTCAGGACCAGTTCAGATCTGCTTCAGTCTCCCTCTCGATCGGCATGTGAAGCTGACAGTGTATGATATCAATGGTCGCGAAATCACCGTGCTTGCAGACGAGGAGTTCAACGCGGGTGCTCACACCATAACCTGGCACAGCATAGATCATCAAGGACGCCATGTCGCATCAGGCGTCTATTTCTATTGCCTGGATGTAGATGACTATCAGACACTGCGAAAGGTAGTGTTGATTCGCTAATCAGAAGGCGCTTGGGGTCAAACCTTGAAATAACACTTAACTCTTACGCGCAAATCTGTGTTGGGTCTGCGCAGGTGAGTAACGAACATGCTATCACATCAGGACTTTCCCGCGCTCGATGTGCCGATTATCCGCTGCCGAGCTGTCACAGTGTCAGGAACGCCACCTCCCACAAGTGCGTGACTGACATGCAATCACAGAATCCCAATGCTTCCTCACTCATCTTCAATGACAGGTGCAGAATATGGAATTCCCAACATTGAAGAGTGACAGACTGGTTCTGAAAAAGCTCACTCAGGATCGCCTGAAGGAAGTCTATAGCCATTTTCGTGATGAACAAGTGAACCAGTATGTTGATTTCGAACCAGTGCAAACGTTAGAAGATGCGAGAGAAATCATAGATTGGGGATTGAATCTCTATCGCAACAATAAGGGTATTCTGTGGGGCGTTTTTAGAAAGGACAAGGACATCTTTATTGGACAAATCAACTATGTTCTACGCGCAGATGAGAACTTCACCGGCAGAATCCACCGTGCGGAAATAGGGTTCGACCTGACTCCACCATTCTGGGGAAAAGGATACATGTCAGAAGCTCTCAAGCTGAGTAACGAGTATGTATTCAACCAGATGGAAATCAACAGAATAGAGGCAATCGTTCATCCGTTGAATACAAAGGCGCACAGAATACTAGAGAAGATAGGTTTCAAGAAAGAAGGCATTCTAAGAGAATATGTACTGTTCAAGGGAGCGTTCTGGGATATGTTCTGTTATTCTCTGCTCAAGAAGGAATGGACCGTACACGCCGAACACCTAAAATAACGAAAATGCTTCACGTAACACCAGCTTCACTCATAGCTCGCAGAGGAAAAGCTTTCCTGGCATCGTGTGACTCTCTCAGACCATCTCTATCCAACGGCGCGAGCTCAGTCGTAGGAAAGACCGGGCACAGAACTGTCAGCTGACCTGATCGGTTTGTAGAAACGTCAGAATCCAATAGGCGTTTCGGGCCGGCTGTTGCGATCTGCTGACAGGTGAGAGCAATTCTAACTCATCTGAGGACTATCAACTTCCTCGCACTATGATGTACGCCTGCATCCAGCCTGTAGAAATAGACACCTGACCCCACTCTGTGGGCGTTCCACTCTACCGAATGATGTCCGGCCTGTTGGATTCCATCTACCAGGGTCTCCACCAATCTTCCATCAACACCGTAGACAGATAACTTCACAGTTGCAGATTGGGGCAATCCATAGGAGATCGTCGTACCCAGGCTGAAAGGATTTGGGCAATTCTGATATAACACAAAAGCACTGGCCATGGGAATATATTCTTCCTCTACAGCGGTTAACAGATCATTGTGGATAATATACATGCCGAAATCCGCAGCCGCTACATAGACGCGGTCGCCGCTGACCACGACTTCCTCAGCCCAAAAGTCCGGAGGGCTAAAGAATCCCGCTTCGGTCGGACTGGCGGGATTGGAGACATCGATGATGCGGAGGCCGTCAGACCCATCCGCCACATAGGCATAGTCGCCGCTGACGTCCACACCGGTAGCCAAGCCGCGGGTATCAAAAGACCCTGTTTCGGTGGGATTGGCTGGATTAGAGATATCAATGATGCGTAAGCCATCCTCATCATCCGCCACATAGGCGTAGCTACCGCTGACCACCACGCCTTCAGCATACCTGGTATCAAAGAAACCAACTTCTGTGGGACTGCCTGGATTGGAGACATCGATGATGCGCAATCCATCCTGCCCAGCTGCCACATAAGCGTAGTCAATGACCTGCACGTCAGAACAACTGCCCAGGCTCATGGACCCCTCTTCAGTGGGATAGGTCGGATCGGAGACATCAATGATACGAAATCCGGCCCCTCCATCCGCCAAATAGGCGTAGCTGCCGCTCACCGTCACGTCTTGAGCATTCCCTCCGGTGTAGAGCGAACCCACTTCCGTGGGATTGGCGGGGTTAGAGACATCAATGATGGTCAGCCCGTCATACCCGTCGGCTACGTACGCGTAGCTGCCGCTTATCGCCACACCCCGAGCATAGTCCGTACCACAAATGCCCACTTCCATCGGACTGGCGGGATCAGAAGCATCGATCATCCGCAGGCCGTCATACCAATCCGCCACATAGGCATAGTTTCCGCTGACCGCCACATCATTAGCCCTGCCCCCAGTATCGAAGTACCCCTCCAGCGCCGAACTGGCCGGATCGGAAACGTCAATGATGCGCAGGCCACCATACATGACAGCGACATAGGCATAGTCGCCGCTGGCCGCCACACCGCGAGCAAAGTTGTCTGTTTCGAAGAATCCTGCTTCAGTAGGACCAGCAGGATCAGAGATATCGATGATGCGAAGGCCATCCTCATCATCCGCCACATAGGCATAGTCGCCGCTTACCGCCACACCATACGCGTCACCGCCGGTATTAAAAGAACCTGTGTCACTGGGACTGGCAGGATTGGAAACATCGATGATGCGAAGGCCAAAACTGCCATTAGCCAGATACGCATAGCTGCCGCTCACCGCCACGCCCCACACAGGACCGCCGACAGTCAAGAAGCCCGTCTCGGTCGGATTGGCGGGATCGGAAACACCGATGATGCGCAGGCCTCCAGACCCATCCGCTACATAAGCGTAGCTCCCGCTGACCGCCACCCCATACGCATAGCCTCCCGTATTGAAGAACCCCGTTTCGCTGGGGCTGGCAGGCTCAGAAACGTCGATGATGCGCAGCCCAGCAGAGCCATCCGCGACATAGGCATAGTCGCCGCTGACCGCCACCCCGCGTGCAGAGCCGATCGTATTGAAGAATCCGATTTCCGCGGGATTAGACGGATTCGAGACATCAATGATGCGTAATCCAGACTGCCCAGCGGTCACGTAGGCGTAGCCGCCGCTGACGTCCACGCCCGAAACCAGAGAAGGCGTCAATGATTTCCCCAGCTCAACCGGATTTCCCGGATCAGCAACGTCCACGATTTCCAGATAGCCTCCATTGCCAAAATAGGCAGTATTACCTACTACAGCCACCGCGAAGCAGGGACCGCCTCCCCAACGACCAACTAATGTAGTATTGCTGTCCTGTTGAGCACACGCAGCGCTCTGGCTTGCTGCGTATTCCTGTATATCCGTTCTCTCGTGGTAAGGAAGGAATCTTCCCCCGCGAATCGTTCTCTTGCCGTCACCAGGGCCATCGGCATACGCGCTGGGTAATGCCATCCATGCCAGCAAGAATACTACACCTAAAACCAACAATGTTTTCTCGATCTGTCTCGTCATCTTCTCCTCCTGTTTTTCAGTCTTAAGGCTCTTATTACCCTAACGCAAACGAGTTACTATTTCGCTGGTCACCAGGGTATATGCGGTTTTCGATGTGACGACCCATGGCTGTTTTCCGAGTCCCTATAGGACTTAGGTTCTGGAATCGTCCACAGATTACCCTTTAACCTGCTCCGAACCACGCTTCTCAATCTCTCGCGATGTCAAACGCCCAGACCCTACAATACCTTTTCCACCAACTCTGTCAAGAGCGTTGTCCAATGCAAGATGAGCATCAAATGGGATTACGTTTCTACTCCACAAAGCACTGTACTTTGCTAGAGAACCGCCACCTATCCTTGGTATGTGAGCCCGGTTGGTCTGGCTCGCTCATCAAATACCCAGTTTCTTTCTCTTAGCCTCTATGTGAGTGAGCATGGCATCTGCAGCTTTGACTGCGTCCTTCTCGACACTGAGCTGACCTCCAGTAACCTCCTTGCAATCCTCTGTGAGAAACCTGACCAGACTCGGTGCTCCAGTTACCGTTGGCACGGGGTTGACATATGTATAGAGTCCCAGGGCAAGAGCGAAGACTGCATCGATCGTGGCTTTCTGTTCCATATATTGAGGTGCTGCAGCGACAACTGGCAGATCCGGTATAGGCACATCCCCCAGAGAGGAGGAGATTGCAGCGAGCAGATCAGCCAACCGTCCGGTATCAGTACACGTACCGTAGCTGAGCACAGGGGGAATACTCAGTCTCTCACACAATTGTCTGAGCCCCATTCCCGCAAACTCCTTCGCTCCAGTCTGGCAGAGACCCCCAACCTGCATAGCTCCATTTCCGCATCCCATAGAGAGTACAAGAATGTCCCGCTTGATCAGCTCTTTCGCCATCGCCACACTGTGCACATCGTGACCATAGTCCCTAAGAGTCGTACAAGATACCAACCCTGCCACCCCCCGCAGCGCGCCATCCTTGATTGCTTCCAAGAGAGGATCGAGGCTGCCGCCAAGAGCATCAAGGATGCTCTCCGTCGAAAAACCCACCAAAGCCTCTCCAACCGGCAACTGAGTCACCGGCTCCACTGAGGCTCTCCGCTCCTTGAAGTTGGCTACAGCCATCTGAAGAAGCTGGGCAGCCTGGGCCTCCGCCTTCTCAGGCTGATAGTCGATGCGATCAGTCACGCCATCAAAGGCAACGAGCTCGCTCACTGGTATGAGTCTAAACTTGTATCTTGAAGCGTACAGCGGATCGATCGGCATGGAACAATTCATGTCGGCGGCAAACAGGTCGACACAACCACTCGCGAGGACCGCTTCTTGCGTGATCCAGTTTCCGGTGAAACCCCAAAACACGTCGTCCATTTCCCAGCGCTGAATCATTTCTTGTCCCGTCTCGATGTTCGCAATGATCCTGAGTCCTTTCGCACCAACTGCCCTTGCTTTCTCCTGCCACTCCCGTTTTCTCGCCAGTTCCACCATGGCAAAGCCGAGGAAAGGTTCGTGTCCATTTGGCAGCACATTGACATAGCCAGGATCCAGGACTCCAAGGTCAACACGCATCATGTGAGGCCTGGGTATGCCGTACAAAATATCTTGACAGTATTCGTTGACAATCTGGCTTTGATACGCCATCGCTACTCCGAGCCGCATGGCCTTGAGCGCCAGACTCTGATAGTAACCATCCACGTTCGTCAGACACGAACTCGTAGCGAACATCATCTCCCCGTAGATTCCACCAGGGAATATTCCCAGTCCTTTCCATGTCTGTCTTCGTTCCTCGGGCGCCAGCGCTTTCACGATGTGACTTGGTTGGTAGTGCTTTCTGTTGAAGTCTCTTTCAACGAAATCGCAAAGCCGAATAGCAACGTCATCCTTCGATCCTGAGGTACTCACCCCAAGCCGTTCAGCAAAAGTTACAAGCTTTCCTTCTTCTTTGATTTCAAAGGGAGTTTTGCCGCGTGCCGTTGCCCTGAGCGTTTTGACAGTCTGGTCCGTATGGTACTGGTAGGTTGAAGCACCCATAACATTTCTGAGAAGCATCATGCGCATCGCCATGCCATCTGCGGTAATGCCGCAAACCCCCCTCTTGTCCTGTGAAGCATCCGCACGACACGGACCGTTGGAACACAAATCACATCGAGTTCCAGCCATACAGAAAGGGCAGCGCCTGTCAGGGTCACCTCCCATTCCCTGGGCGACGTAGCGGTCCCAGATGTTGCTCATCTCGTCCTGTTTGATTCTTTCGTACATCCTGCGAACCGACTCATGATGCGAGATTCTAACGTCTTTCATATTGACCTCCCCTTGCTCTTGTGGGGCACTCGTTCTGCCAGAGCCTTCCATCCGCTCCATCATATAAGAATGGATGAGCCGGGACAAGAAAGAAGAGAGGTCGTGGGTGACATGAACACTGAAGTGATAAGCTCGTTCCAGATCGGCGAAATCAAATCGTGAGCTGAGTCTACCCCCCCCGATATTGTCCTTCACTGAACGTGGTGTTAGTGTACAGGACTTGATCAACAATCATCTTCGTGAAAGAGAAATCGGTCTCAGTTGTGCACGAGCCTACATCAAACATCATACTGCACCAAGCCTTTCCGCCTGGTAACGTGCCCATTGCTCGCTGTCATGCTGCCGG
>Ga0209636_10008797_pt1 | contig 10285 bp, 7 predicted proteins | sample DeeMarSWOR152_54_FD_187464 | JGI IMG/M metagenome (GOLD analysis project Ga0209636, IMG submission 187464) | Marine sediment microbial communities from White Oak River estuary, North Carolina - WOR-1-52-54 (SPAdes) (version 2) | ecosystem: Environmental > Aquatic > Marine > Intertidal zone >... | reverse complement strand
GATCCCGATGTGCTAAAAAGAGCCGGAATCGAACGAGCCGATGCTTTAGCTGCTGTAACCAATGGCGACAATTCAAACATAATGATAGGACAGATTGCAAAAAGAATATTTAAAGTCCCAAAAGTTATTGCCAGATTGTATGATCCTGAACGCGCCCATATTTACAAAAGGTTCGGCCTGGACACAATTTGTTCCACAACCATTGGAGCAAATTTAATAAAGAACTTGATTCTCGAAGAAACGTTTATTTTCCGCATGCCTATTGGGAGCGACGCAGCGCTCATAGAATTTGGAGCAAAGAGTAAACTCGTAGGGAAGAAAGTAACCGACATAAATATTGAAGGCACATTTGTAACTACAGCTATAGAGAGAGCTGGAGAGACAATAATTCCAAAAAAGGATACCTTGATCCAGTCAGGAGACGCAATAATTGGAGTAGCCAAGACTTCTTCCTTTGATACTATAAAACAAACGCTTGGTCTTTCGGCAAAAGAGAAAAACAAGACTCAATAAGGGGGAAGATTATGTATATAGTCATTATTGGTGGTGGAAAAGTCGGCGAGTCTTTAGCCCGGGCACTTTCGGCAAAGAAACATACTATTGTCATAGTTGAAAAGAACGAGGAAACAGCAAAAAAGCTTTCCGAGGATATGAGCAAAATAATAACAATAAATGGCGATGGCTGCGATCCCCACATTTTAGAAGATGCGGGAATATCAAAAGCAGACGCGGTAGCAGCAGTAACCGGCGATGATGAGGACAATTTGATTATCTGTCAGCTAGCAAAAGAAGGTTACAAAGTACCCAGGACGATAGCGAGAATCAATAATCCTAAAAATGAGTCGACGTTTCAGAAGCTTGGAATTGTTGCCGTAAGTAGCACAACAATAATCTCAAAACTTGTTGAAGAGGAAACCACTGTTGGAGATATAATGAAACTGCTCACATTAAAAAGAGGGAAGCTCACGATAGCGGAGGTAAACCTTTCTCCAGATTCTCCGGCAGTGGGGAAAGCAGTCAAAGATTTAAAACTTCCAGCTGAGTGCGTTTTAACTTCAATCGTAAGAGGAAGCCAAATAATATTTCCAAAGGGAGAAACAACGCTTCAAGCCAACGACTCAATTATTGCTCTCACCACCCCGGAACATGAAAAGGAATTAAAAAAAGCATTCTTGGGTAAATCACACGAATCAACAAAATTATAACAATGATCTTAAAACCAAGCTTTGAAGATATTAAAGTTATACTTCATAATATAGGTCGCCTAATCATCGGCATTGGAATACTCATGTCTATTCCCCTAATAACCTCCATCCTTTTTGCTGAATGGAGTGTATCCCTTGATTTTGGAATAGGGGGGCTACTCTCATTAGGTCTTGGAATTCTTCTTTTCTCGTTGTTCAAGTCAGAAAAGGAAATTTCCTGGATCCATGGACTAGTCGTTGCTTCAATGTCGTGGATCGCAGCCATGTTTCTTGGTGCCATTCCCTTATATCTTTCTGGCCATTTTGGTTCATATCTTGATGCCTGCTTTGATGCCATGAGCGGTTTTGCTACTACAGGGCTCGTACTTATTCAGGATGTCAATCATGCTTCAAATGGACTCAACATGTGGAGACACTTTATGATGTTTTTGGGAGGACAAGGAATAATTGTAGTTGGTTTAACATTTTTAATCAGAGGAACTGGCGGAGCCTACAAAATGTATGTTGGCGAGGCCCGTGAGGAAAGAATCCTTCCAAATGTTATCCAGACAGCTCGATTTATCTGGAAAATAAGCTTGGTTTATCTTATTATAGGTACAGCATCACTTGCCGTAATAGGTCTAATAGAAGGTATGGCACCGCTACGGGCATTGCTTCATGGCATATGGATCTTTATGGCAGCTTTTGATACAGGCGGGTTTACCCCACAATCTCAAAGCATCCTTTACTACCACAGCTTCCCTTTCGAAATAGTTACTATAGGACTTATGCTTCTTGGAACACTCAATTTTGGTCTTCACTATGCCTTGTGGAAGAGAGATTGGAAAGAGCCTTTTAGAAATATTGAAACAATAACACTTTTCTTCTCGGTTATGTTTATCTTTACCTTAACTGCAATCGGCCTTAAGCAATTTGTAACATATAGCGGAATGGCCATGTTCAGAAAAGGTTTTTATCAAATAATATCTGGTCACTCAGGAACCGGATATATGACAATAGGTGCAAGACAATTCATTAATGAGTGGGGACCAATGGCTATGGTTGGAGCAACACTTGCCATGGCAGCTGGCGGCTCGGCATGTTCAACGGCAGGAGGAATAAAAGTTTTGAGAATCGGCATATTTTTTAAGGCACTTTTCCAAGATGTAAAAAAGATACTTTCTCCTGGCACAGCACTTATCACAGAAAAATTTCATCATCTTAAGGATATTGTTCTTGAGGAAAAATTTGTTAGAAGTGCCCTCCTTATCATTTTAACTTATATCTTGACGTATACATTGGGAACGGTTGTGGGCATGTTTTATGGCTTTCCCTTATATCAGGCGGTATTTGAATCGGTTTCCGCTGCGGCCAATGTTGGGCTCTCCTGTGGTATAACCTCTCCGACAATGCCCACCCCCCTTAAAATAACTTATATAATAGAAATGTGGCTTGGCAGACTTGAATTTATGTCGATTTTTGCTCTGATTGGCTTTATAATAGCTTACTTTAGAGGTAAATAATTATGCACAAAAAGCTTGTTTTATCCACAATTTTATTTTTTATTTTGTTCTTTGCAGCACAGACGAACTCAGGAGCGATGTCGATAAACAATCTTATTGAAAATGCCAAAAGTTATGATGGCAAAAATGTGGAGATAAAAGGTGAAGCAATTGGCGATACAATGATAAGGGGTAAATATGGCTGGATTAACATATGGGACGGTACAGGCGCAATCGGGGTTTGGACAAAAAAAGAGGACTTAGAAAAAATACAATTTAAAGGTAATTATAAAAATCGCGGTGACACAATAAAAGTAATTGGCACCTTTGGGAGATCCTGCAGTGAACACGGCGGGGATACAGATATACATGCAAAAGAAATATTTATAGTAAATATTGGGCACAAAATAGAACATCCAATTGACTTAAGAAAAGTAATGTGGTGCGCTGTGTTATTTATTGTAGTTCTGGGACTTATCCTCTTTAATTATTCTCTTTCCAAGATAGCTGAGAAAAGGTGATGCCAAAACTAATCTGGCACATTCTTAAGCTCCAAGAAGCTCCTTGACTCTTAAGACAAGTCTATCAAGATCAAGCGGCTTTGTAAAATAATCATCTGCTCCTTTTTCCAGACCAAACGAAATATCAACCTCTCGAACCTTAGCAGATATAATAACAATAGGAAGAATTTTAAATTCTGAGCTTGATTTCAATTCATCCAGAACTGAATAGCCATCCTTTGTTGGAAGCATAATATCGAGAAGAATCAGATCGGGTTTTCCATCTTTTATTTTTTCTATTGCCTCATCCCCATCGTAAGCGGAAAGAGTTTTAAAACCTGCATTCTCAAGTGTAAGCTTAAGAAGCTCCACTATAGGAGGATCATCATCAACAATAAGAATCTTTTTATCCACAAAAACTACTCCTCTAGAGTTAAAACAGTCCTATCTGATTTTCTTCCAATGTTTTTTGCAACCTCACCGTTTTTGCTTTTTTATCTTTTATTTTCTTTTGTGTGGTTGGTCTTTCCTTTTTTCCTAAATTATTCTCAACCATTTCAAGAGTATTATACACCTCTTTTGCTCTTTCTACTACTTCTTTAGGAAGCCCAGCAAGCTTTGCCACCTGTATGCCGTATGATCTGTCAGCAGGGCCAGGAACAACCCTGTAGAGAAATGTTATGTGATCACCTTCCTCCTTAACTTGAACATTTAAGTTCTTCATCCCCTTATGTTTTATTGCAAGTTCCGTTATTTCATGGTAGTGGGTAGCAAAGAGCGTTCTCGATTTGATATTTAAATGAATGTATTCAGCAACAGCAGCAGCTATGGACATGCCGTCAAATGTTGATGTTCCTCTTCCTATTTCATCAAGGATTATGAGACTCTTATCTGTAGCACTGTTCAAGATATTTGCTGTTTCTGTCATCTCGAGCATGAAGGTTGACTGTCCTCTAAATATATCATCCATGGCTCCAATTCTAGTAAATATGCGGTCAACAATGCCAATTTTAGCTTTTGTTGCAGGGACAAAAGAACCAATTTGGGCTAAAAGTATAATCAGAGCTATCTGCCGCATATAGGTTGATTTTCCCGCCATATTAGGCCCTGTAATAAGAAGAAACCTCTCCTCCCTTTCATCCATTTTAGCATCATTAGCAACAAAATAATGTTCACCTATTATTTTTTCTACAACCGGATGTTTACTACCTTCGATAAGAACATTACTGCTTTCTTCAACAATCGGTCTTACATACCCCTCTAAAGCAGAAACTTCGGCCAGGGACCTAAAAACATCTAGTGCGGCAATGACAGAGGCGAGCTTTTGAAGCTCCCGGGTATACGACGCAACTATCTTTCTTACATCACAAAATATGCTGTATTCGAGCTCCTTTAGCCTTTCATCAGCATTAAGTATCAATGATTCCTTCTCTTTAAGCTCAGGTGTTATAAACCTTTCGGCAGCTACTAAAGTTTGCTTTCGAATGTAGTTTTCTGGAACGAGTTGGAAATTGGACTTTGTCACCTCTATATAATAACCAAAAACTTTGGTGAATCCGACCTTTAATGATTTTATTCCAGTCCTCCTCCTCTCTTCATCCTCGAGACGGGCTATCCATTCCTTTCCAGATTTAACCATTGCTTTAAGCTCATCAAGCTCGCTCCGAAAGCCCTTCTTGATAAGTCCTCCGTCTCTTAAACCAAACGGTGGATCAGGCATGATAGCTCCCTCAATTAAATCGATAACTTCTTTAAAGTTGTAAAGCTCGTTAACTTTTTGCAAAATAAAAGATTTCGAAGATTTTATCTTTTCCTTGACCTGTGGAAGTATCCTAAGCGATTCCTTTAGAGAGGCAAGATCTCTTGCATTGGCAATACAAGATGCAATTCTTCCGGTTAATCTCTCAATATCGGAAATCCTCCCTAAAAGATCTCCAAGCTCTATCCTCAAATCTGTATTCCTATAAAGCTCTTCAACAGCATCAAGTCTTAAATTAATTTGATCGATATCCACTAGTGGCTCAAGCACCCATTTACGGAGAAGCCTATTCCCCATCGAAGTCTTGGTTTTATCGAGTACCCAGAGGAGACTTCCTCGAAAAGACCTATCACGGACTGTCTCCGTAATCTCAAGATTGCGCCTAGTTGTACTGTCAAGAAACATGAATTCGCCTAAATGGTATGGCTTTATATTGTTGACATGGGGAAGAGAAGTTTTCTGGTTATCCTTTAAATAATCGATAATTGCCTGAGCTGCACCAAGTGATAGAGGCATTGTATCAAGACCAAAACTCTCTATTGACTTAACACCAAAATGGCTCTTAAGTTTATCTTCGGCAATTTCAAAGTCATATATATCCTTGTAGCTACTTAAAGAAACTCTTTTAAGTTTTAAAAAATCAGTTATATCCGAATCGTCTTCTGATATAATATCTGACACAAGGCATTCCGAAGGATTTATTCTGTCTATCTCCTCAAGAAGTTTCTCCTTTGCTTTTTCTCCAACAACCTGGGTTGCCCTGAAGTCTCCGGTTGAGGCATCGATATAAGCAAGACCATATCCCCCCTTTCCCTTGGTTACTGCCATGAGGTAGTTACTCTTCTTCTCCGGCAGCATTGATGCCTCGATGACAGTGCCCGGAGTTACAACCTTTATAACTTCACGTTTCACAGGTCCCTTGCTACTTTTAGACTTAGGATCTTCTACCTGCTCACAAATTGCCACTTTATACCCCTTATCGATTAACCTGCTAATATAGGCATCTGCAGCATGGAAAGGCACTCCACACATGGGCATTCTATTCTCGTTTTGTCCCCTTCCAGTAAGCACTATCTCAAGCTCCTTTGACGCTAAAATTGCATCTTCATTGAACATTTCATAGAAGTCACCTAGACGGAAGAATAGTATTGCATCTTTGTGCCGGGATTTTATTTCTTGATATTGTCTTACCATAGGGGTTCTATCTGTCATATTTAGCAACCATGCTAATGAATGTCGAGGGTTACTGCTTTCTTATCTGAACCTTAAATTTCTCTTCCAAAGCCAAAGATATCTTTCCATGGATTACATTGACCTCATCGTCAGTAAGGGTTTTGTTCGAATCCCTGTAGTCTATCCTGTAAGCCATGCTCACAAAACCCTGTGGCACCTGTTTTCCTTTATACATATCAAAGAGAACCACATTCTCTACAATGCTTCCACCGGTCTCCTTTATCAGATTAACTATTGAAGCATGTGACACAGAAGCAGGAACAAACATAGCAATGTCTCTGCTGACTTTCGGAAATTTTGGTAGCGGTTTAAATCTTTTTGTGGCTGGTTTGAGTTTAAATATTTCTTCTAAATCAAGCTCAAATAACACCACACCTTGAGAAAGATCGTAATTTGATGAGATGTCAAGATCAAGCTCTCCGATAAAACCAATGGATTTATCCTGAATTTTAATCTCTGCTGATATCAAAGGATGAAGAGCAAAGTGTTTTTTAGAAACAAGTTCAAAAGAAGTGTAACCAAGTTCTTTTATAAGCGCCTCAAGCAGTCCTTTTAAATAAAAGAAGTCAATCGTACCGACCCCTGGGATGCTTCCCATTGCCGCTAAAGAAAGAATTTCTCTTTCTTCAGGAAGTCCTTTTGTCTTTTTAAGGAATACCTTACCGATTTCAAATACTGCGGCATCACTTACCATTCTGTTTCGATTGTGACTTAAAACCTTAAGAAGGCTTGGAAAGAGATACGTTCTCAAAGCAGAAATATCTTCGTTCAAAGGATTAGTAATGCGTATCATATCCCTTCTTGAATCATGAGAAGGAACTTTAACGAGAGCAAGTTCCTTTGGATTGACAAGGCTAAAGGCCTGAGCTTCAAAAACACCGAAACCAAAGAGAACCTGTCTCAAAATAGCTTTTATTTCATCCTTTTTCTCCTCAAGTGTCGCCTCTCTAGAAACTTTGGGCATTGTCTTACCAATTTTGTCATAGCCATATATTCTTGCAACTTCCTCGATCAGATCTATTTCTCTTTCGACATCACCGGCTCTGAAAAGAGGAATATAAACACTCAGGGCATCTTTTCCTTTTTTTACCTTAAAGCCGAGATAGTTTAAGATTGAAAACACATCATCTCCTTTTATTTTTGTTCCAAGAATTTCCTCAATTCTTTCTAATCTTAATTTAACAATTTTGGGCTTTCGAGTTTTACTTTTCACATCAAATACTTTCTTTAAGATCTTCCCACCTGCAAGTTTTGTAATAAGTGAGGCACAGCGATCAGAAGCAAGCCTTACTCCTTCCCAATCTACTCCTTTCTCAAACCTGATTGACGATTCTGATCTCATCTTTAATGCTTTGGACATCTCATTTATCGACGATGGCTTAAAATACGCTGATTCAAGAAGTATCGATGTTGTCTTATCTCCTACTTCAGTATCCATTCCACCCATAACCCCTGCCACAGCAACTGGTTTTTTCATGTCAGCAATAATTAGCATATTTTTAGTTAAGTGTCTTATCTCGCCATCAATAGTTTTTATTTTTTCCCCGGCCTTTGCTCTCCGCACAATAATCTTTTTCCCTTCAATCAAATCAAGATCAAATGCATGGAGGGGTTGTCCCAGTTCCAAAAGAACATAATTAGTAGCATCGACAATGTTATTTATTGGTCTCAGGCCGCAGGCAATGAGTCTTGCTTTTAACCACTCTGGGGACTCAGCTACCTTAATCCCTTCAATTATCCTTGCTGTGTATCGTGGACAAAGATCTTCATCCTTCACCTGCACCTTCACCTGCACCTTTTTTACATCGCTTTCCTTAATTTTGAGTTTGTTAATTTTTAGCTTCTTCTTAAGGATTGTTGACACTTCTCTTGCAATTCCTACAATACTTTGAAGGTCTCCTCTATTAGGCAGGACATCAACATCAAGTATTACGCCTTTTACCCCAAGAACATTTTTAATATCCTGGCCAACGGGCGCATCCTTATCAAGAATCATAACTTCATGAATTTCCGAAAGTCCGAGGTGTGCAGTCGAGCAAAGCATGCCAAAAGATTCAATGCCGTGAAGTTCTCTTTTTTCGACCTTAATATCTTGTGCTAGTTTTGCTCCTTCTTTAGCTATTGGTACTTTATCTCCGATTTTCAAGTTCTTCACATTAGTAATTACCTGGATTATCTTGGTTCCAATATCTACCTGAAGCACAAAAAGATCTGGAGCTTTATGATGCGGTTCTATGGCTTTAATCTTACCAACAACAACACCAGTAATACCTTTACCATGAAACTCAATAGCAGAAACCTCAGTTCCTGCCATAGTAAGTTTATCAGCAAGATCATCAGGCGAAAGTTTTAAATCAACAAATTCTCTTAACCACTCGAATGGTACTCTCATAACTCTAACCTTTCAGCTTTTTCAGAATTGTTTTAAAAATCTCATGTCATTGTCAAAGAAAAATCTTATATCATCAATGCCGAATTTAAGCATAGCAATGCGCTCTATTCCTAAGCCAAAGGCAAATCCAGAGTAAACTTCCGGATTATACCCAACATATTCAAAAACTTTAGGGTCAACCATACCTGCTCCAAGTATCTCAAGCCACCCTGTTCCAGAGCAAATCCTGCACCCAAGGCCCCCGCATAGAATACATTCAACATCAACCTCAGCCGATGGCTCAGTAAAAGGAAAGAAGCTTGGTCTGAATCTTACTTTACGGGAGCTGCCAAAAAGCTGTCTTAAGAAAGTAATGAGTGTTCCCTTTAGATCAGCAAAGGTTACGCCTCTGTCAACAAGAAGTCCTTCAAGCTGGTGAAACACAGGAGAATGAGTAATATCAGCATCACGTCTGTAAACTCTTCCTGGTACGATTATAGCAACCGGCGGTTTCTTTTTTTCCATAACCCTAATCTGTACCGGAGAGGTGTGGGTGCGAAGTACTACCTTATCTTCAATATAAAGCGTGCTCCACATATCACGGGCAGGGTGATGTTCGGGTATATTCAGGGCCTCAAAATTATAATAATCTGTTTCAACATCAGGACCCAAAGCAATAGAATAGCCAAGCCGGAGGAATATATTTTTAACATCCTCCATGACCTGAGTTATAGGATGTGGCCTGCCTCTAGGGATGCCTTTCCCTGGAAGAGTTAAATCTGGGGCTAAAAGTTTTAATCTTTTTTCTTTTTCAAGATTTTCAATGTCTTTAAGCTTTGTCTTGATCAAACCTTCGAGTTCATCCTTAAGTTTATTTAAAAAGAGACCCGTTTCCTTCCTTTGAGGTGCTGGAAGATCCTTTAGACCTTTGAGCATATTGGTGATTTCGCCTTTTCTCCCAAGAAACTTAACTCTTACATCTTCTATTTCCCTTAAAGTTTGGGCACTATCAAGCATTGATTTTGATTCAATTTCTAACTTTCTTAGGTTCTCTTCCATTTAGTTGGTTCCTTTCAATGACTGTCTTAATGCCTCATAAAGCATTACTGCAGCCGATACACCTACATTCAAAGATTCAGCTTTGCCAGGCATGGGGATAAGTAAACTTCTGTCTGAGAGCTTGATAATGCTTTCCGGAAGTCCTTGTGCCTCATTTCCAAAAAGAAACGCTTGAGGTCGACTGTAAGTAACATCAAAGCAACTTTCCTTGGCATCTGGCACTGTTGCGGAAATTTCGAAGCCGTTTCCCTTTAAAATTTTGATTGTCCCTTCTGCATCATCCACTTTTACTATAGGAAGGTGAAATATAGAGCCCATACTTCCTCTCAAGACCTTGGAATTATATAGATCGACGCTTCCCCGAGAAACAATAACACCCGCTACTCCTATTGCATCTGCTGTTCGAATTATTGTGCCAAGGTTTCCCGGGTCCTGAATTTCAATGACAAAAATGACAAACCTTTTTCCTGATTTAAATATATCATCAAGGGTAAATTTCTCTTCTTGGATAACCCCTATTATTCCCTGAGGAGATTCAACCTCCGAAAGTCTATTAAATATTCGCTCCGAAACCTCAAAATTTTTTACATCTGCTTTTTTTAAGTTATCCAGCAATCTACTTCCTTCTTTACTCTGAACCAAGCGCTTCGAACACAATATATACTCAATACTAAATT
>Ga0209636_10008796_pt1 | contig 10286 bp, 10 predicted proteins | sample DeeMarSWOR152_54_FD_187464 | JGI IMG/M metagenome (GOLD analysis project Ga0209636, IMG submission 187464) | Marine sediment microbial communities from White Oak River estuary, North Carolina - WOR-1-52-54 (SPAdes) (version 2) | ecosystem: Environmental > Aquatic > Marine > Intertidal zone >... | reverse complement strand
CAACGATTGCGCTGGCTTCCGGACCTCCACTATACTTACCGCATCTTTCACAGAAACAACGCAAAACTGCGTGGTATAATGCCGTACGACTTGCTCAAGAGGTTGATACCTTGATTCTCGACCATCATCTGATGCGCTCTAAGGGCGGGGCTCGCTGGCTGGATAAGTTATCGTCCATTACTGAGCATAGGGTTGGGTGTGCTGCCGATTTTATGGGACGCCATCGAACTTTACTCGAGGCGTGGCGACAGCGTTTGTATGCGGAGATGTCGGTGCCTGAAGGATGGCACGAAGCTTACGCTCGCGGCGAGGTCGACACCAAACCCTACCGGGATTGGCTATATCGAGTAGAAGATTGGTGAATACAAAGGTACGGTAATACTACATACAGCTAATATGGGCTTTGGGGTTTATACTACTTCTGGGAGATTGATTACGGTGAAGGTACAGCACATAATTAATAACAAAATCCGTACTTCATTTGGATTTTAATGAGAAAGAGTGTAGGAGGAAAAAAGAGCATGCATAAAAAGCTTTATATATCAAAAATATGGATGTGTTTGGTAACTTCAAATGGAAGAAAAGATAATCCAGCTTGCTGCATTGCTGCATGATATTGGGATGCTTCGGAGGGTAAAGGGAAATGGCGAAGACCATGTGAAATTAAGTGTTGATTTCATCAACGAGATGAAGATGGATAAAAGGATAAATGAAATTGTTTTCCATCATCACGATTCTTTATCAGAATTAGATTCCTTTGGGAAAATACTCAAAAAATCAGATAAAGACTCTGGTGAAGAAGAAAAAGGGACTAAAGAGAAACATTTAGTTTCTATATTCTCTAAAATCAGGATAAATGAGGGAAATAAACCTACGGAATACTATTTACCATTAAAGATGCTTGATTCAAAGGATTTTGATGAGCCAAGCTTGGAGAAAGGGGAATATGAGGAGCATATTTGGGATAAATTTGTGGAAGAGGCTAATATATTGATGAAAGGGGGTAAGATTGATGATTTTACTTCGCTCCTCTCGCTCCTCAAAAAATACACCACCTTCGCACCATCTGCGGCTGGAGTGGATGTATCGCTCTATGAGCATCTAAGAATGACCACGGCACTGGCTACATCTCTTTACCACTTCTCAAAGGAGAAAGAGGTCAGCTTCAAAGATGAGGAAAAATGTTACATGTTGATCTACGGCGACATATCAGGGATACAGAGATTCATATACCGAATTTCCTCACCGCAGGAGGCACAGAAGGGGATGAGCAAGAGGTTAAGAGGAAGGTCCCTCTACCTGAACTTGATAAACGATGCAATAGCAACGAGGATTGTACACGATTTAAATCTCACTGAGGCAAACATAGTATATTGCGGTGGAGGGCATTTTCTTATAATAGCTCCAAACACCGACAACGCACGGGAAAAACTGGCTAAAATTGGCAAAGAAGTGAATGAACATTTTTTAGATCAATACAATGCGGAGCTTTATCTGGCACTCTCTACAAAATCGTGTTCTGGAGCAGCTTTAAGGAATTTTGGGTTTCTGCGGGAGAATATTGAATTTGAAAATACGAAAAGGAAGCGACAAAAGTTCAATGCCAATTTAGATAAAATATTTGAAGATGAAAAGAAGGCGCCGAAGAACCTCTGTCCGGTATGCGGAAATGAAAAAGAGGAAAAAGAGAATTTATGTTCGATATGCAAAAGCCATGAAGAATTGGGGTGGAAGGTTGCAAATGCAGCATATCTTTTTAAGGCGATTTCCGAAGATGCAGAGGGATTCGATGTTCGTGAGTTTAACGTAGGCTACCGATTCTTGAGGACCGACGAGGTAATGAATGTAGCATTAGAACTTGGTGGCACAATCGAAAAATCTGAGAATACCGTGGTATTAAGGCTAAATGACAGAGATTTTTTAGATAAAGCACTTTTGAAGACGTGCAAAGACCTGAATGTATCCTTTGGATTTTCCTTTATTGCCAACATCGTTCCAAGGTGCTCAGAGGGGATACTTTATTTTGAGCATCTGGCAAAGATAAGTAAGGGCTCAGATAAGATAGGCGTCCTCAAAATGGACGTTGACGATCTCGGGGAGATATTCGCCAAAGGGCTGGGAGAAGAGGCGAACATATCTCGTGTAGCAACATTGAGTTCTTTCTTGGATATATTTTTCCTTGGATATATAAACAGCATTGCCGAGCAGCATTATGTATTCGAAGTTTGTGATGAGTGTAAAGAGAAGGTTGAAGAAAAAAAGAGGACAAAATTGACATTCGAAAAAGATGAGAAGGAGGTTCATGTTGAGGTTTGCAGGGAAGGAGAGCTGTGTAGCAATTGCGAAAAGATTCCAACTATATACATCACATATTCCGGTGGAGACGATATTTTCATCGTGGGTCCCTATGACGACATCGTTGAGTTCGCAAAGGACTTATATCAAGAATTTAAGCGCTGGGCATGCAGAAATGATGATATAAACATATCAGCGGGAATATTCATTGCAGGATATAAATTCCCGATAGGTGAAGCGGCACAGCATGCAGATAGAGAACTGAAAAAATCGAAGGACCGTGAGGAGAACATAAAACTATCCAGCAGACTTACACCTGCTGATCATGGCAAGGGCAGGATGACGCTCTTCAACGAAACGGCGAGATGGGATACTTTTGAGCCTATCAAAGGATTTAACGAACTCCTTGATTTTGCAATGGATCTTGAGAGACTTGTTGAGGGTGGTGCAATTTCTAAATCCTTTGTTTATTCGCTGTTATACCTCTGGCACGATACATTTGGTGATGAAAGAGAATTGAATAACAAAATAAAACTCGAAAGGAAGAGATATGTGCCATATTTCAGATATAAGTTGGCGAGGAGCATGAAAGAAGATATACGAGATGATAGATTGTATAGAATAAGAAATGATTTGGAGAAAAAAGGTGTGAAATACATGCCCTGGATAAAGATACCAGTCTCGTGGGTTAGTCTTAGGACGAGGTGGTAGGTGGTAATATGAGAAGAAGGATAGATACAGAAGTGGAGAGCATCCTGAAGGAGATAGAGGAACTCAGGATGCTAAAGGATTTGAAGGAGAAGAAAATTGCAGATGAGGAGGGATATGCGGATAAGATAGCGCGTAGACTCAGAGGGATGAAGACAACACAACTTCGAAAGTTCTTTGACTCTATCAGAAAAATCAAAGAGGAACTAAAGGATGGTGGCTGGGAAGATGTGGAGGCAGAGTTTTACCTATTAAAACCAAAGATAGCGCATGCGAGGGGTAGAAATCTGATACCAGAGGAGTTCAACGAGCTCATGAAGGTATGCATGAGGAAAGTGGACATTGGGGAAGGCAGGGATAAAAAGGAGAGCTTTGAGAAGATGGTGGATTTCCTTGAGGCAGTAGTGGCATATCATAGATATTATAATCCAAGGGGGTGATAAAATGCAGTTTGAAAAGAATCTGATAATTTTTGGTGAAATAAAATGCGAAACCGGCTTACATATCGGAGGAGCTGCGGAATCGATAGAGATAGGTGGGGTGGATAACATTGTAATTAGAGATGCAAAATCAAACCTCCCATTTATCCCCGGATCATCGTTGAAGGGAAAGATGCGAACGCTAATCGAGTTAAGCGACCCGGATGCAAGCAAGAACATCGTTGAAAATAAAGGAGAACACTGCAAATGCGGTAGATGTGTTCCTTGCAAGATTTTTGGCGTATCAGCAGGTGAGGAGATGGAAGAAGGTATGCAAAAGGGTCCAACGAGGCTTATTGTGAGGGATGCCTTTCCCACGGAGGGGACAGAAAAAATGTGGAAAGAAGCAAAGGATGTAGTTGATGGCGCGGAGGTAAAATGGGAGAATACGATAAATAGGATCACATCTGCGGCAAATCCAAGGCAAATGGAGAGAGTTCCCAAGGGTTCAGTGTTCCAGTTCGAAATGATATTTTCAATCTATGATGAAGAGGACTACGAGAACTTCAAGGCAGTATTTCAGGCGATGAAAAGCCTTGAGGATAACTATCTCGGCGGAAGCGGCACAAGGGGGTACGGGAGAATAAAATTCGATAATATATCTATTGTGAAAAGGTCTGCGGGATATTATAAAGGGAAAGAATCAGAAGAAGAGATAGTGCAAGGAGCAACGATAGAGCAGATTCTAAGCAATGAAGAGATATCAAAAAGAATGAGAGAATGATAATCTACCTAAAACCAAAATCAGCATTTCCAGAACTCCATTCAGATACAATATTTGGTGCAATATGCAGGGTGGTCAGCGAACTCTACGATGATGAAAAATTACGGTCAATAATCGAGTTTGAAGAAAAACCACCTTTCGTTGTTTCTTCTGCATTTCCTTTTGTGTATGCTAACAAAGAAAAGATTCACTTTTTTCCTAAACCAATAGTGGAGCCAAAAGAGAAAGAATCTTTCAGAATCGACGATGTGAAGGCTTGGTGGAGCGTGAAATATATTGATCAAACGACATTTGAGTCATGGCGGTCTGGAGAAATAGACGCGGAGAAAATATTACAGGGATTTAATCAGTATAATTTAAGAGGTGGGTTCCTCTATGATAAGGATTACACGGTACCTGCAACTGGTTTTTGGATTAAAGAGTTAAGTACTCCAAGAAACGTGATAAACAGAGTTACACAAGCCTCTGACAATCTTTTTTACTCCAGTGGATACTACTATCACAATACTGGCTTATTTTTCCTGGTAAGGTTCTTTGATCCAGGATATAAGGAAATCGTGAAAGAAGCAATGAGATTTTTAAGGGATAGAGGGTTTGGAGGTGATGTGTCAGCAGGAAGAGGGCAATTCGATTTTGAGTGTCAAGATATAGATATCCTAAAGGAAATTAAAGGGGAACGGTTTATCACCCTGTCAAGATACATCCCCAACGAAGATGAGATTATATCTCCAGATAATTGCTGGTATGAGATAGGAACAAAACGAGGCAGAACCCCAAGCGGTAGAAGAAAAAAGCAGATAAGGTTTTTTATCGAGGGCTCGACATTTCCAAAACTAAATAAAGATCATTATGGTAGAATTGTTACGGTGGAAGAGAATGCCGTTGAATGTGGGCTCGCTTATGACGTTGGGATGAGGAAATGGGAGAGATAAAGATTTTATTTGAAATAGAAGATATTGATATAACTACTGAAAACAAAGTTAGTTATCTAATGGAAGCCAAAGAGTATGATGTTGTGGATTTTCTAAGCTTAGCTTGGGAGTATAACATTTTACCTGCGGAAAAATCAAAACAATGGGAAGGAGACCTCCAAATAAGCTCAGAGAAGACTGAAGAGGAACGTCAAAAGATCCGTGAACAGGAACGTCAACAACGTCAACAGCTCATCAATTATTATACTGTTCATTTTCAAGAGCTTGTTGATTTGTTTAAAGAAAATCCTCAAGCATTAAAAGGTGATAGGTTTCCTTGTCAGGTGTTATATCCTGTTTTAACAAACACCACCGGTTTTCCTTTGAAAAGCCTTGAAGAAAAAGATTTTATGAGAGCAATAGAGGGGATAATTTTTGAAAATTTTTGTATGGGTGGGATACGTGAATTTGGGCGTGAGATACCTAGCCCTAGCCCTAATAGGGAGAAGTATTATGTTGAACTCATAGTGACAGAAGATGAGAAGGAAGAAAACAAGGATATCTGCAAGAAAAAATCAGAAGTCTTACTATTGAAGGAATTTCGGGCACAGACAGATTATGGGAAGGTTGTATCATTCCCAATAGAGTATCAACTCTTAGATATGTTTTCTAAAACCAGCGATTTCGTTATTATAACAAGCGTATTAGACAAAGCTTTTGGTTATTTCTTTTCTTCCGATTTAAGCAATAGTATAGAAAAATACTTGCTAACGGGAGAGTATAGTTCGCTCCCACAGATGGATATTTCGGATTACGTAAAAGAGCTTGGGTATATCATTCGTTCTCCTATATTTTCTAATATTTGTGAACTTGATAAAATCGATATAATCCGTGAGTGGTTAGAAAACGTAAAGAAAGGCATATATAGCAAATCTATGTCTGGGGCGGTGGAGCATATTTTGAGAGAAATAGCAGAATCATTATCAATCCACGAACGCGGAGACATGTTGTATCGGTTATTACGCAAATTAGCAGGAGAAAAAGAAAACAAAAATAGGAGATTACTTCCTAGTACAGAGGCTTTAATTAAGGCTTTGGACAGAAATCCCAGAACTCATTGGAGTGCAAAGAGATTAAAACATGATGAAAAATACTTTACTATGTTGGACATAAAAGCGATCAGGGATGTCTATTATGATTATTGTTTATTTGAGTCCTTGGACATATGTTTAAAGGAAATAGCAGGAGAAAATAAGAGATATTCCGAAGATTTATGGAACGAATACTATGATGATATACTAAAGGGAGGAAACCAGATTAAATACGACTTTAAAGAAAATGCCATATTTTTAACTCTTGGCAAGCATACTTTTGATGTGGATCTACTTAACAAAACGGTCAAGGAGGTTTTAGCATGAGTTTAAAACTATCTACACTTACTCCTCTTCACATAGGGAATGGGGAGAAATACACAAGTGCAGAGTTCGTTGTCCGAGGTGATAAAATCATTAGAATAGACACGAACAAGATATTCACTCTATTGGACGAAAAAAATCAGGAGAAGTTTATACAGGAATTGGAAGACCCACACTTTCAAATAGAGAATTTCATTAAAGGCATTCCATTATCCGAGATAAAAATATACTCGGCGAGATTAAAGGGCGGGATACCAACAGAAATTCAAGAACAGATTAAAACCGGTGGAAGCGCATATATTCCAGGGTCATCTATCAAAGGAACTATGAGAACAGCTATCCTGTATAATCAGATAAACGATAAGAACATGGGGGAGCTGAGCAAGATATTTGATATGAAATACTGGCAAAGGGAGAGAGAGATTCAAATGTTTGTGGATGAATTCTTATCAGGTGCAGGAATTCCCACTTATTCCAGTCTTTTGAAGTTTTTACAGGTTGCTGACTCAGAACCAGCATCTAATCTTTGCGTTTATACTGTCAAACCGTTAGAAGGTGAGCGAAGTGGATGGGGATGGTTCAAACGTGGAGGAAATGAAGTTGTAACACACCACGAAATGATAAGTGCGGGGGAAGAACTTGAATGTGCACTGAGGACAAATTATGACGCTAACATATATAGGGATCTAAAGCTCAGCGAAAAAGAGAGATATATTGATGTGAGAGAGTTAAAAAGATGTACTTACGAGTTTTCACGAGATTTAATCGAACATGAGATAGAATTTGCAGGGAGATATCACATTGGTTTCTTAAGTGAATTTTATTCAGATTTGAGGCAAAAAAACAAAGAAGATGCACCCGTAATGAAATTGGGACAAGGTTCAGGATTCATGGCAACAACGATAGGTTTGAAGTTAAAGAAAAGACCGGAACTATTAGAAAAAGTAAAAAGGAGTTTGCGGGGGAAGACATATCCATACGAGTTTCCCAAGACGCGAAAGATTATAGTAGAAGAGGAAGTACCTCTTGGTTGGGTTAAATTGCGTTTCGTGGAGTGAAATGAAACGAATGAAATGGAACTAATAAAGACTTTATATCTCATCCTAAAAACGTCAAAACCGGTAGAAGAAGAAGCCTCGAAACTAAGAGGCTATTTAGCAAACCGATTCAAAGAGTATCCTATTTTGCATCAGCACATTAAAGAAGCCGGCTATTTATATAATTATCCAAGGGTGCAATACAAAATAATAGATGGGACGGCTGTTATATTAGGCATAGAAGAAGGAGCAGATATTCTGAAGAAAATTTCTGACGAACTAACCGAATTAAGGTTAGGGAAAAGCGCTTATAAGGTGGAAAGCATACAGATGACGCAGATGAATGCAGAGTTCGGGCTATGCAGGGAAAACCACCACTATAAATTTATAACGCCTTGGCTCGCATTGAATCCCGCTAATTATGAAAGATATAAAGAGATGAATGATTGGAAAGAGAAGAAGGAGTTTCTGAATGGAATCCTCGTGGGTAATATTCTTTCGATGTGCAAGAGCGTGGATTATGTAGTAACGAGTAAGCTTTATGTTCATTCCCGGTTAGACGATGAGAAAGTGGAATATAAAGCTATCCCACTGATAGGTTTCACGGGCGAGTTCAGAGTGAATTTCCGGATACCTGATTTCTTCGGTCTGGGAAAAGGGGTATCGCAAGGGTTTGGTGTTGTAAAAGCGTTTTGAATGGGATATCGAAAAATATAAAGAGGGTGAGAACATACCTAAAATGGGAACGGGGAAAGAGATTTAATCCAAAACAAGTTTCTTTGGTAAAGTGAAACTGCACCAAAACTAATTACGCTGTTTTTACGAAGCCAAAAAGTGGAGTTCAAAGACGTACCAACAATAGGATTTACTGGCAAGTTCAGGGTGAATTTAAGGATACGGGAAAAAATAAGTAGTTATGTTGTTAATATTCATATTATGACAAAGGAAATAGAGGTAATTTATGAGCACGGGGTGTTTAAACCACAGGAAACGGTAGATTATCCCGAGAGCGTAAAAATGAGGATAAGAATAGATAATGGGTACCAACGATGTGAACGGCATATATATAGAAAAAGAGGTGTGTAAGTAGTATGGAATTAATTATTTCCGGTAACCCGCGTTTAGAAACAATTCGAGGTGTTATTTATTTTGCACATTTACGCTACAATCAAAAGATAGAAAAGGTTTATTTTGTTGATTCTGAAGGATCCCTCTCTGATCGGGATGGCAATTCTCTAGAAGGCAAAAGAAACGAAATAGTGAGAAAATATATTAAAGAAGATGTAAAGATAGAATCACGACTCATTAAAAAAGAAGATATACATCAAGAAATACCGAGATTACTAAGTGAGCAACTCAGGATTTATGATAAAGATCAAATAATCGTAGATTTAACTAATGGCACGAAATATATTTCTAGCATTCTATATGCCTCAGCAAGCCTTTCTAAAATCGGAAACCTATTCTTTTTGTTTGTTCCAAAGGAAAAACAAAATGAATTACCTGAAGATCTAAATGAAGATGACTATATAATTGATGTGATCTCTCCCCTTGAAGGTTTTGAATCAATAGGAAAACACGCCTATTTTGAAATCATCTACTATAAAGATAGAGCTGAAGTGGCTATTAGCTCATTTAGAAATGTTCATTTTCGAGAAAGTTTTTTGAAAAATAACTTTGAACTCGGGATAAATTCTGCAATTGATAACTATTTTTTAGGGAAATATCCAGAAACAATAGGGACTTTAGGGCAAATAATTGAATCAGTTTCTTTAGAAATCTGCCCTAAAATCGAACAACTCGCTAAGGGGAAAATAACCGCAAAATCCCCTAAAGATTTTAATGACTCTATATCATGGTTACGCTTACATTTTTGTGACCCAATCAGAGGAAAAAGAAATAAAAAGCTTGCTGATTACGAAGAAAAATTAAAGTTACTTCAAAATATAGATAAAATAATTGATTTTGTTAGGGTTTATAGAAATTTAAGTTCTCATCCATATCCTTTTCTTAGAGGACAAGAGGAAGCGAGAATGATTTTAAATACCACTTTCTATTTATTTACTTTAATAAGAGATTCTGGAGTTTTAAAATGATGTATATCGCTTTGGATGGTGACGATGTAGGGAGACACATCGAAAAATATCTCATTGAGAATAAAGAACGGGATGTTGCAGAACTGAGTGAACAAATAACAAAAACTGTTCAGGAAATTACGGTTTATTTACAGAGAATTGGTTTTGAAATAATTTTTTCGGCAGGTGATAGCATCCTATGCAAAGGTAAATCAATAGACATTCGGAAATTATCCTATTATTTGGCCTCAAAAAATAAAATTTGTACCTTTTCGGTAGGAATTGGTAATACGTTAGAAAAGACCTATGTTGCTCTCAAATATGCTAAATCAGACGGTAAGAATACCATTGTGAACTACAATGAAAACAATCAACTATTGTCGCAACAAATTAATTTTGAAATGTTTAAATAGATGTGTGGTAGAAATAAGACTAAAAGACGGGAGATGGAGCATCTAAAAGACGTTATAAGAAAGGACTATCAGAGCGCAAGACTTGAAACCAAAATTTATATACTGCTGTAACATGTTGTAAACGGATAAGTAAAATATAATTAAGACAGGCAGAAGATGAATAGTAAACAAAACTTTATCTAAGGCGAGGAGACAAGCAATGAAAATGAAAGAATGGCAGAAATAATAC
>Ga0209636_10008795_pt1 | contig 10286 bp, 7 predicted proteins | sample DeeMarSWOR152_54_FD_187464 | JGI IMG/M metagenome (GOLD analysis project Ga0209636, IMG submission 187464) | Marine sediment microbial communities from White Oak River estuary, North Carolina - WOR-1-52-54 (SPAdes) (version 2) | ecosystem: Environmental > Aquatic > Marine > Intertidal zone >... | reverse complement strand
TCAAGGTGATTACCGCATCCATGAGCGGTGACGGGTTATCCCTAATGTCCCGCATTAGAAGGAGAAGATCTGAACCATCTGTTAAGGCTTTTCTCAGTTGCTCAAAGGCTAAATGAGAATTCGAAAGCGGGTCTGGGGAATTTTGAAGCAGAATGTCTTTGAAAGTTGTTAGGGTTTGAATGAAGTTCTTGCATACAGCCGTTACTGTGTAGGCTTTTTCTGGTTTAAGAATCACCATGAATTCTTCGTTTTTCACCGCCGAATCCTTCAGGCCATCAACGTAATGCTCAGTCTTTTTCAGCAACTCAGACGGGGGGAGCTTTTCGAATATCACTCCACTGGCAACATCGCCAGCGATTTTCTGCATAATCTCTTCGAACTTTCCTATTTCTTTATCGAATTCTTCCCTGATCAAAAAATCACCAAAGCATTTGCATGAACGACTTCAAATCCATCGCATTTCTCTTTTCTTAATTAATGTAGGTTGCATAAACATTTTGGGTTTGTGTAGTCTTTAGAAGTAGAGAATCCGTTGACTCGCGTAGAGCTGACATAGAGCAAACGATCTGTAGTACATTACCATCTGTTCTATCGTTCCCAGACTTCGAGAAGATTCTGCACTGATTTAGTTTTAGGCGAGTGCTCATTAAGCCTGTAGATTCGGATTCTGCCAAATCGTTTGTGCTGGACCATTCCTTCATTTTCTAAGACCTTCAAATGTTTGTTTGTCGTTTCATAATTCACTCCAAGCCTACGAGCGATCCCTGAAATATTGAGTTCACCAACTTGCCACAGGGTTTTCAGAATCTTTATTCGAACCTTTGAAGAGAAGAAGTCCTCCATATCCATGACTTTCACGACTTCTCCTCTTCCAAGAGGACGTTTAGCTGTTTCTCTAATTCATAAGCTGGGACTCTAGGCAGAGAGACAAATGTGGATCTTCCACGTGAACCAGTCCCTGAGACTTCAGTTTCGACCATGCCAAGACTTGAAAGTGTACGTAAATACTTCCAGAGTTGCGTGTGGCTGTGCGGTTCGACTTCAAATTCTTCGCAGGCCACAGCATAAGCTTGTTCGGCCTCTGCCAAAGAAACATAAGCCTTCTCATGCTGCTTAAAGAATCTGGCTATACCCAGTAAAAGCAGTTTTTCATGCAAGCTTAGTGACGTTGCGTCACTTTTGCGAATAACAGCGTTTATGCTTGAAACAGCATTTCGGACACACTCTGGCGCAACCGTGTCCAAGTCTTCAGCGTCTGCATATTTTCCGGCTCTCCAAAGAAGTTCAATCCCGAATCTAGCGTTTCCATTTTCGGAAAAGGCGAGTTCGGCAATCAAGCTTACTGTGTCTTCTGGCACTGTCAGAGGCTTGAAAGCAAGTGAAATGCGACTCTTCAAGATGTCCATGAGCTGTAATTCAGAGTATCTCTCAAGGCGAATTATGTTAGACTGTAAAGTGCTTCTTGCACTTGCATCTAAGTGTTCTATTGCTTCTAGTTTTCGTAAGATGCATATCAACGAAATTCTCTCGGGCTTGTTCAGCCTTGTTTCTTGCAAGCGGGTCAGCTTATAAACAGCTTCAGAACCTTCCCTCTCAACTAGGCTTTCGAACTCGTCTAAAGCTAAGATTACATGTACTTTTTGCTCGTCCAGAATTTGCATTAGAATGCCCAGAAGTTCTTCAGGCGAATAGCCGCGTCTTGGAAAGTTTGGCTGAAAAACGGAAACTACATGGTACAAACCAAGGAAGAGGCTTCCACGATACTCGCGACAATTAACGTGAATGTAACGAAGGTTTATCCCACGTTTGTTTGCTTCACTAGTAATGTCTGCTCCGAAACGTTGACAAAGCGCAGTTTTGCCCGTGCCAACATCACCTGTTATTATGACTCTCTGGGTCATCTTTTCCGGGGTTCGCAATAGGAAACTGAAAAACTCCGTGAGCAAACTCAGTTCCCTGTCCCTGTGGGCAAGCCTGTAAGGAACGTAGTTTATGTCTAGTTTCGTTTCGTCCTTGAATACGCTTCGGTACGGGGACACATGCTAAACCTCAAAAGAAATTATGCGACAAGCTCTTATTCTTTTCCCTAACGCAACAGTAAAGCTTCTAAAATGTTCAACAACCCTCAACAAAATGGTGTTTGCCAAAAACAAAATGCTAATAAACATATATTGTGATTTTATTGCGAAATGATTCCAAGGTATTTCTTTCTGACAAAAGGCGCAGGCAAACATAAAGAGAGTCTACAATCTTTAGAGTTAGCCCTAAGAGACGCTGGCATACAACACGTCAACATAGTAAACGTTTCAAGCATTATACCGCCACGTTGCAAACTCGTTTCGAGAGAAAAAGGCTTGAAAATGATGAAGCCTGGCGAGATAACGTTTGCGGTTTTGGTTAAGAATTCGACCAATGAGCCGCATAGACTGATCTCAGTATCAATAGGCGCAGCGATTCCATCAAGTGAAGATGATTATGGCTATCTTTCTGAGCATCACTCTTTTGGGGAAACAGATGAGGTCTCGGGAGATTATGCTGAAGATCTAGCTGCAACGATGCTAGCCACAAACATGGGACTTAAGTTCGATCCGAAAACTGCTTGGGGTGAGAGGAAGCAGTTTTTCAGAGCTAGAGGACTAATAGAAACAACTAACGTTACGCAGTCCGCAAGGGGAGATAAAAACAGTTTGTGGACGACTGTAATCGCCGCAGCAGTCTTCGTACTGTAATATAGTATCCTAGAATATATTTATTTCAAAGCTTTATTCCAAAACAATATTAGTAATGACTGTTAACGTTAGATAGGTGAAAATCCGTTGCCAGAGGAACTTCAGCCTCCCATGATAATTGTCAACTTCAAAACATATTTGGAAGCAACAGGCAAGAGAGCTGTTGAGCTTTCGAAAAAAGCTGAAAAAGCAAGCTTTGAAACAGAAGTTTCAGTTGGTGTAGCTCCCCAATTCACAGATATAGCAGCAGTTGTAAAGGCTGTAAGCATTCCCGTCTTCGCTCAGCACGTGGATTCGATTCAGCCAGGCAGCCACACGGGGCATGTGCTTGCCGAAGCCGTAAAGGAAACTGGAGCAAAAGGAACACTGATCAATCACTCCGAAAGACAGCTCAAACTGTCTGATATTGATGCAATGATCAAGATAACCCGCGAAAAAAGCCTAGTTTCTGTCGTGTGTGCAAACAATCCCAACATAAGCGTAGCTGCAGCCTCTCTCAAACCAGACATCATAGCAATTGAGCCGCCAGAGCTTATAGGCACAGGAATTCCAGTTTCAAAGGCGAAGCCTGAAGTCATAACAGACACGATTAGGCTTGTTCGAGAAGTCAATAAGGAGGTTGTGGTACTCTGTGGGGCTGGCATAACTCGTGGAGAAGACGTTACAGCTGCCTTGAGACTTGGCACTCAAGGTGTATTGGTTGCAAGTGGTATCGTGAAGGCGAAAGACCCATATATGATTTTGCGTGAATTTGCAGAAGCAATAAGGTTTTAGGAGAACTAGTCTTTGAAGGTTGAGGCTGAATGCGCTGGATGCATAGTCAACAGAGCGGTATCACAAGTCATGGAAGCTACAACAAATCCAGCTCTACGTTTCAGGGCCATGGCTGAGCTTTTAAAGTTGTTGAGCAAAGAGTTTAAGCCCACAGCTGTACCAGCCGACTTGGGCACAAAGAGAGACCGTCTAATAAAAAGAATCACGGGCAACAACGACCCATATGAAAGAATCAAGAGGATAAGCAACGAAAAAGCCTTGAAGCTTCTGCCATACGCAAGAAAAATCGTTGAGGACGGATACACACAGCAAGATAGATTCAAGAGGGCATGTCTATGCGCCATAGTTGGTAACATAATGGAATTTGACATTCCTGGTCATAAATTCACATTTAGCAGTCTCAGAAAGCTTTTTAGAGAAGCTGGAAAAGACCTCGTAATAGATGACACAATCAAGATCTACGAACTAGCCACGAAAGCCCACACCATCCTCTACTTGACAGACAATGCTGGAGAAATCGTCTTTGACACATTACTTGTGGAGCAATTGAAAAATATGGGTCTTACAGTGATCGTTGGTGTTAAAGGCGAGCCTATAATCAACGACGCCACTTTGGAGGATGCGGAAGCCTCTGGAATGAACAAGATTGCGGACAGAATCATTACGACCGGAACAGACGCTGTTGGATTAGTCCCCAAAGAATTCTCCAAAGAATTCCGTGATTTCTATGATTCTGTTGACTTGATTTTCGCCAAGGGCATGGGCTACGCTGAATCCTTAACAGAATATACACTGAAAAGACCCCACGTTCTGTTGTTTAGGACCAAGTGTAATTGCGTCGCAAACTTTTTCGGTGTGCCTCGAGGAAAGAACGTTGCGAAGTTGATGCCGTAAACGGAATTAGCGTGTCCAAGTTTAAGAATGGGTTAGGGTTCAAGTTTTTTCCAGCGAATTTTCTTTTTTGTGAAGACTGCGGTGACCATTGCAATAGTCATGAGTAGTGGCAGAATCATGATTGACGGAAATTCTGGTATTACGTGGGTTCCTTGGATTAGCACCATGTTTGTGCTGTGGTTGTAAGTGAAGTATAGATATGTGTTGTTGCTATCTGAAAACTCTTCATAGTTGGTTATTGTTTCATTGTTTACATTTATTGTCCAGCCGTTATCTGTCCATAACAAGCCTTCTGAAATGGTTACTCTGCAGAAGCCAGCCGTACCGTCCGTGCCGGTCACATTAAACATTAGGAAAGCCCCTTCGTCAGGGCTAAAGTAGAAGTCTGAGACAGTGGAGTTGCTGACAATATCAACGTTGTAGGCTACTTCGTTCCATACGCCCGCATCAAACGTGTTGAACGGGCCCATAAGCGGATAATTGTCTCGATTGTTTTCATCAATAACACACGGTGTGTCACCTATTCCATCACTGCCAAGCTCATCTTGATCAAGACCACTAAACTCATCAACACCCGTATGGTTGCTCCAATAGTTTCCACTAGAAGGATAGCCGTTGTCCCATGTGTTATTTGTCATGGGATGTCCTGGAAGTCCCCTCCATACATCTTGTGTGTTGTTAACGAAGTTGTTGTGGTATATCTCGTTGTTGCCCTCCTGCCTGTAATTGAAGTAGTTTACGCTTATTCCATAGTGGTTGTTTTCAATCTTGTTGCTGTGAAGGGTAGTGTTGGAGCCCTCTAAGATTACGCCTACGCCCTCTTTATTAAAAAAAAACCATTCAAACCGTTCCTCAATGTATAAATGAACTGGGTATCCGAAGATCCATTCATTTGAAGGCGGATTAGTACTGTTAGCTATTGTGTTATCTGCTGCGGTGATGTTGTCAAAGATGTACATTCCAAAGATGTTATTCATCAGAAGGTTTTGTGAGATTAAGGTGTTCGGTGAACTTGCCCAGATGCCTATTCCATTCTTGGTTATGTTGTTTTGGGTGACTGTGTTGTTGGTTGATGCGGGTAATAGCATTAAAGAGCGTATGTCGATACCATATTGGCTGTTTGTGATTGCGTTATCAGATATTGACGAATTGCTTACCCCAATTAAGAACGCGCTTTGCACGTTGTTTTGCAAGGTAAGGTCTTTGATCATCATACTTGTTGAATTTACCAGCAGTATATATCCTGCGTCGTTTGGCACTTGCTCATCATGCCGGTTTATCCACCAGTATATGGGTTTTCCATCAACAGTGTTTGACGTATCAACATCGTTCATTAGGTAAGGAGATATTTGAGGGGAGTCAGGTGGATTGCGGCCCCATTCTCTTGGGACCAGATAATAGGGGTCTATTCCAAAGTTATACACGTTCGATGTCATAGTGTTGTTTTTGAATACGTTGAAGCTGGATCCCAACAGTAGGATGCCGTGTTCATTATTGGTTACATTGTTGTCTACGATCGTGCTGTTGGATGTGCCCCAGAGGCATATTCCTCCTGAAAACCTCATCAATGGAGCATAAATAATACCAGAATCTAGCCAGATTAGGTCTTGTATGGACCTAGGCATAGTCTGCAAAAAGTAAGGTGTAACTACTTGTAACAGTCGACGGACACTGTTGTTCATGATTGAATTGCTTTTTACGTCGATACGTTTCCCAGACAATAATGAAACACCGTGCAAATTGTTTTTTATGGTGCTGTTTCTTATTTTCACGTCGGTCGAATCATATGTAGAGATTGCAATTATGTTATGTTCAATTGTTGTATTACTTATTGTTACGTTGGTGCACTCTTCAAGCACTATCCCGAAACCGTTATTTGAGAAAGTCAAATTCTGTATGGTAACATTTAAGCAATTTTTAAGCGCTAAGAATCCCAAGTCTGGATATGTTAAGGGGTTTATGTTCAGATTTGTCTCGTTAACCAAGTAATACATGGGCTTTCCATTAACAGTGTTAGATGAGTCAACGTCATTAGATTGCGTTCTCATAGCAACTTCCATGCTTACAAAGTTGTAGATGTTCTTGAACATCCTGTTACTTCTGAGTAAGTTATTTCTTGAATCCAAATACATGCCGAAAACATTGTTCTCCAAGACGTTGTCCATGATTGTGTGGTTGCCTCCGCCATACACATATAACCCCAATTCATTGTGTTGAATAACATTTCCAGATACATTGTTGAAAGAACCTAACCCCCACCATTCTTCTCCATATGCGTTCAGACCAGACAGAGACAAGCCGGAAGTGCAGTTGACAATAACGTTGTTGCAAATACTGTTATTGGTAACAATGGGGTAACCCGTCTCGGATAGAAATGTAATGCCTTCGTCAGTCATATTTGACACGTTGTTTTCAGATATCACATTATGCATTGAATACAATGTTAAGATGCCGACTAAACCCTGAGTCAAATTGTTTCCAGTAATCGTGTTATTGTTAGATGTCACGTCCCACGTGGCGTATGGGTTAATCCATCCGACAATTATGTTGATCCCATTACTCTCAAAAGTATTGTTTGCGATGATGTTTCTGTCACAAGTTGAAAGTCCAATTGCATCAGCATTCTTCTGAAAAATGTTACCAGATATAACATTGCCTACATTTCTTCTCGTCGAATTGCCAAAGATGGCAACTCCGAAGCCACCATTCTGTATGGTAAAACCTTCAACACTACTATTATCTGCTTGTATTGTAAAAACAGTTCCAGTACCGTTTGCATCAATAATCGTAGAATATTTGTCTTCTCCAACAAGGGACACAGTCTTATTGATAACTACGTTCTCATAGTACATGGATGGTCTAACATAAATTGTGTCTCCTGCGTTGGCCGCGTTTATAGCCGCTTGTATAGTTGGATAATCGTCTGGGACAACAACCGTTCCTGCTTTAACTGGATGAATGTCAAACGCTAAAGCTAACATGCCAGTTAACAGCAGCATCCAAATTATTCCTAACATTAGTTTCTTTTTCATTACCTCAGCCTCCAAGTTTCTGGGTGTTCCATTCCCCGCTTTTTTCTAAGCATCAATGCAACCAAAGTGAAGATGATGAACAGCGGAAAGATCATGGCTGATGGAAACTCTGGAATGATTATGACTTCTTGTGTTGAATGATTATAGGTGAAGTATAGGTAGCTGTGTGTGCTGTTGGAGCATGGTAATAGAGTATGTGGAACTTCTGTGCCGTTGACAAACACTTTGTAGGCGTCGTTCATAAAAGTTGTTGGAACGCAAATTCTGCAGAAGCCAGTCGTGCCATTTTCGCCAGTAACATCAAAGCTTATTGCTGTGCCGTTGAATTGAAAGTCAGATATTGTGGAATTGCAGATGGTTTGAACATGATGTTCTGAGGTAGCATTAAAATCAGAAAACATACCCATCAAAGGATGGTAATCTATATTGGACACATTCTTAAACTCCTCGATTATGTATGGTGTATCACCTATCCCATCACTACCAGTCTCATTTTGATATATTCCACTGAACTGATCCTTATCCTCGTAGTCGCTCCAGTAGTTTCCGCCAGAAGGATAACCATCATCCCAGGTATTTTCCGTTCCCACGACTGTTCCATTCACCACCGTATAAATTATCGCCGGAGTGTTATCAATGAAATTATTGTGATAGAATTCATTGTACGAAGACCCTCCCTCGATAACGATGCTATGGTCATTTGCTGTTATGCTGTTTTCAGAAATGCGGTTATAATCTGCAGACCCCTCAAATAGATCACCCAACTGAATCCCACTGTAGTTTGCAGTTACATTGTTTCCTTTTATACTGTTATAGTGCGACGACAATAGAATCCCACGACCATTTGCTGTTATGTTGTTTCCTTCTATGCAGTTGTAGGTAGATGAGCCACGAAGCCAGACACCAGCGTTGTTCTCTGCTATTCTATTTCCAGAAATACTGTTGTTCGAAGAGTCGGAGAGGTGGACGCCAGATCTGTTGTTTGTTAAGTTGTTTGAAGATATGCTGTTGAAATTTGAAGAATACTGGAGGTAGATGCTATCATAATTGATTGTTGCGTTTACGTTGTTTCTGGATACGGTGTTGTTTGAAGAATACTTCAGGTAGATTCCCATGTAAGTGCACGCTGATATATTGTTTCCAAACAAGATGTTGTTGGAAGAGGAGTAGAGATAGACACCGTTACTAAAGCCTTTGATGTTCGTGTTTTTGATTGTAACATTGCTTACATTATCTAGGTGAAAGCCATTTCCACTTCCACTTCCCTGTAGTGTGTAGCCGTTTCCGTTGATTACTATGTTGCTTCTCTCACCCACAATCTCATCGTAAATGTTATCAGTAATAGTGTAGATGTCTCCGTCTCGTTGAATGGGTGCTGTCGGCGGGTCTATGCTTCCATCAGCCTTAATATAAATGGTCTCAGACGCCTTAACTGGTTGAATGCTAAATGTCGAGGTCAATATGCCGATCAACAGCACTATCAGCATAAATTCACAAACTGTTCTCATCTCTAATTCCCTCTTCTCCATTCTAACACTTAGTGTGACGTACCCTCTAGGTATAACATTTGTCGATAAAACTTCTATAACTAATTATGAGGAAAATTAGCTCTAAAAATAACCTTTTATCTGCGAAGCATTTTTGTGCACATAAAACATTAAAAGGGAGACTGTAAGAAGCCTTCGGATATGTCGCAAATGAAATTGCCATCAATAACTCTAGGCAAAGAGACGCTTTCAGACCCCGAGAACGCCATCCGGAAAGAGTGGATCATAACCAATGGCTTAGGCGGTTACGCATCTTCCACGGTTTTAGGCATAAACACTAGAAAGTATCACGGGTTACTTGTTGCAGCTTTTCATCCGCCGAGAGACCGGCGAGTATGCCTAGCGAAATTGGATGAAGAGGTAGAAATAGAAAACAATATTTACCCGCTTGGTGCCAACGAGTTCCAAGATGGAATTTTTCCCCGAGGATATATGTTCCTAAGGGAATTTTCAGTTTCACCATTTCCAAAGTATATATACGCTTTGGAGAATGTTGAGGTTCGAAAAGTAATCTTCATGCCTTATGAAAAGAATGCGGTCGTGGCGATCTACGAAATCCTAAATGGAAGCAATCTTGATGTTAGAATTCGGGTCTTTCCACTTGTGAATTTCAGACATTTTCATTCGGTAACGGACAGATGGAAAATTCCTTGGCAATTCGTTCAAAAACAAGAAGGCAAAAAACTGGATGTACACTTTGGTGCTCCTCGATCTACAATGATGATAACTACAACTGAAGGAAGCTATGTTTCAACTGGAAAGTGGATTGAGAAAATACACTACTATGAAGAAGCGGAGCGTGGCGAAAGCTGTTTAGACGATTGCTTTCAGCTTGGGTGCTTCGAAATTGACGTAGAAGCAAAAGAGAATGGAAAGTTTGCAATAACTACAGTCGCTGATAGAAATGAGGACCTTGCACAAAAAGTTTTGGCTGAAATGCCAGTCGCCATATATGATGTAGAAGGCTTATATGAGCGAGAAATTAGGCGTCATGGAAATCTATTAGAGAAATTTTATGAAGAACATGGCGGCGTTCAACGAGAAGACTGGTTGAACTGGATCATTTTGGCCTCAAGCATGTTTTTAGTTGAAACGATAGACCATAGGCAAAATTCCGTAGTTGCCGGTTACCACTGGTTCGGAACTTGGGGAAGAGACACGTTCATCTCTCTACCAGGATTAGCGCTAGTGACTGGAAGATTCGAGGCTGCAAGACGAGTTTTTCTGGCTTTCAGAAGCCAAAGCAAACATGGTCTAATTCCGAATTTTTTTCCAGACCAAGAAGGACAGCTAGCCTATAACACTGTTGA
>Ga0209636_10008794_pt1 | contig 10286 bp, 7 predicted proteins | sample DeeMarSWOR152_54_FD_187464 | JGI IMG/M metagenome (GOLD analysis project Ga0209636, IMG submission 187464) | Marine sediment microbial communities from White Oak River estuary, North Carolina - WOR-1-52-54 (SPAdes) (version 2) | ecosystem: Environmental > Aquatic > Marine > Intertidal zone >... | reverse complement strand
CCAGCAGCTCCTTGCCCGTTCCCGATTCGCCTTCGATTAGAACGGATATATTTGTCGGCGCCACGCGCCGCAGGACCTCATAAATACCTTCCATTGCGGGATTTGTACTCCTCACACCCTCAAATTCGAAACGCCCTGCGGCCGTTCTGCCCCTTCCGGCCTGGCGCTGAGTTGCCACTGCCGCCTTCCGGCAGGCCTGTCCCACAAGGGTACGAAGCTGGTCGATATCAATCGGCTTAACAAGATAGTCGTATGCCCCCCGCCTTATCGCTTCCTTACAGGTATCAATGGTCGCGTATGCAGTTATCAAAATAATTTCCGTATTTTCGTTATGCCTTTTGGCTTCCTGGAGTATGGCCAAGCCATCAATATCGTCATTTAGCTTCAAATCGGTAACAACAACATCGACCTGCTGGTTGCGTACAATCTCCAGCGCATCTTTGCCGCTGTAAACAGTGACTGTCTTGGCGCCCGATTTCTCAAGCGCCTCGGCGATACCGTCGGCGTGGTCACGCTCATCGTCAACAACCAAAATTACACAATCTTTTTGACCCAAATTGATACCTCACGGTTTCTGTAGAGCTAATTTTATAGTAAAGGAAGTTCCCTTGCCGGGCTCGCTATCAACACTTATTTTGCCATTATGCGCCTCGACAATCTTTTTTGCTGTTGCCAAACCCAGGCCGCTTCCCTGCAGGCGTGACGAATAATAGGCGTCGAAAATTTTCGGCAATTTGTCCGGCGCGATACCGCTGCCGGTATCGCTAATTTGAATCACCGCTTCTTTTTGGCGGCGGGCCGTTCTTATCAGCAACTCTCCGCCATCGCTCATAGCCTGCTGGGCGTTAATAAACAGATTCAATATTACCTGTTTTAGCATACCTTCGTCGGCTCTGCAAACAAGCGGCTTGTCATACAATTGCTGCCGGATAATTATCGAATTACTGCGGGCCTGAGGCAAATAAAAATCGATCATATCGCTAATGAGCGAGCTTATATCGACACTTGCCAACTGTAATTCGGGTCCGGCAATGTAGCGTAGAAAGCCGTCGAGAATCTGCTCAAGCCTGTCCATTTCTTTTTCAATAACAGCTATTTTCCGCAGCGCCCTTGTGAAGCTGTGGCCATCCTGTCCACGGCCCGTCTGGTTGGCTTGAGCAGACTTTGCAGCCTCCAAGTCCTCCCTGATGAGCTTTAGATTAATTTTGATAGATGACAAGGGATTTTTAATCTCATGGGCAAGCTCGCCCGTCAACCTGCCTAATTCTTCAATTCCAATCTTCACCGCTGAGTTCGCCGAGTTTAATTTTAATTCTTTACCTGCCCCCATAAGTCAACTGTTTGTGTTATAAGGCACCGGCCACTTTCGGGCCTTTGCCGCCGACATTCTTTTTGATCTGCGTCCCCAAGCAGTATTATCTGTCTTTTCGTATGGGCTTTTGGTTTTCCCGAAAGGGATGCTTCCTGGCATTTCCGCTCATTTCAGCAAGAGCAGCTTTTCGAGAAAGTCTAAGCCGGCCCTGGTCATCAATCGCCAATAATTTTACAGGAATCAGGTCGCCCATTTTGCAGACTTCATCGGCGCTCTTGACGTAACCATCGCTCAGCTCGCTAATATGGCACAGGCCCTCAACTCCCGGCGTTATTTCAACAAACACACCGAAGTCTTTTAAAGAGACGACTTTCGACTGCTGATAAATCTTGCCCACTTTCGGGGGCTGGGTCATAGCTTCAATAATGTCTCTTGCCTTGAGATGGCCATCACCCCCAAAACAGCTTATGTAAATAGTTCCGTCCTCTTCCACTTCGATGGTGGTATCGGTTTGTTCCTGAATGCTCTTAATCATTTTGCCGCCCGGGCCAATTACTTTGCCAATAAATTCAGGATCGATTTCGATACTTGTCAGCTTCGGCGCATACTTGCTTAATTCGGGTCTTGGTTTACTGATAACGGCGTTCATAATCTGCAAAATCTTCAGGCGTGCCTCCTTTGCCCGCTCGAGGGCCTGGACCATAACATTATGGGGCAATCCCTCTGCTTTAATATCGAGCTGTATGGCGGTAATACCATCAGCAGTACCGGCGATTTTAAAATCCATTTCGCCAAAATGGTCTTCTTCGCCAATAATATCCGTCAGCAATTCGTACCGGCCGCTCCCGTCACTAACCATACCGATTGATACGCCGGCCACGGCTTTTTTAATCGGAACACCCGCATCCATAAGAGCCAGTGATCCACCACAAACCGAAGCCATCGAACTGGAACCATTCGACTCGGTGATGTCGGAGATGACCCTGATAGTGTATGCGAACTCATCTTCCGGGGGCCTGACTCGTTCCAGCGCCCGCTCGGCCAAGGCACCATGGCCGATTTCCCTTCGGCCGGGCCCACGAATGGGGCGTATCTCCCCGACAGAAAAGGGCGGGAAGTTGTAATGGAGAGTAAAACTCTGAGTGTACTCTTCCAACAGGCCGTCTATAATCTGCGCATCCCTAATAGTACCAAGAGTTACACTCACCAACGATTGCGTCTCTCCGCGTGTGAATAACGCTGAGCCGTGAGTCCTGGGCAGCACACCCACTTCACACACAATGGGGCGAACCGCATTGTAGCTTCTGCCATCAGACCTTTTGCCCTCAAACAACAATTTCTTGACAACCCGGCCTTCTACTTTTGCGAGAATTCTTTTGACCATCGACCTGTCATATTTTTCGACGTCATCGCCCTCGGCCTCACAATATTGGGCAAAAACGTGCTCAAACAATTCCTCCACAGCGTTGTTGCGTTCCTGCTTAGTCTGTATCTGCTTGAGCTCATACAGCTTATCCGCAATCTGCGAATCGATTTTTGAATAAAGCTCTTCATCATCCTCTATAAGTATAATTTCCTTTTCAACACCAACCTTTTGGCGGAGTTCCTCAATCAGCTCACAAACCTCGACGACCGTTTTTTGTGCCATCGCGACAGCGTCAACGATGACTTTCTCCGGTAACTCTCCGGCGCCAACCTCTATCATGTTTAATGCTTCTTTACGCCCGCCAAGAAGCAGGTCCAGATCACCGGCCGCGATTTGCTTGTGAGTGGGATTTACAACAAATTCTCCATTTACTCTTCCTAATCTACAGGCACCGATTGGCCCCAAAAAAGGTATTTTGCTTATGGTAAGGGCCGCACTGGCACCTATCATCGACAAAACATCAGGGTCATTTTCACCGTCAAAACTCAAGACGCTTGCCATAACCTGCACTTCCTGAACATAACCCTCCGGAAACAACGGGCGAATAGGCCTGTCAATCTGCCTTGCTGTCAGTGTCTCTTTAGTGCTCGGCCTACCCTCGCGTTTAATAAAACCGCCCGGGAATTTGCCGGCCGCACTCTGCTTCTCCCGATAGTCAACACTTAATGGGAAAAAATCGATTTCCTCACTTCTGGGTGGTGCCGTGACCGCGGCAACAAGGACAACCGTTTCGCCGTATTGAACTACAACCGCTCCGTCCGCTTGTTTAGCAATTTTGCCGGTTTCGATGGATAAAATTCTGCCCCCAATTTTTCTTTCTACTCTACATACCTCAAACATATACCTTTACCTTCTTACTTTCCGCCGCGAAGCCCGCCAAGTCCGGAGAGTTTAGTTTTAGTCCATTCTCCGGTTTTTTTACGGTTTTCCCTTTACTTTCGCAATCCAAGCCGGGATATAATTTCCTGATAACGACTGACGTCTTTTCTGCTTATGTACTGAAGCAATGCATTCCTGGTCCCGACCATTTTGAGCAAGCCGCGTCTGGAAGCGTGGTCTTTGGTATGAACCTTGAGATGCTCGGTAAGGTCGTTAATCCTTTTCGTCAATAGCGCAATCTGCACCTCGGGCGAGCCGGTGTCAGACTCGTGAGTCTCAAAATCGCTGATAATTTTCTCTTTTTCCTGCTTAGCCAACATTTTTTAAGGCAAATCCTTTCTGGTATCCATTTTATCTCGCATTCCATTCAAGAAACGCTTCCCAATTGGGCAAATACACGGCATATACTTCGATAAACTCTATGAAATATCGTCAAATATAAACACATTATTCTAATTGTTTATAACATTATTGGCAAGTCTTTTTATACAACAAATGGTTAAAATGAAAATAAACCGCCTTTTTCGGGCAAAAAAGGACATTTGATACAAGAGCATAAGCGCACAAAGCAAAAGAGCATAAGTGCAAAAACACATTCCTGTCTGTCTTATGTTCTTTTTGGGTAGACAGTTGGGGTCGATATTGTAAGCCGAATGTATCAGGTAAACATGTGCAAAAATACGAAATTTTGTTGCGTTTGAGAAGGATGGAGGGGATAATAGCAGAGATCTAACAGGCGGGAATCTCACGTCTTTGTAAAGGCTGAAAGATGAGCGAAGAGAAAAAATCACTACTGTCCCGTTAAGGTTTTAGAAAATCATTGTAAGCTAAATAAATATAATAGGTTGTGAGAAAAAATGACTGGGATCGATTTCAACTTGCCCTTAAATTTTGGCCAATATACTTTCACAGATTTGCTGAAAGGATCGGCCAATGCATACAGGACGGATAGTTTTTTCACAACTGTTAGATTTTCTTCCCAAAAAACAACTCGAAAAATGCGTCCGCAGATATCGCGGCAATTACAAGACAAGAACTTTTTCCTGCCTCGATCAATACCTTTGTATGGCTTTTGCTCAGATAACTTTTCGCCAGAGTCTTCGCGACGTCGAAACCTGTCTTCGAGCAATGCAGCCGAAACTTTACCATTGTGGTATACGAGTCAATGTCTCACGAGCCACCTTGGCAAAAGCAAACGAAAACCGAGATTGGAGGATCTACGCGGACTTCGCACAAATCCTAATAAACAAAGCCCGAACGCTTTACGCCGAAGAAGGCTTCGGCATTCAGCTAAACCGAGAAGCCTATGCACTGGATTCAACAACCATCGATTTATGTCTATCACTGTTTCCATGGGCAAAATTTCGAAAATACAAAGCCGCAATCAAAATACATACGCTAATGAACCTGAAAGGCTCTATACCCACGTTTATCCGCATTACGGACGGAAAAGTACACGATGTAAATTTCCTCGACGAACTGGTTTTAGAGCCGGGCGCCATTTACATCATGGATCGCGGTTACCTCGATTTTGCTCGCCTTTTTATCTTTACTCAAAATCTTTCAACTTTTATCACAAGAGCCAAAAACAATTTCGATTATCGCCGACTGTCCTATCGCAAGGTCGAAAAAACAACCGGACTGCGATGCGACCAGACAATAAGACTCAATGGCTTTTATACATCGCAGGATTATCCTGCCGTTCTTCGTCGAATCAGCTACTTCGATGCCGAGACAAACAAAAAGTTCATCTTTCTAACAAACAACTTTGCACTGCCGGCCTTGACGGTTGCACAGCTTTACAAGTGCCGCTGGCGGATAGAAATCTTTTTCAAATGGATCAAGCAGTACCTGCGAATCAAAACTTTTTTTGGCACCAGCGCCAACGCAGTGAAGACTCAAATCTGGATTGCTATCAGCGTTTACGTTCTGGTTGCGATTGTCAAGAAAGAACTCCAAATCGAGTTGAGTTTGAGCGAAATCCTGCAAATTCTCAGCATCGTGCTTTTCGAGAAAGTTTCTATTACACAAGTACTTACGAAAACTATTTTGCAAAACCAGAATATTCAGTTTCATAACCAATTGTTATTGTTCAACTTATAACGGGACAGTAGTGATATTTTTCTGCAATTTATTTTAATTTGGTATCTTTGTAACATGAAAAGGTAAAGAACCCTCTATCTTATTATCAATTGCCAAATCGATTCTATATTTCCCATATTTTTCAAACTTTAGTCGTTGAATATTAAGAATGAGATTAGCTACCGTAGAATCATGTCCCGGACTAGTTCGCACAGATATATTACCTTCAAGTTTAGGGCAAATATTGTTATCCTCCTCATCGATTATTTGAATTCTTACAGAATGTTTTCCTTCTTCTATTTTATCAAATCGTATTCTTACTGCGATAGCACAAGCCGGGTGCATAGTAGGAACTTTCTTAGCGTAAATATTATCAAAAGCCCCCAAAACATTAAGTTTGCCCTGTTGTTCGGTTGCGGCATCACATAATAAAAAAGCTTCAATATTCATTTTTCTTTCCTTTGGGATAATACCTTGTTTATCTAATGCAATTTTGAGCCATTCTGCTAAAGCGGCGAGGAATTTCCACTAACGTATTTTGCAATTATAATCTTTCCGCCAAAAACCACAAGATTTAACTCAAAGCGTGATCTTCTATTAAACCTTCACTATTTTTTCTCTGCCATTCATATATGGGCGAAGGACTTTTGGTATTGTTATTGAGCCGTCGGCGTTCTGGTAAAGCTCCAGAATGGGTATCAGTATTCGAGGGCTTGCAATCACAGTGTTATTGAGCGTATGACAGAACAGATTTTTCTTTGTTGTAGGGTCTTTATATCGGAGGTTCAGCCTTCTTGCCTGAAACTCATAGAATTTGCTTGCACTGTGTGTTTCGCAGTAATTTTCACGCGAGGGCATCCAGGCTTCGATGTCGTATTTTTTCACCTGTCCGCGACCTAAATCGCCGGTACATACGTTGGCAACACGATAGGGCAGCTCCAATGCCTGCATTACAGCCTCGGCGTTGGCCAAAATCTCCTCGTGGAAATTGTTACTTTCCTCGACACTGTTTTTACAGATAACCACCTGTTCGATCTTGTCGAACTGATGGATTCTGTAAAGGCCGTACGTATCTTTGCCCGCAGCGCCCGCTTCACGCCTGAAACAGCTTGACACAGCCACATATTTTAACGGCAGCTCCTCGGCCTTTAATATCTCCTCCATCCGGTAGGCTGTCAGCGGAACCTCCGCGGTTCCCGCAAGGTTAAGCTTGCCTTTTTCCAAAGGGTTAAATACGATCTCTGTAGTTGCTTCATCTTGAATTTCCTCATCTTCAATAAGGACGGGCTGGTCTGGTTCCATTCGGAATGTCTGACTGGGAGAAAATGTCATTTCCCCATCTTCCATAAGGACGGGCTGGTCTGCTTCCGTCCGGTATGTCTGGTCTTCGGAGCCCGGGAAAAAACCGGTGCCTGTCATCGTCTCATCTTTCATAAGTACCGGCACTGAGAAGGGCACATACCCCTTACCGACCATATAATCCATCGCGAACCGCAGCACAGCCCAGTGCAAGAGTGCGCCGTCACCCTTTAAGATATAATTTCTCGTCCCCGCCAATTTCACGCCCCGTTCGATATCTATAATTCCCAGGGCCAACCCTAATTGCACGTGGTCTTTCGGCTCAAAGTGGAACTCTCTTACTTTCCCTTCCCTTCTTATTTCAACATTTTCGGTATCGTCCTTACCGAGGGGCACATCTTCGTCGGCCGGCTGCGCTACGAGCAACATCAACTCATCAAATTCCGGCTGAAGTTCTTTTATTCTTTCTTGGAATTCTATTTCATTGCGTTTTAATTCTGAAAGCTCGGCCAGAGCAGATTCCTTGTCATCCCCCGAAAGTGTAGGGATTGATTTGCCGATGCGGTTTTTGTCCGTGGAAATATTTTGCAATATAGACTTACGCTCGCGAAGTTCATACTCGATTTGAAGTAATCTATCGATATCAACGTCAAATTTCTTTGCTTCGCAAGCAGCCTTAAACTTCTGTGGATTTTCTCGAATTTGTTTTATATCTATCATAATTTAATTTTCTATGAAACGCTTGATGATTACAACGTTATTCTGCCCGCCGAATCCGAAAGATTCGTTAATCGCAACATCGACTTGGCATTTTCTGGCCTCATTCGGCACATAATCGAGGTCAAGCTCGGGGTCGGGATCGTTCAGGTTCGTCGTTGGCGGAATGATATTGTCCCTTATTGCAAGAACGCATGTAATCATTTCGGCGGCGCCCGCCGCACCAATCAAATGTCCGAACATACTTTTGACACTGCTGACAGGGATGTTTTTCGCCTCTTCTTTAAAAACCGCCTTGATTGCCTTGGTCTCTATCGAGTCGTTCTCCATTGTGCTCGTGCCGTGTGCGTTTATGTAATCGACATCTTTATAGCTGATGCCCGCGTCGGCGAGAGCCGCTGTTATCGCCTGGATCGCGCCTCTGCCTTGCTCGTGCATGTCTGTAACTCTGAATGCGTCTGAGCTGCTTCCGAAGCCGATGACTTCTGCAAGGATTTCCACTCCTCTTTTTTTCGCGGAACTTAAGCTTTCAAGAATCAATATCGCCGCCCCTTCACCGAGGATAAAGCCGTCCCTGCCGGCCGTGAACGGTCTTGATGCCGTCTGGGGACTGTCGTTTCTTGTCGAAAGCGCCGTAAGACGGTTAAAGCCGGTAAGGCCTAACGGATGTATCATCGAATGCGCGCCGCCTGCAATCATAACATCGGCGTCCCCTCTGCGAATTAACATTGTCGCTTCGCCGACGGCTTGCGTGCTCGCTGCACAAGCGGTAAGACAGCTTCTTGTCGGTCCGCGAGCTCCGGTAAGCATTGCGATATGAGCGGCCGGCATATTCGGCTCCTGCTCAAGCTCACGCATAGGGCCCATCTGTCCAAAAGCCACCTCCGCCCATCGCCCCCAGTCCATTTCGTTTTTCTCTGAGTCCCATCCCTTAACCAACGCGGCGAAAAATACATCATTGTCGACAGAGCCTTCGCCTGCTCCCAGATAAATGCCTAATCTGCTGCGGTCTATCCCATCGGCCGGCTTGTCCGTTTCAACATCAATCCCTGCCTGTCTGCAGGCCTGAACCGCTGCTCCAATAGCAAATCCGGAGCCTCGGTTGCTGTGTTTGTGCAACTCTAAATGCTTTGTATATTTTGTAAAGTCATAATCTTTTACCTCGGCATCAAAGGTCGTCGGAAATGTGGAGGCGTCGAAAATGGTGGTTTTGGCCATCCCGCTCTTGCCCGCTAACATACCTGCCCACACTGTCTCAACATCATTGCCCAGTGGACAGACTATTCCCATACCGGTTATTACCACACGCTCAGCCATTGATTTGTAATTCCCCGTTCGACATTCGATATTCATTCTGGTCTTTTTAGTACTATCGCGGCTGTTTGTCCGCCGTATGTATAACTGCAGGACAATGCGTAATTGATATTCACTTCCTTTGCCTGCTTTGCAATATTCAAATTGCAGCCATCAGCTTTCCTGTCGCAGTTTTTCGCAGGGGGTATCCTGCCTTCTGTCATTGCACAGACTGCCGCGATAATATCCAGCGCTCCGCTTGCTGCACCCGTGTTGCTGAGCATACTTTTTATTGGCCAGACCGCCGTTACCGCTGCTGCTTCGCCAAGAACTGCCTCAATCGCCCTTGCCTCAGCCAGGTCATCATTTGGTTGCCCTGTGCCGTGCGGGATAATCAGGTCCAAATCCTTTGGTTCTATATTCGCCTCTGCTAATGCTTTTTCTATCGCTATTTGCGTGCCTTTGCCGTCCGGTTCGAGATTTTCGTACGAAGGATTAATGTTGTTGCTTGAACCGACGCCGGCTACTTCAGCGTAAATTTTTGTACCTCTGTTCTCGGCGTTTTTAGCGTTTTCCAATACAACCATCCCTGCTCCTTCACCGAAGACAGAACCTTTTGCATCGGCGTCGAAAGGTCTGCACGCAGCAGCCGGGTCGTTTTCATATTCGACGATTGCTCTTTTGAGCAGGTGTTGGCGAATCATAACTATCGGATTGACCTTTGCTTCGGCCCCTCCCGTAAGGGCGTAGACGGCGTCGCCGCGAGCGATAATTTGAGATGCTTCGCTTATCGCCAAATGGGCAGAGGCTTCGGCACAGGTAATAGTATTGCTCGACCCCTGAATGTCGTGAATGATACCTATATGGCAGGCTAACATATTGGGCAGATATTTGAGCAGCCATAGAGGTGTTACCATCTCGAGGCCGTCTTTTCCCCATTTATGAATGTCAAACTTGCCATCTGTAAGGCTTGCCGCCACGGCGGGAGCCAGCTCAACCAAATCACAGCTTATAAGACCGGCTCCCAGATTAATCGCCATGCGCTCCGGATTGATATTGACCCTTTCGGGGTCGATGCCTTTTGTAATAAGGCCGCTGCCGGTTAGAGCTTCGTTGGCCGCAATAACCGCAAGCTCAATATCGCGGGACATCAGTTTGACGCTTTTGCGACGACTCTTTGGCGCATATTGTTGTATTTTATAATCCGGTACCTCTCCGGCCAATTTGCAGCTAAAACCCACAGGGTCAAATGCGCCAATCCGCCTTATTCCGCATTTA
>Ga0209636_10008793_pt1 | contig 10287 bp, 6 predicted proteins | sample DeeMarSWOR152_54_FD_187464 | JGI IMG/M metagenome (GOLD analysis project Ga0209636, IMG submission 187464) | Marine sediment microbial communities from White Oak River estuary, North Carolina - WOR-1-52-54 (SPAdes) (version 2) | ecosystem: Environmental > Aquatic > Marine > Intertidal zone >... | reverse complement strand
TAAACGAGTCCATTGCAACAATTACTTTCATACGAGCAAATCCCGACAAGACAATAATATGCAAGAGTACGCTTCAGCTTACCAGCGGCTTCTTTTTCAGAGCACAATAAGACTGATAATCCACAATACAATGGCGGCTGCACTGCCTTCCACGAGAGTCCCCAGGGTTTGCAGCTTATACCCGTCCTTAACGGTCATTTTGGAAAGGCCGGTAACCACCCAGAAATAACTGTCGTTCGCATGGCTGACCACCATCGAGCCGGCACCTATCGCCACCACAGCTAATGCTCTGGCTGTCGGAGCCTGCAGACCAAGAGCTCCAAGAAGTGGGCCCACAATACCAGCCGTCGTGATGATAGCCACCGTTGACGAGCCCTGGGCTGTTTTGAGCGCCGCAGCGATGATAAAAGGCAGCCATATACTAAGGCCTGCACTTTCGCTAAGATACCTCTTAACAACATCGGATATTCCGGAGTTCTGCAGCACTTTGCCAAAGGCGCCCCCACAGCCGGTAATGATAATGATAGTTGCCGCGGCAACGACTGCCTGGCCGACCCACCCCGAAGCCGAAAGCATCTCGGCGGTCAGCTTTTTCGGCAGCAGAAACGCAAAGAAAACACCCACTAATAGCGCAACCACCGGCTGTCCGATAAAGCTGATGAACTCTGCTGCATTGCCTACGCCAAACGGATGTGATGGATAATCACTGACAGACCTCAGCACAATCAAGGTTATGGGCAACAGAATAGGAATAACCGATTTGAGAGCCGAGGGGCCCTGGGCGGCGAGCTCTTCCGGATCGGAGGCCTCGGATTCTGATTCGGGATTAATATACACCTTGCTCGCAAACTTCACGGCAAACAACCAGCCAGCCGCAAGCGCGACAATACTTACCAGCAGCCCCCACAAAATCACCAGCCCAAGGTCAGCATCGAGCAGTCCCGCCGCCGCGATAGGCCCCGGCGTCGGGGGAACCATTGTGTGGGTCGCATACAGACCGAGGCTAAGCGCCACCGCACTTGTCGCCAATGATATCTTTGCCCTGCGCGACAGCCCCTTGCCCAACGCCGAAAGTATAACAAAGCCGGAGTCGCAAAACACAGGAATGCTCACAATATATCCGATTATGCTCATAGCTAAAGGCACATTCTTCTGACCAACGAGTTTGAGCGTGCTCTCGGCCAGCTTAAATGCGCCGCCGGACTTCTCCAGGAATGTACCGATGACCGCCCCGGCCAGAATTACGATACCGATGTCGCCGATGGTGCCGCCGAAGCCTGAATTTACCCATTTGACGACATCGGCAAGTGACATTTTTCCACAAAAGACGCCGTACCCGAAGGCGGAGATAAGCAACACAAGGAATGGGTGCAATTTCAGTTTGGTTGTCGCAAAGATGATGAAAACGACCGAGAGCAGAAGAAGAATTACGAGCCACATAGAATTCGTCCTTTTGATTGATGTAGTCTTTTCTGCAAATGGTTAAGTAAAATCGCAGACAACCTGTCCCAGGCTGGCTTTATGACTCGGCGGTATTTTAGTTTGCTCAGAAACATAAAACAAGCTACAATTTTGGTGTGATTAAAAGAAGGAAAACGAAAACCATCAAGGTCGGCTCGGTAAAAATCGGCTCATCCGCCCCTATTGTCATCCAGTCGATGACAAAGGTCCCGACAGTCGATATCGCCCGTTGTGTAAAGCAGATAAACCAGCTTGCCCAAGCCGGCTGCCGCCTTGTAAGGCTCGCCGTCCCCACACGTGCCGATACCGCTGCTTTTGCCAAGATTGCACAGAAAGTAAATGTCCCTCTAATCGCCGACGTTCATTTCAGCCCCGCCCGGGCTATCGAAACGATAGAAGCCGGAGCAGCAAAAGTAAGACTCAATCCCGGCAACATAAAAAATCGAAAAGACATAATACGAATAATAGATGCAGCCAAAATGCACAAGACCGCTATTCGCATCGGCGTCAACGAGGCAAGTATCAGAGACCTCAAAAAGAAAGCTGTTCCAATCGAAAAACGCACCGCTTTGATGTTGAGGGAGATGAAAAAATACGTTCGGCTTTTTGAAAGTCGCAACTTCACCCAGTTGGTTCTCAGCGCAAAAAGCAGCGACCCTTTAAGAACCATCGAAGTCAACCGCAGAATTGCCAAAACTTTCGACTATCCTATTCACCTCGGCCTCACTCATGCTGGCTTGCCCGAAGACGCCCAGACATCTTCAGCCATTACTCTGGGCACACTGCTTGCGGAAGGTATTGGTGACACCGTCAGAATAAGCGCCGCCGGTAGCCCTCTGCTGGAAGTCGAAATTGCAAAGAAGATTCTAATTGCACTCGGCCTTTACCAGCGCTTAACGCCAGAGTTGATAGTTTGCCCGACTTGCGCCAGGGCTGAAATTGATGTCATCAAGCTGGCACGCAGAGTTGAAAAAGCCCTTCGTGGTATTGATAAATCATTGCGTGTCGCTGTGATGGGCTGTATTGTCAACGGCCCCGGCGAAGCCGCCGACGCCGACCTGGCACTCTGCGCCGCAAAGAACAAAGCATACATCTACCGTCACGGCCAAAAAATCTCAACAGTTCCCGAAAGCAAAATCGTACCAGAACTGCTAAAACAATTACAAAATCTATGATAAACTCGCCTGCGTCCTTGTTCCCTTTTGGCACTGCAAGCGCCATCTATTTGACACCAGCACAACAATTTACTACAATCAATTATGGCTTCGCAAGACTTATGACTGTAACCATCAGGTATCTCGAATATGTGTTCTGAGCTACTCACACGGTTTTGCATCGTTGTCATCTTCGGCATTGCCTTCGCATACATCGAGGCCGCAGTGGTCGTCTACCTGCGAGAAATTTTCCACCCCGACGGCTTCACTTTCCCCCTGAAGACGTTTGGCCTGACCCCCTTATGGAAACGGCTCCTCTTGACCGAGGTGGCCAGAGAAGCCGCCACGATGGTCATCATCGTTACTGGTGCTCTATTGTCAGGAGAGAATCTTCAGCAGCTATTCGCCTATATCTTCACTATCTTCGCAGTCTGGGATATCTTCTACTACGTCTGGCTCAAAGTCCTTCTCAACTGGCCCGCCTCTGTTATGGACTGGGATATACTATTTCTAATGCCGGTCACCTGGGCCGGCCCGGTACTGGCCCCGCTCCTAATCTCCATCACGTTGCTGGTATTTGCCATAACGATACTCTATAGAGACTATTGCGCCATCCCCCTTAGCGTAACTCTTATCGACTGGGTTGGATTCGTCCTTGCTGGTCTTGTTGTCGTTGTTTCTTTCTGCGTTGCCGGTCGGCACGTCACAAAACGCGATTTTAAATCCCATTTCTACTGGCCGTTGTTCACCGTCGGTCTCTTATCAGCCATTGCATTGTTTCTAAAATGCCTCTTGAGGTCCAAATAGAGAGTATAAAAACGTAGCTGAAAAAGACCGGCGACTCAAAACCTGCGTCTTGGGTCTTGGGTCTGGAGTCTTGCGCACTTTTAATTCGTATTGTTCTTTGTTGTGTTCGTTCCGGTCGACCTTCTGTACGATCTTCGCCGATTGCCTGCCTTCGTCTCTTGCACAAACCCCTCGAATTTGCCGAAAATCATCTTACCAGCCGAGGTCTGTAGCGAACTGGTCACGCTAATGACCAATTCCCGCCCAATCTTGTTGCGTGCGCCCTCAACAACAACCATCGTTCCGTCGTCCAGATAACCGATACCCTGTTCTACCTCTTCGCCGGGTTTTATGATTTTAACTTCCATCGTCTCGCCCGGCAAAGCGACAACTTTGAGCGAGCTGGCCAAATCGTTGATATTCACCACGTCAACCTCACGCACCTGTGCAACCTTGCTGAGGTTATAGTCCGTCGTTGCAAGCCGCCCGTTACAGGCCTTCGTGAACATCACCAGCTTCTGATCAACGTTTTTGGCCTCCTCGACTTCTGCAAACAAAGTGTCATCAATCTCCACTTCAATAGCAGAACTCTCCTGCATCTTGTTGAGTATATCAAGTCCCCGTCTGCCGCGGTTACGTTTGAGCTTGTCGGCCGAATCCGCTATAAGTTGAAGCTCATTAAGAATAAAACGCGGAACAACTAATGGAGCGTCAAACAACCTGCTCTGGCACAGATCTGCAATCCGCCCGTCAATGATTGCCGACGTGTCCAAAACCAACGGCCGGGCACCCTTGGTCTGTTTGGCAAATTCAACGTAAGGAACTACAAAACGAACGTCATCCTTCGTCCGCATCACAATGCTAATCGTAAGATAACATATACATATCCCCAGCACCCATTTGATTACCGTAATCGCCGCCGGGTTTGTCTGAATACCGTAGGTATCCGTTACCATATCTACCACAGGTGCCAGTGCCCAGCTGGCAAGTATCCCAACCAACAGACCGAAAAACACCCCGGCCAGAGCACTGAGCTTTTTCTTTGGTGTACAAACATCCACCAGCAAAACAAACACACCCATCCCCACACTGCTCCAGATAATTGCTTGTTTATTCGCGTTGTAGACATCAACCGAAATCTCGCCCTTCTCATCCAAGGCCATTATAGGTGAACCTATATTGACGAACACAACTGCCACAATAACGATAAGAAAAATGGCTCTGAAAATCCAAAGTAACTTCATAGTTATAAACCTCCATATTATGACATAATTTGGTTATTTATATTCACCGCTTATTATACACTGCTGACAAACCATTATCAATAAAGAATTAAAAAAGGGCCTATACCGAATAAGTGGGTTCCCAAAATGCGAACCCAATCGGTATAGGCCCTCAACCAATCAAGATTCACCGACTAACTAACAAATTTGGACAGAAATCAGCGCTTCCTACGAATGCTAAGAAGAACCAAGCCACCAAGACCCAGCAGAGCTATTGTTGCCGGCTCCGGTATTGTGGCAACCGCCGCGAGGAATATGGTTTCGCCGTCGGCGGTCAGATTGTACATCCCAGCACCCCAGAAGTAGCCGCCCTCGACATCACCTTCTCTCGTGCCGCCGGCAAAGTACAAGCGCCGACCGCCCGCGGTCTGACCAGCTCCATCGTAGAACTCTACCCCTTCATCCCATAGGGCTAACCAGATACTGCCGGCAAGGTTGTCTATCCCTCCTTCTGCTGCGGTCGGGAACGCATCGTCCACCAACGCGACCGCCAGACCATTGCCGGCATCCTTAGCTCTTATGAAAGAAGTATGGCCAGTACCGACCGTTTCGTCGAGAACGTCAAGATCCGTGAACACAACATCAAAGGGCGGCGCTCCATCCATCAGAGGAGCATCACCATTTTCCGCCATCCCGGTAGTATTAAACCATTTCCAATGACTGCTTCTGGTGAAGTACGGGTTCATCAGAATCATCGGCGTCGTTACGGAGTTCCATTGGCTCGGCTCATCGCCGTCATCATAACCGCCGCTACTGGCACCGCGACTTATAATCACACGGTCGGCAGCATTAAGGGCAGCTATTTTATCAGCGTCAAGCTCATTCCAGTACCCTTCCCCGGGTTGCGAACCCAGCCGGTAATCGACGTTGTATCCCTGAGCTCTCAGCAGGTCCACCCAAAGCTGGTCCCAGGGGGTAGCATCGGCTTGCAGAGCTGGAGCTACATTTTGTCCGCTGGCAAAATCACTTGCAGGACTGTCAGCCTCTGAAACCCAGATGATATCCAGCGTAGCATAGGCCGACGAAGTCAGGAAAAACACCAATCCCAAAACCAAAGAAATCATTCTTTTCATCATCTATCAATCTCCCAAATACCTTCAGCCGCACAACAGCGTTTTAACTGACAAAAACATCTTAAACTCAACCGGGGCCTATAGCGAATCATTCGCTATAGGCCCCGGACTGCTGCAAATCATCATGTTATTCCCGCGCAAGCGGGAATCTATTTAGCCTTGCATTAATATGGCCACAGTTGCACATCGAGCCACGAATCCAACAGGATAAACAGGTCATCCCAGTCGATATTGCCGTCTCCGGACAAATCATACTCAGCAGGCAACGGATGGCTCTGAATGAGCACTTCGTCGGGAATCGCCATCCTCTCAAAACCAGGTCCAGCGACATCCACTAACAGACCTTCACCGCCGCCATCCTCGAACATGGTTACCGTGATCGAATGCTCGCCGGCAGTCAGATTGATGGTACCTTCTCTCCACTGCATCCCGTGCCAGCCGTCATTATCGACGACCAGCGTACCATCGATGTACAGCATGCTGCCGTCATCGGAGCTGGTGTAGAAGGTATAGTCACCGTCCTCTGGTGCAACGACCGAGCCAGTAAAGCGGTAGCCGAAACGATCCGGTCGAGCTCCGCTGATGTCGAAGTTGTTGATCGGCATTACTCTTGTGGGCTTTACCGCATCGAAGTTAGCGCCAGCCAGGCCGTTGTCGAAGATCCAAGTTTCGTAATACTCGCGCCACACGCCTTGGTCGCCGACCTGATAGCCCCAGAGGTCTACCAGTACCTGCAGGTCTGCCTCGTCAACAATACAATCACTGTTGAAGTCGGCTGCCTGTTTGCCAAGCCAGGGCATGCATCTGCCGGTATATACTCTGATATCATCAAAGTACATAACATTCGTGCCGGCAAGGCCGATAGCCAAAGTATTGGCATTGGCCGCGTTCACACCGGTGAATGCCCGCAGGTCGATATTCCAATCCTGCCACTCTGCCTTAGCCAGGTCAGTCGGGGCTCCGTCGTATGCCACCGTTGCGCTCTGTCCGTCACCATCCGTTAGGGTAACAGACATTGCCGGTGCCACCACGGCTTTCCAGCCCTCGAGCCCTGAAGCAAAGTACGCATCGGAGTTTGCCAATATCTCGTCATTGGAAAGGGCAACGTTGTAGATCGCCACGCCATAGACCTCGCCATCGAAGTTGTCGGCGCTGGCGCTTCCATCTTCAGCTTCGGCGAGGTAGCCGATACCGACAACGCCGGATAAGGTAATCGCTCTATCGACACTGCCTTTATAAACACCGTTTTCATACAGCGCGGTCGTACCCGCATCTTCGCTGGAAACAAAGGTAAGATGGGTTTCAACTCCGGGGTTGGTAGCAACGCCATAATCAAGGTCCACCGCACCAAAGATGGTCGCTCCGTAGGTCCCGGTATTTTCCCACTGCTCATACTTTAGCCCTACCCGCGGGTCACCATAGTTTCTCCTGCCGATCAGGCACATGCTGGGTTCCGTCTCATCAGGATTACTCTTAACGATGAACTCGTAGGTCATATCACCACTGTATGTGCCGATATCGTAGACGCCGTCTGCAACATTGGTGGCAAGGAATCCTGGCTTACTCGGATCGCCACGGAACCGCAACGACAATGCTTTACCACCGCCTGCGGTCAGATCCGCGACTGCAAGAGTACCGGTGACTTCGCCCGCATTCTCAACCATCATTGACTGATCGATGGCCACCACAAGGGTCGCGACCGCATCGCCGCTGGCCGTCCACGTATCAGCTAACGGATTCGTGGAAACGTAACCGGCAACACTCGCAACCTCCTCAGGCGAGAGACAGTAGTTATAGATCCGGGCATCATCCACTTTGCCGGGGAAGGAGCTGTCCTGGGTGGCACGGCTGCCAATATGGACGTTATCCTCGTGGACGAGATTTCGTACGTTGGATTTACCAAGATCAGTGTCCATCAGGACACCGTCTCCGTAGTACACTATTGTTGTTCCATCGTACGTCATCGCATAATGGTGCCAATCCAAAGCTGCCTCATCAGAGAATATCGTCTCTTCCCAGCCCCAACAATGGGCGCCGACACCGCCGGGCCCGCCTAAGCTGCCGATATTGAAGTGACTGCCGTCTCCACCGCCAACTGTCGTGAAGCCAAAAATAAGGGTCCAGTCGGGGATGTTTGTGTTGTCGGCCTTTGCCCAGCAGGCAATTGTTCTCGGCATAGCGCCGCTTATACCTACTTCGCCGATCTTCACATACTGATTGGCGCCGCCTGGGAGGCTCAGAACCTGGCCCATGACCTCGTCGGTTTCGAAGCTGATGTCACCATAAGGCGTGCCGTTATAGCCGTTGCCGGAGCTGTCGTCGTAGTTGCCCTCAAACTCGTAGTGGGCCAGCAGTGGACCAAGGACCGCCGGCATCTCCAAATCGCCTACACCGGCTAAGCTCCTGGCCTCACCGTACGACAGAGCATAGTCATAGATGCGTAAGTCATCGATCAGGCCGTCCCAACCTTGGGAAGGCTCTACATCTTGTCCGCCCTTGCCGACCAACAGCTTGGTATAGCCAGCCAGGGTGCCACTCTTGGCCGCATCATTGTACGTCGGCTCGTCCAGCACTCCGTTAATGTACAACGCCAGTTTATTTCCGCTGCTCCAGGTCATCACAAGGTGCTGCCATTCAGTAGTCTGAACGCCGCTCGAGCTCTCTAACTGCTGAAGACCGCCGCTCGATGTCAGACCCATCTTTATCACGTTAGTGCCTCCACCGCTCGCGCCGGCCACGTCATAACGCATATCCCTGTTGTCATTGCCGGCGGCGTCCTCACCGATGATGAAACCTGCATCGGTATCGGTCGCGTTAGACTTGACCCAGAGGGATATCGATATGGCGTCCAAACCATTCAACTGCGCCGCCGCTGTAGGTGCTGCCGCGTGCCCACCGTTGCCGAGGCACTCTAAGGCTGAGCCCGTACCGTCATAGCCCGGGCTGGTCCGCGCAGCGTTAATCAAAAAGCCAAAATTACCTCTGCCAGCGTTGTCAATAACCTGTGGGCCGACACCGTCAAAGGCCCAGTGCATTACCAGACCTGCCGCATCGGGTTCTTCTGGCGTAACAGCGTAACCGGGAACGACCTCGACCTGTTCGGCCGGGGGCGCTACTGGAACAACAGTGTACGCCTCAAAATCGTCCACGACAACATGGTCTGAAACCGTAAAGCTCCAGACAGTCCCTGGCAAAACTTCGGTATCAGTGACCTCATCGACCTTCCAGTAGTAAGTCTGGCCTAATTCAAGGGCACCGGGTGCATAGCTCGTCTCTGTCTGGTTGCCTATCAACGGCGGTGGACTCTCCGTGCCGAAGTACACATCGTGCGAAACGGCAGTAACTCCCGGCGACCAGCTAAGAGTAGGTGCAACCTCTACTCCTGTAGCACCGTCACCCGGGCTCGGGCCATACGCCCAGAGGTTCACATATGGCGACAGGTAATAGCCGCTAATGACAGACCTCTCCGGGCTGTCGGGGCCCTGCCAGGCCACCGAACAGTTGTCGCCGCCGCCGCCTTCTTTATACAAGGCCGCGATGTAGTATTTCTGGCCACCCTCCAGCGTGATAGTCTCAGACTTCTGGCGGGTACCAGGTGCACCTGCGGTACCATCAAAGTTGCGGTTGGATGTCCATCCATCCACACCGGCAATGACCACCGCGTCGGCCGGACTGTCGCTCGTGCTCAACCAGAGGTCGGAGCTGTCGTCACTGGCAATCCAGAATGTATAGTCACCTGAGGTCTCCGGATGGAGCCAACCGTGGATCCGGCTGCCAAAATTGTCTGCAAAGTCATCCACATTGAACGACGTTATCTCATCGCTCCACGACGGGTTGGCCGGGTAGTTCGCATTGCTCGTCAGGTCCGAAACGACCGTTCCGCCGATACCTTCCCAAACCTCACGCAGGATCGTACCTACTCCCTCGCGAGTAGTCTTAAAGCTCCAGGTATCACCGGCGTGTCTGGTCCCTTCGGCATCGACCTCTTCGATCAGCCAGTAGTAAACAGTGCCTCCTTCAAGCGGTCCGGGATCATAGCTAAGTCCTGCCTGGTTGCCTATGAACGGCGGTGGACTCTCCGTGCCGAAATACACGTCGTGCGACACGGCACCAACTGCCGCCGACCAGCTAAGAACCGAATCCATGGGCGCACCTATCATACCATCAGCCGGGCTGGGGTCTCCGGCCTTTTTCGGACCGTAAATGTTGCCGACATAGCTGACGTTGTCGTACGTCGCCGAACGCATTACCCCGCTCTCGTGCGACGTCAGGCACAGGCCAATGAAAACGACCTCAGCCATCTCGACTTCAATTGGGTTCGTAATAGCGCCGTCCGGCGATGTGTCCGTGAATAATTCCCAATCAACACCGTCGGCAGAATGGTAACCTGTAAAGGTGTTGCCTTCGCGCGTAATTCTTACCCAATGAGGCGGTGACGCCGTGATATCCCCATGGTAGCTGGTGGAGCCCCCGCCGGTCGACTGACGGCCCTGGAAGCATATGCCGCCGCCGTCGCTGGCTGTCATTGCC
>Ga0209636_10008792_pt1 | contig 10287 bp, 14 predicted proteins | sample DeeMarSWOR152_54_FD_187464 | JGI IMG/M metagenome (GOLD analysis project Ga0209636, IMG submission 187464) | Marine sediment microbial communities from White Oak River estuary, North Carolina - WOR-1-52-54 (SPAdes) (version 2) | ecosystem: Environmental > Aquatic > Marine > Intertidal zone >... | reverse complement strand
ACCATACCATTCCCTTAATCGAGCGATAAAGATGTTTAGAGATTTATCTATCTCGTCTATGGCATCTACTGCCTGAATGATGATTTTATCCTTCTTTACAGCTTCTTTTGTTCTACGTTTGGTCAAATCTATACCTATGTCTGTTAAGAGTCGGTTCAATTCAAGATCAGAAAAACCTAATTTTTTTGCAATGGACCTGAATTTTTTTCTGAATGATTTCTCACCAAGATTATTCAATTCATATTCATATTCATCAGTTTTCTTGGATGATATGAACTCATCGTACCCTTTTTTCTTCAGTTTTTTAAGGAGTTTATTTTCCTCTTCAGTTAGACCAGGATTACTCATCCTTTCTACTATTCTATTAACATCTTTGGGGTATGGAATATTGTCTACTAATTCTCCTTTTTCGTCTAGAGCGAACACACCTAATAAAGATTGAACAATATAGACTTTCATCAAATATTCATTCTCACTTAAACACTTATAAATTGTTAAAGAATTCCAAGAAACGTTAAGTATTTTTTTATATAATGATAAAAAGTTAACAGATGCAAAAGAAATGTTCTAAGTGTGGTAAACCGATAAAGAAAGTGGGTAGGTTAATTAGGGTAACTTGGTTAGGTTTTAGAGCACCCTTATGTAAGAAATGTAGAGAAGAGTTGAAAAAAAGTAAAAAGAGGAGGTTCAAGATAAAGAGGATTCTTAGATGGAGAAAATAATTTCTAAATGTTAATTCTTTAATACTGGAAGTCAATTAATATTCATGAAGATGAGTTTTCTCAATGTGATGTTATTTATACTTGGAGTAATAGGTGTAGCTATTTTATTCCTCAGTGTGTGGTTTGTAATTTCTGTTGGTGTAGGGAGTATGGGGGATATAACATTCAAATTCAACTTATTGTCCTTTCTAACTGGTATCTCGTATATCCTCTTTGTCGTGGTTATTTCAAAATCAGTAAAAAAATAGGGTTTTATTCACCAAGTCTTTCTAGAATTTTTCTTAAGGTTTCTATGTTTGATTTGAGTGTTATCCTTATGTTTCTACCTGATAATTTTCTCAAAGAATAGTCTTTTATTCCCATTCCTTTCATGATTTTCACTATTTCTTTTTTCGGTTTGTTTGTCGTTATAACCCTTGTGATATCGCTTTTTCTTAATCTCATAGATAACTACCACATAATAATTTTTGTTTAAAATTAAATAATTTTAGATGATGGAAAATTGTTAAATAATGGTATAACAATAATATGAATTGATAATATGAATAAAATTGCTTTTGTTTCTGTTGTAATTATACTTATCTCTCTTTCGTCTATCTATTACATTAGTTATAATTTCTTTGTAATCGGAGAGGCCATAAAAATGCAAGGTGTTATGCTTGCCATGCCCTATCCAGGGTTTTTATTAGTTTTCATAATATTTTTTGTTATGATAATTTTCTTTGCAATGACTCAGTTTGTTGAAAGAAAAAAATGACGGGAGATTCATATGGTTTTCGGTTTGGGGAAAGGAAAAATTGAAGTATTTCTTGAAAAGTATAATTTTTCTCCTGGGGAGACTATAAAGGGAAGAATATCACTAAAACTTAAAAAACCTACTAAAGCAAAGGCATTAAAAGTTGGTTTGATAGGAGAAAAGGCAACAACAAAGTATGGAAGGACTTCTGGTAAAGGAATGAGTACGAGCCGAAGTAAAACATATTTTTATAATTTTGAAATGCCTTTAGATGGTGAAAAGGAATATCTTGAAGGGGAGTATAACTTTGAAATAAAAATTCCTGCAAATGTTTTACAAACACCATCGTCAGGAGGTGCTGTTGGAGACATTGTAAAAGGTATACAACTTCTTTCTGGAAAAGACGTAAGAATATCATGGTATATTATAGCAAAATTAGATATTCCGTCTGGGTTTGATGTTTCTAAAAAAGTTCAAGTTAATATTGGATAGATCAAATTCTTAAAGTCTTATTTTCATAAAATAGTTGAGGTGATAGTGTTGGTTTTGCCTTTTATTATTTTAGGTTTTGTAGTGTTGGTAGTGGTTGGTATAATCATTTACTATTACAACAAGATAATCGTACTATCCAACAGAATCGACAATGCATGGTCTCAAATAGATGTTCAGTTGAAAAAGAGAGCTGATCTTGTCCCAAATCTAGTTGAAACTGTTAAAGGGTACATGAAACACGAGAAAAATGCGATTAGGATGGTCACCAAAGCCAGAGAAAACATGATGAAAGCAGGTAGTATAAAAGCTAAGGCTAAAGCTGATGGGCAACTAACAAAAGCGTTAAAAACAATTTTTGCGATAGCAGAAAATTATCCACAACTTAGGGCCAGTGAAAACTTCAAACTATTACAAGAACAATTGGAAGGTATTGAGAACAAAGTAGCTTACTCAAGACAATTCTATAATGATTCAGTATTAAGTTTCAACAACACGATAACAACAGTTCCAGGAATGTGGTTCGCAGGTTTTGCTGGTAAAACAAAAAAAAGAGAGTTCTTCGAGATAAAAGAAGTGGAAAGAAAACCAGTCAAAGTGAAGTTCTAAATGAAAAAAACGACTTTTTACGATGAAATTGGTAGGAATAAAAGGAATTCTGCATTACTCGGAATTCTAATCTTTTCTTTTTTAATAGGTTTAGTTTATATTATAAGTCAAATTCTTGCTCCAGAGTTATCGTTAATATTCCTCATATTTGCTGGAATTTTCATGCTCATTTATACATACGGCTCATACATGTACGGTGATAAGGTTGTTCTTGCGGTAACCAAAGCTAAACTCGTAAAAGAAGGAGATAGAAGATACACTCATTTGATCAATGTCGTTGATGGGTTAAGTATTGCTGCAGGCATACCAAAACCAAAAATATATGTTATAGAAAGTGATGAAATCAACGCATTTGCTACTGGAAGAGACCCTCAACATAGTTCTGTTGCTGTAACGACTGGTTTATTGAAGAATTTGAAGAGGAATGAGATAGAAGGTGTTATAGGTCATGAACTCTCTCATATAAGAAATTATGATATTAGGTTTGCGACTTTTGTTGCTGTCTTAGTTGGATTGATTGCGATATTGAGTTATATGTTTCGTAGAGCATTTTGGTATGGTGGCGGAAAGAGAGATAAAGGGGATAGGGGTGGTATATTATTGTTGGTTGGATTTATACTGGCTATATTCGCTCCTATAATTGTGAGGTTAGTTCAACTTGCTATATCCAGAAAGAGAGAATATCTGGCAGATGCTTCTTCAGCCCAGTTGACACGTTACCCTGAAGGTTTGGCATCAGCTTTAGAGAAGATAAAGAATATCAATAAAGGTAAGATGAAAGTAAGTGAAGCTGTTTCACATTTATTCTTTACTGATCCTAACAAAAGTGGTTTAGATTCGTTGTATGCAACTCATCCTCCCCTTGAAAAAAGAATAAAAATCTTGAGATCGATGTAATTGGTCACTGATGATGAAACTGAAAAAGAGAAGAAATTTTACAAACGTGTGACTTATCGTCGTCTAAAAGGTGGTGGGGGGTTTCAAAAAAGTTTTACATATGGACACACCATCAAGTCTATTATGTTTGACAGAAAACTATTAAACTTTGCAGTTGGGATAACACTCATAATTCTTTCATTAATTGACATGGGATTGATGTATACCGGCAATCAAACAACATTCGAGACCTTCTTTAAATTCTTGGAAGGAAAACCTGATTGGTTTGTCAACTTATTTATCGGTGGTCCCACGATTGTGTTATTTTCAATTGTAATAACCTTAGAGTTTAGATTTAAAAGAGAAAGTATTGATAGGAAGATTGTTTTTGGAATTAGAGTGATCGTTTCCGCATTCTTGTATTACTTCATGAATGGGTTAATAAATTTGATTATCGAAGGTTTGTTGGCGATAAGTGGTTTTAGGGAGAACTGGCTGATAGCACTTGTAATTGGTGTATTTTTGTTTGGATTATCTTTTTTCAGGAAAGGATAAAAATCTTGAAATCGATGTAAAACTTGTGAATTGATGTGAAAAGGGGAAACTTACTAGATATATTAAAAAAATTGAGGAGAGTACCTCAAATTATAATGCCAAAAGACGCTTCGTTGATATTGGCTTATACTGGTATCTCTCCAGACAGTCTAATCGTAGATGCGGGCTCAGGATCAGGGTTTTTAGCAATATTCCTGGCGTATTATTGTAGAGGAGGGAAGGTTGTAACTTATGAAAAAAGACCAGATTTTGCTAAAGTTGCTAAAAAAAATGTAGAGTTGACTGGATTGAAAAATATAGTAGTAAAAGAAAAGGATGTTCTAGAAGGTATTGATGAAAAGAATATTGATCTGATGACTTTAGATATGAAGAGTGCAGAGAAAGTTGTGAAAATGTCTTTTAATGCTTTAAAACCTGGTGGTTGGTTGGTTATTTATTCTCCTTATATTGAGCAGGTAATTTCAGTGAGAGAAGAAATTGAAAAATTGAACTTCAAAGAAATAAAGACTGTTGAAAATATTGTCAGAGAGTGGCGTGTCGGTAGACATACATTACCAGAAGTGTCTGGTGTAATGCATACTGGTTGGTTAACATTTGCGAAAAAATATTAACGATAAACTTAAATTTCATTAAAATTCTAAAGAAGAATAAGAAGGTGAGGTTGTGAAGTTATCTGGAGATGAAAGATTAGTTCTAGAATATTTAACAAAGAAGGGGGACGAAGTAAAAGTAATACCAGAAGATATAAGGAGTAAATTTACACCTGAAATGCTTCAGTTCACTCTAGCAGAATTACAAGCAAAGGGCCTTGTAGAGTATGTTGGTGGAGCTTACACACCTACAAAAAAGGCAGAAGAGTTGTTTAAGAAAGGAAAGTCAGTGAAAGAAGGAATAACAGCATGGGGACATCCCAATATAACTGCAACTAATGATATGATGATTGAAATCACTAAAGAAGAGAGACCTTTGAATAATAGTATCATCGCGGTAAAGGCAAACAAATCATGCAAGGATTTGGATGAATTGTTTAAGGATTATCTGAAGTTCGGGAAGAAAATAAAAATAACGATTTCTGTTAGTGGGGTTCAAGATAGTATCAAGGCTTTCGGATCTCCTGCACTTGAATTAACAAATGAAAAAAATATTGTTATCACAAAATCAGATTTCATTGATGGAAAAACCTTAGCTATTTTGGCTGATAAAGCTGTTTATGATTTAAAAAAAGAATTAATCAGTAAGTTGAAGAAATCAAAAACAAAAGTAAAGATTGAAGTAGAAGTTAAATAATCTCTAAACCTCAATTCTCATTTAATTCTAGTTTTAACCATGTAATTTTTTTAAACCTAAAACATGCAAGACCAAATACCGACAAAAAAGCAAGTAAAATCCAACCAACTATAATTAATAGATCGGTACCAAAAATCATTATATTAGTGAAAGGAAGGTTTTGATAAACCCATTCATGCGCAAAGTTATTTGGTGTTTCACCTATGAGAGAAACAATAAGTGTAGAAAATATCATAGATAAAATAATTTTCCAAATATAATTTTTAAACAACCTACTCATGAGATAATAAAAAATGTTAAAAACTTCTGTCAAAACTAGAAGTGGCATAGGATATCCTATAATCAATACATTAAACAAATAACCCACTAAGGAAATTTCTGGAAAATACCAAAATTTGAATGTAAAAAATCCTATAAATTCAATGATAGAACCAAAAATAAAAAATGTTATATAAATTTTAAGAAAATCTTTTTTACTTGCTCTAAGAGTGGTTTTATTGTTTAATAAATTATTGACCGAAGCGAAAAACACATACGCAGGTATAATAAATATTGTGAACCAGAACCTGAATTCATAGATTATTGCAAAATAAATACCAATAAAACTAAAGATAAAACTAAATATTATTATAAAAGATTTTAATTTTTTCATAAAATAATATTCATTTTCTTTTTTATTAAATCTTAAAATATCAATCAAGTGAGTGCCTTAAGTAACCCTTTCTTTGATAATAACATTTTTACAAAATTATACATCACATATAATTCCCATGCGAATGGACCATAAGCAAGAAACCCAAGAACTGGAATTTCAAATATTTTAATATTTTCTAGAATTGGAACAGTGTAATACCATTTTGTGTAAGCCCAATAGTTCCAAAATTCCCATAGAAATCCACATATATATCCTGCCACAAAAAGAGAAAGAATTGTGTTTAATTTTCTCTTTTTTATTAACATAATGATTGATTTTTCATTATGGAATAAGTAGCTAATTGGATCAAGAAGCAAAATGAATCCAGTCCAAACAAACATCCACATATATGGAGAGGGGAAAAAATAAGGAATTATTAAACATATCAGTCCAATTGCTATCAATGAGTATATAAAAATAATGTTGACCGGCATATGTATTCTCATTTCCTTGAAAATATGCAGTTGTTTAATTAGGTCTGCTGTCTCAAACACAGCAGGAACTATTGAAGAAAAACATAAATAACCTATTATACGCGCTAAAAAATGTGGTTCAGGTAAATTAGCATAATACCATCCACCAAGAAATTCGTTGTAGAATTCAAAAATCAGCCAAAAACCAAATGAAAGAGTGGTTAAAATGATAAATCTTTTTGTTTTATTGATTATTAACGAATTTCCCTTGAATATATAAACTATACCATCGATAAGAAAAATATAACCATACCAAATAATTGGACAATACATCATAGCAAATGGCTGTATTTTTAGGAATATGAATAATTGTCCAATGATAATCATTAATATACCGAGAAGACTGAAAAATACAGCTAGATCATATCTAGGAAGTTGCTTCAATAATTTTTCGAGTTTTGTCGTGTTCATATTATTAATTTATATTCTGTTAAATAAATTGGGGAAGCCGGGATTTGAACCCGGGTCACAGGCTATTCCTCTAAGACCCGTTCGGCAATACTTAAGCCTGGATCCTAAACCAAACTAGACTACTCCCCCTGTTTTTTATTTTGGTTTTTTAGCAGCAAAAATACAGTAACGTATCAGACCTTTTTTGGTAATTTTATACAATTCATACCCTGCAGTTAGATTAATAAAATTTTTATGTAAACCAAAAAGATTAACAAAAAAATATGGAATTATAGACAATTTATGAAGTCTTTCAAGGGATGGGCCCACATGTTTTGTAATGTTCTGTTCTTCCACTGATACAAACCCTACTTCTTTTAATGTTTTGGGGAATGAATCATGACGTAAATTCTTTAAAGATGCCATGCCGGAACCTTCAATCACTATATCCATAATATTTTTCTCCCAATGTGTGAACTTTTTATCATCAGCTATAGTATACTCAAACATGGCAAGTCTCCCACCTGGTTTCAAAATTCTCAAAAATTCATGAAGAGTTTTTTTAGCCTCTAGTGAATGTACGAACGATTCCATTGTATATATTGCATCAAAATGATTATCTCTAAATGTTGTGTTAGAATAGTCCATTAAGTGGTATTCTACCTTCGACTCTAAATCTAAATTTTTAGCTAGTTTTTTAGCACTTTCTACTTCGAATGGGACTATTTCAATTCCTACTATCTTACATCCATATTTTTTTGAAAGATAAGTTGAAACTATGCCTCGTCCACACCCAGCATCTAGAATAAGTTGATTTTTATTTATATGTAACTTCCTTGCTATCAAATCTTGCATTAATTCTTGTGCTCTTCTCTCATGAATATCATTGTTACTACTTGGGTAGAAACCGAAATGCTTGGACCCCCACAAAACAATGTTGTAACCAAATTTAGACCTTTTATAATAATTTATAACTTTTTTATGATGGAAAATTTTTCTATATGATTTTTTTATCACTATTACCACTTTTTATGTAAGATGACTTGTTTCATATCTTTAACTTCTTCAACTTTTTCTCCAAGTTGTTTTTTTATTGTTCTAGCGATCTTAGGTCCTATTATCCTTTCAAGACTAGATAATGGAATCTTCCGTAAATCTGAAATAGTTTTCAATCCATTGTTGTATAGTTTTCTTCCACGAACACGACCCACTTGTTCAAGTCTAACTAAAGGTATCAATTCTTCTTTTACACCATATTTTACTTTCACTCTAACTTTTCTCACTTCCTTTAGTAACTTCTTAAAGTTCAACAATAAAGCAAGTTCTTGAGAAGCATACAACAACCAATCAGCATTCTTTAGTCTAAACCTCAATTCTCCAGGTGTAACTCTGAATCTTGAAAGAATTTGATCTTCAGTCATTTCATTCGTCCATCCTTCAAACATTGAAGCAGTCTTAACACTCTTCAAGAAATCATCAAACTCTAAATCCCAATCTTTTGGAACTTTCTGTAAAAACCTACTCTTTGCAATCTTGTCATTTATCTCTTCAAACTCTCTACTTCCAACAGATAAAAGCGGTCTCATTTCTAGAGTATTTGCAATCATGTGTAAATAACTGAATGTTCTTGGTTTAATTTTCATAGCTCTATTGAGACATTCGATAAAATAATGAGCAGTCAAAGGATCAATGTAGAGTTCAGAAACTCTTTTACCTATTCTAGTCGGTATTATCTTCTCTTCTTTTTCAACTAAAAATTTGAAATTGATCAACATTTCCAGGATATTTTCTATTCTTGTATCAATTCCAGAGATATCACCATACTGATAAGCATAGAATGTTTTTTCAAAAAATTTCATTAGGGATTTTCTTGTGCTAACGAAACCCGAAGCTATCAAAGCGAGTGTGTGCATACGTAAGACTGGTTCTAGAGCAAGTTTTGAGGAAATGTCTTCAGGCTCACCTAAGATGTATCTTTCAGTTAGTTCATGTGCCTCATCCTCTGATTTTGCAAGAAGGATTGACTCACCCCATTTGTCGTATTGTGGACGCCCACACCTTCCACAGAATTGTTTGTATTCAAGAACAGGAATGAATCTCGCTCCATACCCAGCATAATAACGTTTTGCATCTCGAATGATAACACGGAATGCAGGTAGGTTGACACCATAAGCAAGGGTAGGAGTTGCAACGATTCCTGAAATTAAACCCATTTTAAAATTATCTTCAATCAGACGTTTCTGATTATAGAGTAATCCAGCGTGATGGAACGCAACTCCATTCCTTATACAAGTTGCCAGTCGTTTACACTGTCTTGTTGGAACTTCAAGAATATTCTTCGCTTCTTCAGAAAGTTTAGTTAATCCTTCTCTTTCATTCTTGTTTAAATGCTTCCGGTTAAATTTTCCTAATTTTTCTGCAAGAGATTCTGCATTCCTTCTAGTAGAAACAAAAAATAAACTCTGTTTTCTTAATTTTCTAGTATTGTTTGAAATTGCTGCTTCTGGTGGTAGATGCCCATCCAAATCATAACTATCTTTCCCAAAAAACTGAATCTTTGAATTCAAGAAGATGCCTTCATGCAACTTCACGGGCCGATAATCAGATATGACTGCTTCAGCGTTCAACCATTCTGCTAATTCTTTTGCATTATGAATAGTTGCCGATAGGGCAAGTATTTGAGCGTTAGGGACGGTCTCCCTGAGTCTTGTCAATGTAACTTCTAACGTGGGACCACGTGAAGGATCGTGAAGTAGGTGAATTTCATCAATGACTATTAATCCAACATCGCTTATCCAACGTGAACCATGCCTCATCAACGAATCACATTTTTCATTAGAAGTAAGTATCCAATCGTAATCTGCCAACCATGGGTCTGATGAATCTAAGTCGCCAACACTCATAGCAACCCTAACTCCTTCCTTCGAATACTTTCTTCTGAATGATTGATATTTTTCTGAGACTAACGCAACCAAAGGAGCCATGTATATCATTTTTCCTTTTCTGTTCATGAACAAATCTAAAGCTGCCAATTCAGATAATAGAGTTTTACCAGAAGCTGTGGGAGCAGAGACTACCAAGTTTTTTCCTTCTAACAATCCCTTTTTTATAACTTGTTTTTGTAATGGATTTAGAGAGTTAAATTGCGAAATATTCAAGACTTTGTTAATAACATTCTCTTTCATAGACTTCAACTAATATTAAGGAGTCATAAAAATTTAGTTTAATAGGTAAAAAATTGAGATTTAAATATTAATTTAAACATGTTATTTGTTACAGATGTAACAATATTATATGGTGAGAGTTTACATGTCGCGAAAAAAGCCGTCTACGAAGCAAAATATATATACTCTAATGGTTTTAAAACTCTTAAAAGAGCTAACAAAGAGAAAAAAGGCGAGATTGAGTATAAGAGAGATTGGAAGAATACTTAAAATTAATCCAATGGCTGTTTAC
>Ga0209636_10008791_pt1 | contig 10288 bp, 9 predicted proteins | sample DeeMarSWOR152_54_FD_187464 | JGI IMG/M metagenome (GOLD analysis project Ga0209636, IMG submission 187464) | Marine sediment microbial communities from White Oak River estuary, North Carolina - WOR-1-52-54 (SPAdes) (version 2) | ecosystem: Environmental > Aquatic > Marine > Intertidal zone >... | reverse complement strand
CAGATGAGCATTGAGGAGAAGCGATTTTGAGCCTTCGCCAACTTCGAAAAAGACGTTGTTCTCTTTGACCTGAGGATGATAGCCCATTTTTTCAAGTTCCCGGCTGACAAACTTGGAAATGGCCTCTTCATTTCCCGTAACACTGGGAATCCGAATGAGCTCCTGAAGCCAATGAATGAGTTTGTCTTTGTTAACTTCCAAGGTTTTCACCTCCACTCAGCGGCTGCTGATAAAGTTTTTGATATGTGTCACGGCCAGTGCGATGCGGTCTGTGGGAGTAAATCCATAACAGAAACGGAGGTAGCCCACTTCAGGATCAGTTGGGGCCGGCGTGTAGACTTCATAGCCATTTCCGGCGGGACGAACGCGGAACTCAAAGACCGTTCCGGAAATAGCGCTGACCTTTCCTCTATCCACCAGGTCAATACTGAACTGATCCACATCCCCGAACTCCTTGACCAACTCAACCGGCAAGGGGATGACCGCATAGATGGCTCCGCCAGGGCTCTTCATCTCCCAGCCGAGCTCTTCCTTCACCTTTTCCACAAGTATGTTTCTTCGGGTTTCAATCTCATTGAGTAGGTCGTTCTTGTACTTCTTTATCTCATCCGGGGCAGAATCAAATTTCATAAAGTGTGCGATTAAAGCCCTTTGAGACGTCACTGAAGGGCACCCGCTGTGGGAGCGGTTGTAGAAGTAGACATACCGTGTCACACGAGGGTCAGCGCAAGAGATATAGCCCAATCTCTCACCCGGAATCTGTCTTGTTTTCGAATAGGTACCGCAGACGACTGTTTTGCTCAGAATATCCGGTGAAAAAGACTGCGCTTCTTTTCCATCGAACACCAGTTTATGATACGCCACGTCCAAAATCAGGGGAACATTGATCTCTCGAACGATTGTCTCCAGCTTTTCCTGTTCAGCCGGATCGGTGATTACAGCTCCATCCGGATTATTGATCAGAGTGAAAAGGAAAGACGCAATCCTGTCTTTAACCGGATAACAGAGCTTAAGAATAGAATCAGGATCAGCCACTTTCCCTTCTTCGTTAATCAATGGGACTGGCCATATCATACCGCCGTGCATATCCACAATCAGGTTATGGTTCTGCCAGGTTCTCTGATTAGTGAGAACCAGATTCTTCTGGCCATCCAAGAACATGGAGACCGAAGCCCCCAAAGCGCCGGTCCCCCCATGGGTCACAGCCACATGTTTTTGCATGTTGTCTTCTTTGTATTTTTCAAAATCGACACCCTGGTTTCTCGCCTCATCCTGGAATTGCTCCAGGATTAAAGCTCTCAGATCATCGGGTATGGAGTGCTTGAAAATCAGTTTTTTAAGCTTGTTATCACCGTCAGGGACAGTGTAGCCGATCCTTCCTTCCTCTAAAACAGACTTGGCTGTTGCCTCAAGGCTTTCCTTATAACCGGGGGGGAAGAGGCCGGGTGCACAGAGTTCACCAATATCCGCCCTGACAAAATCAGGGTCCCGAGTGGATAACATCCTTGCTTTCCCTGCGACCACGGTGATAGTCGATTTCTTGGATAAGGTCTTAATGGCCGCATCAGGTAAATGAATTTTTTCTTCCATAAAATTGCTCCTTTTTATAAAAAAAATAAATCCACCTTATGATTCCCTTTTCAGAGGGAAAAAATATGGTGGAAAATGATCTACTTTTGACTTATAACAGAGTGAAAATCTGAAGTCAACAACAAGACAAGATCCACAGCTTTTTCTTGATTGATATCTGAATTTGAATAAGGAATACACACAAAATATGCTCATTGAGTTTTGAAGTGGAGAGGAGAAATGGTTTAACTGAACAAAGAGAGCAACCTCAAACCAGACAAGACGCGCAAAAAAGTAATGCTGAAATTTTAAACAAATGACTGAGGGTTTATCAGATAATCACCTGATGAAGAGTAAAACTCTATTAAAAATACTCGCAGCGATACTTTCGGCCAATTTATTATAGAGCAGCGTTTCCATTTCCTCTTCAGCCTTAAGCCACTCCTCTTTGTTGAACAACATGCGTTCTTCTCGAGACAGATCAAGGGTTGTGTAATCCCCATCATAATAGCCCCGTCGGAACTGACCGGAAACTTTGGCCACGACGGTTTCATCGCCCAGGACTCTGCTTGCTGTGGGGTCGATCACTTGGTATACCACTTCAGCAGACATTTCGACAGCGAAATTTCTCTCTATGTAAGTGACCTGTGTGGATCTGTCCCGGCGGAGAGGAACTCGACGCTCGATCTCTTCAGGAATCCCTTCTCCATACGAGTAGGATTCTATCCACCCGATCACAACAAAGTCCGCGTTTAAAGTCAGACCAACCATCGAAGCCGTCTGTTGGGTAATCTCCCCGCTTCTGATCCGGAGACGGCTCAACTCCCGATGAATTGCTCCAGGATCGATAGGGGCCACAAAAAGAACCGGATTGGCTAAGTACTCATAGAGAAGCGTGTCGTATAAATCACTCTCCATTGCTCGAGGCGCCTCCTCTGCAGCTCCTACAGAGGCCCAAAAGGGGAGGACTGCGACACTCCGTGTGCCCGCTTCAAGCGCGGCTTTCTGAAGCTGGATTGCCCTGCTGCCCGTTTCGCTATCAGGACCGAGGATATCTAAGGCCTTTTGTGCACGGCCAAATGCCGCTCTAAAGTAGGCTCTACCTATATCCTGTTCCGCCCATTTGATATGCACTCCAGCCCGCGCCTCATCAGCCCTTTGGGCTTGGGCCGGAGACAAGGGATATGCGCGCAGGCGCTCATACCTTCTCAAGGCCTCCGCCCAGTTCCCCGCTTGTTCATGGGTCTCGCCTTGTTCAAAAAGCGAGGCCACAGCGGCGTCAATCATTTCCTGGCGAAAATCTTCATATCCATCGGGGACTGAAAGGATGACACCCACCTGGCTCGTCCGGCTCCTCAGGCTGTCGATGCGGTTGAGCGCAGCGACCGCGTTTTCATAGGCTTCTGTTGACTCGTAGGCACTCGCCTGTTCGAGATAGGTATCGATCAACTGAGTACCGACATCTTCCAACCGCACCCGCGCATCTTGCATACTCGGGTCTTTGGTCAGCACCTTGATGTAGCGCTGAGCCGCCTCTTCCAAGCGACCTTTGCTCTCCAGCTCCTGGCCCTTTTTATACCGCTTCTCAACACTGGCACAATTGATGAGAGCGAAAATCAAAGCCAAGGTGAGGACCGTAAGGAAATTCCTTTTTTGTCTTATCATCATCATAATAAAGGAGTTATATCTGAACCACATAAATATGTCAAGGCATAATTCAGGGATTGGATAAGTGGCGGCCGCTCGTCCGCGAGAGGAAGCTTCAGAATGGCGATGTTCCTGTCTATTGATTCCTATGTACGATGACTCTGAAGATGAAAAATCGATGAATTTAAATTTTAAGGATTGAATCTCCGAAAAACCAGCTTCCCTAGAATCCTCTGGCGAACATCGTCCAAAATTGATCTCCGAGCTCCAAGTATTTATGCATGGCCGCTCGGGCAAAGTCATTCGTGTATTTTGTCAGGTATTCCTTGGCTTTAGCCAGGTCTTCCTCAGAGTGTCCTTTCTTCAAAATCGCCAGAACCTTTTTCTCGATATCCGGCAAGTCAGAAAAAGCTCTCTCTTCGAACTCTTTAACGGCCTTCTCGATGTGTTCTCTCGCTTCACCCCATCGGACTGTGGCCAGGCGATTCGCCCGCCTGAACGCCCAGCAGGCAGAATCCATACGGAACCTGTGCTGCGCGCAAATTTCAAAACTCGGGAGGAGCTCTGAGACCCCCGCAAATACCGGAATTCTAGGGCTTTGCCCTGGATTGTCAAACGAGAACCAGGCTATTCCTCCCACCGGATCAGGAAGCCAATCCCGCATCTGCAGGACTTCAGAGTAGGAACATCCCGCAATGGCAATGGTCCTCGCCCGATCAACGACTCCCGGCTTTATGGTATTCAAAAGGCTTGCCGTGTAAGAGTGCATCCAGGGATTGGCAACAGGGCTCTTGATTATCTTGTCGCCGCGACGCTGTTTCACCATGAGATTTTTTGTGCTGTCCAGTTCCGTCCCTTCATAGGTTTCCCGGTAGAATTTCAAGACATCCCTGATTGAAAGTTTCTTTTCCGGCTTCACGGAGAAGGGAAGCTCCTCCATTTCCATCTTCAGTTTGAGAGAAGGAGCGACAGTGCTAAGCACATAGAATTCCCGGGTAGAGAACGGTTTTCGTCCGCTGTAGACCTTCCAGAACTTGAAAGGCTCTCCGCTGTCTGGATCCCACCAACCCATCTCTTCGGCCACGGAATACACATTTTCCGAAGCCATGTAATAATCCGGATTGTTCAGGTCAAGCTCGCTTATTCTCGGGATATTCGCCGAGACGCCCACATGGTCATCAGGGATACGGACCGCGGCCCACACCGCTCCCTTCTCCAGAGGACCGGCACCAAAAATCTCGAAATGCCAGACTTCTTTCGGGTCAGCGATGGTGATGCATTCTCCCCAATCTCCGTATCCATACTCTTTAACCAGTTGGCCGGCCAGCTTGATGGCTTCTCGGGCAGTGGTGCATCTTTCCAGCATGAGACGCTCGATCTCCTCGATCATGAACATCCCTTCCGGGTTGTAGAGGTCTCTTTTGCTCCCAATTGTTGTCTCTCCGATGGCCAGTTGTTTCTCGTTCATGCAGGGATAGGCAGTGTTAAAAAAAGCATAGGTTTCCTCCACTTGAGGGATCTCGCCTTTCAACTGCATTCCTCTCAGATCCCAGGAAGTCTCGGTATGCATCTTTCCGTAATAGATCTTATTCACGGCTCCTTTGGGGTGTTTTTGATGCGGCACCATATTCACCCAGGTTCTGTAGTTGCCATCACAGGAGTGAGCCGTGATGACCGAACCATCGGTTGTCGCTTTGCTTCCAACCATGATGCTGGTGCATCCTGTATCCCAATCTTCCCAATCCTGAGGCGGCTGTTGAGACTGATGACCGGTGACCAGGAATAAAACTGTAATGAAAGACAGGACAGTTAATACTGTCAATCCACCGAGAATTTTCTTAAGACTCATTTTTCTCATCCTCACCTCCTTCTTTCACAGCTATTTAATTATTATAAGAAATGCAGTGTTGTCAATGTATTTAAAGAATTTGAAATAATATGATAAGAAGTGAAGTGACTGATAAAATTAATTTTATTCCAGTTTAGCCGCAGAAGCCAGCTGGACGATTGCCTTTACTTTTAAAGGCCCAGGCATCCGAAACCTCATTCCGCCTCTGGGCATTCCTCCTCTTCCGCCACCTCCGGGCATACCGCCCGCCATTCCTCTTCTCATGTTTGACCTATTGATTTTGGGCGTTTCCAATATTATGCCGATTGAGCTGCCTGCTTTGGCTCCGATAGCATAGGGATTCTGTTCATCCTGACTCAGCGGGACTTTGAGCTCGTAAACAAGCGTTCCACTCGAGAGCTTTGCAGTCACATTGATCCCCTTTGCCTCGTCAATCGGCATCCTGACACTCTCATCCTTCCCGGGTCCAAGGATTTCCAGCTCATTCATCTGTCTCATCGGGGCCTGCATGAACCTTTCGGGGTCCTGTTCTCCTCTTTTCGGCTTCATCGGAACATCTCCCTCTTGCATCCCTCTCATTTGCATCTCTTCCTCTGACATGCCAAGGGGAAATTTAATGCCAAAATTTCTTTTCTTCCCGCCGGCAGGGCCAAACCACAGCGTAAACCCTTGTCTCATTATCTGAATCCGAATCATTAGGTCTTCGACAATCATACAGATGTACATAAAGCTCTCATCATTCTGTAAACCGAGAGATATCTTTTCATCTTCAAAGTACATCAAGGCATTCAACCAGTCATCATGCTTCCCGTCAATCGTGACTTCACGGTCCCGCCAGATGCTGCTCAGTTGAATCGAGCCACACGCGACAAATAAGATTGCCAGAAGGAACAGGATGAATGACCAAGCAAGCAGTTTAGTATTAAAAATTCTTCTGGTAACTTTTGATAATGTCCTCATTATTACAGTTTTCATCTTCCTTCTCTCCATCATAAATTCTATTTTAATACTATCAGCTCCATATGAACATATACAGCTAATAACCATTACCCTGAATTATTCATAAAATATGCCGATACTCTATTCAAATCACCTTTGAAGGCTGACTAATTATCCTATATCGGCATCTTTTCCCCTTCGGGCGAGCCGATCTTACCGCAACTGCTTTGTTGCGGCCCATTCGCGGTGGTAAACCACAGCTTCATGAACCACGCCTCGCATTTGCAGCAACCTCGACTCGTGAATAACTCACGTACCCTGAATTATTCATAAAATATGCCGATACTCTATTCAAATCACCTTTTATGGATAGAATAAACAGAAGGATAACTCAAGAAACATCCTTGACTGATTTTAGCTCTATCGTTGCATTGATCTCTTTGGAGACGCCTTCCGAATCCCTTCTTAGAAAAGTGACCGTGAGCTGCTTATGCTTTTGGATGGGCCTCTCGATTTTTTGTCTCTTTTTCTTTCCTATCGCCTTCTTGAACAAATCGTAAACCGCTCCAGCCGCATCTATGATTGAAAAAGAATTCAACATCGGATTTTTGTACTCTTTCTCTATTTCGTAAAAAGGACCGTAACCTTCGGGCAAAGGAAGCTTCTCGATTTCGAACGATGCTCCCTTGAAAGGGACTTTCTTGCCGGTCACTATTAACTGATTGCCAACAAACATGGATAATTCATACTCAGGATCTCTGGCTTGGCTTTGAGTTCCAGAATCAACCCCTGGGGAGTCTAGCTGGATATCGATCTCTATTTCCTTTTTTAGAATAAGATCGCCGACTTTAAGATCCAAAAAATAGACATGCGCACCGGATTTTTCGAATAAACCTATCGCCTCAATATCAACTATGTTCAAGCCTCTCTTGAGAAGACCCCCTTTAATCACGTTTTCTTTATCGGAAAATTTATAATAGGCCTCCACTGATATTTCTATCCCGATCACTAATTTTTCCGGTGGAGCGAATGTCCTGCCTGTCCTTTCTCCTATCAACCCTATTTCGACAACTACAGCAGAGGTGTCCTCCCCGAATGAGTAAAGATTAAGGCTGATAACAAACGCCAGCAAAAACGAAACCTTTCTAATCATCGTAATGAAATTCAAAATAGGCCTCAAGACTCTTCTTTGGAAAATCTTTGGGCAGGGAAGGGAAAGGAGAGCTCTCTTTTAAGGCTTTCAAAGCAGCCTCGTCCAGGAGGAGGATAAGAGATGAATTCACGACTTGAGCAGAGAGAATTTCTCCACTCTCATCAATAATTACAGAAACTCCCACAACACCTTTAACTCCTATCTCTTTCGGATAGGGAATGACCCAATTCGTGAGGATTGTATTCACGACCTGTTTGGCCCAGGGAGAAATATCATAGTCTTCGATACGAAAAGAGGCTCCAGCTTTTTGAGCCGCACCGTGGACACCTGCATGCGCAAGGCCTGTATCGCCTTTGAAAAAACCGATGTTGAAGAAACCTGAACGAGGATACTTCAGTTGTTTGACATTCCTCTCAAGTTTAGCTCTCTCCGCCTCACTCAAGAGTTTTTGCGTTTTTTCAAATTCGAGGGAAAAATCCAGGACATAATCTGGAAGCAAATCCGACTCAGACTTGAACGACCCCCCGAGTCTAAAATTCGAGACCAAATCCGAATGGAATGCTTCTTCTTCTGTTAGAATCCGGTTATCACTCCTTTCTGTTGAATAAAGCTCTCCGCGGCTCACAGACGATGGAGTCTGGGCAGGATTCATCCGGACTCCCGTTTTGTCAGGAGGCGTTATCCCCTCATCTCCTTCGAGCTCATCCCTCGCTGTCGCCTGAAGGCGTCTGAGGGAATCTTCAGTATCCATCGGGATGATCAGTTGTTCGGGTGAAACGAGGACGGCCTCCCTGATTCTGAGCTGTTCAAGGTTGATACCTACCGAAACATTTAAATAAAGCAGAACCGTAATCAAGGCCACATGGATAAGAAGAGAGAAGAGAAAGCAAGCGGCCCTTCTTTTTGAATCGACTCTGTCTTTCTTAATCTTCATCCCCCTTATGATTCTAGCACTCTTTCTCTATATTTTTAAATTCAAGGTTTGTGAAAAAAGTTACATTTCAGGAATAAAGTCTATACAAGCCTCGAGCGGAAATCTGATACTTCTGGACAAAAAAGAGAGGATTCTGTTATCTTTTAGATGAAAATTGAAAAATCTTTTGATTGAAGTGGTTAAGAAAAAGGGGACAGCCCCCTTTTTTTCAGGAACTGTCCCTTTCAGTCCTTTTATCAAGGAAGAATAGGGATTATCCCTCTTCTTAAAAAAAGGGGCCTGTCCCCTTTTTTCTGTTTTTTCTGAATAAAAAAAGAGCTCTTTCCTCCCGCTTCTTTTCCCCTCAATTACAGCCTGCCTTTTTTCCCCTCTTTTGACAGCGCATTGAAGGGCCTATGGCATATAGCCCGGGGAGGAAAGAGCCCATAACTCCCTACTTAATATTTCAATTCGAAATCCAATCGAATAATTACCTTATGCTATCGACTGAGATCACAGGAATAAATATGTACTTGTCCCTGGATCCTTCTAACGAGTTATCCACTTCAAAATCCAACACTACTTCGGTCAAATCATTATCCAGGATGGTGAAGCTCACAGGAATCCTCACTTCCAAACCAGGATTGACGCTTAAATCGTAAGTGTTACTGTAGACCACGACCGAAACAGCATCTATGACGATTATAATGTGAGTATAGGTTCCCGTCTCCAGGTCAACATCGACGGCAAGCTCCTCGATATCCCTCAAGGCGAGCAAATCATACGTCTGCGTCCCTTCCCATAATGAAATCACAGAGCTGTCATCTTTCTGGACCTGTATCGCGCTTATCGTGACATAAACATGCTCCAGGCCTTCTATCGGCTGGTCAGTCAAGTAGAGCTGGAAGTTTCCAGTGTTCTCAGAAGTTGAACATCCACCCAAGAGCAGGATCGCGGAAAGAGCAAATAGTGAAAATCTTTTCATCTTTTCCTCATACCGTTGGCGTTCTCTATATTAATAATCCTTTTTCAAAATAAATCAATCACCTGCAGCGACGATTTCAGGGGGTGAATTTAGGGGTGAGATATCTCATTATTGCTGAAACACAGAGAGGAGGCGGGTTGTTTTCAGGGGGTAGCCCTATTCACCCTGCCTTTAGGTCAAAGTCACCGACGGATCGAATCAGAACTCTCAATATCTCTCCAGGTACCTCGTGGTGAAATAGTCATCTTTCACGTTGGGATTGAACTGGATTTCATTTATTTTCAGGATTGATTTTCTGTCGTTTTGTCTGTTGACCATGATCATATGGATGGGTCTGTATCTGTGGTTGGCGGGGTCCAGCTCTCGAATCTCTTTGACTGAGAGTTCCTTATGCAGCTCACCATCGAGGTCGTAATACACGGCTCCTCTTATGACATAGTCTTTTTTCCCGATGTAGGCTATCCTCTTAGAAAAACCGTTCTCATCAGCCACATCTTCATCAATCGGCACCATTTCTATCTCCCAGCACAGAGTGCCTTCCACTTCTTTTTCGCTCAAAATCCTGTAGGAAAATTCATCCAGTATGGGCGGAGACATGTCCGCATAGGAAAATTCCGAGCCCATGAAGCTTTTGGCTCTCTCTGAGCTGACAATCCGCCTTGTCTTCCTGAGGGCTGGCATGAAGAGCCACAGGTCATCATCTTTTTCCTCGTAATCAAACACGAGCAGTCCTGTCCCTTTCACGTCAGCAGGAGCGAGGAAACGGAGAAGTCTTTTTTCTGTATTTCCATTATCGAAAAGCTTGGTCACCATCGCAATCTCTCTGACCCGCTCCCGACCTTTGCTGTCGAGGATGGTCATAGTCGAAACAGCCTCTGAGCCAGCAAGCTTTGTCACTTCGAAGGCCTTGTCCATGATCTGCTTTGCGGTCAATTCTTCCTGGGCCATAAGACCTGATCCAAGAAAAAGTACCGCTGACAGCACGGCTAACAACTTGATTTTATTCATGTTATACTCCTTTGACGATAAATTTTTTGTTTATTCCAAGGTGCCTCACAAATTGGGGACTGTCCCCAATTTCCATGTATTCCATCACCATGTGACTTCCTCAACTCTTTAAACTGATCATTTTATTCGGTTCCAGGAAATCGGGCCTGAACACCAAACAGAGCGCCGGGATGAGGACCAGTGCGCCGACAAGACAGGAGAAAATAGAAACCACAATCAGAAATC
>Ga0209636_10008789_pt1 | contig 10288 bp, 6 predicted proteins | sample DeeMarSWOR152_54_FD_187464 | JGI IMG/M metagenome (GOLD analysis project Ga0209636, IMG submission 187464) | Marine sediment microbial communities from White Oak River estuary, North Carolina - WOR-1-52-54 (SPAdes) (version 2) | ecosystem: Environmental > Aquatic > Marine > Intertidal zone >... | reverse complement strand
GTCTTCGGCGTGCAGGCTGCTTCACTGAACTATTTTGGTTGTACGGTCAGCGATCTCTCCCTGGATGAGATAGTCCGCTTGGCTGCAATCCTCCCCCGACCGCTCAGAACTGATCTTAGAGGTAACAGTCCTTGGCTTCTGTGGAGGTGCAGATTTCTGCTGCAAAAACTCAGGGTCTATGACTGCATCACCGAAGAGCGCTACCAAGAAACCATCAGGATGTTCGATGATCCAACTCCCTACTCGTACCTCAATGATTCGACAGGATCACCCATAGAATGGTTTACAAGTTTCTTTCAAAATCCTGAAGGACAGCTTAAGGAGTTTCATTTATGGGAATTCTGTGTCAGCCCTATAGAAAAAAATTGAACCAGAAAGGTTGCATTCCGACAAAATAAATGCAAGATTAAGAAAATGGAAATCACCTTAAGAAATAGTTGCTGTTTCATTCTTTTTTCTGGATTCGTTTTGTTATTAGGGTGTCGAACACGAATCCAAGTCATTCCTCCAGTTAAACCTGAGACAAAACCCACTGCAAAACAAATTTCAATAAAAAAGGAAGGACTCATTCGAAGTGAATATTCTATTCAGGTGGGAGCATTCTCTGTATTGGACAATGCTATAAGACTAACCCAAAACCTGAGCAAAAAGGGATTGAATGCCTATTATTTCCGGCATGAGTCAGGCCTCTATAAGGTGCGTTTCGGGGATTTTCTTTCCATAAAAGAGGCCCGTCAGGAAGCGAAACATCTCCTCAATGAAGAAGTGATCGAAGAATATTTCATTGTGAAGCCCGAAGATTATGCTGTTTCCAAGAAGAGCGTGCTCGGTGCAGACAATTTACGAGATCAACTCGTCGCTACTGCAGAGAGTTTCATCGGAGTGGACTATTCCTGGGGAGGGACATTGAGCTCAGACGGATTTGACTGCAGCGGTTTGGCCATGGCAGTCTATCAAATGAACGGTTTCAATCTACCCCGGTCCTCTATAAAGCAATTTGAGGCAGGGAGGGCGATAAAAAAAAATCAGCTAAAAAAAGGGGATTTGCTCTTTTTTGCCACCTCAGAGAGCCAGAGAATCTCCCATGTAGGAATTTACGTAGGAAATGAGGCATTCATCCATGCTCCTGGAAAGGATAAGAAAATCCAAAAAGACTCTCTTGTTGACACATATTTCAGGAGCCGTTTCGTGGGCGCCTGTACCTACTTGGAATAACTGCCCTCCTTCAATCCTCATAAATTGCTGGTTATCCACAACAGATTTCTAATGGAGGAAATAAAAATTTTTATTATTTTGAGTTGAAAAGAAGTGCCGATCCAAGATATTAATTAGGATGTGAATTTCTCATCATATTTATTACCTAATCAAGGAGGACAATCATGAGACAAAACACAAAATTTCTGCACAACCTTCACATATTTGTGTTGCTGCTTGTTGCTCTGGGATTCATAGCCCAGACTGTTGAAGCACAAAAAAAGGTCACATCTCCCGAAGAGTTCTTTGGATTCAAACTCGGCAGCGACAGGACGATGGCGAGATGGGATAAAATCGTTGATTACTATGAACTTTTAGAGCAGGAGAGTGGAGAGATCAAAGTCATCAACATGGGGCCATCCACCATGGGCCATCCATTTCTTGCGGTCATCATTTCTTCACAAAAGAATTTGGCTAACTTGGACCGTCTCCAGAAAATAAATTCTATGCTCAGTAACCCGCGTGGAATAGCTGAAGCGGAGATTAAAAAATTGGCTGTGGAGGGAAAGGCAGTCTTGTGCCAGTCAATGAGCCTTCATGCGACAGAGATCGGGGGTACCCAGATGGCACCTGAACTGACTTATGACCTCTTATCCAGGGAAGATGAGGAGACACAGCGTATCCTGAACAATGTGGTTTTCTTCTTGATACCAAGTTTCAACCCGGACGGTCAAATCATGGTCACCGACTGGTACAATAAGACTTTGGGAACAGAATATGAGGGGGCGAGTCTCCCATGGCTGTATCATAAGTATGTCGGTCATGATAATAACCGGGACGGCGACTTCCTCAACATGATCGAATCGGTTTATGCAGCCAAGATCTTGTACAGAGATTGGGTGCCTCAGGCTTATATCGACCATCACCAGATGGGAAGCTCTGGAGCCCGGTTCTACATCCCGCCCTACTGCGATCCTATTCGTCCCTTTGCGGATCCTCTTATCTGGCGCGAGATGAGCTGGTACGGTGCACATATTGCCTATAAATTAGAGGAAAACAATAAAGCCGGCATCCTCAATGGTGCCCAGTTTCCGGGTTGGGGCCATTTCGGATGGCACTGGATCACTCCTTTTCACAACATTGCGGGGATGCTCACAGAATCGGCGAGTGCACAACTTGCCACTCCACTCTATATTCATCCTGAACAGCTCCGGGCAGAGGCCCGGCTTTTTCCAGAATACGAGGCTCAGACAACCTTTCCCAATCCTTGGCCTGGCGGTTGGTGGAGGCTTCGGGATATCGTCGAGCAGAAGAAAATTTCTGCCTGGGCTCTTCTGGATCTGGCTGCCCGCAATAAAGAAACAGTGCTTTGGAACGCATATCTCAAAGCCAAACGGCAGACAGAGCGTGGCGCAAATGGGAAGACTAAGGCTTATGTTGTCCCTATAAACCAACATGATCCGTTAACCGCGATAAAAATGATAAACACACTTCTTCTGTCAGGAGTGGAGATCAAACAGGCCCAAAAAGAATATAGGATTGGCAATTCGATTTACCCAGAAGGATCATTTGTTATCTCCTTGGCTCAGCCAAAGATGGGCTTGATCAGGAATCTTTTGGGACAAACAATATACCCGGAAAACAAATGGACCATGAGTGACGATGGAACCCCTCTTCGTCCCTATGACCTTGCCACTCACACCATGAATGAGTTTATGGGTATTCGAGTCGACCCGATAGAGGAAGCAGTTGAAGGGGACTTTCAGACGATCGTGGGACAGGTACCGGTTTTAGGAACGGTTGAAATTGGTGGAGCAGGTTTTGTGCTTGATGGTCGGCTGAATGTCAGCTTTAAGGCTGTGAATCTTCTTCTTGATAAGGGCGTAGCGGTGCACAGGATTGACAAAGCGGGGTCAAGCCTTCGCCCGGGTGATTTCGTCGTTTATAAAGGATCTGAGGCTGTTTTCAAGGATATTGCAGAACAAACTGGAGTCGATTTCAAAGCATTGAACAGCAAGATCACAGATGGGATCCATGAAGTCAAAAAACCACGAGTGGGCATGTATCAACGTTATTATGGTGGCAACATGGATGAGGGATGGACCCGCTTTCTTCTGGAACAGTTCGCCTTCCCCTATACGTCGCTGATGGATGCGGAGATTAAAAAGGGGAATCTGATATCAGACTATGACACGATCATTCTGCCCCATGATTCAACAGGTATGATTATGGGGGAGATTCCACCTAGGTTCCGCAGGTTTATTTCTGCTGTTCCTCCCGAATACCGAAGCGGAATCGGAAAAGAGGGAGTAACAGCACTGAAGGAATTCGTGGAGAAGGGGGGAACGCTTGTCACACTCGGCGAGGCCAGCAGCTTTGCAATCGAAAAATTTGAACTGGGTATCCGCAATGTCGTCGAAAACCTCGATTCGAAGGAATTCTTTTGTCCGGGTTCCACCCTCAAAGTGAAATTCGACAACTCTCATCCATTGGCCTATGGAATGCCTGAAAAAGGCCTTGTTGTCTTCTATTCCAGCCAGGCTTTTGCTATCACATCCAGTCAGCACAGTGAACGATACGAGACAGTTGTGCGCTACCAGGAAAGAGATCTCCTGCGGAGCGGCTGGCTGATCGGGGAGGAGATTCTCTCTAACATGCCAGCCATGGTCAAAGCAAAATATGGTAAAGGACAGGTCGTTCTCATCGGATTCCGCACCCAGCATCGCTGCCAGACTCACGGCACATTCAAGCTTCTCTTCAACACCATGATACACTGATATCAGGAATCTGAAGAGTGTATCTTTTCGAGTCGTATAATTTCTTTCCTGGTTGATACTCATAATTTTTTAACTGGGATTCAGAGTCATAGCGGTGAGGATTAAACTGAATATGGGCCTTTGGATTTCAGTTTGAATTTTAGAACAGGAGGGATTCAATGAGTCGGCAATCCATTCGGCATTTCACTGACCTTTCGCCTAAAGTCAGCCGAAGGACAATCCTGAAAGGAATGGTCCAAAGTGCTGCAGCTGCCATGTTGCTCCCGTATTCTTCACTCGGCCAACAGGTGACATCAAAGGAATCTTTAAAAGAAGCCGTTGCCAGAATTGGGGAAATGGAAATTGGCGATGAACGGTTTTGGTCGTTGGTCAAGAGGCAGTTTTCGCTCAAAGAAGGGCTCATCATGCTCAATGCAGCCAACCTTTGCCCCTCACCGGTAAGTGTACAGAAAAAGCTGTTCGAACTGACAAGAGATGTTGACAGCGATCCATCGTTTACGAATCGAGCGAAATTCGCAGGTATGAAGGAGGAGATTCGAAAGGCGCTCGCAGAGTATGTTCATTCAGATCCTGAGGAAATTGCTTTGGTCCGGAATACGAGCGAGGGAAATAACATCGTCATCAATGGTGTCCAGTTGAGCAAAGAGGACGAAGTTGTTATATGGGATCAGAATCATCCGACTGCGAACATTGCCTGGGATGTGCGGGCAGGACGCTTCGGTTATCGTGTCATTCGAGTCAAAACGCCGGAAAATCCCTTAAAAGTAAAAGACTTGATCAGTCCGTTCGAATCGGCGTTTACACCGAGAACCAAAGTGCTGGCCTTCTCCCATGTTTCAAATGTTTCGGGAGTCAGGATTCCTGCGAAGGAGCTGTGTCAGATAGCACGAACTAATGGGATATTGACCCTCGTCGACGGAGCACAAACCTTCGGGACATTTCCATTGGATCTGCATGATATGGACTGCGATTTTTTCACGGCTAGTTCCCACAAGTGGTTTTGCGGTCCGAGAGAGATGGGGATTTTATATGTACGGCGGGACCGTGCAGATTCTCTCTATCCCAGCATCGTTGGTGTGGGATGGGAGGAGGCGCAGAAAAAAGGGGCACTGAAATTTGAGACTCTTGGACAGCAGGCCGTTGCCCGATTTGCTGCCATGCAGGAAGCGGTAACATTTCATAATACTCTGGGTATGCTCAGGATATCCTCTCGAGCCCGGATACTGGCAGATGCCGTGAGGGAGGGATTGAAGAAGAGAATTCCGGGCATCAAATTCATTACACCCTTTGAGCACCAAAGAAGCTGGGGCGTGGTTATTTTTCACATAGCGGGTCTCGACACATCCCACGTTTTAGAAACACTGTATCGTAAATACAATGTCGGATGTGCAATCATGGGTTCCAATATCCGCTTTTCGCCCCATTTCTATAATACGCTTGATGAAATCGACAGAGCAGTGTATGCGGTTGCACAATTTTCTTGATATGGACCAGTTTATTCCTAGTCTTTGTATATCGCCATTCTAACTCAAGGTGAGAGTCTGATGAGCGGCTGCTAAAAGGGCTCCTGCAGATGCATCATAAATATAGCTAAATGTTGGTTCCTTAGGTATTCTGGCTTAGGAAGGGAAGAGGACCTATGCTTTACCCCAAAATAGTGAAACAGAAATTTAGGGCTCTTTTTCGAGAATTTGGGAATAAATACAAATTTTAAAAGACAAAGAATATCAATACAAGACACACAAGTATAGCAACTACAATCAGGGAAACAATCGTTCCAGGATGAGTTTTTTTCAGCAGTTTCGTCATAACAACCTCCTCAAAGATGCATTGAAACACTTCTAAACCTAGAAACGAAATATCAACAGAAAAGTTCCCTGTAGAAGAAACGTTCAACATAAAAGAGGAGAGGATGAGATGCCTAGAATCGGTATATTTACCTGAAGCATAAGCTTGTGATTATACCAGAATATCCTTATTCCTATAAATGACAAAGGTGAGGGCAATGAGTACGATGGATAAACCAAGGAAATACAGCACACGCCACCATTCCAGGCCGTAGTCGGGACGGAGAACCCCGGAATCCATGAATTTAAACGGGCTCAAATAGCCGAACTTATCAACAGATGCTGTAACTTTGGATAAGATGTCAATAAGATATCCACCGAACACGATGCCGATCGATATGTTGGTGATCGGGCGGCCTCTTTTTATCAAGAGGGAAAGAAAAAGCCCAATGGCCCCAAAAGTCAGCATCAGTAGGAAGAAATAAAACGAGTGGATAAAAAAAGCACTCAAGCGGTAAACACTTTCCCCCTTGAAGATCTCCAGGCCTATGGATCCGGAGACCAGGATTATAACACTCAACAGAAACAAGTAAGTTAAAAAGGCGGCCAATTTGCTCCAGACAACCTCCAGCCTCGTTACGGGTTTGGCTAGAAGAAATTCAGCAGTTTTTTCATGCTCTTCTCTGGCCAGGATTTTGCCTGCAAGCATGATCGAAAAAAATGTGACCAGGAGCATGATGTATATCGCGCTACGGGTCGCATAATATCCCAAAGCATTGGTTAGCACATCCAGGTTTGTTCCGAAGACTGTCATCATGTTCTTCATGAATGGATTCTCAAAAAAAGTGGCCATCATCTTCGCCATATCTTCATTCATAAAGATATGGTAAAAAGCCAGCTCCATCACTATCAGGACGCCAATAGAAATACTCCAGGCCAGGAAAAAGTTCCTGTAGCGTTTCAGTTCCTTGAAGTAGAGGTTTGTGTTTATCATCGTCATTGAGCTTTCTTATTTTGTTCATTTTCGTCCGAGTAGTAGTGCATGAAGATTTCTTCGAGAGTCGGTTCTTCGATGATCAGGTCTTTGACATCCTTTCCGGACAAGCTATTGAGAAGATCCTCCATCTTTCCCGAAAACATGATATTCAGGATGTTTTTATCAACCTGAGGAGCGATCACGCCAGGGCAATCGATTTCCTTATCTTTAACAGGATGCGCAAATTCAACCTGGATTTTCCGGAGCTGTTTTTTCCTCAAGGTCTCGATATCCTCCACCGCGATGATTTTTCCTTCCTTGATGATACCCACTTTGCGGCACATTTTTTGGACTTCACTCAGGGTGTGAGAGGAAAAGAATATGGTTGTACCCCTGCTGTTCTTCTCTCTTAAAATGTCGAAGAATTTCGCCTGCATGAGCGGATCCAGGCCTGTAGTCGGCTCGTCCAGAATCAACAATCGGGGCTGATGGATGAGACACTGTAAAATCGAGATTTTCTTCCTATTCCCCCTGGAAAGGTCCACAATTTTCCTGTTGAGATCCAAGGAAAAAATATCGGCGAGTTCGCTTATTCTGGATTCGCAGTCCCTCTCGTAAAAAGCAGCAGAATAACTAAGAAGTTCTTGCCCATCCATCTTTTCATAATAATTAACTTCCGAGGGCATATAACCGATTTGCTTTTTGATCTTTTTAGATTGTTTAACAATATCCATTCCGAAAATTTTTCCACTTCCCGAGGTGGGAAAAATCAATCCAAGAAGCGTACGGATGGTGGTGGATTTGCCAGCGCCGTTTGGTCCGATGAATCCAAAGATCTCTCCAGGTTCTATTTTCAGGTCGAGGTCAATTATTCCTCTATCTTTTCCATAGAATTTCGTAAGGCCCTGGGTTTCGATTGCATACATTTCATCCATCTTAAAACATTTGAATGATTTTCTTCAACGTTATTTTTATCTTTGCTTATGTGAATTTTTATGTTAAGTTCCTGGTCTGCAGGATCATTTAAATGAAGGTATCTGTGGCATTGATCTCCAAGTTCTTCATTTCTGAGTACTGTCTTGCGATAGCGGAGAGGTCATTTTTTTGATCGGTGTTAAAAACTATGCATTGAAATACAGATGTTATGATATTAAGATAAAACCATAGGGAAAATGCCAGCGGTCGTATTGAGTATAGGTGAGTGGATAACGATCCTAATCCATGTCAAAAAATGGGTTACGAACCTATTGCGTGCAAAATCAGAAAGAAAGAGACAATCTAAAGAAGCCTTGCGGGCTGTGATAAAGGCTGTCCGAGAGACAACCATTTATTTGCGCATTCTCAAGGAAGGGCGTCCAAAATCTATGGCCAAAGAAAAGAAACTGTCTTTGCTTTGGACTGAATTATCATTCAGGTTAGAAGATCTTGGTCTAAGAAAATTGGCTCATCGCTGCAGTATCCTGGGAAGATATTGGGCGGATCCTGCAGCCTTCACTAAGGATTTTCTTGATCGTGCCGATATCGGCCGCCTGTTAGACATCGAAAAACTCGCTTACGCCAGCTTGAAGGCTCTGAAAAAATAGCTCTCTCGAGCTGAACCATATTTCTATCCTCTTGGCCCTTTTCATTTGCTAGATTTCCTTTTCATATCACATCTACAGTATGCCTCTAAGAACAAATGCAAGCCAGGAAAAAATAAATCTTGACAAGACTGATTATATGTTTTATTTTGTAAGGGATATCCGATTACGAGGATGAAGTGAAGTTTTTATCTCGTCCGGAAGAAATTATTCTCTTCACAATCTTGAAGCTGAGAGAGGACGCCTATTGTGTGCCGATAAGGAAGAAAGCTTCTGAAATCTCAGGGAAGAAGTGGTCCTTTGGTGCGGTATATGTGCCACTTCACCGCCTGGAAAAAAAGGGCCTTGTAAAATCATACTTCGATGATCCAACACCAAAAAGGGGAGGCAGAAGCAGGCGAATATATAAAATAACTCCATCAGGCTTGAAAGCCCTGGCTGAAGTTCGAGAACTTCAAAAAAATATGTGGATGGAAATTCCAGAATTTTCTGAAGACTAGGATCGTTTTTCATGACACACGAATCAAAACCTCCTCGATTGCTCGAAAAGATACTTCAGTATATCCTGCCTAGATATGTGGGAGAAACCGCACTGGGTGATTTTAAGGAGGAATACGAGCATCTTGCGGGCACAAGAGGGAATACTCATGCAAATCTTTGGTATATTGTCCAAATCACAAAATCCATTCCTGCGTTCATAGTCGATTCCATCAGATTGGGGATGGTGATGTTTCAAAACTATATGAAGGTCACCTTGAGGACCATCAGAAGATACAAGATTTTTTCATTCATTAACATCTTTGGTCTGTCTGTGGGAATGGCCTGTGTGATCCTTGTCCTGCTTTGGGTTCGCTATGAGATGAGCTTTGATACGCATCATGAAAAGGCAAAGAGCATTTATAGGATAGCTATAGGAAATGAACCTCAAGGTGAAAATCCTCAAAGAAAATTGGTCGTTACTCCTCCAGCTTTGTCTCCAGCTTTATTAGCAGAGTTCCCCGAAATAAGGGCTTCCGCTAGGCTCTCGAGAGGAGGCGGAGAAAAGCTTCTTTCTTATGAGGATAAACATTTTTTGGATTCCTGCTATGCTGTCGATCCTAGTTTTTTTAATATTTTCACATTCGACTTTTTAGAAGGAGATGCGAGGACTGTCTTCAGCGATCCGTATTCTACTGTGCTATCGGAGAAAATGTCGAAGAAATTCTTCGGGAATCAAGACCCATTGGGTCAAATCATTCAATTCGATCAGAAAGCCGATTTTACTGTGACAGGCATCATCGAAGATATCCCCTCGAATTCTCATTTGCAAACAGATATTTTTATTCCTTTTGAAACTTGGGGAAAACTTTATGAGATACCTTTGCAGCATTGGCAATACATGAGTTTTTATACCTATATTCTCGTTGATCCAGAGGTGGATTTCCTTAAAGTCGAAGCAAAATTCCCAGAGTTCGCACAAAAATATGGGATTCCAGAAGCGAACCTGTTCCTCCAGCCCCTTCTCAGCATCCATCTCCATTCCCATCATATTGGAGAGATTAGTTCGAACACCCATATCTCGACGCTGCTGTTACTTGGATCGATTGCTGTGCTTATCCTGCTTATTGCCTGTATCAATTACATGAATCTAACAACAGCCAAGGCGAATGCCCGGATGAAGGAAGTCGGCACCCGAAAAGTAATCGGTGCCTACAGAAGTCAGATTGCTAGGCAATTTTTAGGAGAATCAATCATTATGGCGCTGTTTTCTTTGATTCTCTCCTTTTTCCTGGCCTATTTATCTCTTCCCTTTTTTAATGCCCTCGCAGATCGACATTTAGTCTTGAATGGACAAAGCCTCTTCCAGATATTGCCTGGGATTGTGGTCCTGGTCTTGTTCGTGGGATTTTTCGCGGGCAGCTACCCGGCATTATTTTTGTCATCCCTTAAGCCCATTACTGTATTGAGAAGTGGAAAGGGCAGAGGTTCTCAGAA
>Ga0209636_10008788_pt1 | contig 10289 bp, 1 predicted proteins | sample DeeMarSWOR152_54_FD_187464 | JGI IMG/M metagenome (GOLD analysis project Ga0209636, IMG submission 187464) | Marine sediment microbial communities from White Oak River estuary, North Carolina - WOR-1-52-54 (SPAdes) (version 2) | ecosystem: Environmental > Aquatic > Marine > Intertidal zone >... | reverse complement strand
AAAATGCAAAAAGGTTTGAAGGAGTTGACAAATCATTATATCGTGTGTGGATTTGGCAGGGTAGGAAGGAGGATAGCTCAGGAGCTATATGCTCGTAAGGTCTCCTTTGTGGTTGTCGACAACGATCTCCCGAGGATTGAACAGGCAGAGAAAGATGGCTTTCTTTTCGTCCAAGGGGATTCCACCGTTGATCAAACACTGATTGATGCGGGAATAGAGAGGGCTAAAGCTCTTATAACCGCGGTTGCCAACGAGGCGGACGGCGTGTTTATCGCTCTCTCCGCACGCCAGCTTAATCCCGGTCTTTTTATCACCGCACGAGCAGAGTCGGATGAGGGCAAAAAGAAACTCCTACGAGCTGGCGCCAATAAAGTGATTTCCCCCTATAAGATTGGCGCCATAAGGATGGCTCTCACCACCCTAAGACCCAATCTGGTCGATTTCATGAAAGTGATCACCTTTGATAAAGACACCGGGCTGACCATTGAGGAGATACAGATAAAGCCTGGCTCACCGTTGATCCAATCCACCCTTAAGGATTGCCCTATACGTAAGGAATTCGGAATCATGGTGGCGGGTATAAAGAAGGTGGGCAAAGATGTGTTTCTGAATCCCTCGCCGGAGACGGAAATCGAGGCTGGCGACATCTTGATCGTGATCGGAGAGAAGGAGAGATTAGAAAAATTAGAAGAGTTGACCGGAGGTTGAAAAAAATCACAGAGGGGGACAAATTATGTCTGAGTTGCGACTGAACAGAGCCACCAAGGAATGGATTATCGTGGCCACAGAAAGAGCCAAAAGACCTCACCAGTTTCGTGTAGAATCTCACAGGGAAAAACTTCCCCCGTACGAGCCAACCTGTCCCTTTTGTCTGGGCAATGAGAAACAGACCCCGCCGGAGGTATATGCACTCAGGAAGAAAGACTCTTTCCCCGATCAGGCCGGTTGGCGAATACGTGTGGTAACAAACAAATACCCCGCACTTGATCCAAGAAAGAAGATGGCAAAAATCACCGGCAAATTCTTCAGAACCACATCAGGTGTGGGAGAACACGAGGTGATCATCGAAACTACTCAACATAACAAGAACATAGCCACTATGAGCCAGAAGCAGGTTGAAGAAATATGTTTGGTTTACCTAAGAAGATATCTGGCCTTAGAAAAAGATAAAAAGTTTAAGCTAATCATAATCTTTAGAAATCATGGAGTCACGGCCGGTACCTCCTTGAGACATCCTCATTCCCAGTTAATAGCCCTCCCCTTGGTACCTGCCAGCATAAGACATCTTCTGGAGGAAGCCATGAGATATTATGATGATCATGGCAATTGCGTCTTCTGTGATATGATGAAGGAAGAGCTTGGGGCTAAGAAGAGAATAATTCTGGAGAATGAAAGATTTGTAGCCATTCATCCCTTTGCTTCCCGTACTCCCTTTGAGACCTGGATAGTGCCCAAAAAACATAATGCCTGTTTCGGAAACATTTCCGAAGATGAAGTGAAATCCATGGCAATGGTGCTAAGGCACGTTTTGAAAAACTTGCATGACAAATTGGGCGATCCGGACTTCAATCTTTTAATTCGAACCGCCCCCATCAAGGACGCCTTTGAGGATTATTATCACTGGTATATTCAGATTCTGCCTCGACTGACCACCCCGGCTGGCTTTGAGTTAGGCTCTGGAGTTTACATCAATTCTAGCTTACCGGAAAAGACCGCCAGATTTATCAAAAAGTGAAATAACCATAAGGCAAAAGTGTGTTTGGGGAAACCCAAAATTTAAGTAAGGCGAAGCGTTTCTTTTGATACAGTTTGGTTTTGTCTTCTTTTCTTTGTAGGGGAGCCTTTATGGCTCCGCCCGGACGGGCGGTCGTCTGACCGCACTGAGGCGTAAAGCCTGTGCCACCTGTTTTTATATATTCTGTAGGTCGAATATGGTGGAACACCTAACAAAATTCATTTTCCGTTAGATAACTGGAAAAAATGAACCTTTTTGTCGAAGGTAACGTAGAGTTTAAGAAATGATCCTGCCCTCAGGAAGGTTAATCAGCCCGCCAGAGGGCTAAAGAAATTACAACGCTTTGCCGATAACTTGGATGTGTATCTTGGACAAACGAATTATAAGAAGTTGAGTGTGCCCTTTTTGAAAAAATTTGAATCATGAAAAAGTCCCGAATTCATCGGAACGAGAAAACGTCTCCTTCTCTCCCCAGATGTCCAGTACACCAAAAGGTGGCGTCCGCAGGTGTAAACCATTCGGTTCATACCGCAGGATTTTGAGACAGGACTGCCCATGCTGGCTTTTAATAGCGTTATGATTTCCTACCAATTCTAAGAAAATGACAAAGATTTGATTTGAATGGATTGAACCTAAAAGATAAGCGCAAAAATTTTCAGTTTCGAAAAACTAAAATATTTCTTTAGAAAATGCCTAACTTTAATTTTTTCAAATTCTTAAGATTTTTCTTGACAAAAATTTGGGGGGGGTTTATATTTGTGACCAATTTGGCATTTAGAGATGGTTGTATTACAACTTTGAGATAAGATATAGTAATTTGAAGTATTAAGGCAGATTAAAAAATTGGATTTTGTCCTTCGGTGTTCATCCCACCGGTGGAGGGATGAACACTAAAAGAAAGTTAAAAATTTTCAGAGGGGAGAGTTTTAACTTTTCTTTCTTCTTAATTTCCGTGTAGTTGGCGGATAAAACAAAAGACGGTGAAGTGCATATATTATTATGGTGAAATGAAGGGGGTGATGTGCTAAGATTGATTGCAAAAGGTTGGTGGTGAAAAAGGGGAATTGTTTTACTGTTTTTAGGTTAGGACAACTTCAGAAAATCAAATAACAGAAAATCATCTTTACAATGAAGGAGGTGAGCCAAAAGAATTTCAAAACAAAAAAAGAAAGAAAAAGGTGATGATTTAGGGTGAGCCAAAAGAGAGATCACAAAAATCACCTAAAGAATAAAATCTTAACGATAAGGAAGGAGGGGATATAAAAAGATGGAAACAGAAAAAAGAAAAAACCTTTTTAGAAACCTTTTTAATCCATTTTACAAAGGAGTTTGTAAAATGAAAGCCTTACGCATTTTTATGATGGTGGCGCTTTTAGTCGTGCCGCTGTTTGCTTCGAATGCTTGGGCGGACTTCACAGCCGACACGGTTTATACACCCTTTGCCCGGGTAAGCGCCAGCACCGTCAACCAGCCGATAATTGGATTCACCATCCCTTGTGCTGCCTCTGCCGATGAAGACACCCTGAAGACCCTGGCTTTAAAGAGCTACGTGGAAAGAGCTTTCTCGGTTAAGCTGGTTAAGCTCTGGGTGGAGACCAACGGTGACTCTGGCTGGCAGGCCACCGACACTCACCTGAAGACGTTCAATACTAACGGAATGCGGTTTGAGACCCAGGATACCATCGTAATCGGCAGCATCAATCGCATAATCAGGGAGTGTGACGAAGGGATCGCCGAGGACACCTTCTACATCACTGTGGACGCCCACACCGACAGCGTCAATGCCAATGCTTACTATTTCCATGAGCACGGTCTGGAGGTGGTGATCGAAGCCGGGTACATTCATCTAGGGCTTTCCTCAGGTCAGGTGAACATCAACCGGGTAAACAACAGCGGGTATGTTGGTGGCGTCACCCCGTACTTCACCGTGTTCAAGCTGGTGTTTGACACCCAGGGACCTCAATTCGATCTGCATTTCTGTATCGAGGGTAACACCTGCTCCACCTCTGTATTCGGAGTCCCCATGGTGGATCATGATGATACGGTGCGAATCTGCGCCACCAACGTCGATTCCGACATCAAGGGGGATATCCACGTATTTGGGAAAGTTCACTTATTGGGCTACGTAAGTTCCATGCATATGTTCGGTGTGTCGGACGTCAAGTTAGAGTCCCCGGCTGTCGATACGGGTGGTTGTGCCGATGCGTGCTCCAGCGATTACAACACATCGTTCATAATCCCGGATGTGAATACCAGTTCGTTTATAGGAGTCGATGCAGACACCGGGCATTGGTACGTCTGTGCCTGGGCTGAGGATAGTGCTGGAAACGTGGATAGCATATGTATTGGACATGACGAGCTGGTGTATATGATCGACACCCAAGACCCCATCATCGATTCGATCACCTGGGAGCACGTCTACGACTGGAATGGCGACGGAAAGATCGGTCTGGGCGACTCTATCATGATAATCGGCTGGGGCCTTTCCAACCCGTGGGAACCGCAGTTTGAGTGCGTCAAGATGGAAGTCGACTGGAGCTGGTACTCAGGAGTGCCGAATGACTGGAGGGAATTGGATGACGTGCAGGAGAACAACCGCATCTTCCGAAGGGTGTTCGGTCTGACTACTCCGGTGAATATCGACTCAACCGATTGTCCGGTGAACTTCCAAGTGAAGGCTTGGGATAATGCCTGCAACTGGGATACCCTCACAGGCGAGATCTGTGGTACCATGGACTTAGACCCGCCCAGTGTGGACGTTCTTTATGAGTGGGACACCGATTACGACACCTCTTTCGCCTGTATCGGCATAGGGGATAAGGTTTATATAAAAGCGACCGTTACTGGAGACGACATCGTTTCGGTTACCGCCATGATGGACTCGGCAGGAATAGATGAGCTTATGCGACATGCCCTCCCTCTGCCAGATAGAGGTAGTGGTGTGTATGATACCATCTGGACTGTGACCGAGCCGCCCATTCTGTATGGTAAAGACGCGGACAACTCCAATCCGCCGCCTGCGGATAACGATTATCGCGTCTGGATCGTTGCATGCGACGATGTAGGTAATTGTGATACTGGCGACGGCACTTTGAATAAAACCCTGGACACGCGAGTTCCCAGACCCATTGGATTTAACTGTCCGGATACTGTGCCTTGTGCTCTGCACGCTAGGTCGTTACCCGGCGGCATCATAGAGCTTTATTGGGATCAGGACTGCGATGAAGATGATGCGTTCTATTACTATGTTTGGGCCAATGATGGCTCAGGCTGGGATTCCATTGGCGCAACTAATGTGGCAGAACAGACAGATCCAACCTTCTATTTCTGGCATTCCGAACCGCTGGCTGAAGGCTACTGGCAGTTCAAGATCAAAACCGAGGATAACTGCAGTAATGTGGGAGACTTCAGCTGTGTGGTGGGTGCTTATGCAGACGCCACCCCGCCTCATGTCTGTATAGCTGTGCCGGATTCCGGGCTTACCTTTGGTTCCTGGTTCCCGGTGAAGGCTGTGGCTGATTCGGAATCTCACGATGTGGATAGAGCCCGCCTGTATTACAGGCTCCGTCCGGATATAGAGAATCCGAGTTATGATCCAGGTGCGTGGGAGGAATGTCTGAGCGCTATTTGGATGTGTCGTCCCGGTGGTGCGGGCAGTTATGTCTTCACCGACTCGGTGCACTGTCTTGAGGGTGTGGAGTATATCGGATGGGTGGAGCTCATCACCGTAGCTTGTGACATAGCGGGCAACTGCCAGGATACCGCCATGGGCTATGATGACGCCTGCCTGGTGGTGGAAGACGACGTGTTCCGACCCGGACACTTCCTCTTTTACTGGAATACCCTGGCTCCAGGAGTCATGGTTACCGGTGTTAACGGCTTCCCGTCGTGGCAGACTTCGTGCGGATTTGACGTCTGGTTTGACAGTTTGAACTGGGTGGTCTTTGACGTGGAAGGCGCCACTTCTGCCGACTCGTTCGAGGTAGAGGTGCGTGGTCCAATCAACAATACCGACTACACAATATTCCATGAGGATAACGTCACCATGCCTTGCACGGTGTGGTTCAGCGTCCAAGGCTGGGATGAGGGAGAGAACGAACTTCACATCTATGTCAAGGACTATGATAATGGCATTACTGGCTATACCTGGACTCAGGTCTGCGTTCCTCCTCCACCTCCCGAACATTGCATATACATCTCTGAACCAGTTGAATGGCAGAGAATCCCATGCACCGGAACCAGTGGCGCGATGTGCGTTAACATTACAGCCCAGAAGTATGACTATGCCTATTGTGAAGGAGTCACCTTTACCGAGGCCAGATTCCAGTGGTCCCCCACCGGGTCAGATCCCTGGTATACGATCGACGACGTAATCGGCTCCGGTAGCTGGTCTACCTGCTGGGATAATACCGACCTGGTGCAGGATGGTGATACCGTCTACTTCCGGGTGATCGCTCATGACGAGTACTACATGGCGGATACCTCCTTTATGGTCAAGGTGTTTGTGGACTGTGAGGCACCTAACGTCACGCTTCGTTTAGAGGATGTCTACTACACCTGCGGCAATGAGATACCTAAGGTAAACTGCGAAGATTTGATAGTGAAGGCAGAGTTGCCCGAAGGAGATACCTTGATTGACATATACGATGTCTCTCTATTCATCAAGCGGCACTCTGATCCGGATATTTTCGGCTACTGGGATTACGTGGCTGACCTTGAGCCTGCCTGGAGCGACAACATCTGGATGTACCCGTGGACGGATCCGTGCTGCGGTGAGCCTCCGTGTTTGGGGGCCAACGACTACTGGGATGTCCGGTTAAGCGTGAAAGATGCCTCGGGTAATGTCATGTTTGATGATGACGGAGACGGCAAATTCGACGATTCCACCTTTAATTCCGCCGTTGGTTTCGGGGCGGCCATAACCGTGTTCGTGGATGATGAAGCGCCGCAGCCTGCCATATCCAAGGTGTGTGATCAGGGGCAGGAACCTCCGATATGCATCGTCAATCCGAGCAGCCTGCTGGGCGGAGCCGACAAGGCTTACGTCCAGGCGGGTCATGACATTATGGCTGAGATTTCAGTTCTGCCGTCCGAGGATACCTGCGAGGTATTGAAGGTGGAGTGGTTCATAGATGTATGCGTTGATTACGATTCCTGCTGGCGACATGTGGGAACCTCCACCGATCCAAACCACTACCCGGTAACCTTTAATCCGCTGGCGGATGGACTCATTCCTCCGCATGAGCTGGAGGATGGCTGGTGGTATGGCTGGTTAGAGGCGAGACTTTATGATAGCCTGGGCAACTACCAGACAGATCGGATCGATCTATTCATCCTGGATGTCACCCCATCTCAGGCGCTCATTGTCAACCCGCTGAACGATTCATACGTCTGGGGCGATGTCCAGCTATCAGTGATGGCTTTGAACAAGTATAAGATCGCCAAGGTCTGTTACGAATACAGCTTGGACGGCGAGACCTGGATGCCAATCAACGGTGGTTATCCCAACGCTTGCATCACCGGGACCTGTGACTCGTTATATAATGAGTTCGACCATGTCTGGCACACCATGAACACTGTGGATGACGGCGTCTACTACCTGCGGGCAGTGGCAACCGACTGCGACAACAATGTGGATGAGGATCCGCCCACCATCATGGTGACCGTAGCCAACGGCCTGCCCAGCGTGGTTCTGGATGATCCTCGCATCTGCGAGCGTGAGTGCCCCGATAGTCCGCTGGACACCCTGGGTTACATTGGCGGTACCGTCACCTTGTACGCTGCCGCTACTTCAGATGATATCCCGGTGGATCGGGTGGAGTTCTGGTATAAGAGCATCTTTGGGTATCCCAACACCTACACCCTGATTGGAACCGATGACTTCCCCACCGCTGGCAAATACTCAGTGGAGTGGAATACTTCTTCTCTGACTGATGGACGCTATCATCTGAAAGCTCGAGTTTACAATGCGGCTGGCAGGTATGGTGATTCCGATCCTGTAACCATAAGCGTGGATAACAGCGCCCCGTTCGCTCAAATCACCTCCGTTATGGGTGAGCCCGTTCCTCCGAGTGGCATCGACATCACTCTGGGTGACGTAATCGACATCGAGCTGTGGGCTATGGACTCCACCTCGGATGACGGCTGGACCAGGTGCTACAACTCCGGTCTGGTCGGAATCGAGGTGTGCATCGAGGATTGCGTCGGAGGAACCGAGTACACCAAGTGCTTCGAGGTCAGTCCGGTCTCCGACGGATACCACACCGTTCAGTGGAACACCTCGGGCCTGGAGTTTGAGGGATGTTCAGGTTGCTACAAATTCTATGTCAAAGCCACCGACTGCCTCGGAAACGTGGGTACCTCTGGATATGTGACCGTCTATGTTTACGATATCACCGCTCCGATCACCACCATTGGCGGATTCGATGAAAACTACATATATGGATACTCATCGGAGAAGGTCTCCACCCTCTTGTTTGAGTATGCCGACTCCGGAGATGCCAAGTGTGATTGGATACCCATCGGCTGGTCAGAATACATAGGTTCTTATTACTGCGATGTTACCACCAGGCTTTATCTATACAAGACCAGTTGGGATCCAAATGCTCTGGATAATGGCACATATCAGATAAGGGTAATCTCACATGATACTTGCTCCAACCAGGACGACAGCATGGCTCCGATAGCTTTCTTCACTGTGTTTAATGGCACCATAACTCCGTACAATCCCTATGCTCTGGGTGCTATGACCTTCCTGAAGAACTGGTGCGTGGGAGATATGTATGGCATCGTTCAGCAGACCTCCACCGCTGGAACTCCGGTTATGATTGCGCGATATATGACTCTGTCTGAAAGCTATTCATATGAGTGCGTACATATGCAGTCTGAGATAGGTTCTTCCACCAAGTTTGCCGGTTCCTTCGATGCTTCGGCGATTTCCTATGGTGGGTGGGCTAAATTCTTCAGCTCGGTGACCGTAAATGTATCCACTTTTCCTCCTCCCATGACCGGTCAGATTCCTGTGACCTATCTGTTGGACGGGAGCTTCGATATCGCCAAGGTGAAGTGCGATCTGGGCACTCACGGCACCTATCAGCAGGGCTGTGTGGATCTTACCATTCCGGATGGAGCGATTGACTGCTTTGGCGCTAACGCTCGTTACATCTGGGTGGCTCCCACCATGATGGAGTGGGCTCCGGTAACTCAGCCGGATATCCTTCCCATCGGAGATGATAATGGCTACGCTACCCACATATCCTTCACTGATTGCTACTATTGCTGTGGCTGGGTGTCGACTTACTTCGACGAAAAAGGCATAAAGGCGGCTGGAGCTGGAACTGCTGATGGCGATGGTTATTGCTGCTTCCGTGACGGCAAGTATGCCAAGATCAAGATGTGCTACGACTCAGAAGTTACAGTAGCTAAGGAGCATCTGGCCGTTGCCTGGTGGGATTGCAATGCAGGAGAGTATAAGTTCAACGATATCTACTATCCTGCCACGGTGGAAGGATTCAACACTGATGAGCATTATGTTGAATTCGCCACCACCTGCCTGAAGGGTCCGTTCGTGGTGGTACAGCTGCTGGAGCGTGAATGTGAGGGCACCATCCAGGTGAGCATACTGCAGGTCGAGCCATACTGCAATGGATATACCAACCCGACGCCGGTGTTCAGGGCTCTGATCACCGACAACGTGCAGGGAACCGATGCCATCAATCAGAGCAGCATCCAGTGGTGGACTGACCTGTTCGAGCCCGGCCAGATGGTGAGATTCTACGACGGCGCCGGAAGCAGCATCTGCGATAAGTGGATGCCCGGATTCGGCTCGTTCTTCGGTTCGGGTTATGACGAGGTCTCTGGCATATTCAGAGCTGGCTGGAACGATCCCAGTTACTACAACACCAACACGGACTGGGATTGCGACGGATGCTACTACGACTACTATGAGAATGACTACGGATATTTCTGTCGTCCCTTGTATCCGCTTTCTGCAGGTGACCATGTCACCAAGGTGAGCGCCATGAACAGTAACATCCAGTCCTGCACCGACACCTACAACTTCACCGTGGATGCCACCGAGCCTCTACTCTGGTTCGCTGACAGCGTTGGTGCCTATGTGGGTGAGAATCCACACTTCTGCATCTACTTCACCGATACCGAGTCGAAAGTGGACAAAAGCTCGGTCTGGATTGACATATATGGAGACGAGACCAATAGTCCGGATCCGAACAACCATCAGCCCATCGCCGAACTGCAACCGGATCAGCTTAACTGGATTGACGACTCCACCGTGTGTGTGGACTTGACCTTTGAATATATGTATGGATACATGCACATCTTTGTGTATGGTGGACCCGAGTGCCGGTGCGGCGGCGAATGTGCCTATCCGGAATTTTACGACTACCAGTGTGGAATAGCTGACTGCGTGGGCAACCGGCTGGATGCCTTCTGGCGGTACTACACCGTCGACGCGGACGATCCGGTGATCACCATGGTTGGTTGCGGCGAGACGTTCCAGAAGTTCCGGATCACAGACGACCTGTCCGGCGTGGCT
>Ga0209636_10008787_pt1 | contig 10290 bp, 6 predicted proteins | sample DeeMarSWOR152_54_FD_187464 | JGI IMG/M metagenome (GOLD analysis project Ga0209636, IMG submission 187464) | Marine sediment microbial communities from White Oak River estuary, North Carolina - WOR-1-52-54 (SPAdes) (version 2) | ecosystem: Environmental > Aquatic > Marine > Intertidal zone >... | reverse complement strand
AAAAGATATTCTCTTTTTGTTGGTGGGCGACGGATTCCAAAAAAAGAAGTTGGTTGATAAGGCTAACGCTTTAAACCTTAAGAATTTGAGATTTCTTCCCTTTCAACCACGACAGAATTACCATTTGGTATTGAAGTCTTCTAACGTTTGTTTGGTATCACTTAGAAAAAGTGTAGTGAAAACACCTGTGGTGCCTAGGAAACTTCAAGATATAATGGCCAGTGGCTGTGCCGTAATTGCTAACGTACCACTTGATGGTGATGTCCCAAAGATAATTGAGAAAGCTCAGTGTGGCCTGTGCGTGGAATCCGAAAATCCGAAAGAGCTAGCTCAGGCAATCCTACAATTATATCGACATCCCTTGCTAAGAGAGAAACTGGGCAGAAAGGGAAAACAGTATGCCGAGAAACACTTTTCTCTATCTGTCTGCACCCGAAAATATGAAGCGTTGCTTCTGGAAGCTTGTCAGAAACGATAAGTGCATTTCTAGTTTCATTAGAACATTGAGAACCTTTATAGTTAGTTTAGAGACTAGGTGAGGATGAGCTTGTCAAGCCGCCCGAAGTACATTTTTCTCATAACGATTGATGCCTTAAGAGCGGATTTTTTGGGCTGCATCGGAGGTGGAATCAGTTTTACACCTAACATTGATAAGCTCTCAAAAGGTTCGGTGATATTTACTAAAGCCTTTGCTAATGGTCCAGGAACCAATCAGTCTTTTCCGGCAATTCTGACTTCAACATACTTTCTTATGCATGGAGGAATGCGCCTACTTCCTCATTTCACCACATTGGCCCAGGTTTTGAGCAACAACGGGTTCAAAACAGTGGCTTTTCACTCAAACCCATTTCTTTCTAAAGGTTTGGGATGGGAGAGAGGGTTCAGTGAATTCTATGACTTCATGGATATTATCAAAAGCCCGTCAGCATTCGTTACTCGACAGCAAGATGCAAAGTTGAGAGGCAAGCTAGCACGGTTTGCATCCACAGTCTTACTGGCAAATCGTAATGCTAAAATCCAATGGTTTCTCAGAAAAACATACTTCAGGTTTTCTCGTCTCCAGATACCCTACCTGGAGGGAAAGAAACTTAATAGTGAAGTTATCAGGTGGATAGATAGAAACAAGGAAAAGAAGTTTTTCCTCTGGATGCACTACATGGATCCTCACTACCCATACGTTCCACCAGAACAATATCTTTCGAATTTTTCGAGCCGTCGGGAAGCTTTCAGCTTCAATTTGTCTGCAGATCATGAGAAGCCTTCAAGAGACGAAGTGAAGGTCTTGAGAAGTTTGTACTCAGGTGAGGTGAAGTATGTCGATGCGTGCATTGGAGAATTTCTGCGTTACTTAGAAGATAGTGGATGTTTAGAGTCTTCTCTAATACTACTAATGGCTGATCATGGTCACGCTTTTATGGAGCATGGCAAATTCAGTCATCCATTTGACATCCTTTACAACGAAGTGCTTCATGTTCCCCTAATATTGTATGGACTTGAGACTTCAAAAAGCATAAGTGTTCCTGTTCAGCTCCTAGATGTGCCACCAACTGTAGCAAATATAGTTAACATAAAGAAGCCCCTGAGTTTTATGGGTGAGAGCCTAGTGCCTATTGTGAAAGGGGGTGAACGGATGACACCACTAGTTTCGGAGAGCGCAAGACCCGACCTAATTAGCCTACGATACAATACGCGTGAAAAGGCAGTCTCATGTATAGTTGGCGAATGGAAACTCATAATCAATGAGATGCTTGATTCAGTAGAACTGTACAACATCAAAAGAGATTTCGAAGAGAAGATTAATATAGCAACAACTGAAAAGGCGAGAGCCAGAGAGTTAGAACAATTAATACGAAGGCATTTCACCAAGGAAAGGCTATACAAGACAAGATCAGTTCTTCGCCCGCGCGCGAGCCCAAAATCTTGAAGAAGCAACGAGGTCAAATAGCTAAGTCAGGTGGCGAGGTGTGAGTAAGCTTAAAGTTGCAGTTGTGGGTTGCGGTTTCGTAGCTAGAGAACGGCATATACCAAGCTTTCTTAGACTCAGAAATGGCATCTCCCTTTGTGCTGTTTGTGACATATACAAAGATCTTGCAAGCGAAGTTGCTAGAAAATTTGAGATACCTCGTGTGTACACTGATCTTTCGGAGATGCTGTCAAAAGAGGATCTTGACATCGTTGATGTATGTACTCCGCCACGAGCTCACACGTCCGTAGCAATAGAGGCGATGGAAAGTGGTTGCCACGTGTTAATAGAGAAGCCAATGGCGCTCGAAGTGTCCGATTGCGATAAAATGATTAAGGCTTCTCGAAAGCATGGATCGAAACTTAGTGTAGTCCACAACGAAATTTTTTACCCTCCAGTTCTTAAGGCTCGAAAACTTGTAAGCCAGGGGGCTGTCGGAAAATTGACTGGCATGAGAATTTTGTTGTTGACGCATAGAACCGTGTACATGGCCAAAAAAGACCATTGGATCCACAAGTTACCAGGAGGTGTTCTAGAAGAAGTTGGGCCTCACGCCGTTTACATGTCTCTAGCGTTCCTAGAAAACGTCAAGGGTGTAGATGTTTATGCTAGAAAGTCTCTGGAATATCCTTGGGTTTTGTATGACGACTACCGGATAGAGTTAGAAGGAGAAAACATGACCAGCTCCATAGTTATCTCTCATGCAAATGATTGCAGAGCTGGTGAAGTTGATTTGTTCGGTACAGAGGGTACAATAAAAATGGATCTGCAAAGTATGCTCCTAGTACTCTATAAACGAAAAGACTTCAGACCGATGTCCATCGCTCTTTCTTCCTTGAGCGTTGCAAGCCAGATCGTGAAAGGGGTTGCGTCAAACGCTTTTGGAATGATGCTTGGCAGGACAATGCTCGGTCATGACATTCTCATTGAGAAGTTTGTTGAAAGTGTCATGAACGATCAGCCAGTTCCGGTGACACCGGAGGATGGTAGAGAAACAGTTAGAGTGGTGGAGATGCTTGTTAACAGGCTTAATCAAAAATATGGCGCGCGCTTGAACAAATGAATAAGCCAAGAATATTGTTGGAAGCTTCCTCTCCTAGGACAGGTTTAACTTTTCATCTCACTAGAATGGCAATAGCCTTAAAGAGAAAAGGCCATAGCGTAGTTGTGATATCAGATGTTAGAGAAGAACTTTGTGGCTTATCAGATGAGTTGAAGAGTGAAGGAATCACGCACTATAGAGTTAGAGGGCTTGATAACTATGCTCATCCCATTAGTGTGAAGAAACTGAGTAGGATCATGAACGCTGAAGAATTTGACATCATTCACATAAGCGGGTTGGTTAAATTCGCCAAGTCTTACTTAGCAAAATTGTTGGCAGGCAGAAGAAACGAGCCAGTCATACTGCATATCGATAGCATAAGAGATGAAAGTGCAATAAGGAAATTTGCGTATAATACCTTCTCTCCGATATTAAATTCGCATGCTGTAGTTGTACCTGTTTCTCACTGGACCAAGAAAAGACTCCGCAAATATAGGGTGAGAGAAGAAGCAATGACCGTGGTTCATAATGCAATCGATCTTGAATTGTTCGACTCTGTCGCTAATAAGCCATGGTCCGGCTTAGACTTTCTTGACGAGGTTAAAGAAAAGACTGTGGTCGCCCAAGTTTCCAACATTTACCCGTGGAAAGGTCACAAGTACTTAATAATGGCGGCACAGAAAATATTAGTCACTAACCCGAACGTTCACTTTCTAATAGTCGGAGAGGGTCCCTTAAAACAAGAATTGGAAAGTATAGTATATAATATGGGAATATCAGAAAATGTGACTTTTACAGGGCACATCTCACATTGTCACATTCCATGGCTTCTGTCCAACATTGACATAGGCGTGTTAGCTTCATTGAGAGAAAATCTTCCCCGCACTTTGCTAGAGTATATGGCGGCTCAAAAGCCCCTTGTGGCAACAAATGTTGGAGGTATCTCAGAAGCTGTGATCAGTGGAGTGAACGGATATTTGGTTCCACCAAGAGATCCAGACTCATTGGCAAATCAAATACTTAATTTGATGAACGATCCAGACAATGCAAAGCAAATGGGCGTAAAAGGGAGAAAACTAGTTGAGCAAAGGTTCAGCATGGAGGTACTTACTAATAGACTCGATGATGTTTATGAACTAGCGCTGAGGAGAAAATGATTACTCTATGAAGATATGTTTTCTCTCTTTGAATTCTTATCCGGTCTTGGAAGAGAAAGACCTAGGATCTGCAGGGGGAGCAGAAGTAGAACAGGTTGCTCTAGCAAAAGAACTGGTATCATATGGTTACGATGTCTCTTTCGTTACCTATGATTACGGACAAAAACATTTGGACAAGATGGAAAAGATTAGAGTTATCAAAACCTACAGACGCGAAAAGGTTAGTAAAATGAATTCTTATATGAAGTTTGCATACATCTGGAAGGGCTTAAGAAAAGCAAATGCCGACCTCTATTTCTATGAAGCGGGTTCAGATGGCGTAATGCCCTTTTTCAGTTATGTGAACAAGAAAAAATTCATATATCGGGTTCCTTCAGACGCTGTAGTTCTTGGTGGAACCAGAAAAGTCACGGTAAGATTTGCACGCAAACTCGAAATACGGATGGCTGATGCTGTCGTGGCTCAGAGCCAATTTCAGAAAAGAATATTGAAAGAAAATTTTGACGTGGAGAGCGTTATCATCAAAAACGGACTGCAACTTCAGGAAACAGATTGCGAAAAGTGGATTCCTCCAGTTGTGTTATGGGTAGGAACAATTTCTAATGTTAAACGTCCCGAGCTATTCTTGGCGTTGGCGAAAGCCCTTCCCTATGTCCGTTTCGAAATGGTGGGTGGTAGAACTGAAAGAAACCCGAAACTCTTTGAAGACGTAGAAAATGCCGCTAAACAATTAGAGAATTTGGTATTTCACGGATTTGTGCCCTACCATGAGGTAGACAAGTACTTTAAGGGTGCCTCAATCTTCGTTAACACATCAAGTGTAGAAGGATTTCCAAACACGTTTATCCAAGCATGGGCATATTGCACCCCAGTTGTCAGTCTTAGCGTAGATCCGGATAAAGTCATCCAAAATGAAAACTTAGGCTTCTGTTCAGGAACGTTTCGTCAATTCGTTTCAGATGTAGCTACTCTGTTGGAGAATGAAGAACTTAAAAAAAGCATAGGCAAAAACGGGAGGAAGTATGTAGAAAGAGAGCATGACATAAAAAAAATAGTCAAAAAATACATCAAGATTTTCGAGGAGATCCTATACAAGTGAAATCTTATGGAACCCCCCGAAGTTTGGCGATTAGAGTTCAAGGTAGAAACAAAAAGTACACTCTTTTGATTATGACTGAACATTCGCCAAAGTCATACATGCCATCAAGCGAGAGAGTACTTCATATGGCTTTAGCGAGCAGTTCTTTTTTCAAAAGCGTAATGGTATTTTCACTGCGCAGTGTGAGGAAGCGAAGTTGGAGCAGACAAAGTGGGCATGACCATAGCTCACAAGTTTTGCTCTACGCCATCAACTTCGTAAGGGCTATGCTCTATCCTTTGTCCGCTCTGTTTGATCCAATAAAATTTGTAATTTTACTTGTCCATAGTTTCATATTGTTTAAACGTTACAAACCGCTATTTGTCATAGCTTCTATGCCACCCCTGGAGATTGGTCTAAGCGCTTGGCTATTGGCGAAACGCAAAACTTCCAAACTCATTATTGATCTCAGAGACGACTGGGAATCGGCTAGGGAAGTACAACTAGGCAGATACTTCCCAGCAAGAATATTTCGTGCTCTCTCAATGGTTTCCAAGAAAATATATTCAGATGCTCTTGTCGTTTTCGTCGCAACTTCAACCATAGCCTACAATATTGGAAGACGAGGAGTCACTACACAGACTCTTTTGGTGCCGAACGGTGCAGACACTTCGATTTTTGTTCCTCAAAATGAGAGTGTTCGAAAGAGAATCAGAGCGAAGTACAATCTTCCTCTGGATAAAGTTATATTGGTCTATTGTGGCAGTGGAACAATTTCCTATTATCGTTTGGACATTATTCTCTCATGTGTTAAGTTCCTTCCCAAAGAGGTTAAGGATAAAATTTACGTTGTCCTTTATGTTTACAGTGGTGCGAAACAACTCAAGCAAATGCTAAGCAAGTTGGGAATCGCGGACAAAATTGTGGACATTCGCGATCCGTTGCCTCGTAAGAATCTAGCTGAACTCTTAAGGGCTTGCGATGTAGGAATAGTTCCCTTTGATAGTGATGCATATCTCCTTTGCGCCAGATCAACAAAACTCTACGAATATTTAAGCTCCGGACTTTATGTTATCAGTAGCGGACCCAAAAGAGGAGAACTAGATATGTTTTTTTCGGCAAATCCAGCTCTTGGATTATTTATTCATCCAACCGTCGACGATTTCGCGCGCTCTCTTAATCACATTTTGGAAACAACCGAAGATCTGTTTAGCGACAATTTAAGGAAACTGCGGCATTCGTTTATAAAAAGGAACTATGATAGGAAAAGCATCATGGAAACAACGATGAAAGCTCTACTAGAGCGTTAGAAAAACAGAGCTGATGGGGATATTGAATTGCTGAACTCTTATAGAAAGATCTTCTGTGAAAGAAAATATAGATGGATACGTTTATCTGTATTGCTTGCCTTTTCGGCTGTCTTAGTTGCAAACTCGCTGGTCATCAAATCATCACTGATAGGAACGGTAGCGTGCTTGGGATTTTTGTCTCTTATTTCTGTTACAATAGGAGAAGTGTTTTACTCAACTGAAAACCTGTTTTTTAAATGCTTGTTTGGTCTAGCAACTTTTCTTTTGTTATTGGCTGTATCTGGCTTTGGACTGATGCTGATTGGAAAGTTTACAGAAATTTTATCATTTGTAGTTGTAGTTGTAATAAGTGTTTTCTTCGGCATAATTTCTCTACGCGGAAAAAGAAGTCGGTTTCAGAACCTTTTTGAACATTCTTCTATGGGTAAGGTTAGTAAAAGAAAAGATTTCAATTCATACCTCCTTATTTTAATATTCATTTGCTATGTTGCGGTGGCTTTTCGTTTTCTTTTTTTGGCTAGAACCGATGAGGGTTATGGTTCGGTTTGGTTGGAAATATCCCCCTTTTTTATTCCGGTCTTTGCATTAGTCACCTTGATTCTAGGTTCTATACTTTTCTTCTCGTCTATTGACGATGGTCTAAAGCTTGTTCTCCTATCTGTTTACACCTTCTTGGCGCATAGCCTCTTTTTAGTTGTCTGGTATCCTAGTCGGTATGGCGACCCTTTGAGAACTTTAGGTCATGCCAGGTACACAGCAAGGACTGGAACAATCTACGCATACGACTGGTTGATTAGCCAACTTCTTATTGAAGGAATTGTTGCTTACAGAGCACAATTCGCATTAACTATATTCTTTGAAAGAATGTTTAGCATTGACATATACTGGGTGCACGTGATTCTTATTCCGTTGCTCTGGTCAATTTTTGTGCCTTGTCTCGCTTATAAGGTTGCGGAGTTGTTGACCACAAAAAGAAGCAGAGCCTTTCCTCTTTTAGCTGCTCTATCCACTGGTCTTTTTCCATCTTTGATCCTTTGGGGAACAGTTTCGGTGGCCAACTCGCTCGGTTTCATTTTTTTCTTTCTATCCGTAGTGTTTCTTCTTAGATGGATGAACAGTGGTGGCAAACAGAATTGGTTTATGCTCCTTTTGACTGTCGGCGTGACATTTTTAAGTCATTCTCAACCTGGTATTTTCGCTCTAATGTTGTTTGTCTGGGGAAATATTGTTCATAGGTCTTCACGTAAAGTTCTAAAGATTGCAAGTTTGCTTTTGATATTTGCCCTATATCCAGCGGCGTTGTATTTCTATGGGGCTTCCTTTTCGCCTGCTGGGCTCTTCGTTCTCGATAGCTTTTTCTCTTTTCAATCGGAAATAACAACTATTCTTTTGGTATTTGGGCTTTTAGGGTTGGTTCTTGTGGTGAGGCTCAAGAATGTTAATACCAAGAGGGCTCTATTGCTCTTCGTTTTCTATGTGACTATACTCCTTGAGTATTATTTTACGGGGTTCGGAATGACGAATTTGCCTTATGGAGCCCAGAGAATACTCGTAATGGGAGATTTGCTCCTAGTGCCTTTTGTAGCGTTAGGTCTATTGGTAATAGTAGACATATTAAGAAAAGCTCTGGCGCCTAGTATGAGGGCTGTTTCTTCGAGCTTGTCTTCAAAGAAAGTTAAGCTCGGTTTGAACTCTCGCTTGATAGCCTTAGCCTTGATTTGCCTGTTTGTACCTGTGCAAGCCACACTAACTCTGTATCAGGCATATCCACGTCAAGAGCTGCTGCCTTATCAGCCTTCGGCATATATGATTGAGGCGGTACAGTATATTGATGCAGATGCACCTGGCAGATATGTTGTAATGTGTGATACTATGATCTCAACTGTAGCCATTGGTTTTCTTGGCATTGACTATGGTTGGGCTGGAGGCGTTCGGGGATTTTTCGGGATGCCGGATTGGGATTATCCTACGGTGGAAATGTATACGGAGATGACCGAGCAACCTTCCATTAGTATCATGCAGCAAGCCATGGAATTCGGTGACGCCGTTGCTAGCTATTTTGTTGTTTGGGAGAGACAGAAATATCCCGATTTTGAGGATGTTGTCCAACGAACGTCAGAAATATTGCCAGTAAATCGAGTTTTTGGCGACGGAAAACTTTTCGTATTCAAGTATCCGCTTCCGGTGCTCGAGGAGCCTGGTCCTTCAGTAAAGGTTATATTCGATGACGGAGTTTCAACGAAATACGTTGAAACCAAGTTTACATATATGTTTGAAACAGAGATCAACTCAACATTGACGCTTTCTGGATATACTAGCTACAATACAACGGATTATCCGATGCATTGGACTTTCTTGGATTTAACGGTTAACAACGCTTCTAGGCAGTTTGATGAGGCCAGTGATATAAACGCGTATGTCTATGTGAAGGGCCTTGAACCTGAAGATGTGTTGACGGTGAAGTGGCGGTGGAACCGCAATTATGGGAGTGCTGTATGGAAGGAAGACTCTTTCAAAGAGGGTTGGCGTACTCATGATGTTTACACGGGCACAATTACTCCTACAATTGTCGCTGATGGGGAAATCTTGAACATCTCATATTCATTCACGCCTGGACCATACTTGTATTATTACTATATTAAGGCGGTTGACACTACAATGGGAGCCAATCAATCCATTATTGTAAGGTGGAGGTCCGACGGTCCAATTGCTGTGGTTGTTTATTACTTTGAGTTGGGGTTAACAACCGGTGTCGATGTTGTTCCCTTGGGCAGTAAAAGCGCTGATTGGACAGTGACTATTTTTGCTCTGGAGGAGAGCTTGGAAGTCTCTTACGTTATGGTTGGGATAACCAACCTAAGGGAAAAAAATCTATCTGGAGTGAAAACGCTAAGTGTGGATTATATCATGATAGCAGCATCAACGATGAAGACTAGTTAAGGAGTTCTTAGCTATGCACTGCGATGCGACAGGCCTTGACGTCAATAGAAAACGTTTCCCGTTATCTAATGCGGTGCATCATGGAATAATCCTAGACGTATCACCCAGTGGATTTGACAGAAGTTCGGTAAACTTCGGTTCAATTTTTGTTGACAAGGATGATCCTAGGACCACATATCTCTTTTATTCTGGCACTCAAGATGCTCAATGGTCACGTTCGACTATAGGATTAGCGGTATCGAAAGGCGCATCTAAATTTCAAAAGGTAGGTAACAACCCAATACTTGAAGGAAATTCACATTCATTCAACCATAGGGAAACCTTTACCCCAGCAATAACCCGGGTCGGTAACAGATTCTATATGGTCTTATCTGGAAGGTCTTCTCCAAGAGCGTCGAGGAAAATTGGCATAGCATATGCTGATGATCCCAAAGGCCCATGGCACTTAATAGGCGAAATACTTAAACCTACCAGTTTATGGGAGGGAACACACCTTGACAACGGACCTACACCCGTGAAACTGGACGAGTCTACTTTTCTTATATTCTACAGCAATCTTACAACCCGCTCTAAGCTTGACATTTTCGCCTTTCTTAGGCGCTACCCGATAAGAAGAATAGGCATAGCCAAGGTAAGGATTAAAGGGCCATCACTCTCCCAAATAGAAGTATACAAGCTTCCTATGAATCCGTTAAAGCACCTGAACGGAGTGAAGGGTAGCTGGAACGAATCAGTGTTCTGTCCAGGATACTTTCAGCTAAAGGGAGTGCACTACATGATCCCCGCGGCTTCAACTTACT
>Ga0209636_10008785_pt1 | contig 10291 bp, 7 predicted proteins | sample DeeMarSWOR152_54_FD_187464 | JGI IMG/M metagenome (GOLD analysis project Ga0209636, IMG submission 187464) | Marine sediment microbial communities from White Oak River estuary, North Carolina - WOR-1-52-54 (SPAdes) (version 2) | ecosystem: Environmental > Aquatic > Marine > Intertidal zone >... | reverse complement strand
GAATTCCAGCTATAGTGCTGTAGGTTATCTCAAAAACCCCCCCTAAAAAGATTGCTGTGATGACAGTTTTATCTCCGAGTCCCATGGTTATGAGCAACACAGGAATCCATGCAATGGTTGGAACTGATATAAGCAGGCTCAAAACAGGGGAGAACATATCTCTTAAATTCTTTTCTAGAGCCAAAACTGTGCCGACTGTGATACCTACAACCACTGCGAGAACGTATCCTAAGGCGAGTCGATAAAAACTATGGTAGATGTGGCACTGCAATACCCCCTTTTTACCTATCAAGACATAGAGTTCATGCAAAATCATCGATGGAGCAGGTAGTGTCTGAACATTGGCGATACCGGACCTAACCATTATTTCCCAAAAAAGGCCAAGCACTAAAAAAGGCGCAATGAACTGTCCGATTTCAGACACTTTGTTTTTAGCCTGAAGTGATTTCAAATCCTCACCATCCCCCATTTCTCAATGGTCATTTTCTCAAATGGGCTTATTAGCCCTTTCTCTATGAATGTAAAAATAGCTGCCAGCAAGATTATTCCTCCATACACCACACCCGCACTGAGATATTCGGCTGCGTCCCAAATCATATACCCCAATCCCCAATTGGCTGCAGCTATAAATTCAACGGCAATAACCGTTCTCCAGCATCTTGCCAGCCCCAATTTAATTCCGGTAAAAATATATACTGCTGCCCAGGGAAGATAAACCTGTGTTAAGACCCTGGCTTTATTTGCACCCATTATCTGAGCAGCTCTGACCAACTGGTTATCAACGCTGCGTATCCCCGTTGAAGTATTGTAAGCTATAGGGAAAAAAGTGGCGATAGCCCCAACGGTGATAATGGTCGGGTCTCCGAATCCCATCCAGACTATAAAAAGAGGAGCCATGGCGATGCCGGGAATTGGCATCACCCATGTAATAACCGGATCAAAAAAGCGGTAAACCTTCTGGCTGAGGCCCATCAAGGCACCAACCAGTATACCTATTATGACTCCCTCTGTCGCGGCAACAAAGAGGCGTTTCAGGGTAACTATCAAGTGAGTCAGGAGGACCGAGTGACCTGCAATCTCTTGATGAAATAAGGCTGACAATTCAGTAAAGATTCTTGTTGGAGCTGGAAAAAGGGCTATATTAATAAACCCGAAATGAGCAAACAGTTGCCAACAAAGAAAGAATCCGCCTATCGGAACCAAAGGCAATATATATCCTTTTCCGGTCATTATTTGCTTTTCTGTAATGCCTTTGCCTCTTCAAAAAAACTCTTATCATATCTGAATGTGGGAATCCTACTTATCTTCTTTTTACTATATAGGAACCGAGCAGTATCTTTAATTGCATTTAGCGTACCATCAGTAATTCCCAAAGAGAAATCTATCCTCTTAAAAACATTTAAAAAAGCATCTGCAGAGACATTATACCCTTTTGCACTGGCCGCCTTTACAGCAAGCTGTGCAGCCCTTTCAGGCTTGTTTCGAATGATTTCAAACTTATCAAGGTGCGCGGCAAGAAATTTGACTATTTCAGGGCGGTGGTTTCTTGCAAAGGCAAGAGTTGTATGAATAGAAACAGGAACCAGAGCTATATCACCATACATACGTAAAACCCTTCCAACCCCCTGTGCCTCAGCAATAGCCCAAGTAGGTGCCCAAACTGTAAACGCCTCTATGCTTCCACCTTGAAGAGCAGCGATCATGTCCTCCAGTTTGATATTTATCCATTTGAAATCTGCCCAAGCAAGGTCGTCATTCATGTCAAAATATCTCCTAAGAACCTGTTCGGCACCAGTCCCAAGCCGCGTTCCCACAGTTTTTCCTTTTAAATCATGCCATGTTTTATATTTTGAATCGGTACGCACTATAGTTGCATAGCGGTTACCTCTTTGAAGTGTTCCTATTATTAGAGCTCTATCCTCAATAGCACTAAAAAGTGCAACTGTTTTACTATCAGAACCGACATTTATATCGCATCGTCCTGATATGAGGGCTTGATTATTTTCAGCCCCTGAGCTAAAAAGAATATGTTCCACCTTTAAACCATACTTTCCCCATAGCTGTGGATAACCTTTGAGAACGAATTCCCCGGGATAGTACTGTGCGCCATAACGAATGTCGACCTGTGATGCTGCATCAACAAGGGACACACAGATTGTTAACATAAAAATCCCTGAAAAGACCAAACTCAACAAGACTCTCATCTTTTTCATGATACCCCTCCTTCTTTTTTTGAGAGTCCTGTAACATAATTCATTTGAGACCTCCAATTATATGTTTTAATCATTTCTCTAACTTATTATATTCTCTAATAAGCTCACCCAAGAGAGCTATCTTACTCATTCTTTTCTTTTGATAAATCTCATAGAATGGTCGTGTAAGATCAAAATTAAGCTGAACCACTCTTACGTCATCTCTTTCCGTTAGATAGCCTTCAGGGAGGAAGCTGTAAAACTCTCCGCATTGAAGTACTAAAAATTTATCAACGGAGGTTCCAAAATAGCCTCTTATATTAAGTTCTTCTATATCTATATTCATGGCCATTAACTCACTTTTAAGAAACTGATACAAGCCTGAATCTCTATGGTCTAATATGATTGGAATTTCTTCTATCTTCACATTTTCAACGGGATTTTTACATGATGTCGCCAGGACTATCTTTTCCGCATATAATTTATCAAAAACAATTTCGGTTGACTTTTGTGGTCGGCTTCCAACCATGCCATAATCTAATGTGCCAAAGAGGACTTTTTCATAGATGCTCTGGGAAGGACCAAAATATATTTCCAGCAGAAAATTGTTCCCTAAAATCTTATCCAGAAAATCATGGTTAAAATATTTGGCTCTCGCATTCTCACATAATCCAATCGAGATAACTTCTTTGGCACTTTCCTGTTCAATAATTTCTTCTGTGGATGAATAAATGTGCAAGATATCTTTGAACTTTTCATAGAGATATTTTCCATGCCATGAGAGAGTCAATCGTTTTTTGTTTAGAAATATTTTATTTCCATAATATTCATTTAACCTATTAATTCTCTGTGAAATAGCCGACTGGGTTAGGTAATTTCTTTTGGCAGCTTCTGTAAACGAATTTAGTTCAATAAGATCACAAAATATTTTTAGATCAAGTAGTTCCATATAAGAAGCCTTTATCAATAGGTGTGGGAAAGGTTGAAATAATTTTCGATTCTCATCAGGAACTAACTATTGTCAAACCCTATATACAACATAGTATTCGTTTTCATAGGCAACCTTAAAGGCTTCAAACCTATTTTTATGATATCTTTTATTCATTATGACGTAATCAATGTTATATTTAAGGGATAATGTTGTCAGTTGTTCTGCTTTCATATCATAAAATGTCCTGCGAACATCCCTTGACAATTTTTCTCCGTAAATAAACGTTTTTGACTGCTTCAGATCTTCCTCAGTAATTCCTTTAATATCAAGCCCAAATTCCCTCATTCTTTTTTTCCCTTCTTGGTAGAGCTTGTAGTCTGGATTATAGGCAATAACGCAATACCCCCATTCTCTTAAATTTCCAAAGCTACTTCTCTCGGAAAAATCTCTCCAGCCATAATAATGAGTAGGATCGGGCATAAATAAAGCATCATGAGGGGTATTGTTTTTGGCCCATAACTGAACGTCTAAATAGGATGAGGCTCTGTCATGATATCGGCTATGCCATGCTAAATAATGATCACGGCTTAGGTACCAAACCGTCGATACGCATAGTGCAAAGAAGATGCTCCCGAATAATATCCTTAATGCTTTATTGCTCTTAGACCTAGAAATGAAAATGGTAGCTGCAGTGATTAAAGCTGAACCAACAACGAGATATGCAAAAATAGGAGAGAGTTTGAAGCTGCCACCCCTTAGTAGAAAGTCAAATCGATAGAAAGGATTGAAATACTTAAGTGGCGTAAGAATACCATTTGCGATGCTTTGTTCATGTTTAAAAACGGAGTTCAATGTGAATAATAGAAGTAGAACTGCTGCTAAATAATATGATGATAGTGAAATGTTAATATTGCTGGAACCTATTCTAAGCGGCCCAAAATATCCTTCCCTTATATCCGAGTAAAGCAGCAAAAAAATTGGCAATACAGCAATTCCTGGTTTGGAACAAACGGACACGACCAAACTATATGTGGCTAAAAACACGATGAAAATGTTATCCGCATTCATTTTTCGGACTAGATAATAGATAAGAAACAAAACTCCAAGGAAGGTAATCAGGCCTGTGGATCTCTGAAGCGATATCTTGATGAGAAGGGGAATCGGATAAATTTCTGAGATTATTATGCCTATCGAACTCATCATTAAACAGGCAATGGAGCCCACGATGATCTTCGTGGTTCTTTCATCTTTAATGTCGTGGTACCTCAAAGATACGAAAAAGGAAAAACATAGGACCAGAAAGGGAAAGAACTCCCTATGGGCATTTTTGGTAAACAACTTCATGGTAAAGGGATACCAGTGAAGGCTAAAGATCTTTGTCGACTTAACCCATTCCGCCGGATCGATGCCGCCAGACGACAATGTCGAACTGGAAAGGACTGAAAAGATATGGGGAATGACCAAAACAAAGAAGACAAATATCCCTCGCACAAAGCACTTATCCCATAGCAATCCTGGCTTATACAGCACGTAGGCACCGACGAAAGCCAAAGCAAACAATCCCATATTGAGATGGCTGTACATTGACAACGCCAGGGAGACAAAGCAGAGGACATATTTATTCCTCAGGAAAAACGCCAGTGCAAAGAACCTAAACGCATTGGCATACCCATAGAACAAGGGGAAACTGAGAAGCGAACTGTAGCCAGCTCCAAATCTCGACAAGTTTAAACCGGCCAGATTGCTGAGTGACATTACGACTACCGAAACAAATGCCACTACTTTATTTTGAAACAATGTTTGAGCGAGAAAGGCGACAGAGAGGAAGAAAAGCAAGGTTTGAACGAACATATAAGGATAAATCGTGGTCGTGGGACCTATCCCCCAGTACTTAGCTAGATAATAATAGACCCTCATAGGGAGAGACTTGTCATAGTTTGTTATGCCGGCAACCGCTCTCCAGTTCCTTTGAAAATTCTCTGGATGAAGCTTTTCGCTAACATAATCGTGGGGGCTAGTGCCCTTGTGGGCCAATCTCACTTGAATGTTCTTGGAATTATAATAAAAGACGATGCAAGATACCGTGACCAAACCGATTCCCAACAGAATTTCCAATAGATTTTCAGCCGAAAAGCCGTTTATCCAATTACGAGTGAGATTCATATTATCTACCTGGCCTCGCTTCAACCCTCTTCAGAATTGTAAGGTGCTGTCTAGGCACACTTGCTCAATTCCCATTGAGCTCATTGAAAAAGGGTGAATCAGCCGGGTTGCTCCACGGGAGCTCATGTGTTTCAAAAAGGGCAAGGCTGAAAATTAGGTAATGAAGAAAAACATCCACGCGCTGAGCTCTTCCGCCCTTGAGGCTCAACAAGTGAATTCTTCTCACCTTATTGCCCTGCACTCTGGTTTAATCCCTGCTACAACCCATAACCAGCAATCAGTTTTTTCACCAACCCAGACAACCCAATTCTCTCTTTTAGAAGCAAGGCTATTGCCACAGTAAAGAACAAAATGAATTGAGAAACGTGCATCGATACTGCGACAACCACAGCCTCTTCTAAAGAAAATCCGAGGCTTTTCAAGGCCACAACTGCACCAGCTTCATAGGTCCCTATGCCGCCAGGAAATAGCGGAATCGCAAGGCCAACTGTGGTTGCCACGAAAACCAGAAAGGCACCCTCAAATCCCACGGAATTGTATCCAGAGGCCAATAGGAAAATCGCAACGGTAAGATACGATACCATCCAGATTATGGCTCCAAGGCCTAGTGATATATATTTGATCTCCGTGCTTATATGCCTTACTGAATGTGTTAAGAAGTTTGCAGCGAATGCTCGAACTTTCTCAGATGGAACATGGGAGAACAGATTTCGCAGTAGGGGTTCCAGGTAAGGAAAAAGAAATAGAACGGCGCACAGAATGGACAGAATTACCAGTAAGCCGAGGATGCTCGCGCCGCCAAGGTACAGGATTAGACAAGCAATTGCAAAGAGACAAAAAATCACTAGATCAGTCAGCCTTTCAAAAAACGCAGCGGAAGTCCCTACACTTAACGGGATCCTGGCGTGATTCCAGAGGTATGCCGGTTTTATAACCTCAGAGAGGCGCAAGGGAAGAACGATGTTTAGCCCGACCGAAAGTACCATCGCCTTGAGTACTATGAAAAACCGAGGCATTGGTCTTTGCACCAACAAAGCGAGCCTTAAGCTTATCAAAACCAGGCCGATCAGTTTTACCGGTTGGCACCATAGCATGCCCCAAACGATGGACGGATTGAAACTTCGATAAACCGACACAAAGTCGGCCTTCCAAATGAGCAAGGCGACAAGTGCAAAAATCACGCAGAATCTAAAATACTTGTACGCTTTACCCAAGGCAGGACTTATTCCTATTTCTTGACAGAACCACCCAACAGGTAGTGGGCTCAGGATCCATGGAACGAGAAAACGCCCCTAGCCAGTGTTGGTTTTCTTTATCCCTTGTCTTCCTCAATCTACAAGGCTCTCTATCCGCGTACAATTATGAGCAGTTGGCCTAATTGATACATCTTTACCGACTGTGCGGTAGAACTTCTAAACATTCCCAGAATTTGAGAAAGGCCAACTTCCGGTCCTTGAGGAATATTTCGCACGTACAGTCGAGAATCCTCCAGAGATACCAGGAGGGCTTGGCGTCTTAAATCCGGAGTAAATTACCCTCTCTAAAACGGAGATGTCAAATTCAAGGATTCGACTATTTATTTACAAGCTAGATAGGTCTGGCGCGAAAACACCCGATTGTATTGCAGTGAACTGTAGGAAAAAAAGGAAAGGGTATGAACTTTAGTTCAAGTATGTGAAACTGTTCCTTCACAGTCTGAATCACCTCTTTGAACGTGTTCCAATGCTCCCAGCGCACGATTGCGCCATAGTCTATTCCATATTTCCGTTGCATGTGCCGCTTACTCGTAAGCCAGCGACCCACTTGATAAAGGAAGCCGCCCTCAGCAGGCAATCCTACCAACAACTCACCGTCAGACTTTAGAACCCTCCTGATCTCTTCGAGGCAAATCGGTAAGTGGCGGAAGTGTTCGAAACAGTAAATGGACAAAATGCAATCCACTGAAGTATCTCGGAAGGGCAGTGCATATGCTGTGCCTTGAACGGCTGCTGTCCCAAGAAACAGCCGACGCAAGGTATGTAAATAAACATCTTGGATATCCATGCCAATGTAGTTTGAATAGCGATTCCCTCCATACCGTAGGTGATGACCTTGCCCACACGCAATTTCCAGTACCACGTTGTTGCTCTTAGCATAGGATCTGGCCCAGCGCCCTATGTGACGATGTCCCGCAATTTGAAAACGCCCGGCAAGACCAGCGTACAGGTAATCCTGCAGATCTTTTCGAATTTGTTGCCATATTTCCAATTCTTCATCTGTAGGCATCGGTCTTCTATGCCTACTCCCCCTCTTGGATACAATCGCTTTCAAGAATTCATGCATCATTCCCTCTCGTTTAGACAATAAGTTGCTCTTGCCCAGTATTCCGTGGAAGGACGCGATGTAGGTAATTGGGGCTACAATAGCTCCTGGTCCGGAAATGGAATTTTGCCCGATTATCATGAACTGAGTTGTGGTCCAACGTCTTCTCGTTTCAAACCTTTTCTTGAAATGCCTGCTCCCGTAAGTCCAAGACAGTTGCTTGATCATCAAGAACGCTCTGGTGCTCGAAGTATGGTCATTCACCCCTTAGGCTTCCACCAACTGAATGAACTATAAAAATAATCTCTTCGCTAACGAATTGGCCTCGTTATCGGTTGATGACATGGCATTTTTTCCTTTCAGGGCGGAAATAATAAACGGTATTGATATAATGAAATTCATCAGGATGGAATATGAAAAATTGTCTATTTGCCGCGACAATACCCTCAAAAGATGTTTCCCTATCGTGACTTTCCCTTTTCCTTGGAGAATCTCTGCGGCAAGAGTCTCTTGCAATAGCCATCTAAATTCTATTCCATCTTTCACATTTGGCGATGGCTGCAATTTACCATTAAATCCCGCTTCCAAGATATATTTTGGGAAATTCACCCCCGCCTTTATGGAAAGCCCCATGGTTCCCCAAAACCTCGGGTTAACCTCTATCAGCTTATATTTTTTGGTTTTTTTGTCGAAGATAAATTCAAGTTGAGCAGGCCCCGTCCAGGGGATGCTTTCAAAAAGGCGCCTGCCATATTCTATGATTTCTGGTACCTTTTTAGTGATGTTATAGGCTCCAAAGCCACCGCTTACTGGTATAGTCCACTCTCTCACTTGGCTCATTCCAGCAAGAACCTGGCCATCTTTCACAGCAAAACAGGCATCGTATATCTTTCCTTCTATGAATTCTTGGGCAACGAGCTGGTCACATGGGAAAAGTGAGTAAGGCACCTCTCTTCCTGACAAATGATTGTATGCTTGTTCTACCTCATCATAATCTTGACAAATCCGCAGGGCTTCATTCACCCCAGATGCCTTGCAGCATTTTAGAACAACCGGGAAACCTATTTCGCTAACCTTTGTTAAAGCCTTACCATTTTCGATTAGCTTAAAATTAGGAGTTGGAATGGATTGCTCGTTTGCAATTCTCGCAACTAGATATTTGTCATTTAGAATTTGAAAATCTTCTAGGGAACCAAAAGGAACGACCACCTCCTCCTCAATCTCTGATTTCATTGACAAAATAATAGCTGTCGATCTTTCTGAATAGGGTAGAACAGCGTCCATAAAGTGCCTTTTAAAAAAATCAATGAGCCCCTGTTTGAACTCTTCCTCTGTTATGAAAGAGAGAAATGAAATTGACCGTGTGTTCCTTGGTCTGCAGAGCCTAAGAGTCGCTTCCACCGCTTTCTGAAAAGCGAAGCCTTTTCTCAGAGGGATAAGAAAATGAAAATCGTATTCCTTTCCTAGGCTTCCTAGTGTAGGAATTACTCTTCTGTCAGGCGGGTCAAGTATGAGTACCCTTTTCTTCTTAAACTTCATTCTGTCTCTTTCGAGCGCCGCCGGCAGCTACAACTATATAAGGATTGGTGCAGGAGCGCGCGTTCTCATAACCAAAGTGTGATTTTCCTAGCCTCTGCTTACAAATAGAAACTCGGAAACTAATAGATCAGAATTGATATTAGTACCTTGCGAGGAATGAAACCGTGGATTACCTTTTTGCGCAACCTAACCTGCTAAGCCTACGCCTCCACATTCCGAATTCCGCGCCTTAAGCTGTGCCTTGATTCAAACCGCAGACAACCCGATCCGCCACCCTCCTATTGCACCATACCGGCAAATTAATTGTCGACCTCGCATAGCTAGCCGCTACTGGAAACTCTTGAGGGCTGTGCGTTCCGTATGCCCTCATCTCCGGAATGCTGTACTCAATAAGCCCACCAAGCTGAATACCTCTCTTGAGATACTCTTTTAGCCATCTCTCCCTATTCTCAACTAAAATAACAAAGTGTGAAAAAGTAGCTCCTTCGTCGTTGGGAGGCAGTTTAATTCCTACTTTGTCTTTTAAATTCGAGAAGTATTTCTGGGCGTTTGCTCTCCTGCATTCGATTATTTCATCATATTTTTCCAGATTGGCCAATCCAACTCGTGCTTCAATCTCAGCTGGGATTTCATCCCAATCCAAGGGAAACTCAATCTCACTCTCATCATAATATCTGACAAACCGATCGAGCAGATCATGACGCTCCAGTTTATTAACCCAAAAGTAGATATAGGGGTTAAATGTGGCATATATAGAGAGAAGATATAAAAACCGCCTGATTGTTTTTTCAATTCCTCTCCGCTTAAAGTTTCTTTTCCGGAACGACCTCAATTCATCAGCTATCTGCTTGTTGTTAGTAGTTATCATTCCCCCAAAAACTGAGCTTATGGTCTTGCTTATATTGAGCCCGAACAGTGCTGCATCACCATGCTTGGTCACCAGCTCACCATTCCAACTACAACAGAAAGAGTGCGCACAATCTTGGACGACATAAATTTCATGCCCGTATTTTTCTTCTGCATCTTTCACAATTGCATCAACAGTATTCACATCCATAGGATAACCAAACAAATGCGTAGGCATAACCACCCTTGTCTTTTCGGTAATGACGCTTCTTATCCCTTCGAGGTCCATATTGAATGAGCCTTTCGCACAATCCACAAA
>Ga0209636_10008784_pt1 | contig 10291 bp, 7 predicted proteins | sample DeeMarSWOR152_54_FD_187464 | JGI IMG/M metagenome (GOLD analysis project Ga0209636, IMG submission 187464) | Marine sediment microbial communities from White Oak River estuary, North Carolina - WOR-1-52-54 (SPAdes) (version 2) | ecosystem: Environmental > Aquatic > Marine > Intertidal zone >... | reverse complement strand
TGTGGTCCTGAATTATGTGTCGCGGCTACCAAGTCTTTCATTAGTCAGCTAGTTGTCTTCTATCTTTTGTCCTTTTCCATGGTCAACTCTTTTGATAAAGCCGTTACCGATCTCAAAAACATGAGCAACAAAGTGGCTAAGACTATTGAGTGGAACGATGACAAAATTAGTAGGCTGAGCCAAGAATTGAAGGCGACGAACGATTTCTATTATATAGCCAGGGGGATTAACTTTGCCATTGCCTCCGAAGGCGCTCTGAAGCTTAAAGAAATCTCCTATATCCATGCAGAGGGTATGCCTGCAGGCGAACTCAAGCATGGTACCCTAGCCCTGATTGAACCAAAGACACCTGTAGCTGTAATCTGCCCTGATGATTACACTTACCGTGAGACATTAAGCAATGCCACGGAGGCTAAGTCAAGAGGTGCTTATATTATTGCCATCTCTGACAGAAAGAATGAGATTTATGATTTCTGGGTTAAGATTCCCAAAGTCGACGAGCTCTTATATCCCATAATCACTGTAGTCCCGCTTCAGCTCATGGCATACCATCTCGCAGTTAACCGCGGATATGACCCTGATAGGCCAAGGAACTTGGCGAAGTCGGTGACAGTGAAGTGATAATTTTTAGAGATTGATTGAGAGTCCACCTCTCGGAAGCTTGTGTAAAAATCGAATGAATCTCAAACCAATCTCAACAAATGTCGGCTAGTATAAAATCATGGTAGTCGGCAACAGCAGTCTGAGTGATGGTATGTTGGCTATAGTGGCAAAGGAGAGAAATGAATAGAGTTTTGATAACCGGCGGAGCTGGCTTTTTGGGCAGACACCTGATAAAAAGAATGTTGGACAAATATAGTCAAATCGAAATCAGGTCTATTTCACGGCACGAAAACGAGATTGTAGAGATGGTGGTATTCTGCAACAACGATAGTAGATTAAAGCCTATCATAGGTGATATCAGGGAAGTCGATACACTAGGATATGCCCTGAAGGATGTTGATACTGTAATACACTTAGCAGCAATGAAGCATATTGATTTCTGTGAGCTATATCCATCAGAGGCTATCCTTGCAAATATCATTGGAACAATGAACTTGGTGAAGTTATTTGCCGGGCGGACCTTCGTAGGAATGTCGACGGATAAAGCTGTGGAAGCTACAGGCAGTTATGGCGCTACCAAGCTTCTTCTGGAGAAACTGGTATTGGAGCAAGCGCGTAAAAAGCCGAAGTGCAGGTATATGGTAGTTAGAAGCGGCAACATCTTTGGCTCAAGTGGCAGCGTAATACAGAGATGGAAACATGAAATAAAGCAAAGCAACAGGGTGACTGTTACTGATTTGGGGATGACAAGGTTTTTTATTAATGCAGGAGAACTGGCCGACTTTATTATAGGCATTATTGAACAAGGTGAGAGCGGGAAAATATATGTGCCGTTTCAAAAAGTAGCCAAGCTGGGAGATTTGGCAGAAGCTATGATTGAGCTTTACGGAGATAAGAAAACTAAGATGGAGATAATAGGATTAAGAGAGGGCGAGAAGATGCATGAAAGATTGCTTCTGCCCTGGCAAACAGACGTTGTTTCAGATTTAATCACTGAGAGCTCAGAGAATGGGGAGGTCTTAAGCATACAGGAGATTAAGGACTGGCTGGCAGATTACTAAAATTTCGGGTGTATATGCCTTGAGTAAAAAGGTGAGCGTAATTATTCCAGCCAAGGATGAGGCTGGTTCCATAGGCAATCTCATCTCGAGGACGAAAGCAACCCTTGACAAGTATAGATTTGAGATAATTGTTGTTGATGATGGGTCGGGAGATAATACAAAAGATATTGCGCAGAAAAATGGTGCGGTGACTATATCACATGCTAGCAGCCTGGGAAAAGGTGCTGCTATGAAAAGCGGAGCACTTGCTGCTACCGGGGATATACTTGTATTTCTTGATGGCGACGGAGCCCATAATCCGGAGAATATACCGAACGTGATTGCCCCTGTCCTTCAAAATAGGGTTGATTTAATTATCGGTTCAAGGGATTTCCGCGGTTCCAGGACTTTTGGCTCTTATCTGCCGAGGCGAGTTACCAACAAGTTGGCTTCCTTTGCCACCTCCGTTATTATTTCTTTTTTGTTGCCATTGGTGACGTGGTTCAGATGTCCCGTGAAATGGATTGGAATAGAAGATGCTGAATGTGGCTTCAAAGCAATAAGCAAAGATAGGTGGCGTGAGCTTGATCTGGTATCACAGGGATTTGAGATTGAGACCGAGATAATATACGAATCGGCAAAGAACAGGTTGATTATCTATAATGTTCCTATAAGCTGTAACTGGAGTTGCAAGATTTCTCGTCTCTCTATTATTCGAGATGGTTTCAGAACGCTTAAGCTGCTGTCCGGTAAGCTCATTGCTGACATGGGGGGAAAACGAGGCAATTTCCCGAAGCCAAGATGAAGGTTCTGTTTGTTCTGGGGTATTACAGTGCACATATCTGCGGTGCTGAATTTCTGCTCAAGAATCTCAGTGTAGGGCTTTGCTGTCGATGTAATTTCGGCAAATAGCCTTACAAGTGGAAACAATGGGCCAAGATGAAGACAGCCGGAGGCTAAAGTGAGCTTGAGGAACAAAAGCATATTCATCACCGGCATAAACGGTTTTGTTGGTTCGCATATGGCAAAGCATCTCCTCTATGAAGGAGCGAATGTCTTTGGACTAGATAAGAGAAGTGCTGATGGTACCATCCCACATAGTATTAAGTATTTGGGAATTGAGAGCGAGATTAACCTTCTAGAAGGTGATATACAAGATATCTCTAGTATTGCCTCTGCCCTAGACCAGAGCAAGCCGGACATTATCTTTCATTTCGCTGCTCAATCTTTTCCTTTGAGGTCAATTTGTAGTCCAACCGAAACTCTGCAAGTTAACTGCGTCGGCACATCCAACCTTCTTGAGACAATCAGAAGAAAATGTCTGGATGCAGTCATGGTATTTGCCGGTAGCTGTGATGAATACGGGTTGGTATTCGCTTCAGAATCTCAGTACCAACTCGCTTTGAAAAAATATGGCACGATTTTTCCGCCGCCTGCCACTATACCAGAACTTCCGGTCACAGAGACAAACCCTCTTCGTCCTATGTCTCCCTATGCTGTTTCCAAGGTATATGGGGACCATCTTATGAGAAGCTACCATAGTTGCTATGGTCTTAAAACAATAGTCTCCAGAGGTTTCAGCCAGGAGGGAGCAGGCAGAGACAAGATGTATGTAACTTCGACAATAACCCGTCAGGTGATGCAGCTCAAACGGGGCGAAATCAACAAGATAGTCATCGGCAATGTTAATGCCTTCAGAGACTGGTCGTATATTAATGATGTTGTGAAGGGTTACTGCCTGCTGGCCCAGAAGGGCAGGTACGGGGATGTGTATAACCAAGGCTCTCAGAGAACAAACTCAGTCTTAAGCTTTTTGTTACTGAGTCTGGAATGTGCCGGTTACGCTATTGATGGAATTACGACTGTTCGGGGTGAAAAAACAGTAGAGAATCCGACTGAAGTGGATAACTCAGAGATGTTCGGCCTGTGCTTCGAGAAGACAAAGGTAGACAGACTTATGCTAGAAGGCAAACTGGAATTTCAGTTATCGGACGTAGGAATTATTGCCACTACTGATAAAGGAGCCATACCTATAGAATTTGATAAGGAAAAACTCAGGCCTGCCGAAGTGCCGATTTGGCTAGCTGGAACAGCAAAAATTCAAGAGCTGGGCTTTCAGATAAACCATACACTAAAGGACATAATAAATGACCAGCTCGGCTATTTTTCGGATCCGGCACGTTAGAAAAAGGCTAATGCTATTATCACGAATAGATATAGAGGTATAATGAAATTCAGGGAGAAATGAGATGGCAAAGAAAGCACTCATCACAGGGATTACAGGACAGGATGGTTCATATCTGGCAGAGTTGCTATTGTCCAAAGGATATGAGGTTCATGGATTAATCCGAAGGTCGAGCACTTTTAGCACTTCACGAATAGATCACTTATATATTGACCCTCATGAGCCTGAGTCAAAGCTGTTCCTTCATTACGGTGACCTTTCAGATAGTAGCCAGTTGACCAATTTATTCTACGATATAAAACCAGACGAAATTTACCACCTTGGAGCTCAAAGCCACGTTAGGGTTAGTTTTGACATGCCTGAATATACCGGGGATATCGTGGCTCTGGGCACTACGAGACTATTGGAAGCTCTAAGGAGAAGTGGGATAAAAGCGAAGTTCTATCAAGCATCCAGCAGTGAGATGTTTGGCATGTCGCCACCACCGCAGAGCGAAGCTACTCCCTTTCAGCCGAGAAGCCCCTATGCAGTAGCCAAAGTCCATTCTTACTGGATGACTGTGAACTATCGAGACGGATACAACTTGTTTACCTGTAATGGCATCCTGTTCAATCATGAATCGCCTCGAAGAGGAGAAACATTCGTGACTCGTAAGGTTACCAGGGCGATAGCTGGTATTCTGGCTGAAAAACAACAATCTTTACACTTAGGAAATCTCGAGGCTAAAAGAGACTGGGGCTATGCACCGGAGTATGTAGAGACAATGTGGCTTATGCTGCAGCAGGAGGAGCCAGATGATTATGTTATTGGCACAGGTGAATCACATTCAGTGCGAGAGTTTGTGGAGGAAGCCTTTGATTATGCAGGCTTGGACTGGAAGAAGTATGTGAAGATTGACCCACGATATTTCAGGCCTACAGAAGTGGAGCTATTACTTGCCGATTATACAAAGGCTAAGAAAGAGTTGGGATGGAGTCCTAAGGTTACTTTTAAAGAACTGGTTAGAATCATGGTGGACGCAGATTTGGAAGGTGCAGGGTTAAAGGCCCCAGGCGAAGGGAAAACCATTTTGGCTAAGCGTGGGCTGAGCGCCATCTAGTGCGATACATAATACAATATTTATAGACATCAAATGAGCAAGCTCGCCAACAAGAGGATCACAGTAACCGGTGGTGCCGGTTTTTTAGGTTCGTATGTAGTCAGCAAGTTGAGAGATACTGGCTGCGAGAATATCTTCGTTCCGAGAAGCAGAGACTATGATTTGGTTGACAACGATGCTGTGAGGAGGCTTTATAAGAGTTCTAAACCCGACATTGTTATTCATCTTGCTGGTCGCGTAGGAGGCATAGGTGCTAATAAACAAAACCCGGGCAGGTTTTTCTATGATAATCTATTAATGGGCGTGCAGATGATGGAGCAGGGGAGGCTGGCAGGAATCGAGAAATTCGTTGCCGTGGGAACCATCTGTGCTTACCCTAAGGTCACACCTGTGCCATTCAAAGAAGAAAATTTCTGGAATGGGTATCCCGAGGAAACAAACGCGCCTTACGGATTAGCCAAAAAGATGCTTCTGGTTCAAGCTCAAGCCTATCGACAGCAATACGGGTTCAATGCTGTCTATCTTTTACCTGTTAACCTTTACGGCCCTGGCGACAATTTCGACCCTGAATATTCCCATGTCATTCCGGCGTTAATTAAGAAATGCTTTGATGCTATTAAGAATGGGGATGAAAACATTGTAGTCTGGGGAACAGGAAAGCCGACTCGAGAATTCATTTATGTGGAAGATGCAGCTGAAGGTATCGTGCTGGCTACAGAAAGGTACAATAAGGGTGAGCCGGTAAATATTGGTTCTGGCGTTGAAATCTCTATCAAAGATCTGGTTAATTTAGTTGCTAGATTGACTGGGTTTGGAGGACAAATAGTATGGGATACATCTAAACCTGATGGCCAACCAAAAAGACGGTTAGATACTTCCAAGGCAGAAGCTGAATTTGGATTCAAGGCTAAGACAAAATTTAAGGAAGGCTTAAAAAAAACCATTGAATGGTATTTAAGCCATGAGAATAGATAGAAGGTCAAAGCTAAAGACTAATAGGCTAGCTGAAAGATACAAAATGAAGATTCTCGTTATAGCTTCCACAATTGACCTTAAGAATAAGCTGGGATGCACCCCTGCCTGGTGGCAGTTATTAAAAGCTCTGTATGAGATTGGTAATGAGATTATCGTTATACCGTATCTAGGCAATCCGGTAGAGAGTCTGTGGTGGAGGACTTATGACAATCCGTGCAGCAAAGAAAGCATCATGTATAATTCTTACTTAGAGGGTAGGAAGAGAAGAGGGGAATCACCCAGCGAGAAAACCTTGCTCACGCCTATTGCCAAACAAATCATAAGGCATTATATTAAACCGAAATGGGAAAGGTACCTGATGCACATTCTGGAAAAGGAGAGTGATATTGCTCTTGTTTTACTTATGAGCGTACCCATAAATCATATTACCGGTATCCCTTCGAGAATTAGGAGTCGGTTCCGAATACCTGTCGTTTATTACGATGGCGACATGCCCACTATCTTACCAAAATATACGGTAGGGAGGGGTTTCAAGTTTAACTACTATGAGGATGCGGATCTCTCTGAATACGATGCCTTCTTCACTAACTCTAAAGGATGCATACCTGATTTAGAAAAGTTGGGCGCCAAGAATGTTTACCCACTATATTATGGCATCGACCCCGACTTGGTTGCCCCCCTCAAAATAAAAAAGGATGTCGATGTATCCTTTTTTGGCTATGGCAGTGATTTTCGTGAAGAATGGATGGAGAAGTTAATCACATTCCCCAGCCGAGAGCTGCCAGAGGTAAACTTCGTTGTTGCCGGCGGTGGTTTTAGCATTGATCTGGGTAATGCCAAGATGATAGGTGATCTTTCCTATAGCCAATGGAGGCAGCTTTGCTGCCGGAGTAAAATCAATCTCAATATCACCAGATGGTCACATGCCAATGTCTATGCTTCCTCAACATCTAGACCCTTTGAACTGGCAGCATTTGGTAGTTGTGTTGTTTCACAGCCATATAATGGAATAGAAGAGTGGTTTGAGATTGGGGAAGAAATAGTTATAGTAAATAGTGCTGAGGAGGCAATAGAAACGTATAGAAGCTTACTTAAGGATAAGAAGAGAAGAGAAGAGATGGGTAAAATGGCCAGAGAAAGAGTATTGAGAGACCATACTTTTAAACACAGGGCAGCTGAGTGTATTAAAATTATAGAAGGGCTAAGACATACTATTTGAAGGTAATCTCATATAGAAGCACTAGAGCACTAAACCCAAAGCAAGGTTCAACATAGCCGATTTTTGAGGTATAAGACAAAAAAACAGTGAAGATAATCCGTATTGTGGATGGATATGCCTGCCCAAGCACGGTAGGACCAAATGTATTTATTAATGTCCTGTCAACAGAACTGGCCAAGCGGGGTCATAAATGCGTTATATATTCGACCATGACTGGCAGTGAGTCACCGGTTGAGGGTGAAATCAATGGCTACTCAGTAAAAAACTATAAACCGCATTTCAGGCTCTGGAGTTTTCCCCTTAGCATTGATCTCATAATGGATGTCCTGCGTGAACAAGCTGATGTCATACATGTGCACGGTTATCGTTGCTTTCACTCGGAACTTGCCCTCTGGCTAAGGGTATTTAAGAAAGTCCCCTATGTGCTTAGTCCCCACGCTAGCTTGTTGGGTTACAAATATCTGGCAGGCACCAAAGCAAGTAAAATGCTGCATGTTCTATATGACGCATTTACATTTAAGCTTGCGTTAAGAAAAGCAGCCTGTATCGCTGTAGCTAGTAACCAAGAGGCTAAGGAAGCCTCGCAAATAGGAATACCTCGAAAAAAAATAAGGGTGATGCCTCACGCTGAGAGCTTAACTGGCATAGATATACCACAGACCCAGACTCAACATACCAACAAAGTTTTAGCTGTTGGCAGGGTTGACCCTCAGATGAATTGGGACACACTAATCAAGGCTTTCGCCGTGGCATTAGAGCGTATCCCTACGGCCGAATTGGTTATCGTCGGACCATCGTCGTTTGGGCACACATACATAGGCTTCAAAAGCGACTACCAACAGAACCTACTGCAACTGTGCCGTGAACTTAACATAATGAATAGAGTCAAATTCACTGGTCCGCTCTTTGGCAAAGAACTTAGAAAAACATATATCTCAAGTGCAACCTTCATTTACATTGCGCCTTATGGCAACTACGGGCGAACCCATATAGAGGCAGCTGCTTTTGGTAAGCCTGTGATAAGCACACCAGTTGGGATAGTTCCCGATCTCATAGGTGACAACGAGGGTGGTTTCCTCGTTGCTCCTTATGACATCAAGGGAATAGCGCAGGCTATCGTAAGTCTGCTTTCCGATACCGCCCTTTATCAGGCAAAACAAAGAGCGATACTGGAAAGGGTTAAGAGATTCCTCGATGTAAAACGGATGGTTGATGAATACGAGAGGCTATATCAGGAAGCAATCTCGTCCTTATACTAGCTTGCTACGCAGTTTTTTGCTTATACACGATTGGCATTTCAAGAGGTTACTTATTAAGTGAAGCTCCCTATTGATTGGCAAATTAACAGGTGCTTAAGTTTCTCGCTGGCTATTCTACTGGCTGTGTTAGCGTTAGTTGGGCTGGCCAGTTTGGGCATTGATATCCCTGTCTTAAGGCAGGCTATTGGCTTAGTTTTCCTCGCTTTTGTCCCCGGCATCCTTATTTTGAGAATCCTTAGAATCCATAATATCGGCATAATTGAGAGCTTGGCTTATTCGTTGGGGTTGAGCCTTGCTTCTGTTATGTTTATCGGAGCACTTACAAACTTTGCTCTTCCTTTCATAGGTATTTCCAAGCCGATTTCATTACTACCAATTACCATCTCTCTGGCTGCGTTCACTTTAATACTTATGGCTGTCGCCTACATACGAGATAGAGGCTTCCAGCAGCCGGAGAAGACAGCACCAGGAGTAAAACTATCTCTGCCAGCAGTTCTCTTTCTTATCCTACTTCTTCTATTGACTGTGCTCAGTGTAACTCTAATCAATGTCTACCAAAATAACATCCTGCTTCTCATCTGCCTAATTGCTATAGCTGCGGTTGTTGGTCTGGCTGCCTTCGGCAAATTTATTCAACCAAGCATCTATCCCCTAGCTATATTCATCATGGCTCTTTGTCTTCTATATCAGACTACACTTATGTCTCCATATCTTATAGGCACTGATATCTATACCGAATATCATTTCTATCAGTTAGCCGCCGTTAACGGCTTCTGGGATGCTGCCATTCCCAGCACTGTTAATTCATGCTTGAGCATCACCATGCTGGCGCCGGTTTATTCGCTGCTCCTCAATATAGATGGCGTATGGGTATTTAAAGTTGTTTATCCTCTTATATTTTCCTTGGTACCATTAATTTTGTTTCACATTTTCAGCCAGCAGATGAGCTCCAAGAAGGCATTTCTAGCCGCCTTTTTTTTCGTTGCTGTGCCCTCCTTTTCTTTGGAGATGATTGCCCTATGTCGCCAGCAGATTGCCGAGCTTTTCTTGGCTCTGCTCATACTGCTTCTGGTAGATAGAAAGCTCAGCATGGGACCTAAGCTGACCCTGGCTGCTATCTTCGCTGCATCAATAGTCGTCTCCCATTACGCCGTGGGCTTCATTGGGTTCATCTATATGGGGCTATTCCTGCCATTTGTGTTCATGATAAGGAGCAATATCTTCAGGAAGGCATGGGGCTGGCTGACTACAAAAGCCGGTGGCTTACCTCGAAGTCTGATATCACAACGGGCACTGCCCATAAAAGCACTGATAATATTGGTAGCTGTTTATTTCATCGCTGGCTTTGCCTGGTATGGTACAGTTGCCTCAGGAGTGAACCTCAACGTGTTGAGCTGGCTATGGACAAGCCAAACTGGTGTTATCACCACTGGGCTTACTGAAATAGTAACCCAACCTACTCAACATATTGCATTTTTCGACTTCAGTAGTCGTGGGCCATTGGTCCAGACCGCCTTAGGCCTTGATTTTTCTCAGGCGTCACTTCAAGGGAAAGGCTTCCGAATATTGCAGTGGATTACCCAACTTTTCCTGATTGCTGGCTGTCTCAGGCTTATCTTTAGGCCTAAGGACCTGAGGTTCACCACCGAATACATTGCCCTGAGCTTGACCAGTGTCCTGCTAATACTAGCCTGTATTTTATTACCCGGGTTTGCTGATCCGCTTAATGTCACACGCGTGTATCACATTGCCCTTATTACATTAGCACCTTTCTGCATCCTGGGTGGTGAAGGTATCTGGCTTGGTATAAGTTCTCTATGGCATAGGTTAAGGCATGTAGCACAAAAAGCCTGGGTGAGAAAAGCTGAGGACAACCAGGGTTATCTCAAGTTCGTGGCCCTTGCTGTCCTT
>Ga0209636_10008781_pt1 | contig 10294 bp, 14 predicted proteins | sample DeeMarSWOR152_54_FD_187464 | JGI IMG/M metagenome (GOLD analysis project Ga0209636, IMG submission 187464) | Marine sediment microbial communities from White Oak River estuary, North Carolina - WOR-1-52-54 (SPAdes) (version 2) | ecosystem: Environmental > Aquatic > Marine > Intertidal zone >... | reverse complement strand
AATGCGGAGAAAAAAGGGTAAAAAACAAACTTATTATATAGCAATGAATTATAAAATTTGTATCTTCAGAAATAGCCGTTTTTTATGATTTGCTGTCAAACCTGGGCTACATAAATGAGGTTTATTCCATCACTTATTTCTGAAGCCGGATCAAGCAGTAAAAATTCTTTAATAAATGGGATTTTTTTCCTTTTTTTCGCTGCTTCAATATATCTTTTTTGGATTCCCCTGGATGTTATAATGCCATATTTCTTATAGAGTTTCTTAGAGAAGAAACCCAATTTTATGGTAGCATCTACTACATTTCTGCATATATTTATATCTATATTTTTCTTTCTCGAGAAACGTTTCAACTGCATTTCATCCCATAATATGTAATATCCTTTCTGCTGATATATAGTCATGAGGAGCTTTATCAATATTCCGAATCCCTCGACTCCATGGTCGGTTTCAAGCATGAATATCCGATCATCAGCGATATCCATGTCTACATCCAAAATGAAATAATCAATGCCTTCCTTTATTGGTCTAGCCATGATTATTAATCCTTTCCATTTTTTCGCCAATTGTGAAGGATTTTACACATATATTTAAACTTTCCTTCAATGCCCCCCATTGGCTTCTTAAACATGCAGTATCCATCGCTTCCATAATGTCGTATTTTGTAAAAATCCGTAAAAAGTATTTAATTGACATTAAACCTTTGTTGCTTAGAGAATATTCTCCATTTTGTAATTTGGTCCAATATTCATTTATTTCATCAAGATCTTTATGAATTTGTTTTTGTCGTTCTTCTTGAAATTTATAATATTCTTTTAGTTGGATAACTTTTTCGGCAGTTTCTTCTCGTAATTGTTGGATATCATCACGGCAGGGTTTATTTTCTAAAGAAGTATTTGATTTTCCAAGATTACAATCCTTGCAGCTTGTAATTAAATTTGAAATATCGTCAAGTCCACCTTCTGAAACAGGGATGATATGATCTACATGAAGAATTACTTCAGGGGGTTTTCTTCCGCAATATTGGCAGGTAAATTCATCTCTTTTAAACACTTCAAAACGAAGCTTCTGTGATAATTTACGTGCCACAGTTCCCCTCCTCAACTAATCTATTCAAACTTATATTTCTTATTTTCAAAAACTTTTCAAAATTAGCTTCTGAAAATATTTGTTACTGATGTTCCCAGTTTTTTCTCGTTTTTACGGTAAATTTTAATATGAGGGAAATATTCTATGATAATTGGGGAAGATTCGGAGACTGGACGGATCATCATCATAACTTCTGAGCGAGGCCTTCCCCCTTCTGTCATCAAAGAAGATGGTACCTGGAAGGTAGGAGCTTTTACTGCAGATGATCTCAGTGATAATTTTATAATCGTCAACTCTGTTGAACGAAGAGAAGAATTGATCCGTGAAGCTAAAGCAGCATTTTCAACAAAGCATAAGTGATCTAATGTTGCTTCCCACACTTCCTGATAGGCTCTCTGATTCTTTTCCATATCCACTTGATAAATACTTCTTATTCCTCTTTTCTTCTTTTCATAAAATAATGAAGGTTTAATCAATGACATTTATTTACCTTTTTATTAAACCACCCTGGGGCAAAAGATGAAAAACCTCAGGGCAGATATTAAGTAATTCCTGATACATCAATATGATCGAGCTCCAGCTCCCCTCCCCCAAACTCAGCCTGATCCCGCCTTATTTGAGCCTGCATTTCTTCACTGAGGATCCGCTCATAATCTTCCCTAGTTAAATACCAGTGGTCCTCGAGGTGCTGCAGGATACGCCGGAAAATAGGATATGCTTCGATTGCTTCTGTGATTGTAAAATCTCTCATTTTTACCTTATATCATCATGAGGGCTTTCTTGAAATTCAACCTTATGAATTCTTTTAATATCTTTATCATTTATAATGCCAGCTTCTTTTAACTTGGCTTCAGCATAATTAAGAAACTCTATAGCGAGCTACCTGTTAGGACCTATGTTATTAGGATGTCGTAATCCGAGACATACATTTCCATGAACGACTAATAAATGAAATGCACTCATCTGCAGCTCGATTATTTCACATAATTTTTCTTTATCTTTAGTCATTTCGGATATTTTCTCATTTCTATTTTCTGCTCAATCATCTCCTGAGCATCAATATTATGAGTGATCACAATAGTGTGATATCTTCCAGATTCCTGGTGAGCTCGCTCGAGCATTCTGAAATAATTCATCCTGGCCTCAGGATCCAGAGCTCCGTCCATCTCATCTTGGAAAACGGTGAGAAACTTCGTTCCTGTCTTGCGGGCCCTGATAATTCCGAAGGCGTCATATATTGCCCGCTTCACCCATATGCTCTCGCCTCCGGAGAGCGTCTCAAGGAGCTGCTCGCTTCCGTCCTGGGAATCGTGTATTATAATCAGAAAATCCTCTATCTGCTTTTTCTGAGCTCCAGATCCCCCAATCCTGGTGGTCCTGAACTCTATCTGGAACCTGCTGCCATACGCGGATTCAAGTATTGAGTTTGCCACATCGGCGATCCCTGGGCCCATGGCATCGAGCTCGAGCGCCTGAATCCCGTCCGGACCGCAGGCCTTGTGTAGATATTGCCACTCCTGGAGGTCCTTTTCCTTCTCCTGGACAGTTTCTTTCAAATCATTGAGATCCGCCTTTTTTGCAGCCAGGTCCTGCATTTGCTTCAACATGGCGTTGATTTCTGTCGCAATCCTGGTCAGCTCCTTATCTATTTCGATATACTTGCTCCTGGTTTTTTCCATTTCTGAGGAAACTTCTCGATATGCTTCGTCGGCTTCCTCGTCAATCTGATGCATGAGCTCGGCTTTTATTTCATTTCTATTTTCAATTTGTTTATTCAGGATTTCTATCTGCTTTTCGCTTTCTTCAATCCGAACCTCCGCCTCTTTTGCTTTCTCAAGCTCGGATCGCAAGAAGGATTCATCTATGAGGTTTAATTGTTGTTGAATATTCTCAAGCAATGTTTCATCAAAGGAAGGCAGCTCCGGAGTTTGTGGCCATTGAAGAGCATCTATATCTACTTGAATCTGTTTTAATTGATTTTTAAATGAAATTATTTTCTTATCAAATTCGAAGATTTCTTGCTTAAATTCATTTAGAATTGTTTCCTTTTCATTTCTTTTTTGTTCAAATTCAGCCTTTCTTTGTGCAGGCCATTTTTGACCGCAAGTGGGGCAATTTTCGGTAATGGGTTCTCTGAGATCTTCTTCGAGTTGCTCCGCTCTTTTTTTGGCATAAGTTCTTTCACTTTGAAAACTCGCAAGTTTGCTCTGGATTTCAGCGGTTTTTGTATTGATCTTTTTTTCAATATCTCCCACAGCATCTTTATCGTGCTGATACTGAGCGATGAGCCGCTCTCTCTGCTCAAGGACTTTTGATTTTTCCTCATTAAGTTTCGCCTCCTGTTTTTTTAGATCCTCCAGGTCCTGCAGCCGTTTTTCAAAATCGCTTTTATTTTGAATAGCCTGTTGATATTCAACAGTTTTCTTTTTCAGATTATTCTGCTCTTCCATACGATCGGTGATCTCCTTAGACACATTATCTATATTGGTCTGGAGTTTCCTGTTTTTCTCAACCATCTGTGAGAATTCTTCTAGCTGCTCTTTGAGCTTAAAACCCTTTTTCTCTATTTCCTTGAGCCTCTTTTCGGTTTCAGCCTTCTCATTATCAAGCTGCTGCAACTCCTTCCTCTTTTCCGGCATTACGGTTACGTCCTTCTTAAGGCTTTCTATGGTGGATCTGTCGCCGATGAGCTCGCGGTCTAATGATTTTTCTTTTTCTTTTGCTTCATCAGAATAGACCTGTAGATAGTCCAAGCCCCCGAGCTCGCGGAAAAGCGCTTTCTTCTCTCCTTTTGTCGCCTCGGAGAGATCCGGCAGGTTCTTCGGCTGTTTCTGGCTCACAAACGCAGAACGGAGAAACTCTATACTCCCGAACAATTTTTCAATTTCATATTGATATGGAGCCAATCGACCATTAATATCAGGAGAAACGGGCTTCCAGGAGCCGTTTTCTTTTCGATAGAGAAAGTATTCCACAGACCCGCTCTTATTTGCCCCGTCAATATGCATAAATGCCCTGTAATCCGTTTCTGTTCGCTCATCCATGAAGTATTAAAGATCACGGAAAGAATCACGAAGATAGAAATGATCCTGAAGTTTTCCGGTTCTTGTGAGCATCTGCGTATAGGAATGCATGTTCTCTATGAGTGTCGTCTTTCCGGATCCATTTACTCCGATGAGGGCAATGAGTCCAGGATCATATCTGTCGAAATCAATCTCAACCTGATCCCGCCCTATTCCCTTTTTAATACCGATCGCTCCTCTGAGTGTGAGTTTCTTTATGCGGATATGTAGACCTTTTCCTGTAAGTCCTTCTTCTTTTGCGGTGAGCTCGAGGGAATCAGCTTTCTCAATAATGCTATCGGATATGCTATCACCGGAAAGATCTGCATAGATTTTTATTTTATCCCTGAGCTTGTTGGCTTCTGTGATCTGCTCGGAGCGAATAGTTTCTGAGGGTTTCGCAATTACATCAATACGGGATCCAGGGAGGGCCCCATCTTCCTGGATAATTTCTTCCAGGATCTGATCTTTTTCTTGGTTCAGCTTTAGGACTTTGTTTTTTGATGCTTTTATTTTTACCCACACCTGATATCCTTTCATATCAGGATAATCAGGCTGTTCATTAACTTTTAAATCAAAATCAATCTCCACAATTTTTCGTGGAGGATAAGGATAATGGATCCTATTAACGGCAGAAATAAATTGTCGATCTACCTTTTCAATCGTCACATAGAAAAAGGATTTCTGATCTGTCTCTCCCCAATCAATAGGAAAAGCGCTACCCGGATAATATGCCGGCAGCTCCCCGATCTGCTGTGCAAGATGAATATGCCCTAGCGCATAATAATCAGCTCCAACCAGGGCAAGATCGTCTTTACCGATCTGGATTCCGCCTGGATGGAGGATCTGGCTGTTGTTTAATGTTGCTCCTGAAACCATCCCATGATATACTAAAACAAAGGGAATGTCGGGGTACTGCTTCCTTATGGCACACAAACCTAAAAGGAGGTCCTGCATTCCCTTTTTTATTGCCTCATCAGCCTCAGCCTTGCCGAGCTGCTGATCCTTAAGAAACCATGATTTCTGAATCTCAGGGATCCCGAAGATTAAGAGTAATGACTGATCTTCAATATAATCTCCGTGTACAACTCCATTGAAACCATCAAGAAAATAAGGTTTTCCTGGTTGCAGGATTGTGAAATTACGTTCTGCATTGATCTCTTTGAATGCTTCATAACACCCTATGATGTCATGGGTCGAGGTACCTGTCACCGCCACAATCGGTGCAATGTTCATCATCCGTTGAATCATCTTCACTAATGCAGGGAAACCCGAGCTCTCTGTGTTATTTACTGGTCTGTCGAATAAATCACCGGCAATTATAATCAGATCAACTTTTTCTTTTTCAGCTTTATCACAGACGGTTTCAAGACTGAGGAGTGCTTTATCTTGATTATCTTTGGAATAGTGAAAATCCGCCGTGTGGATCATCTTGATTGGTTTTTGCATTGGTAGCGATTCCTTTTTTCTTTTTGTCTAAAAATTTTGATTCCCAATCATTTAATTTGTCTATTAATGCACTGACTGTTTTAGGATCCTGTTCTTTTTGAGAGAGAAAATCATCAACTATGCTTTTTGTATCTGCAGGAAGGAATTTGTCATATTTATTACGGAGGGTTTTTAATTCTTCAATCATTTGTTTAATTTTCTTCTCTTCCTCTGTTTCCCGTGATTCATTATTTTTTATTACTTCATACTTTGGATTTAATTCTTTGGCTGGAATATTTGATGGTTTTCCAAAAATAGATTGAGCAGCTCCCGTCATTTGTTTTATAGCTTTCTGTCGCATTTTAGGATCTTCAAGCAATTTTGATGTATCTGGAACTACTCGAGGAAAACCGAAAGGTTTTCGGATCTCTTCAAGTGTATATGTATTTTTAAGAGCCAAAAGTTTTTTAATTACCCTTTCTTTTGCTCCTGTCATAACACGTTCATTCTTGAATTTTCTATATTGTAATAAAGCTTTTCTTACCATCTTATTAATCCAGTGCTCTTTTTCTGCGGGTGATTTCCATTGAGCACAAACCGGATAACTCTTTCCACTATTTGTTTTTTCCCATTTGATAATTTCATCCGGATCTCCTTTTTCTGCTTTAGCCTCGTAATTTTCTTTGAGCTCTTCTCTGATTACATCAAGATCAATTGTTTTTTCCTCAGTAATTGAAATTATTTCACCATTCGGTTTTTTCATAAATCCGGTTGCTTTGGCTCTTGATTTTACATCTGTATCAAGAATCAACTTTGTATTTTTTGGATCCCACACTATCCCAACCGCATTTGATATCTTCATTAATGGCCGTTGACTGAGGCAAAATTTCCCCTTTGCAATTTCATATACTTCTTCGTTTTTAGGGTCCGGATCGACTCTTACAATTTCAATTATAACTTTTTCGTATTGTCCTAATACTTGTCCGTATGTTTCTGTAGGCAGGAGAAAATTTATATTATTCAGGTCAATCTTTTGGTTTTGGATAGCGGTTTCAATGACTGCCGGTATGTTTTCATTATTCATAATTTTTTCCTTTATGGCTTAAAATAAAATCAATCCGTTTAATACAAACCGCCATTGAAGATTGTTCTGTTTATCCAAATAGGGATAAAAATGAAACTCCACGAATCCCACAATTTTCTTCTCAGGTTTATATTGTGGCGGTCCCACCAGCCAAAACCATCCAAGGCAGGTTATGCAGGTTATTATAGTTAAGATTTTTCTAATCATCTGATCCGCTCTCTTCTGGAAATAAGATTATTCATCCGCCTTATATCCTCATCATTGAGAGCTGCAGCTTCTCTATCATAGCCAGGATTAAAATGCTTCTTGTTTCTGCAGAGCCGGCATATTCCATGAGTGATGATTATCTTCTTATAATAATCGGGCCTTTTGACGAACTCACGGTTGATCACCCGGCCGCATGTCGCGCATTCTGTTCTATATTCAACTTCAATCATTTCGCATCCTTCAGTTTGTATCGTGTATCATACCGGACGCCGAACTTTGTCCCAGCCTGGATATAAAGATTTCTGTACCCATAGAGAAGAAACCGCACATCATCACCAGGATGAATACAGAAATGTTCTATAAAAAAATCGAAGTTATCTATTCGTAGGCTTGCCCCTATATCTTAGGCATTTATTTCCGGCTGGAAGGAAAGCGTACCGGTAGGAGTCGAGAGGAGTTTCTACTCCTCCATAACCGATCGCTTTGAGGCCCCAGAATAGAGGAATATGGAGCTCGAGGTCGATATCTGTGTTAATAATGTCCCAGCAATAGTCATAACCAATTTCTAACATGACCTCCATATGGAGCTCATCCGCATTTATTTCAAAGGGAATAAATATTATAAGCAGCATGGAAATAACAAGAAGGCTTACTATGATGAACAAAATTATTTCAAATCTTCCCATTATAAACCTTCAATGATTGTATCTCTTGAATCTCCTGTGCCTCCTCTTCCATCCATTTATCAAGATCGATCTCTCGTATTCTCTTGATTCTGGCGCTTACTATTACGACTGGTAAGGGATGATAAGTGCGGTTGATCCATTTGGAAACAGTCCGAGGAGTAACCTTCATTTTCTGAGCAACTTGTTGGATAGTTAAATAGTCCATTTTAATCCTTATTTAAGAGAGCTTTTTCCTCAAGCAGCTCCTCTATTTTCTCAAGCGTTTCTTTGTCATAATCCTCTTTTATGTGTATACCCAAAGCAGCAAGATTGATGAAAGTTGCAAGAGTGAAAACCAATATGATTGTGGTAATCATATACTCCTCCGATAATTATATTGGAACAACCGGCCATAATTGATGGAGTCCCTTGGCAACAGGGAGGCAAGGATCCACGCCCATGGCCGGTTGTTCCATATTTTCTCCTCTATTTACAAGGCGCTTCAGCTTGTTGCATCTTGTCAGAATGCTTTATTTTTAACCAGGTTTCTTGAATATTCAGATCCAGAGCTTCTAATACACGACATGCAGTTGAAAAATCAGGTCCAACATAAATTTCAATACGGGAGATATATGCCTGGTTAGTTCCGACCTTTTGGGCTAATTCTTCTTGTTGCCATCCTTTATTTTTTCTAGCTTCCCGAATTATTTCGCCAAACTTCATTTCCCTTCATATAATCTATCCATAACTTATTAACTATTATACATTATAGTATAGTACTAATCAAGATAAAAATCAAAATTTATTTTTAATTTTTTATTGAATAATTTATACGTTATGGTATAATTTGTATTGTATGAGAATAGGTGAAATTATTAAATATTTGCGAGAAGAAAAAGGCTGGACTCAGACTGAATTTAGTAGTAGATCGGGAGTCCCACAGAATACAATTTCTCGTATAGAAAAATATATGATGCCATTTTATGATACTGCTTGTAAGTTATTCGATGCTCTAGGGGTTTCATCACAAGATGTTTGGGAATTAATGCAAGCACACGCAGAAGCATCTTTAAACAAGAAAGGGGAGGATATGTTAAGAAATAAGTTTAAAGAAAAAGAAAAGCGCATCCAAAGGGGGGATGGGTGACCTTATTTATAAAACAAACTTTTTACAACTTATTGAAGGAGGTCTGATAAATAAAACGAGATATAAAAGAGAACGGCCTATTTTGTTAGATAAGATCAAAAAGGGAGGTACAACAATATATTTATTAGGTAAAAAACAGATTAATGTAAATGTGAATGAGATCGAAAAATATAAAATGCTGGTAGGATATAATGGCGATATAAAGCCAGTGGATCTGAGGATCGTAGCGACTAAGAAAATAGATTCTTGTCGCTTTTTTTATTTGTACTAATTGTCAATTATTTAAAATATAAATGTTTTTCATGTTAATAATTCGATTTATTTAGTGTAATGGATTAATCTTTAATTATAAAGTGTTTTATATAAGTAGTATAATCGAATCTTTGATATTTCTATCAAAATTATATGTAATACCAACATATTTTTTATATTATTGGTTTTATAAACAGACTTTAAAGGCGCGAGTTATGAAACAAAAATACAACTACATGATTTTCACTATTTTTTTATTCTGTATATTATTTTTATTTATTCCAATAAGTGCATTTGCTGCTGGAAAAGAAGCGATAGAAAAACCAGAGTATCAAGAACGCCCTACATTAACAACATCTCTTTTCAAGAGCGATCAGGATGTTCTGAGTGATGAAGCAATTAGTAAAATATTATCGAGTAAATTTGAATTGCCGCAGAAAGTAGCAATTGCACTAATGAAATTTCGTTCTGATGAGACTAAGGCGATTTACTACTATGGTTATAATTACTGGCGATCTGAAGAGTATCTTAAAAATCAACAAAATATAATCGATACACTATCTGATGCAATTTACAAATCAGACAGAGTTTTAGAAGTTACATTGTTTCCTGATATTTTAACCCCAGCAGATCCGACAATATCTGTAATAAGAGAGGCTGCCGTACGTCTTCAAGCAGATGTTGTCTTAGTATTTATCGTTCATAGTGATATTTATCATAAGACTCGAGCATTGGCACCAGATGAAGTTAAAGCTTATAGTACGTGTGAAGCATTTCTTCTTGACATAAGAACTGGTCTTATTCCTTTTACTAAAATTATTACAGAAGAAATCAAAACAAAAAAGGAACGTACGGATACAAATATAAAAGAAACCACCTTAAGAGCAGAAAATGAAGCTATTTTAAAATCGTTATACATCCTCGGTGACAATATCAATGAGTTTCTTGCAATAGCACCTCTGCTTTCAATTAAACCAGAAGAAGTCATAGATGAGCAAGCAGCAAGTAATAATCTTGAAATAGTAAATGATAGTGATCATGGTTTTGCAGATAATAATGATGATAAAGAATTAGATAATATTGATTAGGTACAAAATACGTTGGTACTTCGTATAACAGTGGGTATACGCTGCGCCGCCTTCTGTCACCCGGGCCTTCGGCACCTGGATCTGGTTTTATTATTTGTACATGGAGCTATCAGTGAGAGAAGAAAAATAATTAAATGACTTTCGAAGAAATTTCCCAATCATATCTAAATGCATTCGGCGAACCTGATCAATCATTTGATCTCCCTTTGGAAGACAGTATTTATAAACAATGGTACTATTATAAATATGATGTTGTGGTAGAATTTGTGTGT
>Ga0209636_10008780_pt1 | contig 10294 bp, 3 predicted proteins | sample DeeMarSWOR152_54_FD_187464 | JGI IMG/M metagenome (GOLD analysis project Ga0209636, IMG submission 187464) | Marine sediment microbial communities from White Oak River estuary, North Carolina - WOR-1-52-54 (SPAdes) (version 2) | ecosystem: Environmental > Aquatic > Marine > Intertidal zone >... | reverse complement strand
TCTTCCGGCTCTTGCGAAATCGGCCCGAGTGCCTTCGTCCAGCACGTTTTGCCCGTGTGTACATCAAGCGCTACAAGTTGGGCGCCTGTGACGAAGAAATCCGGCAGTTGTGCAGTGCCGGAAGTATCCGCGAGCACCTTTGGGCTGCGGCTTTCGGCGAAATAAATCCTGTCGCCACCGACAGTAATCGTAGGGTTCAGAATGGCACTTCCGCCTTCATACTTCCAAACCAGCGTTCGATTGGGGTAGTTGTAGGTGAATAAGTTCTCGCTAACGGTCGGGCGGCTGTGAAGATCCCGCGCTTGTACCAGGAATCTGTGCCCCGGGCGGCGACGCCCCGAACTGTACTCGTCCGCCGATGGCTTCTGGTTGCTCCCTAAGAGGTAATTGCCCGTGGTGCCGACGTAGCCCCAATCGCTTTGCTCATTCAGGCCGGCAAACTTGTGAAGCAACCGGCCCGTATTGAAATCGAGCATCCAGCAGGTGCTATCGGCAGCTACGAATAACCCATCATCAGCGGCCGCCATGAAACCGGCATTGTGGCTCATCATCATCCGGGTCGACTCGGGAACTTTCACCTTCCATAGCTCGGCGCCGTTGTAGGGATCGACGGCTCGAACCGTTTCGTACATACCCGCTATGAACATTTTTCCGTTCTTGAAGAGCGGAGGCATTGCCACAGAATGCCGCTCGACAACGTCCTTGGCGCCCGGTGGGCCGAACCACTGCAACGTCAAGTCGGGTCCAACAAGCTGATCTCCGCTACAGACCGTGTTGGCCGGATCAGCATACATGTGTGTCCACTCTCCGGCGCCCGGCAAGCCCTCGCGCCGGGCCACATGCCAGCGAAACCCGCTCTCACCGAGCGGCTTCCAATCCGAAAGACCCTCAACTTTCCACTCGGCGGGCCACGTGCCGCCTTGCTGTTGGCCCAGCAGGATCGTGCCGCCATAAGGCTGCAGCAGGCGCAAGACCGCTCGCGCGCGATACGGTAGCCCACCGGACTGCAAGCGCTCCTGGCATACTATCAGGTTGGCGAAGTACTCCGGGTATGGAGGATCGCTCTGATGTACATGATGCACAACTACCCGTTTGCCGTAGACGCCTGCGGCAGTCAGCTTCTTTCGCGCCGCGTCCACCAACCTGCGGTCCTTGTCCAGAACGACGACAAAGAAATCCGACTGCCGGGCAATTTCATAGGTAAGTTGTCCCGTACCTGCACCCAACACCAGGCAGAAGCCTTTGCGGGTACCGGTCTGTCTGAGCACGGTTTTGGCTGCATCGGCGACGACGGCGTCGGGTCGATAGGGATCGGCGAGCCTCGGTTTACGGATGGCTGGCCTACCATGGAAATCGTGTTGGAAGCAGTAGAGCCGGCCTTGGCTGGTGCTCACGTAAAGTGCTCCACCAGCGACAGCCAGGCCACGTGCCTCTCCATCCAACGTGTGCGTCCACAGTTGCTTGCCAGTATGCGCGTTGAAGATAACGACCTTGTTCTGGCCGCCGCAGATAAGGCTCGTGCCCGCGAGGATTGCAGTGACAAGCCCATCATCATTCGGCACAGCCCATGCTTTGTTCTGCTGAAGTTGCCGCAGCAGGATGTGATCTTCGAACACAGGCTGTCCGGCGCGCCCGAGTCCATACGGCCGGGCATCATAGCGAACGGACGCCTCTTTCTCCCATGGCCTGCGTTTAATCTTGACGTTCTCGCTGGCCGCAGAATGAAATGCCTCCCAACCGACGGCCAAGACCTGTTCGTCGCAGATCGTATAGAGCATCTCGCCTGCGATTGTCGAGTGAGCCTTCAGGCCGGTGACCCGCCCGGTCACGGTTGCACCTGCGTCCTGGGATTTGCGTCCTCGGATCGGCTCTTCAGATACTCTAAAGAACATGACGCCCGACTCGTCCGGCCCCCAGACCACCATGTCGTTCAGCTTGCCAACGAAACTACTCCCCAGCGCCCGACGCGGGCCGGGTTGCTCGATCAGGGGCTTACCGTCGCTGCGATCAAATTCGGCCGGCGCAGTTCGGCCGGTGGCTACCAGAAGCGTATCGCCGTCCACCAGGATTCCTCCGTGTGGCGAGTAGGGGACCTGCCGTTTCCATAGCAGCTCCCCGCGATCAACATCGACTGAATAGAGATACGTTCCCAATGTCGGCAGCAATCCTGCCCCAAAGTACGCTGCCCCATCGGCAACCGCTATCGACGTACGCACCGGCCATGCGGAGATGAGCCGCCCGTTCCCTATGCTGCGGGAGTCACGCGGTGCCGCCTGGAACTTCCAGACCAGCTCGCCCTGTTTTGCGTCGAGGCAATAGACGTATCCATCGTCAGAGCCAACATAGATCCGGCCCCGCTCATAACGAGGCGCCAGCCGGACGGGACCTTCCGTGTAGAAGACCCACGCTGGCTTGCCCGAGGTGGCATCCAGGCAGACAACGGTCTCCTCAGTCGACGAGCCGAAGTAGACCTTCCCGTCGGCAACGATCGGCTCAAAGACGTAGTCGTGTGTGATCGGTTCGACATGGCGCCACCTCCCGAACGAAGCAAGGCCGCCGCGAAAGGCGGGGCTCGGTGGGTGATTGGCTTCGTACTGCCAGGCAAGCCTCAGCGGCATCCTGACCGTTTCGCTTGTGACGCCTGTACGATCGGGATCAGCACGGAAGCACGGCCAGTCGCCCGCTGTGCTGTTCGAGAGACATGCAAGCAGCACCGACAAAGCCCCTATTGCCAGATCTCGGACTCCGGTGTCGAGACAATTGACTTTCATCTTAATCCTGCGCCTCGCGATAGACCGCCCCGTTCAGCGGACTTATCTTAAGCCAGTCTCGCCACATCCATTGGTCATCATGCCTTAATAGTCACATCGCCCCGCTCAGTGCAGAGCATACAAGAAGCCATCATCACAACCGACAAAGATCATCCCATCACCAGGCCAGGGCGCCGACACAATCCTGCCCCCTGTCCTATACTTCCAGACGAGGGCGCCGCTAATGGCGTCAAGCGCGTACAAATGTCCATCATGGCTGCCGAAATAAACGACTCGGCCGGCCACCGAAGGTGAGGATTGTACGGCAGCAGCCGTCTGGAATGTCCATCCTCGCTTGCCCGTACGAGCGTCGAACGTGTGGAGTTTGCCGTCATTGCAGCCGACGTAGACTCGGTCGTGAGCCAGCGTCGGTGCTGTGAATATCTCAAAACCAGGCGTACCACCATTATTGATCGCGACTTGGCCTGGGAATGTGAACGCCTGCCAGAGCAGTGTACCTTCCTTGACATCGAAGGCATTCACACTGCCGGCTATCGTACCGACTCCGTAGACTATGTTTCCCGATATGGCCATGGAATAGAACTGACGATCCTGGTGCCCTGTGGCTTTGCTCCAGAGCAATTTTCCGGTGCTCAGATCGGTGGCTGAAAAGGCGCTGCCATTCAAGCCGCAGTAGAGCGTCCTCTCGTCCAAAGCGGGCGCCGCATAACCTTGGGGACTGCCCGCTCCGGCCCATAGTGGCTCGCCAGTTTCAGCATCAAGCCCAACAACTGGTTTGGCCGACATGAGCACTACCTCACTTCCTCCGCGACTACCTTGTGGGACGAACACGACTCCGTAGGCTACTGCCGGCGCTCCTGCCGGTCTACCACTGCTGAAGCCCTTCTTCCACTTGATAGCACCGTTTGCGGCATCCAGCGCGTATATGAGACCATCTTCTGAGGCGATATATACTACGCCGCCCACCGCGGCGGCTGACCCGGTGACCCTGTCTGCCGTCTTGACTCGCCAGACTTCTGCGCCGGTCTGGGCATCCACTGCGTAGATATGGGTATCATTGCTACCGAAGTAAACGATACCATCGACTACGACCGGTGATGACTTGATAGGCCCATCTGTCGAGAAACGCCACTTCAAGGCGGCAAGCTTCGCCAGGCCCGTGGCATCGAACACCCCGTCACGGTGCAAATTGCCCCGAAAGACACGACCCTTGAGTACGTCGTAAGCGGTTGAGTCGGCTTCTAAAACAGCCGTGTCCCGTTTCGGCGCGATGCGGGTCTCGGTATGCTGCAGGGGCCTTTGTTTTGCCACGCGGAAGCCAATGTCGGGGTAACCCCAGCCCGATGGCGAAAACGGAGCCTGGCCACGGCCAACGCCGATAGTCAAGTCAATAAAGGAGCCACCGAGCCTAAGCATGGCCGATGGCCGGTCGGCAACTGCCGCTTCGCTGACGTTGCCCTCCATATCAAAAAGGCCAAACGCGTTCGGTTTTTTACCGCCAACAGGGTGGGTCGTTCCCATCGCTGTGTCGAAAAGCCACGCGTAAGACACGACTTCCTCCGGTTTATCGCCCCAACTGTACCTTTGCGCTGCGCCTGTCCGAGCATATTCGTATTCCGATTCGGTCGGGAGGCGGTATCCATTGGCATCGGACTTGACATACACGGTTTCGGACGCCTTTGAGATGTTGTAATCAATGATACCATCATGATCAGCCTTGTCGGCCTCAAAGAACAGCATCATCAGAGGCCGATAGATGAACGCTCTGCGGTATACCTGGGCACAAGCCTTGTCGTGATAATACACGGGAACGAGCCCCTCGATTTCCGAGAGAGCGTTACAGAATAGCATGCAATCGTAGAGTGTTAGGTCGGTCACCGGTTCATCCGGACAGTGGGCGCGCAGCCGGTCCGACCCGCGAAAGCCCCAGTAGTCCATCGATCCCATGTCACCATCCTGATCAAACTTGTATCCGTGCGCCGCAGCCCAATGATACACATCTTTCCATATGCGAAATGTCGTCTCGTGTCGTGCTATGGCAATGGGCTTGTTTGGAATCTCCACTGTTTCAACCAACGATGAGGCAATTGGCACATTGATCTGCCCGTTTGGATCAGATCTTGTTCTGTCATCTCTGTGGATAACCCAAGAGGGCGCGCCGCTCTCCGGCGCTTTCATGGTCCTGACCGGTGGGTCGAGCCCTCCTTCGTCACGTACGATCCGGAAACCAACATTGTAGCTACCGCGAAATGGCCTATCTCCGTACGGACTCGCCGAGGTCTCTCGGGGCCTTGCGGGATACTGGAAGTCACCCCCAAGTACAATTATTTCCACGTCAGTCTGTGGATCATAAGAGTCCCCAAAGGACCACGTCAGCTCCCAAACATTGCCTATCATATCGTAGAGGCCAAATCCGCTCGGTTTCTTCTGACCGGCAGGATGCGTGCGGCCCTGGCTGTTCGAAGCAATCCAGCCGGTATTGGATGATATTTCCTGGCCTTTGAAGGCCGTCTTCCACTCGGAGGGTGTCGGCAGGCGATAGCCGTCCGCGTCCCACTTGACGTACAGCGGCGGCAGCGGCCGGCTTTTGGTGAAGAGCGGGCTCTGTCTGACGAAACGAAAAGCGACCCGGTGCTCCGGGTCCTCGTAGTAGCAGGGTGTCTTCGATTCAAGCTGCGATAGGCCGTTGCACCACGCTGCCACGTCGTGAATAGTCACATCCGTGACGGGCTCATCAGCAGAATGAGAAAGGCAGCCAAACTTCATTGAGCCCATGTCACCATCATGATCAAAAATAAAACCACGCGGATCCCGAACAAAAGTGTTGCTGCGCAAAAGGCGAAAGACATCCTTCCATAGTAAATAAGGCACCTCACACGTACTCATGTAGAACGCCGGCACGCCGGATCGTATCGGGATACTTGCCATGTCAATGTGTTCGCTCGGCCGTTCCGGACGGTGCACGGTCACATCGACTTCAAGAGCGTACCACTTGAACCCGAAATAGGACGGGATGAATTTGTCCTTGTAAATATACCACCCTACAGCCTGCACGTTCTCGAACATGCGTTCTTCAAACACCGCGCTTTGGGTGTCAAACCTGATGTGATACGGTCTGCGAGGACGATACACCGCCCATCGGGTATGTAGTGGGCAGAGAACATGTTGTTTGCCGTTGCCGCTGCCAGGTTGCTGGCCTGCACCGCGGAAGGTGCGCTCTGACAAGTAGAACTTATCGCCATCCTGAATCAGGAAGCGGATGCCCTCACATCCCATCCAATATCGCTGCAGATAAAGTGCAAGTTCAGACTTTTCGTTAAAACTCACCCGGTAGTCTGAGCCGCCGTTGAGAAAGTCCTCCTTCTTCCAAAACCACAAGGCGTACATACGGTACGGCGAGTTAATTTCGTACGTCTCATGAAAGAGCGCCCAGTTGTCACGTGGGCCATGCCGGGGTCCATCATGGTCATGGTTTACACCGTCCTCGCTAAAGCGTGTCTCCTGCCTGTCAGCCTGGAAAATGACTGCTGCTCCATACCACCGGGGTGTTCCCGCGAGGCAGTCATACCATGGAGCCTGTGGGCTGAAGGGGCTTGTGAGGCTGAATGGATGATAACCCACAACATCGTCATCACCACGCCCATCGTCGTCAACATCGAAACCGAGGTCCAACTGGAAATCTCTGACGGGGTGCCACAATCCTGTGGCAGTATCCTTTTCCAGCCGATAGCGGTGGACGCCAAATTGGTGAACGGGCCTCCCATCTCCGTCGCGCAGAAAATCCGTCCCGAAGTCTACAATCCGGGCGTGGACCGGTTCGACCACTGCTTGGACTGGGCAGTGGGCCGGCGTCCACGCTTGGCGAACGGGCTGACTGACGGAGAGGCCACACTGATAATGAGCAAGACAGATTACCAGGGCAAGCGCACCGGTACCGGGCCATGCAGTCGAACTGCGTGTATCGTTGACCGCTCGTGCTGAAGAACCGGCAATCTGAAATCCTTTCATGCTTGCTAATAACCTTTAACGGCAACGGCTGTTAGGCCGGACCATAGTTGGAGGATTTCTTCAAACATCAACCGATCACTTCCTGGTCATCGGTTCCGAAGACACTTAGACGACGAACGTAACGGTAGCAAAGCTCCAGGGAGCACTCACCGTAGTCTAACGAACGTGGGGCACGCGGTCAAGCCTTTGACCTGAGTGCAATTGTCCCAACGATTGTGGGGCTTTCTTCAGAGCCCCAGTTATTGTGGTTTTCTCATAGGGCTGAACACTACGAGTTGTGCCCAAAACAGCCAACCACACTTCTTGGGACGGTTACACCTGAGTCAATCTCGCCGCGAGGTCATCCGTCCGGCCGATAGGCGCAAGGTGCCTTTCTACTTTGGACAAGCACTGATGTTTTGCCAGTTAATCGCGTCCCTATTGACCACCTATGGACCATTGTGCATCCGACGCAGACTCGACGGCGTACCACGTGCATAGGACCTCACACACGATCCCAGCTCATGAAAAACGATGTGTAAGGCAGATTCTTCTTTACCCCGTTGAACTTCTTCGTGTGGTCGTAGTCTCTTTTGATGCTGTCCCAACGCATGTTGGTCCGAACGTTGAACTCTACGCAGCCGAAGACTTTCTTGGGGTAGGGATGGATCGGCTGAGTGACTGGGCCGGAGTCCCAGTTCATCGTGTAGCCTACGGTGTCGACATATTCATCCCCTGGGTAGTGTGACATGTTCAGTTCATTCTTGCCGGGCGTGTATAACCGGTTGAGTCAGGTGATTTTGACTATACCTGGAAAAGCTGGTTTGCTCGCACAAATCTGGTAATATGTGGTGACGATTTTGGGGAAACACTGAAGTGAATGATTCCGTGTATCATGCTTCGAGTGTGGTCGGGGATAGAGATGAACCGGTGTCGATTGGGTACGTGAAGACAGAAAAAGTGTTTGACATCAGACATCAGATTTGGTACCCTAAAGGAGTCGGAGTATGAATTCTTGGACACCTGTTAGCAGATGTGTGGCATTATCTTTGATGGGAGCGGCAGGTGATGTAGTCTGTCCAGAGACCGGATGCTTTTGTAGGGTGACCTGTTGAGATTCACACGGAACCACTCGATGCTTATCGTGAGCAGAACAAAAGCATTTACACTAATCGAGTTGCTCGTGGTGATTGCCATCATTGCCATATTGATGGCCATTTTACTTCCCTCACTCCAGGCCGCCAAGAGATTGGCTTCAAGTTCAGCCTGCCTTTCCAATGAGAGGACTCTGCTCACCGCGTGGATTATGTACGCCGATGACAATGACGGCGGATTGGTCAGCAACCGGGCCTGCTACGACAGTGCCACCGATAAAACCCCTTGGGTTCATCGGCCCAAGGATTATGCTGGAGACAATTTACCCAATAATCCAGCCCCACCGACGATCACAGACGAAGACCGTTTTCGCGGGATCCGGGCCGGGACCCTATGGAAGTATATCAAGGATGTGGGAGCCTACCACTGCCCGGGAGACAACCGCAGAAGTACCCAGGCGCCCCCGCGTGACTGCTGGCGCAGCTATTCTATCTCCTATGCCTTTGGAAACAGCGGCCATGCTTATCGTGAGTATGAGAAACTGCATGAGGTCAGCAACGGCGCCCTCTACTACGTTTTCGTGGAAGAAGAGCACAACGGCAGCCGCTACGGGGAGAACGAAGGGGGCTGGGCCATCCGCGGGGTTGAGCAGCCTTTCAATTCCGGCGCGTGGGCCTTCTACGACCCTTTGGCGTCCTACCACCTAAAATCGAGCACGTGCGGCTTCGCAGACGGGCACGCCGACCGGCGCAAGTGGACGGACAAGCGGACCCTCGAATTCATCGAAACCAACAAACAGAATCCGGGGTCCCATTCCGGCATACAGACACCCTCGCCCGACAACGAAGACCTTCGCTGGCTGATCCAGCACTTCATCTCCAAGGACCGCGCGACACCGTAGGACGAACCTATGGGCGTTTGTGTGTTTGTATGATTGACTTGCCCTCCTGCCCAGGTTTGGAGAAATGAGCTTCGAGTAAAATTCTTCCTTGAAAATCGGGTTTTACACACATTTACTCCCTTAGCGGTTACACGCAGCGTTTCGGGGCTGGTCATGACGGGGCTGAGGACGCCGACAGCGCTCTTGGGACGGAGTTGCGGACAGCGACACGACCTGCAATATTGCGTAATGAGATTTTCTCTTGACTTTTAGACTGGGAATTTGGTATAAACGGGATTAATCAAACCTGTGGATTATGGTGTGTCATTGAGATTTTTAAGTCTCAATTGATACCGACATTTGACTCGTGAAGATGAGGAGGTCGTGTCAACTCGCGAGAGAACGTCTTGAGCTAAACAGATGACACATGAATTGTGTGGCGAGGCTTATTGCTATGATCAGCGTTTCCAGATGTCAACCCGTTTAAAGGAAGATCATTATGTGCCGAAGAGCAATCGTCTTAATTATTCTTGCTTTGGTGTTAGCCGTTCCCGCAGGTCTCACAAAGGCGGATCTAACAGAAGGTCTCGTCGGATATTGGCCGTTGAACGGAGACGCTGAAGATGTAAGCGGTAATGGCAACGATGGGGTAGTCATGGGGAACGTAACTCCTACCACAGACAGATTCGGCGCCACAGATTCCGCCATGAATTTCCCCGGCACCACCAGTGACTACATCGATCTGGGTCAGCCTCCCATGCTGCTGATCAAAGGGGCAATGACCGTCGCGGCATGGGTACGAGCGGACACCCTGAATCAGACGGGTCGCATCATCGCCAAGCAGGGCCCCACAAGCGGAAGATCCTGGGGCATTAACCTCGAAATCGATGGTTATGCCCGCTTTGACGTAGGTATAAATCCGACGGACAGAATAAGAGCAGACTCCGAACCTCTGTCCTTCGGTCCCGACGAGTGGTTTCACATGGCAGGCGTTTTTCGCCCCGGCGAAGCCGTGGAACTCTATATCAACGGTGAGCTTGCCAAGAGCGAGCCGACAACCATGACCACTCAGTGGATCGAAAATGGCCTGCCGGTCAACATTGGAAGACGTCCCCAACCGGGAACGCCCTGGCAAGGGGATATTGATGAAGTTCAGATGTACAACGTGGCGCTATTGCCGGATGAAGTACGAGACTTGATGAGCAGCGCCATTCTGTCATTTCCAAAAGCCCGCGGGCCCAACCCGAAAGATGGTGCCCTTTATACCGATACGTGGGTGAGCCTCGGCTGGACACCGGGAGATGGTGCGGTCTCACACGATGTGTACTTCGGCGAGAGTTCTGACGATGTCGCTGCCGGCAGCGGGGGCACGTTCCGGGGCGAGCAGGGCGACACATTTTTCCTGGTTGGCCTTGGCATGCCGGGCGATCCCTATCCCAATGGTCTGGTTTCGGGCACGACGTATTATTGGCGGATCGACGAGATTGAAGCCGACCAGACCACGATACACAGAGGCGATGTCTGGAGCTTTACGATTCCATCCAAGACGGCGTACGGGTCT
>Ga0209636_10008779_pt1 | contig 10296 bp, 4 predicted proteins | sample DeeMarSWOR152_54_FD_187464 | JGI IMG/M metagenome (GOLD analysis project Ga0209636, IMG submission 187464) | Marine sediment microbial communities from White Oak River estuary, North Carolina - WOR-1-52-54 (SPAdes) (version 2) | ecosystem: Environmental > Aquatic > Marine > Intertidal zone >... | reverse complement strand
CCAATTCAGGAATCGATGAAGTCTATGTGGTTGAGGTAAAAAGCCATTTACGAGAAGAGCACTTACAGGAATTGCTGAAAATTTTAGAAAGATTCCCCCGTTTTTTTCCCGAACATAAAGACAAAGCGCTGTATGGCATCATTGCCGCTGTCGATGTCCCTGACGAGGTGAAAAAGAGAGTATTGGATGCGGGTCTTTACCTGGCATTAATTCGAGATGATACTTTTGCCATGGATGTTCCAAAAGGATTTAAAGCGAAGCGATTTAATTAAATCCTCAATATTTGCTCCTAAAAGTTTTATCAAATTCACCAATCACCACTAACCACTCACTACTCACAACTAACCACTCGCTTATATACGAACTAAAAACACTTTACATCATCAGACTATCTATTTTTACAGCATTGCTGTTAAAAGGCATTTTTGTGCTCCTGGCAATCCCAGGACTGGCGACGCTGTGGATGGCAGGGTTTGCGGATATGGGAGCGAGTTTGATGGTGGTGTTTAATGGGTTAAAGGCGTTGAAGAATGAGAAGTAAAAAAATTTTTATATAAGGAAATGTTACATGTCATGTTTTGCGAGAAATATTATTTAGTTTTTTTAGAAAATTCAAAAAAATTATTTTATACACTACTTAATCAGATTTGAATTTTTATGTAATTTGGAGTGCTTTGACTGCGTCAAAGCATAAATTGACGCAGTCAATTTACTCCACAGTATGCTAAAGCGATCGGTGTTTATGAAATACTTATAAGAAAAAACCAAGAGAATGTTCTTTATCAACAAAAAATTGAATACTTGCAGAAGAAATTATTAGAATCACAATCAGAAGAAGAATAAATTATACAGTTCGAATACTAAATTTTCATTTCAGAGTCCAGTCAGGGACATCTGATATATTTGAAATCATTACTCATAAAATCCGCTCAAATTTAACATTGAAAGAAAAATAGTATTTATTTTTTTTATAATTCATTTAAAAATTCTTGCTTTCTTATGTTAATTTTGTTATATTTTATCGTTGCAACAAAATTTGTTTGTAAACAACTAATAAAAATTTATTAACTTTTCTCTCTTCAGGAACGGAAACGGAACCTACAGAAACTGGATACTGATCTTCAAAAAGAGAAGATAAGCGACTGAGTCGGAAATTGCTTAAATAATAACCTTCTTTATAACAAACAAACCTAAGAAAAAAGTAAAAGTAACATTATAAATTAAATTTCATCACTCTCTAAGGATCAGACGATGACAACAAATGATCTGCAAGTGTTCCTTAGCTATGCCAGAGAAGATTTTGAAATGGCTGAAAAATTATATCAAGACCTTACTCATTATGGCATAAATGTCTGGTTTGATAAAAAATCTCTTGAAGCTGGAAAAAACTGGAAAATTGAAATTCGAAAAGCGATACAAAATAGCTCACATTTCCTGTTACTGCTTTCCTCGAATTCTGTATTGAAAAGGGGATTTTACCAGAAAGAAATTAGGGATGCTTTGGAGGTAATTGATGAGCTTCCAGAAGGACAGGTATTTATCATTCCAGTTAGATTAGATGATTGCGAAGTGTCAAACGAGAGGTTAAAAGAAATCCACTGGCTTGATTTATTTGAATCTTACGAAAGGGGATTTAGAAACCTTTTAATAATTTTTGGCTTTGATTATAGAGTACAAGGTGAAAGAAATACTTTTTTTGATTCGGATTTCGAAACTAAAGAAAGCTCCCATCTTTCTGAATGGTTGGATGATACTATAAAGAAATATGATAAGATATTTCAAAAAATAGACTTAGGAAATTATGAAGTTAAGCATTCCTATAGAAAAATTGAAGAAAGTACTGAAACAGAACATAAGGAAAAATATAAAGAAAAAATTGTTGCCCCGCAATATGAAGCTGAAGACTCCCATGGGAAAATTGAAGAAACCACAGAAAGAGAATATTTGGAAAGAAAAAAAGAAAAAATTGTTACTTCTACATTAGGAGAAATATATGCTGCACAACATCAGTATGCTAAAGCGATCGGCGTTTATGAAATACTTAGAAGAAAAGACCCAGAGAATGTTCTTTATCAACAAAAGATTGAATATTTGCAGAATAAATTATTAGAATCACAATCAGAAAAAGGATAAATTGTACAATTCAATGTCGATAAAATCACATCTATTTTCTGTTTTATGCGAGAGGTTATCCGATGGAAAAAAATATTTCGTTACGATTTTTAATACTAATTGTGATCCTCATTTTATTGAATAATGCTAAAGGAATAACACAAGAAACTCCAACCGCATTTCTCAAAGTCATAAAAATAAAAGACCAGAAGGTTACTGTCAAACGGGCTGGAGAGACATTATGGCAGGAAGTGAATAAATATGCCCAGTTGTTCCCCAATGATTCATTGAAAATACCTGAAGATGCCGTTATTATCCTGGGCGATACAGAATCAAAATGGAAGGAGTATAAGGGTCATAAGGTTTTGGTGGTTAAGAAAAAGGATGAAAAGAAAAGTGCTTTTGGCAGGTTTGTTGAACGGCTTTATATTACATTTGTTAAAGAAAAGGATCGACGGCGTTATACCATCGATGCGGTTCGTGGTACTGATGATTTATTGATTTCCCTGCCTGATACCGTATTCGCTTTCACTATGCCTGAAATGATTCACTGGATGGCAAATGAACCCTGGTGGACTGAATATCGAATAAACATGACTCATAATAAAAAGACAGTATCGGACACCATTGTTTTTGGCAATACGCTTCAATTGGATCAAAAAGCAAAACAGTGGACAAAACCTGGCTATTATCAAATAAAAGTCATGTTGCCTCAGAGTAATTATTTGGCATCAAAAATGGATTCATGTGTCATCAACATATTACATGGAGATGATGCATCAAATATCAGGAAAAAGTTAGCAGCATTGAAAACCTCGATAGACAAAAATGATAATTATGATAACTATTTTGCATTAGCAAATTTTTATTTATCCCAAAAATTATACCTGGATTTAGAAAGTACGTTAATTCAGATGATCAAAAAATTTCCAGATAATCTTGAACCGCAGTTGATGTTGTATGCTTATTATTCGTCATTTCTGCCACCAGCACGGACTGAGCAATTGATCATGCATCGTTAAAGGTGAGAATTTCAATATTTCTGTCATTCCTGCGGATGCAGGAATCTCCTTATTAACAGATGTTTAGGAGATGTCCCAATATATCGGGGCATGACATGAAAAATTTACCTCTAACGAATATAGTCAATTAATATAGAGGATCAAGGATGTCACAACTCAAAGAATTTCTTAAATGGGTTTACACATTTTTTAAAGAACGTCTTTTTATGTTTATTCTAACAGCAGTCTTGTTTATTGGAATCACAGAAAATGAAACATTGGACTTTCGTTTCAAGCTTCGAGGCGAAATTCCTGGGGATCCACGTATTTTGTTAATCGATATTGACAATCAAAGTCAGTCTTCAAGACCACCATGGAACCTGGATCAGTTGGAAAAACTGCTTACCCCCATATTACAACGTAAACCAGCAGCAATCGGATTGGACTTGCGATTTTACGGTGATCCTGAAAATCCAAATTATGAAGGAAATTTGCAGCAGTTTGTCGAAAACATTGCCAGTTATGATGTACCAATTGTGTTGGCAGTTGGTTTTCCCGATGGTCAACTCCTTAAGCCCCAAATACAAAATAAACCTGAAAACATTCATTTTGGCTCTGTTACGATTGTCGATAATTATTATCCAGAAGCAGATGACGTGGTCAGAAGAGTAAAATTATTAATGAAAGATAAAAATGAAGATGAGCCAATTCCTGCTTTTGCACTGCAACTGTTATCTGTCGCTAAAAATTTAACGCCAATGCAATGTTTGTCTGAATTAGCAGCAGCAGGGCTTACCAGGCCGCCTGGGGATTATCATCTCATTCGCTATTACAACAATTATCGTTTTTCAAGAACAAAAGTATATGAAGGGAATAAACAGGTTGATAAATTCAGAGCTATTCAAGCTAAAAACATGTTAAACCAACCTTTTTCTGCTGAATTTAAAAATGAATTAGATCAGCGCATTCAAGATTCCAACATTGTTATTGTAGGAGCAACCTATCAAACTGATACAACCGAAGAATGGTTTCAAACGCCACTTTCCTGGAACAAGACAATAAGTGGTATTGTTGTCCATGCTAATATCCTGAGTTGGCTATTAGGTCGAAAATATATCGCTGAGCCAGGCTTCTTTCGCTACTTTTTTTTAACACTAATTCTAATTTTGATCACCTGGTTTGTTACTCATTTTTTTAAACTCAACAAGGCGATGCTTATACTCATAGGAGTTTTTTTATTACAAAGTTTGATCACTATACTCTTTTTTATGATATGGGAGATTTGGCTGCCAATAGTATGGCCCCTTCGTCTATCAATTATATTCTTTTTTATCCTATCGATTAAAAAATTACAAATTTTAAAAATGAAAAATGGATAAAAATCATGAAAAGTAACTATATCTTATTAATTGCTATTTCTCTACTAATCTTAACATTAACTCCAGTCCTCTTTGCTCAGGAAGATGAGCTACAGAGAGCAAACGAATTGAATAAAAAAGTAATTCAACTCTATCAGCAAGGCCAATACGAAAAGGCGATACCCATAGCACAGGAGTCTTTGCGTTTACTGAAACGCACCTTAGGCCCTGACCATCCTAATGTTGCAACCAGTCTCAATAATCTGGCCTTATTATATCAATCCCTAGGCTCTTACAATGAGGCCGAGCCGTTGTATCGACAGGCACTGAAGACTCGAGAAGAGAAGTTAGGCCCTGACCATCCTGATGTTGCCCAAAGTCTCAATAATTTGGCAGGATTATATAAAATCCAGGGCTCTTACAGTGAGGCCGAGCCGTTTTATCAACGGGCGCTGAAGATTTATGAAAAAGCCTTAGGCCCTGACCATCCTGATGTTGCCACCAGTCTCAATGGTTTGGCAGCATTATATTACTCGATGGGCTCTTACAGTGAAGCCGAGTCATTGTATCAACGGGCGCTGAAGATTTATGAAAAAGCCTTAGGCCCTGACCATCCTGATGTTGCCACCATTCTCAATGGTTTGGCAGCATTATATTACTCGATGGGCTCTTACAGTGAGGCCGAGCCATTGTATCAACGGGCGCTGAGGATTTATGAAAAAGCCTTAGGCCCTGACCATCCTTATGTTGCCACCAGTCTCAATAATTTGGCAGGATTATATGAATCCCAAGGTTCATACAGTGAGGCTGAGCCGTTGTGTCAACGGGCGCTGAAGATTTATGAAAAAGTATTAGGTCCTGATCACCCCAGTGTTGCTTTCAGTCTCAATAATTTGGCAGGATTATATGCATCCCAGGGTTCATACAGTGAGGCCGAGCCGTTGTATCAACGGGCGTTGAAGATTTATGAAAAAGCCTTAGGCCCTGACCACCCTTTAGTTGCCACAAGTCTCAATAATTTGGCAGAATTATATCGATCCATGGGCTCTTACAGTGAGGCCGAGCCGTTGTATCAACGGGCGCTGAAGATTGTTGAACAAGCATTAGGCTCTGACCATCCTGATGTTGCCACCAGTCTCAATAATTTGGCATTATTATATCAATCTCTGGGCTCTTACAGTGAGGCCGATCCGTTGTTTCAACGGGCGCTCAAGATTCGTGAAGAAAAGTTAGGCTCTGACCATCCTGATGTCGCCACAAGTCTCAATAATCTGGCTGAATTATATCGATCCCTGGGCTCTTACCGTGAGGCAGAGCCGCTGTTTCAACGGGCGCTGAAGATAGATGAAAAAGCATTAGGCCCTGACCATCCAGGTGTAGCTACCGATCTCAATAATTTGGCAGTATTATATCAATCCATGGGCGCATATAGTGAAGCCGAGCCGTTGTATCAACGGGCGCTGAAGATTGTTGAACAAGCATTAGGCTCTGACCATCCTGATGTTGCCACCAGTCTCAATAATTTGGCAGAATTATATCGATCCATGGGCTCTTTCAATGAGGCCGAGCAGTTGCATCAGCGGGCATTGGCGATTCGAGAAAAACAACTGGGTACAGAGCATCCTGATGTTGCCACCAGTCTCAATAATTTGGCAGCATTATATCAATCCCTGGGCTCTTACAGTGAGGCGGAGCCTTTGTATCAGCAGGCGCTGAAGATAGATGAAAAAACATTAGGCCCCGATCATCCAAGTGTAGCTACCGATCTCAATAATTTGGCAGAATTATATCGCTCCATGGACATTTACAGTGAGGCGGAGCCATTGTATCAACGGGCGCTGAAGATTCGTGAAGAGAAGTTAGGACCTGACCATCCTGACGTGGCCACCAGTCTCAATAATTTGGCATTATTATATCAATCCCTGAACTCGTACAGTGAGGCGGAGCCGTTGTATCAGCGAGCGCTGAAGATTCGTGAAGAGAAGTTAGGACCTGACCATCCTGATGTGGCCACCAATCTCAATAATTTGGCAGCATTATATCAATCACTGGGCTCTTACGGTGAGGCCGAGCCGTTGTACCAACGAGCGCTGAACATTTTTGAAAAAGCATTAGGCCCTGACCATCCTTTAGTTGCCACCAGTCTCAAAAATATAATATATCTCTGGGGTTCAACGGGTAGTTGCGAAAAAATTTTTCTTAATGTAAAACGATTAACATCGTTACATTTTTTTCACAATCATACCATCCTGCCATATCTTTCTGAAAAGAGACAATTGGACTATATCCCAAAAAATTACTCTTTTTCACTGTTGTGGCCTTCACTTTATTTACAATATGGAAAAATATACAAGGAATTCCAACCGCTAACCTGTGAAGTATTGTTGAATCAGAAAGGGATCATTTATGAAATACTCACTTCTCGAAAACAACAGTCAAAACTCGGCAATAAGAAATTGGTGAGTTTGTTGGATAGCTTGAATACCATTCGTGCCCGATTAGCCAATTGTTATTTTGGAGATCCATCAAATATGGATCAACTTATGCGCTTCATCCCGTCCTTTCTCGCTAAACAGGAACGATTGGAAAGTAAGCTTGCACGAGAAGGTTATGATGCTGAAACACAAAAAACACCAATTCCCTCATCGCAATTGTGCCGTTCATTACCAGAAGATTATACCCTGGTGGATTTTTGGTATTTTCAAAGATATATTTTTAAAGGCGAAAACAGAGGCTGGGGTAATTACCATTATCTGGCGATTGTTTATCAAGCAAAAGGAGAACCTGAAATTTTTCATTTGGGTGCAGCCGATTCTATAAATAAAAGTATCATTGAATTCAGGCAGGCAATTTTTGCGGATATACTCAATAAAACTCAATCGAAACAGCACAATTTAGGAGCAGAACAACTTGTTAAAGCAATGGGAAAAAAGCTTTACCAGCAACTATTCAAACCATTATTATCAGCCCTGGGACATAACCAGAAAGTGATCATCTGCGCTGATGGTCCATTACATTATCTCCCGTTTGGCGTGCTGGTGGATGAACAGAATCGCTATTTGGTGGAGCGTTATCAATTCCATTACGTTTCCACGGGTCGGGATATTTTAAGCTGGGACAAGAAAGGGCAACCTTCCAACCAAAATGCCTTAATTATGGCTAAATCAAAATTTGAGCAAAAGGATCAGGAATTACCATACACTGCTGCAGAAGCCATTGCTATTGATTCATTGTTGAAGAGAAATAAATTACTCACCAATCTCTATTTAGATGATCAAGCAAGGGAGTCAATTCTAAAATCCGTCAAATCACCGCAGATTTTACATATCACGACTCATGGTTTTTTCAAACCCGCTCCAGAAGAGCTTCACCCTGCCAGAGAAATTGGACCAGCAAGCTTTCAAACGACCATTCGCAGGGGATTAATGGAAAATCCGCTATTACGCTCTGGTTTAATCCTGACAGGTACTAATCAAACCGAATCCACCCAAACTGGTGATGATGGCATCGCCACCGCCTTAGAGATTGTTGGCCTGGATTTAGCAGAAACCGATTTAGTTACTCTTTCCGCATGTGTAACAGGCATCGGCGATTTAAGAAGCGGCGAAGGACTCTATGGCTTGCACCGCTCGTTTCTGTTAGCAGGCGCCAAAACCGTATTAGCCAGCCTATGGAGCGTACCCGATTTGGAGACCAAGGATTTAATGGTGGAATTCTATCGCCGTTATTTATCTGAAAGAAATATGAACAAAACAGAAGCCCTGCGCCAGGCGCAATTGACAGTGATTAAGACCTTACGTGAGAAATATGGTGCAGCACCGCCTGCTTATTGGGGGGCGTTTGTTTGTGTTGGGGAGCCGTGATAATATAATTTAATATTATTCGGCTAATCTACTTATTAAAAGCACATTTGATTCATTGAAATACAATGAAGGCGATTGTTTATTTTAAAAAGTATTTTAATTAAAGACAACTATAATGAATTCTCGGTTTCAAAAAATAAAAAGATTTAATGCTTCTTTAAGCTATATTTTTACCCTATTTCTATTCCTTGGATCAGGGAATAGCAAAACTTTCCAACAAACTTCAAACAATGATAAAATCAGAATTAGTATAATCCAAATAGAAACGCTGGAAAAGGCGAATCAAATATTAAAACAATTAAAACAAGGAAGTTCATTTTATAATTTAGCGCTAAATAATTCCCTTGATCCTTCTGCAATGAACGGGGGAGATATCGGTTACTTATCTTTAGATGATGTATCAACTGAATTCAGAGAGGCAATTTTAAGATTAAAAGTGGGAGAGTATAGTAGTATTATTCAAGTCAAAGAAAGATATTTCATTTTATTATTAACCGGGCGAATCAATGAGAAGGAGTACGAAAATATAACAAAACAAAAAACTCATCTCAATCAGTTACGAGAACAATTATCTGAGCTTTATGAGTCTAGAAGATATAATGAAGCGTTGCCTATTGCACAAGAAATACTTTCTATATGTGAAATGAATTTCGGCCCCGAACATTTAGAGGTGGCTACCAGTCTAAATAATTTGGCAGCATTATATCGCGCAATGCACGCAAATAGTCAGGCGGAGCCGTTATATCAACGAGCGCTGAAGATTTATGAAACGAAATTAGGCACTGACCATCCAGCTGTTGCTGCCATTATCAATAATTTGGCAGCATTATATGATGACATTGGCGCATACGCCAAAGCCGAGCCATTATATCAACGGGCGCTGAAGATTCGGGAAGCGCGATTAGGCCCCGACCATCTGGATGTGGCTACCAGTCTCAGTGATTTAGCAGGATTATATCTAACTATGGGCGAGTATAGCCAGGCGGAGCCGTTATATCAACGAGCTCTGAAAATTCGGGAAGCGCGATTAGGCCCCGACGATGAAGCTGTGGCCACCAGTCTTGATTATTTGGCAGGATTATATCGAGCCATGGGCGCATATAGCCAGGCGGAGCCGTTATATCAACGGGCGCTGAAGATTCGGGAAGTGCAATTAGGTCCCGATCATCAGGATATAGCCCAAAGTCTTAACAATCTGGCAGCATTATATCAGGCCATAGGCGAGTACGGCCAGGTGGAGCCGTTATTTCAACGGGCACTGAAGATTTTGGAAGCGAAATTAGGCACCGATCATCCTTATGTTGCCACTATTCTCAATAATTTGGCGAAACTATATCGAGAGTTGGGCGCGTACGGCCAGGCAGAACCATTATATCAACGGGCACTGAAGATTCGGGAAGCGAAATTAGGCCCTGATCATCCAGAGGTAGCTAAAATTCTCAATAATTTAGCAGAACTATATTACGACCTGGGAGTGTACGACCAGGCAGAACCGCACTTTCAGCGGGCGCTGAAGATTTTGGAAGCGAACTTAGGCCCCGACCATCCTTATATTGCCACCATTCTAAATAATTTAGCATTATTATATCACGACCTTGGTGCACACGGCCAAGCGGAGCCGTACTATCAACGGGCGCTGAAAATTTCGGAAGCGAAATTAGGTTCTGACCATCCAGAGGTAGCCAAAATTCTCAATAATTTAGCAGAAATATATCGCGACCTGGGCGTGTACAGTCAGGCCGAGCCAAACTATCAAAGAGCGCTGAAAATTTGGGAAGCGCTATTAGGCCCCGACCATCCTTATCTTGCCACCAGTCTCAGTAATATAATATATCTCTGGGGTTCAACGGGAAATTGCGAAAAGATTTTTGATAATGCAAAACGATTAACACTGTTACATTTTCATCACTATCATACCATCCTGCCGTATCTTTCCGAAAAGAGACAATTAGACTATGTCCA